>Ga0194131_10004129_pt1 | contig 22172 bp, 21 predicted proteins | sample TA2KigO120mmetaG_FD_148631 | JGI IMG/M metagenome (GOLD analysis project Ga0194131, IMG submission 148631) | Freshwater microbial communities from Lake Tanganyika, Tanzania - TA2015053 Kigoma Offshore 120m | ecosystem: Environmental > Aquatic > Freshwater > Lake | place: Tanzania: Lake... | reverse complement strand
TTTCGATGAGGCGCCGGTGTACCTGGCGCTCACCATGATGGAGGGCGGCGTAATTTCCGGGTATTACGCAATCGGCAGCGCGACGATGGACAACCCGCCGGCCAGCAAAATCACCAGCGACAGAACGATGCTGAGAACCGGCCGGTGGATGAAGAATCGTACCACGCGTCAGGTCCCCGCCGTTTTCTGGGGGACCGGCTTGCAGACCCGGCCCGGCTGCACCTTCTGCACGCCGTCCACGATCACCGTCTCGCCACCCTTGAGACCCGAGGTCACGATGTAATCGTCCCCGACGCCCATCGGATTGAGCACGACGGTGCGGCTCTCAACCTTGTTGTCACGGTTGACCACGAGGACGGTTTGCATGCTTTGCAGTTCGACGATGGACACTTTCGGGACGAGCACGGCCCCAGCCAGCTTCAGCACCGGAAGCCGCACCCGGCCGAACTGGCCGGGCCTGAGGATGCGCTGCGGATTGGGAAATTCACTGCGCACCAGCAGCGTGCCGGTGGTCGCGTTCAGCGTGCGGTCGACCATCACGATGCGGCCGGTGTAGGGATATTTCTGCCCGTTCACCAGGATGAGCTCGACCCTGGGCCCCTGGCCCCGTTCCAGGTTGTCGTCGCGCCGGGTGGCGACGCCGAGATAATCCGCCTCGGCGACGTTGAAGGTGACGTAGATTGGATTGGATTTCGAAATGGTCACCAGCGCCTCGCCGCCGGGCTGCACGATGCTCCCCGGGTAGACGTTGAGCGTTCCGATGGTCCCGCTGATGGGGGAGCGGATGGTGCAATATCCCAGGTTCACGCGGGCCTGCTCAAGCTGCGCCCGGGCTGACTCCACTTCGCTCTTTGCCACGCCGATCTGCGCCGTCGTGTTGACCCGCGCGTTTTCCAGAGCGGCCTGCCTGGCCACCACCTGAGCGCGCTGCGAGTCACGCGTGGTGACCGCGTCGTCGTATTGCTGCTGCGGAATGATCTGCTTCGCGGCCAGCGGCTTGTAGCGGTCGACGTCCAGCTGTGCCTTGCGGAGCTGCGATTCGGCGGACGCGAGGTCGGCCTCGGCCTGTTTGACGTTTACCTGAGTCTGCGCCTGGAACAGATCCGCCTGGGCCTTGGCGACCGCGGCCACGGCCTGATCGACCGCCGCCCGATATTCCCGCGGGTCGATCTGGAACAGGACCTGCCCCTGCGTGATAAAGGTGCCTTCCTCAAAGGAGAAGTTCATCATCTGTCCGGAAACCTGCGCGCGGATGTCCACCGTGTCGCTGGCCAGCGTCTGCGCGGTGAAGTCCTTGGTGACCACGACCGGCGCGCGCCGCACCTTCGTGACCATGACCTCGGGCACGGGCATCTGCTTCGCGGCCTTTTTTCCGGCGTCGCCGCCGCTCTGTCCGCAGCCCGCCATGATGAACCCGAGAAACACCGCCACGACGGCGGCGGCCCGTCTACTTTGCATCTTGCGCTCCCGGAGCCGGCACGGTGACCGCTCCACCGTATTTTACGTGTTCAAGGGTCAACTGGCGATCCGGAATTTCCAGCCCGCTCGCCCGCTCCAGGTCGGCAAACGTCTCGTTGCGGTTCGCGTCGGCCACCACCACGTCCTGACGGGCCTCGTTGAGCTGCTGAATCGACTGCTGAACCTCCAGCGAGGTGGCCAGGCCGTTGATGTAGCGCGCCCGGGTCATGTCGAGGAACTCGGACGCCGTCTCGGCGCGCTTGAGCGCGGTCGCAAGGGTGAACTCGCTCAGCTTGAACGCAACCCAGGCTTGCTCCACCTGGAGGCGTACCTGCTGCACGAGGTCGATTCGCTGGTCCTCGAGCTGGGCGAGCTGCGACTTCGCTTCCATGACCTTCGCCTTGCGCAGACCGCCGTCGAGGATGGGCCACGCAAAGTTCACCGTGATGCTCACCTGGTCGGTGACCGCGAACAGCGAGCCGGTCGCGGTGTTGTACCCCATCCCCAGGGTCAGCGAGGGCGCGCTTTGCGACTCCGCCGACTTTACCAGCAGGCGCGAGGCCTGCAGGCTGCGGGTGATCTGCACGATTTCCGGGCGATGGCGAAGCGCCGCGTCCTCCAGGTCGGCCAGCCTCACGTCCGCCGCGACGAGGATTTTCGGCGGCGGGATCAACTCCAGCGGCGGACGCGGGTCGTAGTTCAGCGTCGTGTAGAAGGTGGCGGTGCTGGTCTCCACGTCGCTCCTGGCCCGCTGCAGCTGCTCAACCGCCTGGAAGACCTCAAGCTCCGCCTGCAGAACGTCGTAGCGCGCCTTCACGCCCTGCTGAAAGAGGCGGCGCGTGTCGCTGAGGTTTTACTCGGAGACTTTGAGGTTGTCGACCGCCACCAGCACCTGGCCATCGGCCTTGAGCCGCTCAAAGAACGCCTGCTTGATGCTGTTGGCAAGCGTCTGGCGGCTCACTTCCACACCCAGCGTCTGCACGTCGATCTGCACGAATTGCGCGGCAATCTGGTTCTCGACGCGTCCGAAGGTGGAAATCAGCCCCTGGAGGGTGATTGCGAACTGGGTCGTCACGGCGTCCAGGACGGTGCCAGTGAAGGTGCAGTTGTTCAGCACCGCGCTCGCCACCCGTGGCCGCTGAATCCCGATGGTGTTGTTGTAGTTGATGGTGGCGTTTTTCTGGGCCCAAAGCTGCTTGTACTGGGCCACCGCCTGCACCACCGACTCGCGCCCCTGCATCAGCGTGGGGCTCTGGCGGTAGCCGACGTCCAGGCTTTCCGCAAGATTCATTACCAGCGCCGGCGCACACGGGGCCTTTTTCGGCTCCGGGTCGGTGGACGGCGTGACCGACACCGTGCTTCCCGAAGGAGCGATGGGGACGTCCTTCATGGCGGCGCGCGGGCCCCGCAGCGGCCCGGCCACCGCTCCCAGGATGAAGCGGATGACGCGGACGTGCTTCCACGGAATGCTCAAAGCACCTGCCGTGGGCGCCCGCGGCGCGGGCCTGGAGGAAGCTGGCCCGCTGCACAGGGTGGCCACCAGCAGGGCAAGCGTGAACAAGTGGATGCGCATGGGAAGGACCGGTCATGTCCTGCTAAACCGAGGAAAATTCCTCCAGGGGTTGCTTTTACGCGATTGCCGCCCGGGCGAAGAGGTCTCCCTCGAGGTCGCGCACCGCGCGCTTCACGCCGGCCACCAGCTGGTGCAGCGTGAAGCGGCCCTTCACCATGAAGTCGGCGGCGCGCATGGACTTGGCTTCCTCGAGCTCCACCGAGCGGGCCACGCACGACACGAAGATGACCCTGGGCGGGCGGGTCATCGAGCGGCGGATGGTTCGGAAGGCCTCCAGGCCGTCGAGGCGGGGCATCATGATGTCCATCAGCACCACGTCGGGGTTGAGGCGGCGGCACAACTCCACCGCCTCTTCCCCGTCTCGGGCCCGCATGACCTCGATGGACTCGGCGCGCAGCGCCACGCTCCAGAGATTGGCCAGCAGATCGTTGTCGTCAGCGATCAAGACGCGCATGGGCACTCTCCTTCCAAGAGCTACTGAAGGCGAGAAACGCCTCCCCAGGTGTGTTGGCGTGGGCTGCCTGCCCGATGCGCGATTCCGTTCTTTCCCCTGCCACCCCCAGAGTTTGATCCAGGCGCTCCCTGGACCCCCCAACGTTGGGATGGCCCTACGATAGTCTCAGCATACGGCTCGTCCAGGGCTCGCGGGGAGTAACCAGACGACCGATTTTGCCTCGCCGGCGGGACCAGAAGAACTAGATCATTAACACGTCTCGGTGAGACATCTGGCCTGGCTCGCGGTGGCCTTGCTGCTTGGCGCCGCGCTGCGCTTCCACGATCTCGGCGGGCCCAGCCTGTGGATGGACGAGGGGTTCACCTGGATGGTGGCCAGCCAGCCGGTATCGGAAATGCCGGAGGTGGCCACCCGCTTCGAAAAACATCCCCCGCTCCACTATCTCGCGGTGCGCGCCGCCCTGCTGGCCGGTGGGCGCGACGAGTTCTGGCTGCGCTTTCCGGCCGCCCTGGCTGGCACCCTCACCATCATTGCCATCTGGGCGCTTGGCATGCGGGTCGGCGGGGTCGGTCCGCTCGCCGCGCTTTTTCTCGCCGTCTCCGGACTGCACGTGCTGATGAGCCGCGACGCGCGCGGCTACGGCATGGCCGGGCTTTTCATCACGGTCGCCTGCGTCCTCTGGCTGCGCGTGCTGGAAAGGCGCGAGCCGCGCGTGGCCGCGGCGTGGCTCGTATGCGGGGTGCTCGCGGCGTACACCCATTACCTGGCGTTTTTCGCGCTGGGATGGATGTGGCTGGTGGGCGTTTTCGTGCTCACCGGGCCGGACCGCATGAAGTGGCTGGGCGTGCCGGGCCTCGTGGCGCTGGTGTACGCTCCCTGGGCGCCGATCATGCTGCGCCAGGCGCAGACGCCTTCCCCGGGCCATCCCCCGCCGGCCTGGGACGCGTTCCTCGAGATCCTGTTCACGCAGGCCGCCGGGTTCACCCTCAACTTCACGCCGTGGCGACTGCCGGTGATTCCCCCGAGCCTGCAGCCACTGGCCGCCTGGCTGACCCTGATTGTCCTGGCGGCCGGCGCGCTCATCCTCGCATGGCCGGCGGGGGAAAGCGCCCGCCGCGTGCTGGCGGTCTTTGTCGGCACCGTCGTCAGCGTCTTCCTGGTGGCGCGCTTCACCTCGCTGGGGATTCACGAAACCAAGTACATGGTGCTGGTCTCCCCGTTGTTCTGGACGCTCGTGGCGGCCGGCTGCAGCGTGCCCGGCCACCGGGTGGGATGGGCGCTGGCCGGGCTGTTTCTCGCGGTGAATCTCACCTCGTCGCTCAACGCCATCACCCAGCCGGAATGGTCTCGCCAGGATTTTCGCGGCGCGATCCGGTATCTTGCGGAGCACGGGCGGGGCGACGACCTGCTGCTGGTGACCTCGGACTGGGCCATGCCCGCCGTGTCCTACTACCTTCCCCAACGAATGCGGATCGCGTCGCTTAACGCCGGCCAGGCCGCGGGGTTTGGGGCCACCGGGCTTTCCTCGAGGGTCTGGCTCATGCGCGCGAGCGCGTCGCTGTCGGATCCCGCGGACGAAGTCGGGCGTCGTCTGCGCGAGGCCGGCTGGCGCCCTACGAGGGAGTGGCGGACCTACCGAAGAAACCCCGATTTCGCCGTGGACCTGAAGCTCTACGTGCGCTGAGGAGGACCCATCTTTGGAATACGACGTGTGCGTCATTGGCGGCCTGGGGCGCGCTGGATTGCCGCTCTCGGTGGTTTTCGCCGAGCGGGGGCATCGCGTGCTGATCTACGACAAGAACGAAAAGGCCGCCGAGGTCGTGCGGGCCGGCCAGATGCCTTTCATGGAGGACGACGGCGAGGAATATCTCAAGCGCGCGCTGCAGGCGGATCGCCTGCACGTGACCAGCAACGTGGCGGACATCGCCCGCGCCGAGATCCTGACCGTGGTGATCGGCACGCCGGTCGACGACCACCTCAATCCCAAGCTTGAGCTGATCATGGCGTTCCTCGAAGAAATTACGCCGCACGTGCGCGACGGCCAGATCATCCTGATGCGCAGCACCGTATTTCCGGGGACTACCCAGCTGGTCAAGGAGTTTTTCGAGCGCCAGGGCCGCAAGGTAAAGGTCACCTTCTGTCCGGAGCGCATCGCCGAAGGAAAGGCGTTCCACGAGCTGTTCAGCCTGCCGCAGATTATCAGCGGATTCGACGAGGACAGCATCGACCGCATGCGCGTGCTGTTCGCCCCGCTGGGCTGCGAAGTGGTGCGGCTCGATCCCATGGAGGCCGAGCTGGGCAAATTGTTCACCAACGTGTGGCGCTACTGCCAGTTTGCCATCAGCAACCAGTTCTACATGATCGCCAACGCGTACAACCTGGATTTCTATAAAATCTACGAGGGCATCACCCACAACTATCCCCGCATCAGCGGCATGGCGCGCCCCGGCTTTGCGGCCGGGCCCTGCCTGTTCAAGGACACGCTGCAACTGGCCGCCTTCAACAACAACGTGTTCGGCCTGGGCTACGCGGCCATGACCACCAACGAGGGCCTCCCCAACCACGTGGTGGATCGCCTGAAGCTGCGCATGAACTTGAAGGAAAAAAACATCGGCATCCTGGGCATGGCCTTCAAGGGAAACAGCGACGACCGGCGCGGATCGCTGTCCTACAAATTACGCCGCATTCTCAAGTGGGAAGCGCGCGAAGTGCTGTGCACCGACGTGTATGTTCACGAGGACGATTTTCTTCCCCTGGAGGAGGTGCTGCGGCGCAGCGAGGTGCTCATCCTGGCGACGCCGCACAAAGAGTATCGGGACTTGCAGCTTGACGGAAAGCTGCTGGTGGACGTCTGGAACTTCTACGGAAAGGGCGGGCTCATCGGCGTATGAAACTGCTGGTCACCGGCTCGGCGGGATTCATCGCCGGCTACCTCGTCGAGGAGCTGCTCGGCCGCGGGCACACCGTGGTCGGCATCGACAATTACTCGAAATACGGGAGGGTCGAGCGGTCTTACGATCACCATCCCCGCTACGAGTTCGTGGAAGGCGACTGCACCGACATTCCCCTCATGAAGAGGCTGGCCAGCGGCTGCGACCAGGTGGTGGCCATTGCGGCGCGCATCGGCGGCATTTCTTATTTTCACGAATATGCCTATGATCTGCTGGCCGAAAACGAGCGCATCACGGCGGCCACCTTTGACGCCGCGATCGACGCCTTCAAAAATTCCGGGCTGCAAAAGATCAACGTGATGTCGTCGTCGATGGTGTTCGAGTCGACGACCACCTATCCGTCGCCGGAAGGCGAGCAGCTCAAGTGCCCGCCGCCGCTGTCCACCTACGGCTTCCAGAAACTGGCCTGCGAGTACTTCGCGAAGGGTGCCTGGGAGCAGTACAGGCTGCCCTACACCATCATCCGCCCGTTCAACTGCGTCGGCGTCGGCGAGACGCGGGCGCGCGGCGATCACGAGATCCCCAGCGGGAACATCAAGCTGGCCATGAGCCACGTGGTGCCGGACCTGCTGCAGAAGGTGCTCAAGGGGCAGGATCCCCTGCACATCCTGGGGCAGGGCAACCAGGTTCGCCACTACACCTACGGCGGCGACCTGGCGCGAGGCATTGCGGAGTGCGTCGAAAATCCCGCCGCGGTCAACGAAGACTTCAACCTCTCCACGCCGGTCTCCACGACGGTGCTGGAGCTCGCCGAGCTGATCTGGAAGCACGTGCGCGGCGCCGAGCCGTTCCGCTGGGTGTGCGATCCGCCGTTCGAGTACGACGTGCAGTGCCGCATCCCCGACGTGGAGAAGGCGAAGCGGGTGCTGGGATTTGAGGCCTGCACGCCGCTCGATGCGGTGCTCGACGAGCTGGTCCCGTGGATTGAAAACGAGATCACTTTGAGCCGGATCTAGGGCTGATATGCTGCACGTCCTGATTCCGGTCTACAACGAGAAGGACAACATCCGCCGCACCCTTGACGAGCTGGAATCGGTGGTGAAGGCGTCGTACGACGTGACCATCGTGTACGACTTCGAAGAGGACAACACGCTGCCGGAGGCGCGCGCCTGGGCCGTCGAGCATCCGGAAGCGAAGCTCACGCTGCTCCGCAACGACCTCGGCAAAGGCGTGGTGAACGCGATGAAGAAGGGGCTGGGGTCGGTGCGCGACGGCGCGGCCCTGGTGGTGATGGCCGACATGGCCGACGACCTGCGCGTGGTGGACGCCATGGCCGAGCGCATGGAGGCCGGCTACGACGTGGTGTGCGGCTCGCGCTACATGCCCGGGGGGCGCCAGATCGGAGGCCCCCCGCTCAAGGGCTTCCTGTCGCGCATGGCCGGCCTGTCCCTGCGCTTCTTCAGCGGCATCCCCACTCACGACGTGACCAACTCGTTCAAAATGTACTCGGCGAGCCTTCTCCAGGGCGTAACCATTGAGAGCAGCGGCGGCTTTGAGATCGGCCTGGAGATCCTGGTCAAGTGCTTCGTGAGCGGAGGCCGCATTACCGAGGTCCCCTCGACGTGGCGCGACCGCACGGCGGGCGAGAGCCGCTTTCAAATGTGGAAGTGGATTCCGCACTACCTGAAATGGTACTGGCTGGCCATCCGCTGGCGCTGGCTGGGCACCGGCAACTGATGCGCGGGGCAGTGTCAGTTAGCCATACTGAGACTGTCTGAAGGACCGCAGGCCCGTCAACGCTAAGAAATTTTACTACGGGCTGAATCAGGGACACGCTCCTCAGGCAACAATCGCCCGAAGCAAAGGGTAGGCGATGCCAGTCATGTCACGGGTCGAGAAGGTCATCGGCCACAAGATCAACGAGATACGCCACCGCTCGCATCTCACGCAGATCGAGTTCGCCGAGGAAATTGACGTGCATCCGTCCTACATCGGCCCCATGGAAAAGGGGCGGAAATGCCCTTCCTTCCACACCCTGTTGCGCATCGCAAGCCGCTTCACCATTCCCGTCTACGAGTTCTTTCTCGAGACGGAGGCCGCCATGGAAAATCCCACCCTCGAGTTGAACCTGCTGCTCTCGTCGCGTCCCCGGGAAGAACAGACCATGGTGATCGAGCTGGCCCACAGCCTCTTCAAGAACATGGAGAAGAAGCCAAAGAAGTAGCTTCTGACCGGCCTGCCCAAATGCGTGCGCGAGCGCGGCGGCACGCTTCGCATCGGCATCGACCCCAATCCAGGTCGGCGGACCTACTTTTTGCTATAATTCGGCCGGTTCACTCGCAATGGAGGTCAAATGAAGGTCCTGTTGATGAACCCGCCGCGGGTCAACTCCGTGTGGTGCGGGGTTCCGGACATCTTCAACGGGCGCGACCAGCACCTGTTCCCGCCGCTGGGGGCGATGTACCTGTCGTCCTACTTGAAGGCGCGCACCGAGCACGCGGTTCACGTGATGGATCCCAACGCGACCGACACCTCCGAGGAAGCCATCGAGCGCGAGGTCCGCGCCTTCGGCCCCGACGTGGTCGGCATCACCGCTCTTACCCACAACGTGGTGGACGTCCACCGCATGGCCCTCCTCGCCAGGCGCGTCAACCCGGACGCCCACGTCGTGCTGGGGGGACCGCACATCGTCGAGTTTCCCAACCACGCCATCCAGATGTCCGGAGTCGACAGCGTGGTCACCGCCATGGATCCCGAGCCCACGCTCTCGGCGCTCATCGACGCGGTGGGCGGCCGCGCCGATCTGGCCACCGTGCCCGGCATCAACTACAAGACGGCGGACGGCGAGGTCAAGCGCAATCAACCCCCGCCGGCCAACAAGAACATCGACGACCTGCCCTTCCCCGACCGACAGGCGCTGGATCTGCGCCGCTTCTACACGCCAGGCATGCGGGAGTCGGTGGCCACCACCGCGGTGACCAGCCGCGGATGTCCCCAGCCGTGCCACTTCTGCATGGCGAGCCGCTCGTTCCGCCTGCGCAGCCCGGCCAACATCGTGGATGAGATGGAAGAGTGCCTCAACCTGGGCATCAAGGAAATCCACTACATCGACGATATTTTCAACGCCCCCGCCAAGCGGGTCACGGCAATCGCCGACGAGATCCTGGCGCGCAAGGTCAAGATGTCCTGGGGTTTCAAGGCGATCGTGAACGCCACCACTCGTGAGATGCTGGAAAGGGCGAAGGAAGCCGGCTGCGTGAAGGCCCACTTCGGCGTGGAGACCGGCACCGAGGAAGGGCTGCAGAGCCTGGGCAAGACCTTCATCAAGCTGGAGGACAGCCGCCGCGTCTTCAAGTGGTGCAAGGAGCTCGGCATGAAGTCGTGCGCCTACATCATGCTCGGCATTCCGTGGGAAAAGAGCCGCGACGACATCAAGCGTACGGTGGATTTTGTCAACGAGCTGGACCCGGATTTCGTGGTGTACGCGCTGATGAGCCCCTATCCCGGCACGCCGCTCTGGAAGAAAGGCGCCGAGCTGGGCCTTTGGGAGTCCGACCTGTGGGACCGCTTCCTGATCAATCCCAGCATGGAGCACGACCATCTGCCCACCGTGTGGACCGAGCACATGTCGAAGGAAGAGTTGTTCCAGGTTTTCAAGGAAGTCAACCGGGAATTTTATTTCAATCCGCGCAAGCTGCTCAAGACGCTGCTCGACATCCAGTCCCTGGCCCAGCTCAAGCGAATTTTCTTCGGCGGCGTCGGGCTTATCCGACTGCAGCTCCTCAACGCGAAGACGAGCATTTAATTCTTTGAATTGGCGCGCGCTGCTGCTGTTTGTTTTTGTGCTTTGCCGGCCGGCGCACGCGCAGTTGCTGGCGGACTTCAGCGGCATGGCGGGCATCAGTCCCGGCCTCTATCTCATGGTGTCCGACGCAAAGAACAAATCGAAAGCCGAGCGGGTCGCGGTCCTGCGCTGGTCAGGGGGCAACTATCGGCTGGAGCCGGTTGCCGTGGATTGGAACGGCGCGCCGTCCAGGGACCTGGAGGGCTGCTGTTCGCTTCCCGGAGATTCCGCCGAGTTCCTGCTTGCCGAGAGCGGTTATTTCAAAGGGGATTTCGGCCGCGTACTGCAATTTCGACTGACGCACGATCCGCAAAAGGGCTGGACCGGGAAGGTGATGCACTCCTTTCAGCTCCCGCCGCCTCCGAGGGGCGAGGATTCCACGGCCAGCGAGCAGCAATTGGAGGGGATTTCGGCGATTCCCGGCCCGAAGGGGAAACCCATCGTGATTATCGCCCGGCGGGGCGGCGCGAAGGCGCCCGGAATGCTGGAGTGGGGCGTCGTGGAAGATCGCCGCTTTCTGGTGCAAGGCACGCATGAGGTGGACTTGCGTTCCATCCTCGGGGATCGCTCGTGCGCGGATATTCTGCTGGTTCCGGACGGGGACGGCTGGCGCGTGTTCAGCGTTGCCACCGCGGACCCGGGCGACGTGGGCGCCTTCGCCTCGGCGGTCTGCGAGGTGGGACGCTTCACCGCGGTGGGCGCCTACCAGCCGCTCGCGAAGCCGCTGCTGAAGGCGCGCTGCGACGGCTTGAAAATCGAAGCGCTGGCGTCGGCACCACCGTCTTTCGGGCCGGGGAAATTCTGCGTGGGCACGGATGACGAGGATTACGTTCCGGTCTGGCGGGTGTTGCCGTGAGATGGCGACTAAACTAAAGGGGGAAAAAGCGGACCGACCCGTCCCACTCTTCCGGCTTGCTGCACTCGAGAATCAGAACGAGATCGTCCAGGACGCTGCCCACGGCGATTGAACGCCGGATGACGAAGAGTCCGGGCATCTTGAGACTCTGCGCAATTCGGGTCATGGCGAAACCGGGCATCGTGGCGAAATCGTGAGTCAAGAGGATGCGCTCTTCAGCGGCACATCATTCGAGAATAGTCGGGTCGTCCTTACCGCTCAATCCGGAATCCTGGACCCGGGCAATATCGACCACTGGAACGCGGCGCATCAGCCCACGGAGAATGTCGTTGTTGAAGTTCTCGTCGGTGGCGAGCTTGATCAAGTAGCGGCAGGATTCTTTCGCGTGAGCAGTCGGTCGCGAATGCCGGCCGGGGACCAACGCGCTTCAGCACCACGCTGAATTTCGACCCCGAGCGCCTCTCGCTTCGAAATATATGACTCTACCTGCTCAGTATTGCCCAGGTAGAATGCGAGCACCTGGTAGATATGCGCGAGGGTCAAACTCGGGTATTGTTGCAGGATCTCCTCTGGGGTGGCCCCGTCCTTAAACGCGCCAATTACCGTTTCAAGCGTGACCCGCGTTCCGCCGACGCGCATCGCACCGCCGGCATCTGCCTTGAGGGGAACCTCCTGGCTCTGTACTTCAAGTGCCATGTCCTCATTGTAGAGAGTGGTTCGGCCCGCGTCAAGCGATCTGCCGCGAAGCGCGGGCAGGTGCTATCGTTATGCGAGCCGTTTCGTTTCGCCGGAATTTCCCGGCTGCTGGGGCGGCCGATCGATAATGACCTCACAGGGCGCGCGGCGCAGCAGGGTGTCCACCACGTGGGACAACGAGCGCTCGGAGGTGCCGCTGGTGGGAATTCCCAGCACGATGACGTCGGCCTTGAGTTTTTGCGCGGCCTCGATGAGGCCTTCGGAAACATCCCGCCCGCGATGCAAATAAAGGGCCGGCGTGATGCCCTCGCGGCGGGTCAGGGCCTCGGCGTTGTTCATGGAGGCTACCGCGATCTTCTCCTGTTCTCCCAGCGGCGCGTTAAGAGCGAGCGCGCGCGGCACCTCCAGGACGTACACGAGATAGAGCTTGGCCTCGCGGTCGCGCGCCACGTTCACCGCGTGGTGGATGGCGGTCCGCGGATCGCCCCCGCCGAGGATGGGGAGCATGACCACCGCCGAGGATTTTTCCGCCGGCCCGCGCGTCCAGGAGCCAAGTCGCAGGGACGCGCGCGCCTCGTCCAGGGACTTGCAGGTGGCGATGCAGGAGCGCACGCCAGGCACGCTCTGCAGCGTGTCGAGGATCTCCGGGGGCATGTTCACCAGGATGATGCGGGCATGGTGTCCCTCGATAAAGGTCACCGCGTCGCGGAACGTGTGGGCGCCCTCGGGGGTGCAATGGGTGAGCGCGCCGCAGTCGACGATGATGCCTTCCGAGTGACGCTTCAGCATCATGTTGCACGCGGCCTTGAGGGTGAGCCAGTGGTTCTCGGTCAGCGAGCCGGAGAGCGAGATGACGTCGCCGCGCGCTTCCACGATCATGGCGGGAGCATTCCTTACGTGGGGATGGGTTCCTTCACGGAGAGGCTGCGCCACAGATACCACGAGGCCACCGTTCGGTAGGGGCGGTAGCGCTCGCCCAGCGCGGGCATCTCCTTGATCGACGGCAGCTCGAGCAGGCCGTGCGCGAGCTGTACCGCTTTGCGGATGCCGTAGTCGCCGACCGGCCAGACGTCGGGGCGTCCCATGTGGAAAATCAAGAGCATGTCGCTGGTCCAGTCGCCGATGCCCTTCACCCCGGTCAGCTGCTTGCGGACCTGCTCGTCGGAGAGGCGCGGCAGGCGGTCGATCTCCACTTTGCCGGCGAGGACCGCCTCGCTGACCGCGCGCAAGGTGCGGACTTTCGCCCCGGAGAGGCCTGCGCCGCGCAGCGCTTCTTCCGACAGGGCGTGGATGGCGCGGGGGCTGGGAGGGCCCTCGAAGAGCGCGCGAAAGCGGGCGGAGATGGCCCGCGCCGCGGCGCCGGCCACCTGCTGGTGGACCACCGCGTCGCAGAGCGAGGCGAACAGGTCCTCCTCCCGGGAGGCGTGCAGATGACACGGTCCCACGTCGCTGATGATGCGGCGCATGGCACGGTCCCTTTTCTCCAGGTGGGCGACGGCCGCGTCCAGTGTCCCCGCGTCCCACAGGGAGCGCGCGCCGTCCAGGCGGACCCCCTCGGCCTCCAGCAGCAGGCGCTTCGTGTCCAGCCCGCCCGGCGCGGAAAATCCGCCGGGCTTGCCGCCCGCCGCGAGAATGCGGTGGCACGGCACGATCACCGGGACGGGATTGCGGCCCAGCGCCTGCCCCACGGCGCGGGCGGCGCCCGGCTGGCCGATGCGCTCGGCCAGCGCCCCGTAGGTGCACGTTTCCCCGCTGGCCAGCAGGCGCGCCGCCTCGTACACCTGGCGGCGGAACTCGGGGACGCCGTCCAGGTCCAGCGCGACGTCGTCGAACGGCTGCGGGCTGCCTTCCAGGTGGAGGACGATTCTCCGCGCGACGTCCGGCGGCTCGCTTTCCCGCGCGGTTACGCTCAAACCCGCGCGCAGCCGCTCGGGGTCAGGCTCGGCAAGGCACACCGCGCGAATCCCGCGGGCACTCCAGACGACCGCGCACGGGCCCAGGGCGGTCTGGAAAATTGCGAATCGCACGGGGCTCCCTTCACGATCCCTGGCGGGATCTGTTAGATCATGCGGATTTGCGGGTATAAGCCATGAAGCGGGGGCTGTATCCATTGGCCCGCCTCCGCGCTCAACCCTTCATCGGATTTGTGAGGAGGCCTGCTGATGTGGACGAGAGACAACCTGCCGCCTGACTGGATGGCGCGGGCGGTTCTGGCCGGTTTCGCGGGTACGGTGACCATGGTGCTTGCGATGATCGTCTCGTACGTCGTCGCGTTGTTCCTGTCCGGAGTGAGCCTGCCTGACGCGCGCGGCGCTCTGGGCAACGGTGCCGTCGTGGAAACCTGGCTTCACAACCTGACCCACAACCCCGTGGTGAACGCCACCACCGACATGCTGTACGGAGCGCTCGCGGTCCATCTGCTGATGGGATTGTTCTGGGCCGTCGCCTACGCGCGCTACTTCGAGCCCTACCTGCGCGGCGGCGCGTGGGAAAAGGGGATGCTGTTCTCGCTGTTGCCCTGGGTGCTGTCCCTGGTCGTGTTCCTGCCGCTCGTCGGCGGGGGATTCATGGGCGCCACCATCAACGCGGGGCCGCTGCCCACTATCGGCAATCTGTTGTTGCACCTCGTGTACGGAGCCACGCTGGGCATGGTCTACGGCCCGCTCGGCGACGTGCTGGTCGAAGACGTGGACGAGGACATGCGGGCCAGCGAGGCGCTCGTGCTGCGCCGGGCCGAAGGGACCGCCGCCAAGGGCATCCTCATCGGGCTCATCGTGGGATTCGCCGTCGGCATGCTGGGCTTCGCCATCGGGCGCGTCGGGCACACGTCGATCATGCTCGGGCTCGCGCCCTCGTGGTTCGTGCTCACGACGGTGGTGATGGGCGGCTCGCTGGGCGCCCTTGTCGGCTCCCTGGTGGGATTGCCCACCTCGGCCACGATGCGCAATCACACCGCGCCGCACGCCTGAACGGGCTCTATTCTCCCAGCGGCACCACGATGACCGCGGTGCCGTAAGCAAGCACTTCCGTGGCGCCCGGCGCGACCTCGGTGGAATCGTAGCGCATTCCAATAATGGCGTTGGCGCCCACCGCCTGCGCGTTGGCCACCAGGATCTGGAACGCCTCCTGGCGGGTCTGCTCGCACAATTCGGTGAACAGCGTGATATTGCCGCCCACCAGCTGCTGCAGGCTGGCGCCGATGCTGCCGAACACGCTGCGCGAGCGCACCACGATGCCGCGCACGATCCCCAGGCTGCGGGCAACTCGCGCGCCGGGCAGTTCAAACGCGGTGGTGACGGCGATGGGGTGATGCTGCGCTTCGAGCATGAGTGGACTCCTTTTATTTTAGCGACGCGGCGATTCTCACGTTGAGGAGCAAATCGCCGAGGTCGTTGGAATTTGTAAATGCGTGCGGGACGTGCGCGTCGACGGAAACGCCGCGCTCCAGATCGACCGGCACGATGAGCAGCGCCCGCGGCCCGCGTCGGTGGCTGCTCGGCCCTTTCGCGGCGCCGCCCACCGCGACCGGGTTCGGGCAGCGCGGGCCGGCCACCAGGAACCACGAGACGGACGGCAGCAGCACCGCTTCCTGTTTCGCAATTTCCAGGGTGAGCGGAGCCAGCGCTTCAATTTCATCCTCCACCAGGCGATCGACGAGGCGCACGTAGGCCACTACTCGGGATAATCCGCGCTTTTGAAACACCGCGACGAACGGCTCGCGCGGTGGCGCGATGCTCCAACCCTGGGCGGTGAGTCGCTCCTCGAGGCGATCCACGAAGCGCTCGCCGGGCAGTGAGTCGGGTTCGTCGGTTCGCGCGCCGAGCGCTTCCCGCATCTGAGCCGCGGTCTGAAAGCGATGCTCGGGACGAAGCGCCATGCCGCGGGTAACCCAGGTGCCGAGCGCCGCGGGAATTCCCGGGAAACCGACGTCTCCGTTCGTAAGCCGCGCCACCGCGTCGGCGGGCGCCTGGCCGGTGAGCAGGTGACAGGCGGTCGCCGCCGCGCCATACAGGTCGGAGCGCGCGTCCGTGGTGCCCTGCCCGTACTGTTCCGGCGGCGCGTAGCCGGAAGAGCCGAAGCCGCGCAGCATCGGGCGCGTCCCCTGGTTGGGAAGCAGGCTGCGGGCCAGGCCGAAATCGATCAGGTGGACCTTCCCGTGCTCGTCCACCATGGCGTTGGCCGGCGTGAGATCCCGAAAAAGCACCGGCGGATTTTGCGCGTGCAGGTAGTGCAGAATATCGAGAATCTGGCGGCACCAGTCGACCGCCTGCTGGGTGGGGAACGGTCCGCCGCGCTCCTCCAGAAGATCCGCCAGAGTGCGCCCGTGGATGCGGTCCATGACCAGATAATAGCGGCCTTCGCGCTCGAAAAAATCGGTCACCCTCGGGAGTCCGGGATGGCGCAGGCGGGCAAGAATCTGCGCCTCCTGGAGAAACTGCGCGATCATCTGGTCGGTGTCGCGCCCCTCCGGGGGGACCATCTCCTTGAGCGCCCACTCGGTGTCCAGGCTCTCGTCGCGGCAGCGGTACACGGTGCCCATGCCGCCCCGCCCGAGCACCTCGAGGAGTCGATATCGATTGGCCAGCAGGGTTTGCGCCGGGAGGTCCGCCATCAAAGAAATCCCGTTTCGCTTGTGGAATGTGATTGCCTGTCGCATGCTTCGCACCTTGCTGTTGGTTCTGCTGATCGTCGCCCCGGCGCGCGCCGCCGAGCTCGATCTGGATCCCCGCCTGCAAGCCCGCCTGGAGTCGCTCATGGCGGGCCGCCCGGGCGCCGTTCTCGTGTATCGGCTCGGGGATGGCGCGGTGCGCGCGGCGGTCCGCCCGCGCGTCGCGTTCGGACAGGCGCATCCGCCCGGCTCGGTGGCCAAGATCGTCACCGCGTCGGCGCTGCTGGAATCGCGCGTGCTGCCGGCCGGATTCGCCGTGAATTGCACCAACCACGTGACCATCGCCGGGCGCGGCTATACCTGCGGCTATCCCGGCGGGCACGGCAAGGTCGATCTGAAGGGCGCGCTGGAACGCTCGTGCAGCATTTTCTTCTACGTGGCCGGGCAGCGCCTGGCGGACCCGGCGTGGCGGCGCGCGGCCGCGTCCTTCGGCCTGGGAAGCGCCTCGGCGCCTTACCCGGGGGCCGCGGCCGGCCGCGCCGTCCTCCCCACCGCGCGACGCGCGCGCACCCTGGCGCTGGCCGGAGAGGGCGGCACGGTGCTGCTCTCGCCGTGGCAGGCGGCGGTGCTGATCGAGCGGGTGCTCGAAGGGCGTCATGGGTTGCTCCGCGAGGCCCTGGTCGGCGCGGTGCTGCGAGGGACCGGGAAAGGCGCCGGCGACGCGGGCGGCAAGACGGGCACCGCGGAGATCGCGCCGCGCCGCACCCTGGGATGGTTCGCCGGCTGGACCCCGGCGCGCGCGCCGCGCTACGTGGTGGTGGTGTTCCTGGAGTCGGCCAGCGGGCACGACGCGGCGCTGCTCGCCGGCCGCGTGATTCGCGTCCTGAAATGAGGGCTTTCGTGATATGTGCAACGCTGGTCGCGCTGCTGTGCACGACCGGCGCTGCGCATGCCGAATCGGTGCGGGTGCGCGTCTTCAGCCTCCATCCGCCTCGCGTCGTCGAAGTGCGCTTCGTGGCGCCGGGGACGATCCGCATGGACGGCGCGCGACGCAAGGTTCCGGCCGGCGAGCGGATCCGCGTGGAGGCGGCCGCGCGCGCCGTAATCACTGTGGTTGCGCCGCGCTTCGAGATGCGCGCGGACGGCGGTCCGTGGAAGGGATTCGCGGGCGCCGCCACCATCCGCGCCCCGAGCGGCCTGTACCTGGTGGCCGAGATCCCGCTGGAGGAGTACGTGGCCGGCGTGGTCGATGCCGAGGCCCTGCCCGGTTGCCCGCCCGCGGCGCTGCACGCGCAAGCGGTGGCCGCGCGCTCCTTCGCGGTGGCCCTGGCCGCGCGCGACGGCGGTCCGCACGCGCGCGAGGGGTACGCGTTCTGCGACCTGACCCACTGCCAGTCGTTCCGCGGCGTGCCCTCCGGCGGGCGGGGCGTCGCGGCCGCCCTCGCCACTCGCGGCGTCCTGCTGCGCCGCGCCGGCCGCGTGATCCCCGCGTGGTACGCGAGCACCTGCGGCGGCGTGACCGCCGATCCCCGCAGCGTGTTCGGGATCGCGGACGGGGCGCTGGGCAGCGTTCCCGACGGCCCGCCCGGCGCGCGCTGGTGCCGCCGCTCGCCGCACTTCCGCTGGCGGGTGCGGGTTCCGGCCGAGCGCCTGCGCGCGGCGCTCAACGCGGACGAGCAGACGGCGCCGGGCAATGTCCTCGCGCGCCTGGAAGTGCTTGACCGCGCCGCGGACGGCCGTGCCACGCGCATCCGCATCGACGGCCAGCATCGCCGCGTGGCGCCAGGCTACGACGTGTGGCTGGTGCTGGGCCGCACGCTGGGGTGGGGCCAGATCGAGAGTCCCTGGCTTTGGATCGCCCGTGACGGCGGGGATTTCGTGTTCCACGGAAACGGTCTCGGGCACGGGGTGGGGATGTGCCAGTGGGGGGCGGCGGAAATGGCCCGGGCCGGCCGAAATATGCCGGAAATCTTGCGCAACTATTACCCGGGTGCGCGCCTCTATCGGAGGTAGCGCGGATACGGCGGAGAAACCTCCTCGGCGGAGAAAGGACACGAGAAATGTCTGCGGTCGACAAGCCTCCACGGCAAGCTTGCTGGGGGCTTTTTGTTTTCATCGCGCTCCTGGCCGCACCGGCCCTCGCCGAGGATCCCTACGCCGCGTGGCAGCGCGCCGCGCGTGATCGCGGGCTGCTTGCCGAAGTCACCGCCATCACACGCCGCGCCGTCGAGGACACCGTCTGGGGCCGCGCCCTGACGGTGCCCCGCAACTGGAAGAGTCCGCTGCTCTCGCGACCGGTCGGGATCTTCGTCACGCTCGTGCGGGACACAGAAGTGCGCGGCTGCATGGGGGCGCTGCAGTCCGCGGAGCGCAACGCCGCCCACGAGATCGCCCGCGCCGCGTCGCTGGCCGCCAGCGTCGACACCCGCTACCCCGCCATCCGCCCCGAGGAGCTGGCTCGCATGGAGATTCGGGTGTCGGTGGTGGGCCCGCGCCGCCGCGCCGCCAGCCTTTCCCAACTGGATCCACTGCGGCTCGGGCTGTTCGTGCAGCGCGATCGCAGGGGCGCCGTGCTGCTCCCTGGCGAAGCCCTCTCCGCGGGACGGCAGGTTGCCGAATGCCGCCGCAAGGCCGGCATACGGTCCTCGGAGAGCGTCCTGATGTATACCTTTCCAACGGTCGTGGTGACCGTGCCCCCACCGTCCTCAGCTTCCACCCCGTCCTCTTCGAGTAAGGAGAAAAGCAAGTGATCCCAACGTACTGGCACTGGGTCGCCGCTGCGACGCTTGTCCTCTGGGCCGCCGTGTTCCGCATGCGCTTGAGCTGGCGGCATCACGTGGTCGCGTTCCTTGCCCTCGGATGGGGCGCCGCCCTCCTGTCCTGGTCGGTCAGCCTGGAGCCCGCCACGGGCAACGTTTCGGGAACCGTGGTGAGCGCTCGTGACGGCCACGCCATCGCCAGGGCGCGGGTGTATTATCCGGGCGGTGAAAAATGGGTGCGGACCGACAACGAGGGCCGCTATTTCCTGCCCGGCGTGGAAGCCGGAAAAGACGTCCGCGTCAGCGTGCGCGCGCGCGGCTACGATTATTCCTACGACGAGATCACCGTTGACGAGGGGAAGGAGACGAAAAAGGTCGACTTCCGCATGACGCCGCGGGTGGCGACCTTCGCCACCTACAATACCGAGCGCGTGTTCACGCCCGCCGAGGGCGCCTCGATGAATTTGAGCGGCACCATGGTGCGGCACATCGAGGTGAAAGTGTATCGCGCCGACCCGGTGAAGGACTGGCTCGCCGTGCAATCCACGCTGTCTCGCGCCGCCGTCGTGGAGCGGGTTTTCGAGGATCCGCCGGTCAGCGAGGCCACATTCACCGCCAATCTTGACAATGACGACGATTTCAGCGGCACCGTCAACCTCGGCGTCCACGAGCCGGGATTGTACGTGGCGCGCGCCACCGCGCCAGGAGGAAGGCTGACGCGCGACTCCTGGTTCCTGGTGAGCAACCTGGGGGTGGTGACTCGCCGCTCGCCGTCCGAGACGCTGTTTTTCGCGCAGGATCTGAAGACCGGCAAGCCGCGCCGCGGCGCGCGTCTGGAGGTTTTCGAGGACGACCGGCCGCGCAAGACGCTGACCACCGGCACCGATGGCACCGTGACCTGGAAGGACTCGGGGATGCGCGGCCTGCAGGTGCGCGCGCGCCTGGGCAAGGACTGGGCCTTCTCCCGTCTCGACGAAGTGTACGCCGGGGATGCCGCGCGCGCGCGGCGCGTTTTCGTGTACACCGATCGTCCCATCTACCGTCCCGGGCACGAGCTTTATTTCCGCGGACTGGTGCGCCGTGATCGCAACCGCCATTACAGCGTGCCGGTCGGGGAGTCGGTGAGAGTGCGCGTCCGTGACGTGCAGGGCAATCCCATTTACGATCGGAGCCTGACCGTCGACGACTTCGGCGCATTTTCCGGAAGCGTCACCGTCCCCAACACCTCCCCGCTTGGCTACGCCTACGTGGAGGCGGAGTGCAACCGCGTCGAGTCGCGCGCGGACTTCCAGATCGCCGAATATCGCAAGCCGGAGTTCAAGGTGGACCTGGTGCCGGAGAAAAAGCGCTTCGACTCCGGCGACCGGGTGCGCATCAAGGTGGACGCCCGCTATTTCTTCGGCGCGCCGGTGACCGACGCGAAGGCGAGCTACACGGTGTACGAGTCGTACTACCGCTGGAGTCGCTCGCAAACCCTGGATTTTGACAGCGAGGAGATGCCGGAGCAATTCGGTGGAATGACCGCGCACGGCAATCTGAAATTCGACGCCGAGGGGAGCGCGTGGATCGAATTCGCTCCGGGCCCCTCGGATCACGACCGCGATTTCTGGGTGGAAGTCTCCGTCGAGGATCCTTCCCACCGCAAGGTGACCGCGAATCAAAGCGTGCTGGTCACGCTGGGGGATTTCTACCTCGACACTCAGACCGACGCATTTGGCTACAAAGCCGGCGAGAAGGTCAAAGTCACCGTGGACGCGCGCGACTACGACAACCATCCGCGGGCCGGCGTGCCGGTGACGGCGCGTCTCGTGCTGCGGACCTACAAGGAAGTCGCCGACGAGCGCGGCGTGTACAGCACGCACGTGGACGAGCGCGACGTGTGGAGCGGCGAGGCGCGCACCGGCAAGGACGGGTCCGCGCGGTTCGACCTGCTGCCGCCGGAGGAGGGCTCCTACCAGCTTTTCGTGGAGGCGCCCGATGACGGGAAAACCATCCATGACGTGCGCTGGTTCTACGTGGCCTCCGAAGGCGGGAATTTCTCACTGTCGGGACGCGATCTCTCGCTGGTTCTCGACAAGGAGAATTATCGGGCCGGTGAAAAGGCGCGCGTGGTGATTTCCACCCGCGAGCCGGGCGCGTCGGTGCTCCTGTGCGTGGACGGGCGGAGCATCATCTCGTCTCGCGTGGTGCAGATAAAGGGTCGCTCGGCCACCGTGGACATCCCCGTGGAGGCCGGCTGGTTCCCCAACGTGTCGGTGTCCGCGGTGCTGGTGCGCGACAAGCGGATGGCGCTGGTCGAGCAAGATCTGGTGGTCAAAGACGCCGACCACCGTCTCAAGATCACCATCGTGCCCGACAAGTCCGCGTACGAGCCGGGCGAGGTGGCGCACCTCAAGATTACCGCCACCGACGAGAAAGGCAAGCCGGTTCGCGCGCAATTGAGCGTGGGCGTGGTGGACGTGGCGATATACGCCATCGCGCCGGACAACACGCCGGACATCTTCGACTTCTTCTACGGGCCGGAGTCCTCGCTGGTGCGCACCGAATATTCCTTCGCGCCGGATTATTCCGGCGGCCGCAGCAAGGAAGAAGACGCGCGCGTGCGGCGCAACTTCAAGGACACCGCCTACTTCAATCCCCTGGTCACCACCGATGCGAAGGGCCAGGCGGAAGTGCCGGTGCCGCTTCCCGATAATCTGACGACGTGGCGCGTCACCGTCCGCGGCATCACCGAGGACACGCTGGTGGGCGCGGAAACCGCCGAATTCCTGGTGCGCAAGCCGCTGCTGGTGCGGCTTGAAGTGCCGCGTTTCATCGCCGAGCAGGACGTCATGGAAATGGCGGCGGTGGTGCACAACGAAACCGGCGAGGCGCAAGAGGTGGACGCGGTCATCAGCGCGCAGGGCCTCAACCTGAAGGCGCCCTCGACCCAGCGGCAGAGCATTCCCACGGGCGGCTCGCACCGCTTCGCGTGGATGGTGGAGGCGCCCTCGGTGGGCGAGGCGGTGGTGATGGTCCGCGCCACCGGCCAG
>Ga0194131_10004126_pt1 | contig 22190 bp, 22 predicted proteins | sample TA2KigO120mmetaG_FD_148631 | JGI IMG/M metagenome (GOLD analysis project Ga0194131, IMG submission 148631) | Freshwater microbial communities from Lake Tanganyika, Tanzania - TA2015053 Kigoma Offshore 120m | ecosystem: Environmental > Aquatic > Freshwater > Lake | place: Tanzania: Lake... | reverse complement strand
GGTGGCCCGGGCGGCGATCGCGGTGGCCGTGGTGGTGACCGCGGTGGGCGCGGCGACCAGCGCGAGGAGAGCGGGCTCGTCGAGAACGTGATCGCGATCAACCGCGTGGCCAAGGTCGTGAAGGGTGGGCGCCGGTTCTCCTTCAACGCGCTCGTCGCCGTGGGCGACGGGCAGGGGAAGGTGGGGATCGCCACGGGTAAGGCGAACGAAGTGTCGGAAGCCGTCCGCAAGGCGGTGGACGGCGCGCGGCGCCGCATGCTGACGATTCCGCTGACGGGCGCGACGATTCCGCACGAGGTCGTGGGTGAGCACGGCGCAGGCCGCGTGCTGATGAAGCCGGCAGCTCCGGGCGCCGGCGTGATCGCCGGTGGCGCGGTGCGCGCGGTGATGGAGTGTGTCGGGATCGCCGACATCCTGACGAAGTCGCTGGGCTCGACGAACGCACACAACATGGTGCTCGCGGCCATGAACGGGCTGACCAGCCTGACGACGGTCGAACAGATCGCCAAGGAGCGTGGCGTGGAGGTGGCGTCGCTGCCCTACAAGTCCCGCGCCAAGGTGAAGGTGAACGCCGATGCCTAGGACATTTGTCTGGCACCGCACGCGCGGGCCAAAGAAGACGGAACCGAACACCCTGACGCAGGGCAAGGTCCTGATCAAGCAGGTGAAGTCGGGCATCGGGCAGACGGCCCGGATGCGCGCGACGCTCGAAGCGCTGGGACTGCGTCACCATCAGGACTCGGTGGTGCAGCAGGACTCACCCGCGCTTCGCGGGATGATCATGCGAGTGCGGCACCTGGTGAAGGTGACGCCGACGAAGGAGTGAGATCGTGAGCGACAAGATCGGATTGCACAACCTGATGCCGAGTCCCGGCTCGCACCGTGCGCGCAAGCGCATCGGGCGCGGCCCGGGTTCGGGTACCGGCAAGACGGCCGGCAAGGGTCACAAGGGTATCAAGGCGCGCGCGGGCCATCACGGCCCCGGCGGTAACAAGCCGCATTTCGAAGGCGGCCAGATGCCGCTCACGCGCCGCGTACCCAAGCGCGGGTTCACGAACCCGTTCCGGGTCGAGGCACAGGTGATCGGCTTCGATGACCTCGCCGAGCTGCCGAAGGGGAGCGAGGTCACGCGTGAGGCGCTCGTGGCTGCGGGGATCATTCGCGCCGCCAAGGGGCCGGCCAAGCTGCTCGCCAACGGCGAGTTGTCGCAGGCCGTGACGGTGCGGGGTATCAAGGTCAGCGCGTCGGCCCGGGCGAAGATCGTCGCCGCCGGCGGCACAGTCGAGGACTAAGGGAGCACTTCATGGCTCAGGCCAACCCGACCCAGGCGCTCGCGAACATCTATCGCACGCCGGAGCTCTGGGAAAAGATCGTCTTCACGTTCATCTGCCTCGTGGTGTATCGCGTCGGTTCGTACGTCGCGGTTCCCGGCGTGAACGTGCAGGCGATGGTGGACTTCTTCCAGAGCCAGCAGAACAGCGGCGGGCTCCTGGGCATGTACGACCTGTTCGTGGGCGGCAACCTGTCGCGCTCGACGGTCTTTGCGCTCGGCATCATGCCGTACATCTCGGCGAGCATCTTCGCCCAGATCGCGGCGGCGGTGATCCCGCAGGTCGAGAAGCTGCAGAAGGACGAAGAGGGTCGGAAGAAGATCACCCAGTGGACGCGGTACGCGACGGTCGGCCTCGCGCTGGTGCAGGCCTGGGGCTATGGGCTCTTCACCGAAAGCATCCAGGGCGCCGTAGCGTCGCCCGGCTTCGGGTTCAAGACGGAAATGGCGCTCGTGCTGACGTCCGGCGCGGTGTTCGTGATGTGGCTTGGCGAGCAGATCACGGAGCGCGGGCTCGGCAACGGCGCGTCGTTGATGATCTTCTTCTCGATCGTGCAGGGATTCCTCCCGTCGATCTACGCAACGTTCGAACTGCTCTCCACGCAGGCGCTCAGCCCGTTCGCGCTGATCCTGCTGCTGGCCGTCATGGCAGGTGTCATCGCGGGCGTCGTCCTGATCACGCTGGCCGCGCGCCGCATCGCGATCCAGATCCCGCAGCGGACGATGGGTCGCGGCCGGATGCAGGAAGCGTCGAAGCATCACATCCCGCTCCGGATCAACACGGCGGGCGTGATGCCGATCATCTTCGCGCAATCGCTGATCGTCGTGCCGGGCGCGCTCGCGCAGTTCAGCGGTAACCCACGCCTGCAGGACTTCGCCGAGTACTTCCAGCCGGGCACGATGCTCTACTACCTGCTCTCGGCCGTACTGATCATCCTGTTCACGTATTTCTACACGGCGATCGTGTTCAACCCGGTTGACCTGGCCGAGAACCTGAAGAAGCAGGGCGGGTTCATCCCCGGGGTGAAGCCGGGCGCCAAGACGGCGGAGTACATTGACCACGTCGTCACGCGCATCACGCTGCCGGGCGCCGTCTTCCTGACGCTGATCGCGCTGCTGCCGATCTGGATTTCGCGGTCGGTGAGCGTGACGTTCCAGTTTGGCGGCACTTCGCTGCTGATCGTGGTCGGCGTGGCGCTCGATACGCTGGCGCAGATGAACCAGCACCTCCTGCTCCGGAAATACGACACGTTCATGAAGAAGGGCCGCGTCCGCTTCCGCGGTCGCCAGCAGGGCGCCTTCTAGCGTCACGCCGATGCTCGTCGTGCTGCTGGGGCCGCCGGGCTGCGGAAAAGGCACGCAGGGTGAACGGCTCGCGGAGGCGCTCGGCGTCCCGCGCATCTCGACGGGCGACGTGATTCGGTCCGCCATGAAGGCGGGCACGCCGCTTGGGCTCGAGGCAAAGGCCTTCTACGACCGGGGCGACCTCGTCCCGGACTCGCTGATCATGCAGATCATCCGCGAGGTGCTCGCGGCGCCCGAGCAGGCGCGCGGCGCGATCCTCGACGGCGTGGTGCGCACGGTGCCCCAGGCCGAAGGGCTGTCGGACGTGCTTGCCGGACTCGGGAAGTCACTCGGCCGCGTGCTGCTGTTCGAGATCGCGGACGAGGAGCTGGTGGGGCGGCTGTCGTCGCGGACCGTCTGCGACGCATGCCAGTTCCCGTTCGCCGGGCGCCAGCCGGGTGAGTTGCACGCAGATTGCGCCAAGGAACCGAAGGGCCACCTGGTGCGCCGCAAGGACGACGAGCCCGACGCGATCCGGAACCGGCTCAAGGTGTATCACGCCCAGACGGCCCCGGTCGTCGCATGGTACCGGGCCAACGGCGGGCCGATCGAATCGGCCAACGCACTCGGGACCGTGGACGAAGTGACCGCGCGCCTCAGGAAGGCGGTTGGGCTGAACTGATGGTGCAGCTGAAGTCGCCGCGCGAGATCGAGATCATGGCCGTCGGCGGGAAGATCCTGGCGGCGACGCACCAGGAAATGAAGCGCACGATCCGCGCGGGCCTTTCGACCGCGGAGCTGGATCGCGTGGCCGAAGAGTTCATCCGGTCGCACACGGGCGCCACACCAAGCTTCAAGGGCTTGTACGGCTTCCCGGCGAGCATCTGCGCGAGCATCAACGAGGAAATCGTGCACGGCATCCCGTCGCCGAAGCGCGTGCTGAGGGACGGTGACATCATCTCCGTGGACATCGGCGTGCACTTCGGCGGGTTTCACACCGACTCGGCGTGGACCTACGCGGTGGGCGACGTGGACGCGACGACAAAGTCCCTGCTGGAGGTGACGGAGGAATCGCTCGAGGCCGGAATCGCCGAGGCGAAGCCGGGCAACCATGTGGGCGACATCGGGGCCGCGGTAGAGGCGAGGGTGCGACGCGGAGGTTTTGCGGTCGTGCGCGACCTCGTGGGCCATGGCGTGGGGCAGTCCATGCACGAAGAGCCGCAGGTGCCGAACCACGGCAAGCCGAAACGCGGTCCGAAGTTGAACGTGGGGTTGACGCTCGCGATCGAACCAATGGTGAACGCGGGAACCGCCGAGACGCGGACACTGTCGGACAAGTGGACGGTGGTGACGCTGGACGGCAAGCGCAGCGCGCATTTCGAGCACACAGTGGCGGTGACGGAGAGTGGGCCGCGCGTGCTGACACGGTAACGGCAACGACAACGGCGAGTGGTGGGTGGTCGGTTGTCGGTGGTCGGTAAAGGTGAACGGCGATTGCAACGACACGGCGAGTGACGATGGCCGCACCGGGTGAAGACAGCGTTGGGTTGGCCGAGAGCCGCTTGGCGCGCGCAGCCGGACTGCTGATCGCGATCGGGATGGCGGTCCGCCTCTGGGTGTTGACCGAGCGCGGATCGCTCTTCCTCGATGAAGCGTCGCTGGCGCTGAACGTCCTGGCGAGGGATGTTCGCTTGCTGACGCAGCCGCTCGACTGGGGGCAGGCCGGCCCGATCGGGTTCCTGTGGATCGAGCGAGTGGCCGTGCTCTCCGCCGGTTCCGCTGAGTGGGTGCTGCGGCTCGCTCCGTTCCTCGGAGGCGTGGCGATCCCGGTGCTCACGTGGCTGGTGGGTGTACGCACCGTTGGGCGGCGCGCGGCGCTGTATGCGACCGCGGCTTGCGTGGCCTCGCTGATCGCGATCCGCTATTCGAGCGAGGTCAAGCCGTACTCGACCGATGCGGCCGTGGCAATCGGACTCGTGCTCTTTGCCCTTCGACTTCGCGAACGCCCGAACGCGCCGGCGAGGTGGTTGGCGCTCGGCGTCGCTGGCGTATTGGGCGTCTTCGTTTCGCTGCCGGCGGCATTCGTGCTTGGCGCGGTGGGGCTTTCGCTGCTCGGGCAGGTTTCTCTCCGACGGCTCGCCGGCTGCGGGGCGGCGTGGATCGCGGTGTTTGCGCTGCAGTGGTGGCTTGCGCTTGGCGAGTCATCGGCGAGCGCATACCTCAAGGAATACTGGGCTCCGGTGATGCTGGCCCCGGTGGCATCGGATTTCGTCGCCCGCGCGATTCGCGCGGCGGCCGCACTCTGGGCGACCCCGCTGCAATGGACCGGCGCGCTTGGGGTCACGCTTGTTGCGGTTGGACTTGGCCTGTGTGGCGTGGGACGGATAGCGCGTAGCGCGAAACGCGACGCGGCACTGTTGATCGGACCTGCGGCGTTGGCCGCGGTCGCGTCGGTCGCGAGCCTGTACCCGCTGTCGGACCGGCTGGCGTTCTTCGCGGCGCCGGGGGCGCTGCTGTGTGCGGCCGCGTGCGTTGACGCGTTGGTGGTGCGAGCGGGCGGTCTGATGCGGATCGCCGAGCGGTGGCCCAGCGCCCGTACGGCCACGCCGTACGTGATAGCCGCGGCCGTTGCGGCCTGGGTCGGCGCGGACTCGCTGCGAATGTTGCGAGCGCCGGGCGCGTTGGAGCCGACTCGCACGCTGTTTGAAACCATTGCCGCTGAGGCCGCGCGGGATTCGTCGCCGGTGTACGTGTACGCGCGCGCGGTGCCTGCCTGGGTGTACGCGACCACGGATTGGGCTGCTCATGCGGCGGGCGATTCCGCTGAGATCAGGCGTGTGGCACGGGTTACACGGCTGGCGGGCGATGTGCGATCACCGGCGCACGAGAACTTCGCTCGCGAGGGGGCAGTGGCCGTGGGCGAGGGCGACTCGCTCGTCGTGAGCGCTGCGGATGTGCGCGGTGTGGATACGCGCGCCGGGGCCAGTCGGCCACCGGTCGAGCTGCTTGGGCTCGCGCCGGGGGTACGCTACCGGATCGCGGGCCCGACGCGCGGCAGCGGGCCCTCCCCGGGCTGGGTGCCGAGTGAGGCGCGGCGGATCATGGCGGCGGCGGTTGCCGATTCGTCGCGCGGGTCATCGCGCGGCACGGCGGTTTGGCTGGTGGCGAGTCATTTCTTCGAAGGCACCGGCGCGGATGAGCTGCGCCCGCTGGTGGTCACGCTGATCGCAATGGGCGCGCAGATCACGGAGGAACGGCGCGGAGGGCGGGACGCGATCGCGCTGAAGGTCACGGTCGCGCCGTAGCGCACTGCATTTGCGCCCCATCGGCGCCCGCGTCAGCCGATCGCCTTCTCGACGGCCGCGTTAGCGACATGCGACGCGGCGGTTGCCGCGGCGTCGAGCGCAGCGGCTTCCTGCGCAAGCGGCGCGCCCGCTGCCTTGTCCGCCATGGACGCCACGTTGATCCGCACGTTGTACGCCGCGCCACGACAGGCAGCCGCAGCCATCAGTGCGGCAACGCCGGCATCGCTCGCCGCGTTGGTGTTGCCCTTCTGCGCGCAGATGGCGGCGAGCGCGGCGACCTCGCCGGCGGCACGCGCCGTCTTGAGCGGCACGCGGGCCGCGTGCATGAGCGCGGCTTGGATCGCGGCGTCGCGCGCGGCCTGCTGTTCCGGCGAGTCCTTCGGGAGCTTGTACGCGCTGCTCACCACGGCGTAGGCGTCCGCATCCTCCCGGACGAGCGCGGCCAAGCGAGCGCCCAACGCAGCGGCGCGGTCTGCGAGCGTGCGCATCTCGCCCTCCACCGCCACGTACTTCTTCCGCCCCACCGTGAGGCCGGCGACCATCTGCGCCAGCGCCGCCCCAAGTGCACCCGCATGCGCGGCCACGCTCCCGCCGCCGGGGACGGGCGCGTTCGACGCGACCGACGCGACAAAATCGGCCACGGATTCGCGCGCGCCCATGGCATCGCGCACCTTCGATTCGAGCACCATCGCATTGCTGAAGCCGCGGAGCAGGATGCTGCTCGCGGCGACCTCAAACAGCGCCTTCTCGGGCACGAGCCCGACGATCTCGCTCCACGTCACCTCGACGCCTCGCGCGCGGGCTTCGTCGCGGACCGCCTCGAAGGCCTTCGCGATTGACGTGGTATCGGTGTCCGTGAGGTTCATCGAGACCTGCGCCTGGCCGTCCACCTCGAGCCCAAGCCCCTTCACGGCTGGCAGGCCGCCGCTCGAGAAGCGGACCTTCTTCGCGACTTCCTTCGCCACGGCGAGGTTGCTCGCGGGGCCGAGGTACACGTTGTAGGCGACGAGGAAGGGCCGCGCCCCGATCACCGTGGCGCCGGCAGTCGCGTGAATCGAGTTCGGGCCGAAGTCCGGGACGCGATCGGGGTTCGTACCGATTTCGTCGCGCGCCTTCTCGAACTCGCCACGCCTGATGTCGGCGAGGTTGACGCGATCCGGTCGCGACGCCGCCCGTTCGTAGAGGAATACGGGAATGCCGAGCTCATTGCCGACACGCGCGCCGAGCGCCTTCGCGGCACCGACACATTCGTCCATGGTGACGTCACCGAGCGGGATGATGGGGCACACGTCGGTCGCGCCGATGCGCGGGTGCTCACCGGTGTGCGAGCTGAGGTCGATCAGGTCGCGCGCCTTGGCGATGCCACGAAACGCCGCCTCGGCGACCTTGTCGAGCGGAGCGACGAACGTGACGACCGTGCGGTTGTGCGACGTGTCACTCGATACGTCGAGCATGGCGACGCCAGGTACGCTCGCGATCGCGTCGGTGACCTGCTTGACGATCTCGGGGCGACGGCCCTCGGAAAAATTCGGGACGCACTCAACCAGGCGAGTCACAACGACTACTCCGGGTGATGGGTGTTCAGTGTTCGGTGGTCGGTGGAGGTGACCACCGATCGCAGCCATGACTGCATGGCGGGGTTTCCCGCGACGATGCTGGTGCGGGCGACGGGGCAGTGTCCGCCGGAGTAGTCCGTCACGACCCCTCCGGCTTCCCTGACGAGGACCAGGCCGGCCGCGATGTCCCATGGCGACAGGACGGTCTCCCAGAAGGCCTCGAAGCGCCCGGCTGCAACGGCGGCGAGGTCGAGCGCTGCCGCGCCTGCGCGCCGGATACCCGCCGCCCCGCGCATGACCGCGCGGAGCTCGTTCGCGTATTGGTCAATGGCCTCAAGCTTGGTGAACGGGAACCCCGTGCCAATCAGGGCCCGGCGGGGCTCCTCGATCGCGGACACTCGGATGGGCTGGCCGTTCGAGAATGCGCCGCCGCCCTTGGTGGCGGTGAACTCCTCGTTCAGCGCGACATCTATCACGACACCGGCGACCGGTTCGCCGCCGACCACGGCACCGACCGAAACGGCGTATTCCGGGTAACCGTGCAGGAAGTTCGTGGTCCCGTCGAGCGGGTCCACGACGAAAGTGACGCCTGCGCCCGGAGCGCCCGCCGCCGCCGGTGATGCGCCGCTCTCCTCGGCGAGGATCGCGGCCTCGGGCATCCGCTTCCGGATGACCCCCAAGACTGCGGCCTCGGCGGCGAGGTCGACTTCGCTGACAAAGTCGGCGGGCCGCTTGACCTGCCACTCGATGGACCGGACCCGGGGCGTGGCGTCGCGGATCACCGCGGCGCCGGCCCGGGCCGCGTCGAGTGCCAGTTCGAAGAGCGCGGCGTTTGTCGGGCCATTCATCGCGCCCTAAGTTTAGCGAATGCCTCGCATCTTCAGCGGCATCCAGCCGTCCGGCGAACTCCACATCGGCAACTACCTCGGCGCGGTCAAGAACTGGGTCGCGCTGCAGGGGCAGTTCGAAGCATTCTTCTGCGTGGTGAACTACCACGCGATCACGCTGCCCTACGCCAAGGCCGACCTCGAATCCCGCACGCGCGAGATGGCGATCGGCCTGCTTGCCTCGGGCCTGGACCCGGCCAAGTGCACGCTGTTCATCCAGTCGCAGGTGCCGGAGCACACCGAACTGGCCTGGATCTTCAATACGCTGACGCCGCTGGGCGAGCTGGAGCGCCAGACGCAGTTCAAGGAGAAATCGGCCTGGCAGGAGCAGGTAATGGCCGGCATCCTGAACTACCCGGTGCTGCAGGCGGCCGACATCCTCCTCTACCGGGCGGATCTCGTGCCCGTTGGCGAGGACCAGATCCAGCACCTTGAGCTCTCGCGCGTAATCGCGCGGAACTGGAACGCCCGGTTCTCGCCGGACGCGCCGTACTTCCCGGAGCCGCAGCCCAAGTTGACGCCGACGCGCCGGATCGTCGGATTGGACGGCCAAGCGAAGATGTCGAAGTCCGTGGGCAACACGGTCGGGCTCATGGACAGCCCCGAGGCGATGTGGGACAAGCTCCGGCCTGCCGTGACCGACCCAGCGCGGCAGAAGAAAACCGACCCCGGAGACCCGGACAAGTGCGCGGCGATCTTCCCGCTGCACCGGGCCTTCTCGACCGATACTACAGTGGCAGAAGTCGAGGCAAACTGCCGAGGTGCAAAGTGGGGCTGCATCGACTGCAAGAAAGTGTTGCATGCAAACATGGTCGCTGAGCTGACCCCGATCCGCAGTCGCGCGGCCGAACTCAAGACGGCGCCCGCGGCCGTGGACGCGGCGTTCGCCGAAGGTGCCGAGAAAGCGCGCGCCGTCGCGCGCGCGACGATCGCGGACGTCAAATCCCGCATGGGGCTGCCGCAGTGATGGACGGCCTGTTCCTCTCCGCCCAAGGCTCCCTGGCCGAGGTCATCGCGAATGTGATGCGCGTGGACCTGGGCATGAAGCTGCTTGCCGCCGTCCTCGCCGGGGGCGCGATCGGGTTCGAACGACAGGTGGCGGGGAAACCGGCTGGCCTTCGCACGAACATCCTGATCTGCGTCGGGTCGGCGTTGGTCATGGACCTGTCGATCCGCATCGGCAGCGTGTGGGGGAGCGGCCCGATCGGCGACCCCGGGCGGATTGCGGCCCAGGTGATCACGGGACTGACCTCGGCGGCGACGATCTGGGTGGTTGCCGCCATCGGCCTGTCCGCGGGCGCCGGGTTCTATGTCGAGGCCCTCGGCGCGACCCTGACCGTGATGGTCGTCCTGGCCGGGCTGGGACGGCTGGAGCATGGCCTGCTGCGGGTGCGGCGCTCGATGAACGTGACGATTCGCACCAAACCCGGGATTCCGCTCGAGTTCATCCGGGAGCAGTTGAACGTGGACGGCCTCGAGATCGTGACGGCGAACCAGTACGACCATCCCTCGGACCGCGTATTCGAGTTGCGGGTGAAGGGCCCCGCGCGACAGTTCGAGATCGCGCGCTCGGAACTGGTCCACCTTCCGGAGATCAAGAACGTCTTCTTCGACTAGCGACTGCGGCCGCAAAGTGAAAGATTGATCGGATGGAAAAGATCATTAAGGCGGCGGTGGACCGCGGGGCGAGCGACCTGCACATCAAGGCGGGTGACGTCTTCCGCGCCCGCATTGACGGCAAGCTGACGCCGCTGACCAAGCAGGCCCTCACGCCGGAGCAGACACGCGCGATCGCGCTTCGCCTGATCCCGAACGAGGAAGACCGCGCGAAGATCGACAAGATCCAGGATTACGACTGTTCGTGGGGGGCGCAGGGGATCGGGCGGTTCCGCGTGAACATCATGCGCCAGCGGTCGAGCTTCATGATCGTGATGCGCGTGATCCCGTTCGAGGTGCCGTCGTTCGACAAGCTGAAGTTGCCGACGGTGCTCAAGAGCATCGCGCACGCCGAACGTGGGATGATCCTCGTGACCGGCGTCACGGGGTCGGGGAAGTCGAGCACGATGGCCGCGATGATCAACCACATCAACGCGACCACCCACAAGCACATCCTCTCGCTCGAGAACCCGATCGAGTTCCTGCACCGCGACATCCAGAGTTCGATCACGCAGCGCGAGATCGGCGTGTACACCGAGAGCTTCAAGATGGGCCTGCGGGCGGCGCTCCGGCAGGACCCGGACGTGATCCTGATCGGCGAAATGCGCGATGGCGAGACGATTGACACGGCGATGAAGGCGGCCGAGACGGGCCACTTGCTGGTCTCGACGCTTCATACCGCGGATGCGACGAGCACGATCCTGCGCATCCTGGCCATGTTCCCTCCTGAGGAACAGGAGGTCGTCCGTGTGCGCCTCGCGGATGCGCTCCATGCGGTGGTTTCGCAGCGCCTGCTCCCGAAGAAGGGTGGCGGTCGCGCGGCCGCGCTGGAGATCATGATCAACACGCCGACGATCAAGGACCTGATCCTGGACAAGGATCGGACGGGCGAGATCCGCGACTTCATCGCCGAAGGCCGCGAGCAGTACGGGATGCAGACGTTCGATCAGTGCCTCACGGACCTCGTGACGAACGACGACGTGGAGTTCGAGGTCGCCCTGGCGGCATCGAGTCGGCCGAGCGATTTCGAGCTCAAGATGAAGACGTTCCGCCGACGGTCCACGACGGTGCGAAAGGTGGTCGAGCTTCCGCCGGAGCCGCCGCCCGCCCCGCCGGTGGATCCGGGGATCACGATGGGCAGCGGGCTCGACTTCATGCAGAGCTGAGCCGGCGAGCCTCCGCCACAAGCCAATCCAAGGCGCACAAGGGATCACCTCCATGCCGTTCAACGGGATATTCGCGCCGGTCGTCACCACGTTTCACGAGGGGTCCGAGGACCTCGACGTTGCGGCCTTTGCGCGGAACGTCGGCGCGCTGGTGGCCGCGGGCCTGCACGGCATCGTCGTGTGTGGCTCGACGGGCGAGGCGGCCCTGTTGTCGGACGACGAGCGGCGCGTGCTGCTCGAGGCCGCGCGCAACGCGGTGCCGCGCGATCGCATGCTGCTGATGGGCGCCGGAGCGGAATCCACGCGACAGACGCTCAAGCGGTGCCAGGATGCGAAGGCCGCGGGCGCGGACGCGGCGCTGGTGGTCGCGCCACACTACTACTCGAACGCGATGAGCATCGAGGCGCTGCGCGGGCACTACCGCGCGGTTGCGGATGCGAGCCCGCTGCCGATCGTCCTCTACAACATCCCCAAGTACATGCACTTCGCGCTGCCGGCGGAGCTGGTGGGCGAGCTGGCCAGGCACGCAAACGTGATCGGTATCAAGGACAGCTCGGGCGACCTGAATATGCTGGGCGGGTTCCTCCAGGCGCAGAGCGAAACGTTCACGGTGTTTACCGGAAACGGTGGTACACTGGTGCCTGCACTCAACGCGGGCGCCCGCGGCGGGATACTTGGTGTCGCGGACTTCGCGCCGGGCCTGTGCTTGCAGGCGTTCGAAGCGCAGCGCAGCGGGAACGCGGCGCTGGCGGATGAGCTCCAAGCGGCGATCAAGCCGCTGGCCTCGGTGATCGTCGCCGAGTTAGGCGTCGCCGGCGTGAAGACGGCGTGCGACGTGGCGGGCTTCACCGGGGGACCGGTCCGCCGTCCGCTCGTGGACCTCGACGAGAAGGCCGAGCAGCGGGTGCGGGAGCTGCTGGCGGGGGTCGTCGTCGCTACCTGAGCGGCGCCGCCCCGAGGAGCTGCAGCGCAGCGGAGAGGACGGGATCACGGCCCGCGCCGACGGCGGCCAGGTTCCAGCGCGCGTACACATCAGGCGGGATCCCGCGGCCCTCAAACGGCACGCGGTCCGCGGTCATCGCCACCCAGCGCGAGACGGTGTACTTCCAGCCGTTCCCCAGTTCGTACGTGGCGGGGTTGCCGGAGCCACTGCCTGTCGTATCGCCGACCACCGTTGCGTTCGGTAGTTCCCGCATGGCGGCGATAAAGCTCTCGTTACTCGAGAAGACGCCGCGGCCCGAAAGCACGACCACGGGCTTCGTGAACTGCCAGGACCCGCGGGGTCCAACCGATCGGGCGGTCTCGGATGTGAACGCGGAATGGGACGCGCCGTTCCGATAGCGGAAGTACTCGGTCACGACCGCGCGGGTGGTGAACCGCGAAGCCAATGCAAGCGCGAGTTGGTCGTTCCCGCCGCCGTTTGGACGCACGTCAATGATGAGCGTCGAGTCTTGCCGGAAGTTCTCCAGCACGGCATCGAGATCGTCCGTCGTGAACTGGGTGGAGTTCCATGCGCCGACCGCGATGTACGGGATGCCCTTGATGCGCGCGTAGCCAAGATTCGTCCGGTATTGCACCCCTCCGGCCGCCGTGACGACCCCTAGCCAGAGGTTGCGATCCCAGTTGGCGGTCGCCGTCGGTGTGTATGTCGGCGAGTAGGCGCCGGACGGAGCAATGAGCGAGACGTGCACGTCCCTGAGTTCGCCCAGCATCTCGCGGATGACCGCGATGAACGCATCCTGTGTCGGAGCGCCGGCCGCTTGGCTGCGGTACCTGGCGCGTGCGGCGTCCCAATCCACACCCTTCAGTTCGAAGTAACTGTATCGACGGTCAAACGTTGCCCAGAGGTCGTCGAACTGGCCTTCAAACGTGGTCGCGGGCTGCGTGGTGGCCGCGCCGCACGCGGCCAGCGTCAGCGCGCCCACGAAGGCGACGGCCCGATACAGCGCTGGTTGAACCCGCATTCGCAGGTTGGACCGGGATCCGGGCATCAATGGTTGCGCAAGCCTCCGCTGAGTTGCGTGGAGCGGCGTACTCCGTAGTTTTCTACAACGCCTCACGGTCGTCGTTCCGGCCGGGGCGTTTTTTGTTGTTGCCGAATTGTCCCATCGGTCGGCTCATCCACGTACGCGCCCACCCCGACGCCCATGTTCGACCAGAAAACTCGCACGTTGGTTGTCGTCGGCGCCCAGTGGGGTGATGAGGGCAAGGGCAAGCTGGTGGACGTGCTGGCCGAGCGCGCCGATTGGGTCGTGCGGTATCAGGGCGGTGCCAACGCCGGGCACACGGTGTATGTCGGCGACAAGCGGACGATCCTGCGGCAGATCCCCAGCGGGATCCTGCACCCCGGTGTGCGCTGCGCGATCGGCAACGGCGTGGTGCTCGACCCGGAGACGCTGTTCGAGGAAGTGGATGCGCTGGTCCACGATGGCGTGGACGTCAACGGCCGGCTGTACGTGAGCGATCGGGCACACCTCGTGATGCCGTACCACAAGCTCGTGGACAAGGAGAGTGCGGCGTCGAAGGCGATCGGCACAACCGGGCGCGGGATCGGGCCCTGTTACGAGGACAAAGTCGCACGGCGTGGCGTCCGCGTGCTGGACCTCCGGCACGCGGACCGTCTGCGCGCATTGGTCGAACGGGGTGTCGAGCGGGCGAACATGCAGCTGGCCAGCTTCGGCTCGGACAAGCGCGCGGATGCCGAGTTCACGCTGCGGATCCTGGGCGCGCTGGCGCCGCGACTGCTGAGCGTGGCGGATGACGTCGGGCTCGCGGTGCACCGTGCGGTCAAGGGCGGCGCGACGGTCCTGCTCGAGGGCGCCCAGGGCTCGCTGCTCGACATTGACCACGGCACGTACCCGTTCGTGACGTCGAGCAGCACGACGGTCGGCGGCGCCGCAATCGGCACCGGCATTGGACCAAGCTCCATCCATGCCGCCCTTGGCGTGGTCAAGGCGTACACCACGCGCGTGGGCTCGGGCCCGCTGCCGACCGAGTACGACGACGCGATGAGCGAGCGTGTCCGCACGCTCGGCAACGAGTTCGGGGCGGTCACGGGTCGTCCGCGTCGGTGCGGGTGGTTCGACGCCGTCGTCGTGCGGTACGCGGTTCGCGTGAACGGGTTGACGGCCCTGGCCGTCACGAAGCTCGACGTGCTCGACACCCTCGAGCGGATCGGCCTGTGCACCGGGTACGAGGTCGGCGGGCAGGTGGTCGAGGAATTTCCGGGCGATATCGCCGAACTCGAGGGGATCAAGCCGCGCTACGAGTGGTTCGACGGGTGGATGGCGCCGACCGGCGGTGCGCGGAAGCTCGCGGACCTGCCCGCAGCGGCGAGGGCCTACCTCGATCGCATCGAGTCGCTGGTCGAGTGTCCGATACGGCATGTGTCGGTGGGGACACGGCGGGACCAGATCCTCGAAGTGGCGCGGTAGTCGCATCGTGCGCACGCGAACCCGCGCGGCCGCATGAACCGGACCGAATGGTGGTTGCGCGGTCCCGTGGAGGGCGTGGCTCCGGCGCTCCAGCCCGTGGCGCACATCCTGCTCGAGGTGCGCGAGACGGTCGGCCCGATGGTCGAGGGGCTGACGGAATCCCAGTGGAACGCCCGTCCCGGCGGGGTCGCATCGGTGGCGTTTCACGTCCGCCATATCGCGGGCGTGGTGGACCGCCTCTTCACGTACGCCCGGGGTGCGACGCTTACACCCGAGCAGGTCACGGCGATGCGCGGCGAAGGCGCGGAGCTTCGCGCGGATGATGTGTCGGCCGCGCTCGATGCGCTGGCTGCTCGCCTCGACGCGGCGGTCGCCGAGCTTCGCACGGTAGATGCCGCGTCCTTGGGTGACCACCGGGCGATCGGCCGGGCCAAGCTTCCGTCAACCGTGATCGGATGCCTGGTGCACGCCGCCGAACACGCGATGCGACACACGGGCCAGCTCTCGGTCACCGCGCGGGTCGTGAGGGCGACGACGCCCAGCGCGTAGACAGGGGCCTGCGGGCGGGCGAAATTGTCACGATGCCCCACGCCGACGTCCTTGAAAAGCTCGTCTCCCTTGCCAAGCGCAAGGGATTTGTCTTCCAGTCGTCCGAGATTTACGGCGGCACCGGCTCCGTGTGGGACTACGGCCCGCTCGGCGTCGAGCTCAAGAACAACATCAAGGCACGCTGGTGGAACGCGATGGTGCGCCAGCGCGACGACGTGGAAGGCCTCGACGCCGCGATCCTGATGCACCCGCGCGTCTGGGAAGCGAGCGGGCACGTGGCCGGGTTCAGCGACCCGCTGGTGGACTGCAAGGCGTGCAAGGCCCGGTTTCGCGCCGACAAGCTCGCCGACGCCCAGTGCCCGCGGAAACCATCGAAGAAACCAGGCGAACACGGCGACTGCCAACTCACCGAGCCGCGGCAGTTCAACCTGATGTTCAAGACGTTCATGGGGCCGGTCGAAGACTCGGCCGCCGTCGTGTACCTGCGACCGGAGACCGCGCAGGGCATCTTCGTGAACTTCCTGAACGTGCAGCAGGCGACGCGCCAGAAGGTGCCCTTCGGGATCGCGCAGATCGGGAAGGCGTTCCGGAACGAGATCACGCCCGGGAACTTCACGTTCCGCACGCGCGAGTTCGAACAGATGGAGATGCAGTTCTTCGTCGAGCCGGGCACGGACATGGACTGGTTCGAGAAGTGGAAGGCGTGGCGCCGCGAGTGGCACGTGGGACTCGGGCTCGACGATTCGCGCCTGCAGTTCCACCAGCACGGCGAGAAGGAACTCGCGCACTATGCGCGCGCGGCATTCGACATCGAGTTCGACTTTGGCGGTACGCTCGGCTTCCAGGAGATCGAGGGAGTCCATAATCGTTCGGACTTCGACCTCAAGCAGCATCAGGAGTTCAGCGCGAAGCGCCTCGAGTACGTGGACCAGGCCGCGAACAAGCGCTACCTGCCGTATGTGATCGAGACTTCGGTGGGTGCCGACCGCGTGACGCTGGCCGTGATGGTGAACGCGTACCGCGAAGAGGCCGTGGCGGGCGAGGACGAGGGGCGGACCGTAATGCGGTTCCATCCCGGGCTTGCCCCCATCACCGCGGGCGTGTTTCCGCTGACGAAGAAGGACGGCCAGCCGGAGATGGCCGAGCGCGTTGCGGCCGACTTGCGGAAGCGTTTCCCGGTCTTCTACGATGACGCCGGGGCGATCGGTCGGCGCTACAGGCGCCAGGACGAGGCCGGCACGCCGTTCGGGATCACCGTGGACGGCGACTCGACAAGGAACGATGACGTCACGATTCGCTTCCGCGACGACCTGGCCCAGATTCGCGTGGCAGCCGCGCAGGCGGGCGAAGTAATCGCGGGCTACCTCGCCAAGGACCATCCCGTCGCCGAGGCCTCCCGGGCGTAAGCCGGGCGGCCCTGCGCGGCCCCTGCGGGCCCCGCCCCACGGGGTGAAGGCGCTTAACGTGGCTCTATTGTTGTCGTCTGCCTTCTTTGGGAGCAGGAGAACGGCTGGCGATCGGCGCCCGGGCGGAGCAACAACCTCCCGGGCGTTGGTGTCGAAGGCGGTGCAGGCACTCCGGAGCGATCGCATGACCAAACAAAACCCGAAGATCCGCGCGCGCGGCTTCACGCTGATCGAAATCCTCGTCGTGATTGTCGTGGTGGCGATCCTGGCCACGCTGGTCGCCCCGAACGTGTTCCAGCATGTCGGGACCGCCAAGGCGACGACCGCGAAATCCCAGATCGAGATGCTTGGATCGGCCCTCGATGCGTACCGGCTCGACAACGGCGCATATCCCTCGACCCAGCAGGGCCTGCAGGCACTGATGGAAGTGCCGACGCTCGACCCGCCGACCAACTGGCGCGGTCCGTACCTGCGGAAGGCGGTGCCCCTCGATCCATGGGGACGGGCCTACGTGTATGTGTCGCCGGGCGAGGTGAACCCGACCGGGTTTGACCTGCTCTCACTGGGAGCGGATGGTGCGCTTGGCGGCGATGGCGAGAACGCTGACGTCGTGAGCTGGCAGTAGGCACGGCGAACCGATTTTCGGATCACCACGTGCCCACCTACGCGTACGAGGCGCTTGACGGCTCCGGGAAACGGCAGCACGGGGAGTCGAGCGCGCTGAGCGAAGCCGCGCTCGCGCGGTCGCTCGAGGAGCGCGGACTTCTCGTGCTCGAAGTGGCTGAGCGCGCGCCCGGTAGCGGGACCTCGTGGTGGCGGCCGGGTCGCAAGCGGGAGGTGCTCGAGTTCACGCGCGCGATGGCGTCGCTTCTTCCCGTGGGGATGCCGTTGTCCAAGGCGCTCGATGCGGCCACCGGCGTGGCAACCGCCGATGTCGCGGACGCGATCCGCGACGTGCGCACGCGGGTCGAACGCGGCAGCGGGCTGGCCGATGCTCTGGGTGAGCACGCGCGCCTGTTCGATCCGCTGTACGTCGGGATCGTGCGGGCGGGCGAGCGCAGCGGCGACCTCGACGCGGCGTTCGCACGGCTGGCGGCCCAACTCGAACGCGACGAACAGTTGCAGAGCCGTATCGTGTCCGCGTCCATCTACCCGATGTTGCTGGCGAGCGCGGGCACGGCCGCGGTGACCGTGCTGGTGTTTTTCGTGCTTCCGCGCTTCGTCACGCTGCTTGAGGGCAGCGGCGCGCAACTCCCAGCCGCGACAAAGGCGCTGCTGGCGGTGACGACCGCATTGCAGGCCGCGTGGCCGCTCTTTGCGGCGCTTCCGTTTGCGCTTGCGGCGCTGACGGTCTGGGTACGGCGCACCGATGCCGGTCGTCGCGCGTGGTCCTCGTTCCTGCTGCAAGTCCCGCTGATCCGCACGCTCCGGCAGTACGCGCTGTCCGCGCGGTTCGCCCGCATGCTGGGTGTGCTGCTCAGCGGCGGGGCGCCATTGCTTGGCGCGCTCGATGACACGATGGCCAGCATCGGTGACCCGATCGCCCGGGATGAGGTCGGCCGGATCCGGGGCCGCGTACGCGAAGGGGCGTCCATGCGGGCGGCGGTCGGCGAGAGCGGCCTGTTTGCGCCGTTGCTCGCCCAGCTGATCGGGGTGGGCGAGGACGCGGGCGACCTGCGGACGTTCCTGACGAAATCCGCCGACATCTTCGAGGAGCGAACCGAGCGCGCCACGCAGCGCGCGGCCGCGCTTGCCGAGCCGGCCATGATCGTCGTGTTCGGTGCGATCGTCGCCTTTGTGGCGCTCTCGCTGCTGCAAGCGATCTACGGCATCAACGCGGGTTCGTTCCGATGATTGCCGCTCGCGGACGCCGCGGGTTCACGCTGTGGGAAACGGCGCTCGTGCTTGCCGTGCTCGGCGTGACGTTGGGGCTGACGGCCCAGGCGCTGGTGAGTTTCGGCACGGAGAAACCGCGGACCGATGCCGAGGCCCTGCTGACGCTCTTGAAGCAGGCGCGAGCCCAGGCGATTCGCGGGAACACCGCCGTGGCGCTGCGGATCGACCCGGTGTCGGGGCGCTTTCGGATGGATACCACCGGCGCGCTGGGCTCGGGCGAGTACCTGAGCGGCACGATCGAGCTCGGCGGTGGAACCGGGCTGGAAACCGAGCAGGCGCGGTTGCAGTTCCTGTTCAACCCGGCGGGAGCGGCCTTCGCGGACTCAGTCGGTGTCCGTGGCGCGGCCGGGACCGTGATGGTGCTCGTGGACCCGTGGAGCGGGGTGGCGCGTGCCGAACCGCGCTGAGCGTTCGGGGGCCGCGATGTCGCGCCGGGGCGTCACGCTGTTTGAGGCGGTGGCGGCGATGGCGATCGTCGGGATCGTGTCCATCGCGGCGCTCGAAGCCGCGGGCTCGCAGATGCGGACCGCGACACTCGCGCGCGAGAAGCTCGAGGCGGCGGCACTCGCGCAGCAGCGGATGGACTGGCTCGAGTTCCTCGATGAGAACCGCCTGCGCGCATTGCCCGACAGTGTGCGTGAGGGCACGTTCGCCGAGCCGTTCGAGGCGTACACCTGGGAGACGACGGCCGAGCCGGTGAGCACGCAGCCCGGCGTGTATGACGTGTGGGTCCATGTGCGGTGGCCGGAGAACGAGTTTTCGTTGCACACCTACGCGTACCGACGGCCGATCATCGCCGTGAACTCCGGAGCGGCGCGATGAACCGCCGACGCCGCGGGATGACGCTCCTGGAGGTCGTCATCGCGTTGACGATCCTCGCGCTGCTGGCCGGCGGCGGTGCGGCGGCCTTCGTGACGCTGATCGAGCGACAGGAGACCATCCGGACGGCCTCCAACGAGGTCGAGCGCGCCGCCGCGTTGCGGGAGACCGTGCGGCAGTGGATCCTGCAGGGCGAGCCGCTGATCAGCACCGGCGGCGTGCCCGGTGGGCGGGGCGGCGCCGGCGCGGCAGCCGCCGGCGGTGGGCGCCAGCTGGCGAGCGTCGCGCCCGGCGGCCGCGCGGCGGCCGCGACGGTGCAAGGTGTGACCGCCGCGGCATCAACCGGCCAGGAAGTCACGGTGCTGACGAATGCGCCGAATCCGCTGCTCGCGAACAACGTGCGGATCCGGATCTTCGTGGATGCGGACGATGCGACGCCGGAGCGTGGGTTGACCATCGAGTATCAAGCCACGACGCAGACTCCGCTGATGCGGCGTGAACTCGAGCCGGCCGTCGGCGACCTGCTCGTCGAGTACTACGATTCGCGGACGAACCGATGGTACCCGAGCACGGAGGCCGCCACGATCGACCCGATCGCCCTGCGGCTGACCATGGTTTCGGCCGAGGGGGCTACGCTGGCGCGGCTGCTGCGGGTGCCGATCCTGCTCGTGTTCGGCGAGGCGGAATCATGAACGGATCCCGGCGCGGCGTCGCGATGATCGCGGCCCTCTGGCTCGTGGTGGGCATCTCGGTGGTGGCGCTCGAGTTCTCGCTCGTGGGCCAGGAGCGTCGCGCGGTCGGACTCGCGGGCGTGGACCGCGTGCACGGTGGGGCGGGAGCGCTCGGCGCGTTCGCCATGACGCGCGCGCGCCTGGAGTACGCGCTGCGGACTCGTGTGCAAGGCGGCGGGGCGAATGCCGCACTTTCGCGGATCCGGTCGTTCGATCCGTGGCTCGATGCGGACTCGCTGTACGGCGGGACGATTGCCATGGACAGCATGTCCGTTGACGTTGAAGTCGTTGACCTGGGTACGCGCTTGAACATCAACGTGATGCCGGAGGTCGAGCTGCGGACGTTTCTGTCGTACACGCTCGGCGACTTCGTGCTGGCGGATGAACTGGCGCAGTCGATCCTCGACTGGCGGGACCAGGACGACATCGCGCGCGCGCGCGGCGGCGAAGTGGAGGAATACCTCAAGCTCGGATACCTGCGCCTGCCGGCCAACCAGCAGTTTCGCGACGTCGAGGAGTTGTTGGACGTGAAAGGCGTGACGCCGGACATCTACGCACGCATCAGCCCGTTCCTGACCACGATGGGCGCCGCGCAAGTCAACCTGAACACGGCGCCGGTCGAGGTGCTCCGGGCGATCCCGGGCATGACCGACGACGTCGTGATGAACATCGTGAACTTGCGATCGCGCGGTGCGCGCATCGCGAACGTGAATGAGGTGCTGCCGCGGGGTGCGGCGGCGGGCGGCGGCCAGACCGTGGTGCGGGCCGGGGCCGGCGGCGGGGTCGAGGTGATCCGTCAGCAGCAGCAAAACCAGCTTGGGGCGCGCGCGGCCGTGCAGTCCAACCAGCTGATGCTCGTCATGATCACGAAGGCCAGCCATGCGTCGCACCCGGTGCGACTGCGAGTGCTGTTGCAGCGGTCAGTGCAGAACGGCCAGCCCGCCGCGGACGTGATGTCGGAGGACTGGCGATGAGCCGTCAGTCGAGGAGCGTCACCGGCGTTGCCTTGGGCGCGCGCGAAGTGTGCACCGCCGGAGGTGCGCAGGCGTCGGTGCAGGCTCACGCGGTCGTTGCGGAGCAAGGTGAAGACCAGTCCGTGGCGCTTGGGCGTGCGGTGGGCGCGGTGTTCGCCGGGTTGGCGGGGACCGGTGCCGGCGACGCGCGGAGCGGGCCGGCGTCGGTGTCGCGAGTCGCGGTGGCGCTCCTGTCACCGCTGACGGAGCTGCGCGCGCTGCACCTTCCGCCGCTCGATGACCGTGCGCGGGCGCGCCTGATCGGGCGCAACGCGAACCGCTACTTCGTGGGCGCCCGCGGGCCGCAGGTGATCGGCTCGCTGGACATCGGTGCGAATGGCGACGGCGCACATACGGTCCTGGCGGCGGTGGCGGCCGAGCCGCTGATTACGACGCTGGAGACGAACGCTGCGGCGGCCGGGCTGACGATCGCGTCGTTCGTGCCGGCGGAGGCCGCCTGGACGGCGGCGGCAGTCGCCGCTTGGCCGGCCTTTGCCCGCGGGATCGCTGCGTGTGTCGTTGCCCACGAAGACCGCCTCGATGTGCTGACCATGCGCGATGGCGCGCTCGTGGGCGTGCGACGTGTCCGGAGCGGCGACAACCGTGACCTGATCCGCGTTGTCGGTGACGCAGGCGCCCGCGACGCGGGCGTGTTCGGCGCGGCGGCAGCGGCCAACGCCACGCTGGCCGCGCTCTCCGCAGCGGGCATCCGGACGCAGCGCGTGCCGGCGGGGTTCGCCGGCGACGGCCTGAATCCGGCCGCGCTGGCGGCGCGATTCGCTCCGAGCGCCGCCGGTCCGCGCTTGATGTCGGAGCGCGCGCGGGATGACGTCGCGCGCGCGGAGGTCCGTGGCGCCTGGCGCATGGCGGGCCTCGCCGCGGCGGTGATGCTCGTCGCGGCCGCGGTGCACTTTGTCGGCGAGCGGCGTGAGCTCGACGACGTTCGCGCCGCTCGTGCCGCGGTGCGCGCCCGAGTCGAGTCCACCCTGGCCGATCGCGTGGACGTGGAAGCCGTGTATCGGCAGGTGGCTGAACTCGCGCGGCAGCGGCGAGATGCGCCGCGGTGGTCGCTCGTGCTCGCCTCACTCACGGATGCCTTGCCTGACGCCGCGTGGGCGACCGCGGTCCGCGTTCGCGGCGATTCGGTCTTCATGGACA
>Ga0194131_10004125_pt1 | contig 22190 bp, 24 predicted proteins | sample TA2KigO120mmetaG_FD_148631 | JGI IMG/M metagenome (GOLD analysis project Ga0194131, IMG submission 148631) | Freshwater microbial communities from Lake Tanganyika, Tanzania - TA2015053 Kigoma Offshore 120m | ecosystem: Environmental > Aquatic > Freshwater > Lake | place: Tanzania: Lake... | reverse complement strand
GGCTGTGTGCACGCGCCGCTCGATGCCCAGGCGTTCGAGCAAGCCTTGAAAGCCGAAGCCCGCGGAGATCACGCCGATCGAGCCTACGATCGAGTTGGCGTCGGCGAAGATCTCGTCGGCGGCGAGCGCCACCCAATAGCCGCCCGAGGCGGCGACATCCTCGGCGAAGGCCAGCACCGGCACCTTCTTTTCCTCCGCCAGCGCACGGATGCGCCGGTGGATGAGGGACGACTGCACGGGCGAACCGCCCGGCGAGTTGATCGCGAGTGCCACCGCCTTGAGGCCGCGCAAATTGAAGGCACGCTCGATGGCGCCCGCCTGCCCGGCCAGATTCAGGCCGGTGCGCAACGGACCCAATCCGCCGATCATGCCGGTCATGCGCAGGACCGCGACGACCGGGCCGCGCCGCCCCGGTAACACCCCGCCAATGCTCGAGAGGATATCCAATGCACTCACTCGCCGCGCTTTTTCACAGTGTCGAACGCCGGCCTATGGACAAAGATAGCAGGGCTACTCAATGGAATTTGTTATTTTCTCTTAGGTTGTCCGTGCCGGCTGTGGCATTGTGCACCCTGCTAGCAACTCTTCGCTCGCACACCCCCCACTAACGGCATGGGTGATAAGCCCAAGTAACGGGGCTGGGGAGGCATGTGTGTCAGGCCGTTGCATCATCGTCGACGATAGCCAGGTTTCGGCCATGGTCGCCTGGGGCTGCGCCAAGGCGGCCGGCCTTGAAACGCGCGTCGCGCATTCTTGCGCCGAGTTTCGCACGATCTATCCGGAATTCTTGCCCGACATCGTGATCTCCGACATCGTCATGCCCGACGAAGACGGGCTGGACGTGCTGCGCTTTCTCTGGTCGGTCGAGGCCAAGGCGAGGATCATTCTGGTCAGCGCCAACGAGCCGAAATACCTCGAGCTCGCCCAGCGGCTCGGAGAAAGCCACGGTTTGACCATCGCGGCGACGTTTCAAAAGCCGTTCGACCTCGACATCGTGCGCAACACGCTGCAATCGGTCACGGACTGAAGCCCGCGATGCGCACCTGGCTGACAAGCCCCTGCGCATCTCAGATCGTCGAACCAGCTCTCGTTCAATCCGGCAGCGCCATGCCGGCGCGCAGAATGCGCTCCGTCTCGGGCGTGTAGCGTCCATCGGATTCGTGCAGAACCAATGCCGCCAGCATGCGCCGGGCGGGCGGGCGGCGCGGCCGAAAGCGCACGATAACGCGCTTCGGTGCGGCGCCAGCCTTGGGATGGAGGGCCAATACATCCATCGCTCCAGGCTCCGCGGCGAGGCAGGTTTCGATCTCGTGCAGCCGGTCCGGGCTGTGAATGAGGGTGACGCAGCCGCCCGGCCGCAGGAAGCCAAAGCAGGCGGCAAGCCAGTGCGCGAGTGTAGCTGCGCCCTCGACGGTCGCCGTCGCCTTCGACCGGATGGGTGACGGATCGGCGCCGGCGGCGGCACGAAAGGGTGGATTGGCCATGACATGGTCGAACCTCATGGCCGTCAAAGCCGCGGGCGGCGCCATGAGGTCGCCTGCATGAACGGTGAAGCGCTCGGCAATGCGGTTGAGGACCGCGTTGCGCCGCGCGAGCTCCACCAGCTCAGGCTGAATTTCCAGTCCCACCAGCGTGACATCGGCGACGCGGCGCGCCAGGCACAAGGCGGCGGCACCCACGCCGCAGCCGAGATCGAGCACCGTGTCGCCGGCATGCGCCGGAACGGCGGCGGCGAGCATCACCGGATCGATCGCGACACGATAGCCCCGGCGCGGCTGCAACAGGCGCACGCCGCCGCCCAGCAACCCGTCGAGCGTGAAGTCGTCGCCCGGCGCCGCGTCGGGAACCGTCCCACCCCCGGATTCGCCTGCGGAACTCGGCGCAATCATGCTGAGGGCCCGGTCGAAACTATTGCTTCACCAGCCTCGAACAACAATGAGCGGGCGCGCGCATAGTCCGTTTCGGCGACCATGAGGCGGCGGGGGATGGCCGAAATGCTGCCTTCCACGATGCTCGTATGCATGTCCAGGATCACCGCTTCGATGCCGGAATCGGCGAGCAGCGCCGTCAGCCAGGACAGGCGCACGGTGTCATTGGTGCGCAGCAGCTCCCTCACCCCGGATGCGCCTCCCTGCCGCGCTGCGGATCCAACCGTCTGCACCGGCCGCCGGGGATCCACGTCAATCGCGCGGCTGCGTTCACCGCCCTCTTGACCGGACCCGCTGACAACCTATGCTCGCATCATAATAAAGTTAGCATGTATGGCGTCGTCCGGGGGAGTGCGTCGCGTGGCAGTTGTCGTCAGTCTGGGTAGCGAGCGGCGCGAGAAGCCGCGGGCGAGCATGGATCGGCTGGTCCAGCTGGTCGCTGCCGATCTGCAGCGCGTCAATGAGATCATCATCGCGCGCATGCAAAGCCCGGTCGCGCTGATCCCGCAGCTGGCCGGCCACCTGATCGCGGCGGGCGGCAAGCGGCTCAGACCCATGCTGACGCTCGCCGCCGCGCGGATGTGCGGCTATCGCGGCGACAGCCATCTCAAGCTGTCGGCCTGCGTCGAGTTCATCCACACCGCGACCCTGCTGCACGACGACGTCGTCGATGAAAGCGATCTCCGCCGCGGCATGGCAAGCGCCAATGCGGTGTGGGGCAACAAGCCGAGCGTGCTGGTCGGCGATTTCCTGTTCAGCCGTGCCTTCCAGCTCATGGTCGAGGAGGGCTCGCTGCCCGTGCTGGCGATCCTGTCGAACGCTTCGGCGGTGATCGCCGAGGGCGAGGTCCAGCAACTCGTCACCAGCAACGACACCGAGACCGGCGAAACCGCCTATCTCGACGTGATCCGCGCCAAGACGGCGCAGCTCTTCGCGGCGGCAGCCCGCATCGGCGCGGTCGTCGCCGGGCGGCCGCGCGTCGAGGAAGAGGCGCTCGATGGCTACGGGCTCAACCTGGGCATCGCCTTCCAGCTGGTCGACGATGTGCTCGACTATTCCGCGCGCCAGGCCGATCTCGGCAAGACGGTCGGCGACGATTTCCGCGAGGGCAAGATCACACTGCCGGTCATCCTCGCGTTCCGGCGCGGCGACGAGGAGGAGCGCCGCTTCTGGCGCCGCACGCTGGAGCAGCTCGAGCAGAATCCAGGTGACCTTGCCCACGCCCAAGCGCTGATGGAGCGCCACGGTGCGCTGAGAGATGCGCTGGAGCGCGCGCGGCACTACGGCGCCATCGCCCGCGACGCGCTCGGCATCTTTCCCGACAGCGAGGCCAAGCGCGCGCTGATCGAGGCGGTCGATTTCTGCATCGAACGCGCCTACTAGGGCGCGTTCGTCTCTCATTGAAGCAGCGCTTCAATGAGAGACGTGAATCGCCCCCTGACTTCCATAGGAAAGACCGTGATTGACGCCCGAAACTGGACCGCATAGCGATTCTGTGTGGGGCGATCACGATTCAGGAGAGAGCCGGCGTTGGCGCGCCATGCTCGCAGGCCCGACGCTCGGCTGCCGTGCGCTTGCAGGAGCCGGCCGATGAGGTTATAAGCTGCGCCAGGGTCGGAGTGTAGCTCAGACTGGTAGAGCACTGCTTTCGGGAGGCAGGGGCCGGAGGTTCAAATCCTCTCACTCCGACCAGTTCTTTCCCCAATCCGCACGCACATCGCAGGTCGTCGCGACATCACGTCGCCCCGATGCTGCTGAACACGCGGCACCACGCGCATGACAAAGCCGCGCGCAGCCGCCCGAACCCCGGGCGGCGACACGCTGCGCGTTGGCTGGCCCAGCTATTGGGTCTTGACGTAGTTTTCGTGCTGCTGGTTGTTCAGCTGCTGGGTGATCGGCATCTCCACGGCGTCGGCCTTCGGATCGCGCCGCCCGTACCAGGAGACCCCGGTCGTGTTCTCGACCGATGCCGACTTCGCCGATTTGGCTTTCGTCCTGGAATCCGTCGAGGCACCCGACTGGAGCGCACGCGAGGTGGTCGCCGAGCCCGTGCCGGGCTTCATCCGCAGGGTCGAATCGGATTGAGTGCTCATTTGAGCCTTGGGCGCCGCCGCCTTGTTGGTCTGACTGTAGGTCTGACCATAGGCCGGCAACGCAATCAGGGTGACTATGCAGCAAAGACGCGCGAGCATCGCGAAGCTCCTGTGACAAAGGTGGTTCCCCGAAACCAATTCCGGGGACCGCCCCGGAGTTCCGCATTCGTCGAAATTAGTTTGTGCAACCTGTCATGCCGCCCGGCGGGACCCGGGGACATTGCACGAGCGTTCACGTGGCAAGCATCAGGTGAGGCAAGGGCCGCTGGGACCCTTGCTCCCCTGCTCGATTCTGGCGGTCCCGCAGATCCTGCCGCCAGGCGGACTGACGCTACTCGCGACCGTCTGGGCGATCGTCGCTGCCGGAACCGATCGGTGCCGCGAGACGGGTGGCGGCTCCGGACTGCGGCGACAGCGCCGCATCGGTCGATGGGAAGGCAGCCGACTGCTGCTGCATCGCGCGGGCATGCTCGCGATTGTTCAACTCAGCCGTGATGCGTCGCTCCTGCGCATTCGTCGCCCTCTTTCCCATCTTCCTCTGGGAGACCTTGCCGGTCTGGGCGGTCTTTGCCTTCATGCCCGATTTGGTTGTGACCTGATTGGACGCCTGGGGCGCGGTCACCTGGCCGGTCGTCTGGCTTTGCGACGTGGCGCTCATCAGCTTCTGCTGCTGGGTACCGGCGGCGTAGCTCGGTTGGGCAATCGCTGCCAACGCGACGACGCTGACCGCGCACAAGAGACGGGCAAACATGCGGGTTCTCCTTGCAAGTTGCGATACCGGAAAAACCCCGCCGGCAGCCCGATGGTTCCCGCACGTCATCTCGATTTGCCGGCGTGACGAACGCGGCCCGACCAGGCGCGCAAGCCCTCGTCAACCAACGAAATCTGCGGCACGTCGTTCCACGGCGCATGAACTTTCGTCGATGCCGGGTCTGAGCTAGTTTTGGTTCATGGGCACCGAGCGGCAATCGACGACTGGCGAGGCGGCGCATCGGGTCGACGACGAGATCCTCCGGCTGCGCGCCGTCGTCACCGAATGCGAGCCGGGGCACATGCGGCGGCACCAGGCGCTCAACCGCATCTACCTGCTGCGACGACAACGAGGCGAAGATCCGCCAGACGCGATCTATGATTGCCGGCGCGTGGTCAGGCGCTGGCGGATCCGCAACGAGCTGGCCGTCAATGCGGGTCTGCTCGATTATCTGCACTCGATCGGATTCGTCGGCGACGGCAAGGATTCGATCCGGCCCGACGAGCGCATGATCATCAACTATGGCGATCTCGACCATGGTGCACCCGCCATGGTCCCGCTGGTCACGGCCATCGACGCTGCGGTGCGTGCCTATCGCCGCACGCTGGATGACAGCCTGGCCGACCAGCTCGGCGTGTCGGCGCTCGACCGCTTCGGTCTGCGTTCCTTCGCCGCGGCCACTCGCCGCGCCGGATTTCACTACCCCCACCTGCATGGTGGCGCCATCCTGGTCGTCAGCTACTACGTCCGCGTGCCGCAGACCGCGGACGGCACGGCGGCCCGTCTCTACTTCGGCTTCGGCGAGAACAAGCTGATGGACAGTCGCACCTGGGTGGTTCCCGAGGAAGGCAACATCTTCGTATTTCCCGGTCACGTCATGCACCAGACCTCGGCACCCGGCACCGACGAAGCGCGCATCAACGTCGGCTTCGACGTCATTGCGCGCGAGCCGGCATGAGCCGTCAGCCTCTCGGCGGGCCAGCCGCGCGAAGGTGATGACGCTGCCTGGCGGGGAAATCGGTCACACGGTCTTCGTAGACCTGTCAGCGAAGCCGGGCGGTCAACCTTCGCCCGGGCGAGCCACGTGCACGGCTCGCCAGAGCGCTCTGCCGGTCGATCCTTCAACCAGGAAGAAAATGCCGACGCGGGCTCCAAGAATCATGCCGGCAATGGCGAGCGGCGCGGCGAAGGCGAGCAGAGATGCGGCCGTCAGCCCCTGCCCGATCGTGCAGCCGCCGGCGATGACGCCGCCCAAACCCATGAGTACCGCGCCGAGTAGATGCCGGCGCATCTCGCGCTGGTCGTCGAACGCCTCCCAACGGAACTCGTGGGCGCGCCACGCGGCCAAGGCAGCGCCGAGCACGACCCCGAGAACTGCCGCGACGCCGAAATCGGCGAGACCGACCTGTCCGAGCAACGCGCCGTAGATGGCACGGGCGACAGGCGCCACGAAGTTCAGGCTTTGCACCCGAGCCGCCTGGTCGAGCGGGTCGGACAGCACCGCGGTCGCCAGCCACCCGGCGACGACCGACAGGCCGAGAATCGCGCCCGCCGCAACCAGCCGACGCGAGCGACGCAGCCGCTTGTCGGTCAACGCCCAAGCGAGCAGGCCAAGACCGATCGCCGCGCCGAGCGCAACGCGCGTGTCGAACGGCAGGGCCAGACTGATGAGCGACGGAAGGTCGCCCTGCTGCAGGCTCGGCAGCCGCAGCGCCGTGCCATCGAGAACGTCCACGCGAATCGCGGCAATGACGCCGCGGATCGTCGCGTACGCCACCAAGCCAAACACGATCAGGACCACCAGGCTGCGCAGATCGCCCCCGGCGAGGCGCACCAGCGATCCGAAGGCGCAGGTTCCGACCAGCGCCATGCCGACGCCGAACAGAAATCCCCCCAGTGTCGCCGCCAGCCAGGGAAGAGCAGTGGGGACATAAGGTGTCACGCGCGGATCGACCAGGCCGAACACGACTTGGGCCTGGGTGCCGATCAGCGCGATGGCCAGGGCGAGCGCGAAAGTCTTGAGACGGCGGGTGTCGCCGCCGATCGTGGCGTCCTCGATGGCGGCAAAGGTACAGAGTTTCGCATGGCGCGCCGCGAAACCGAGGACCGCGCCGATCACGACGCCGGCGAGCCCGACCGAGTAGCCTGGCAATCCCTCCACCGCGATCCAATCTCCGCGCCTGCGCGGTCCCGCTGGGAGCGCGCGTCGCCCCGCGGCGACGTCAGCTCTCGCGCGTACGCTTCTTTTTGCAGAAGATGTTGTAGACGACCGAAATCACCTCGCGCACGTCGTCGTTGGCGAGGCTGTAATAGATGTTCTTGCCGTCGCGCCGCGTCGTCACCAGGTCGTCGTAGCGCAGCCGCGCAAGCTGCTGCGACACGGTGGGCTGGTTGAGCGACAGGATCTCCTCGATCTCACGCACCGACCTCTCGCGCTCCGCCAGCAAGCAAAGCACCAGCAGACGGCTCTCGTGCGACAGCGCCTTGAGGAAGTCGCTGGCCTTGCGCGCATTGCCCATGATCTCCCGCAGCTCGGGCGAATGCTCTTGCGATTCGCGCAGCTCGTTCTCGATGGAGCGGGGAAGTATGGCCGGCATCTCGTGCATCTCGTTCATGGGGGACGCGGGCGCCGGCACACGCGGGCGCCGGCTGCCACATTTGCATTCACGCTTTTATATACGATAATATGTTTACACGTCATCCCCGTCCCGTCGTCTGCGGAAACCTGTGCGCATGAAGTACGGTCATGCAAAGGCATGGCGGCTTGGCCGCCGCGCAGTTCTGGCCGGTCTGTGCTCCCTGGCGGCTGGGCTGCGGCATGCGCCCGCGCGTGCTGCCGCGCGGCTCGGTGACGACGGTCTTTACTACATGGATTGGTATGTCGCGAGCCTGCTTGAGCTCGCCGATGACCTTGCCGACGCCGCCACGCGCGGCAAGCGCTTGGCCGTGCTCTGGGGCCTCCGGGGCTGCCCGGCGTGTCGGCGGATGCACGAGGTACACTTGGCCGATCCGACGATCGCGGGCTACATCCGCGACCATTTCGACATCGTCCATCTCGACATCGTGGGGTCGCGCGAGGTGACCGATTTCGACGGCACCCGGCTGCCGGAGAAAGAGCTTGCCCGGCGCTACGGCGTGCGCGCGACGCCGACCATCCAGTTCTTCCCGGAAAGCATCGAGGCCATCGCGGGCCGTCCGCCGGCCGGCCGCGAGGTGGCACGCTTGGCCACGCTGCCCGAGCCGGCGGTGTTCCTCGCCATGTTCCGCTACGTGCACGCCAAGGGCTACACGACCGAGCCCTTCGAGGCCTGGCTCAAGCGTCAAGCCTGACCCACGCGCGCGTCTGGCACGGCCGCCACTCCCGGCAGCGTCGGCGTCAATCTCCGGCTATTTGTTGACCGGGCTGTCCGGACTCATCAACAGCGCGACGATGTCCTTGATCTGGTCGATGGTCAGGACCTTGTTCGATCCGAAGCGCGGCATGAGCGAGCACGCCAGTGCGACATGAGGGTCATAGATCTTCTCGTAGACCGTCTTGGCATCCTCCGCCTTGAAGTCGCGCAGCTTGCCGTACTCCAGGAGGCTCGGGCCGACGGTGCCATAGCTCAGCTCCTGCCGGGTCAACTGGTGGCAGGCGTAGCAGTTTCCGCCGTTGGCGCGGGTCGGCGGATAGTCGGAAAACCGCAGGCCGTAGCCCGACTGCGCCAGGGCCTCGCCCTTGCGCCAATCGCCGAGGAACTTGCCGTCGGGCGGGTACTGGATCGTTGCGGCTTCGCTCTTCTGGATCGCCTCGGCGATCGCCGGCGGCGGATTGTTGGCGTGGGCCGTGCAGTCCTTCATCGTCGCGTCCGGCAACAGGCGGGACTTGAAGTCCTCCGGCGCATTCGGGAAGGCGGACTTGATCACCGCATCGATACGGTCGGGACTGATCGTCGATGTCTGGGCCCACGCCGGCAGGGCGGCCAGCAGGGCGAAGGCGGCGAGGCTGACGAGCGTCGAGCGCATGGGATGTCCTCCGTGACTAGCGCTTCAGACCAGGCGCGGAGATCGGACCTCCTTGCGCCTGCTTGACGAGGTACGCCACCAGGGCGACGCTCGCCTCCGATCCGAACTCCAGCTCCGGCATCCGCATCTGCCAATAACAGTCGTAGAGGCGGTGCTGCATGGTCATGACGTGGCTCGCGGAGACGCGATAACCCGGCCATTCCCCGACCACCTTGCGCGCCGCTTCCGGCTGGGCCAGGACGGGCAGCCCTTGGAGCCTGATGCGGCGACCCTCTTCGGCATGGCAGGTCGCGCACGCGAAGTCGAACGGACCCGAGCGCCGAACGAACAGCGCTTCGCCCAGAGCGGCCATCTCCTTCTCCTTGGGACCCAGCGGCGCAGCGAACGCCAGCCCGTTCGACTTGCTCGCGATAAACGTGGCGATCGCGCCGATCTCCTTGACCGGCTGCCCGCCGGCGGGATGCGGCTTGGTCGTGAGCTGCTCGCGCGAGAATCCCTGGAGAGTCGCCATGCACCACAACACGCGAGTCTCGACATCCATGACCCGATCGGCATCGGCGAAATAGCGCGGCAGTTCCGCGAATGCGCCGTCGACCCGGCCGGGCCCCTTGCCCAGGTCGCACGCTTCGAGCGAGACATTCTTGGGTCCGCGCGGCGTCATCCACAGCGTCTCGCCGCGATCTGCGTCGAGAAACCCGGGATTGCTCCACGGATCCTCTTTGAGCATCTGCCGATACTTCTCCAGTCCCTTCTCGGTCTCGTCCTGGGCCGGTGCCGCAAATGGCAGAATCAAGGCGATGCAGGCAGCCGCCAGCAGCATTCGTCGTGGCTTCACGGGCATGTCCTCCCCAAATTGTCGCTTGCCGCGCTCCGTCGTCATCGGCTTGCGGCGTGCACCGCGCTCGCCCGAGCAGTGAAGCGTGCGTACGCTACGCACGCGGGCCGGCCGCCGCCCAGTTCGAGAATGTGCGGATGTCGTCGCGCCATCACCTCCCCGTCGTTTCGCCGCGATCAGGACATGGCAGTCGCGGCGACGAATGTCCTTTACATCTACATAATTTCATATAAGAATTTTTGCAACTATGAAATGGCTGTCGCGGCCGACCGGCCGACGACAAGCGGCCAATTTCGGAGGAGACCGGATGTTCACCGCCACTCAGCATAAACAGACGACGAGCCGCCGGACCGTGGTCATCGCGAGTGCCGCCGCCGCGTTGGCGGCGTTGCTGCCGCGCCTATCGAGCGCGGACCCCGCGGCCGTCACCGCGGCGCTGAAGAAGCTGTACGGCGACAAGCCCATGACCGAGGGCCACATCAAGCTGGACGTGCCGCCGATTGCGGAGAACGGCCTGGTCGTGCCGCTCAACGTCGAGGTCGAAAGCCCGATGTCGGAGACCGACTACGTCACGACTGTGCACGTCTTTGCCGACGGCAATCCCCTGCCCGGCGTGGTCAGCTATCATTTCCAGCCAGGCGGCAAGGCGTCGGCGGGAACGCGCGTACGTCTGGCGCAGACACAGAACGTGGTCTGCGTGGCGGAGATGTCCAACGGCCAAGTCTACATGGCAAAAGCCAACGTCAAGGTCACCATCGGCGGCTGCGGCGGCTGAGTCGCCCGGCGAATCGGCGCAAGGGAAGGAAACCACCATGAGCACCCAGGTCAAACCGCGCATTCGCATTCCCGCCACTGCGGCCAAGGGCGAGCTGATCGAGATCAAGACTCTCATGTCGCACGCGATGGAAACCGGCCAGCGCAAAGACGCCGCCGGCAAGACGATCCCGCGCAAGATCATCAACAAATTCACCGCGGCGTTCAACGGCAAGACCTTTTTCGAGGCCGACTGGCATCCCGCGATCTCGGCAAATCCGTACCAGTCGTTCTACTTCAAGGCGCAGGAGTCCGGCGAATTCACCTTCACGTGGAAGGACGACGACGGTTCCGTCTACACGGCCACCAGCAATCTGACGGTCGGCTAAAGGCCGCATTGCGGCGCCGGGTCGCCCGGCGCACCGACTCCAGGCCTGACCGGCCATGGATCACGACCCCGGAAAGGGGTGGATTTGATCATGATCTCACGGCGACAGTTCCTCGAGGCTGCGCTTGCGGCGGCAGTGATCACCAAGACGGCCGGCCTCGGCCCACTGGGACGCGCCGCCGCCCAGCAACGCCTGACTCAGCGCGAACTGCTAGCCTTCGATCCGCTCGGCACCGTCACTTTGCTGCACGTGACCGATATTCATGCCCAGCTCATACCGCTGCATTTTCGCGAGCCGGAGGTCAACCTCGGCGTCGGCGAGGTCAAGGGCCTGCCACCCCACCTGACGGGTGTGGCTCTGCGTGAACGCTTCGGCATTTCGTCCGGCTCGGCCGAAGCTCACGCGCTGACGAGCGACGATTTCAGCGCGCTGGCGAAGGCCTACGGCCGCATGGGTGGCATCGACCGCATCGCCACCGTGGTCGAGGCCGTCCGTGCCGAGCGGGGCACCGACCGCGTCCTGCTGCTCGATGGCGGCGACACCTGGCAGGGCAGCTGGACGTCGCTCCAGACCAAGGGGCAGGACATGATCGACATCATGTCCCTGCTGCGCGTCGATGCCATGGTCGGCCACTGGGAATTCACGTACGGGATCGAGCGCGTCAAGCAGGCGGTGCAGCGGTTGCCGTTTGCATTTCTCGCCCAGAACGTGCGCGACGCCGAGTGGCAGGAGGCGGTGTTTCCGGCGCGCCAGATGTTCGAGCGCGGCGGCGTGAAGATCGCCGTCATCGGCCAGGCTTTTCCCTACACACCTGTGGCCAATCCGCGCTGGATGGTCGAGCAGTGGGAGTTCGGCATCCGCGACGAGGAGATGCAGAAGCAGGTCGACGCAGCGCGCGCAGAGGGTGCCGAGCTCGTCGTCGTCCTGTCGCACAACGGCTTCGACGTCGACCGCAAGATGGCGGGCCGGGTGCGCGGCGTCGACGTGATCCTGACCGGACACACCCATGACGCAATTCCCGACGCGGTCAAGGTCGGCAACACCCTGCTGATCGCTTCCGGCTCGCACGGCAAGTTCGTCTCCCGTCTCGACATCGCGATCGCCGGCGGCAAGCTGTCCGACTACCGCTACCGGCTCATCCCGATTTTCTCCGATGCGATCGCGCCGCAGCCGACCGTTTCCGCGGCGGTCGCCGCCGCCCGCGCGCCATGGGCCGCCGACCTCGCGCGCGAGCTCGGTCACACGCAGTCCCTGCTTTACCGGCGCGGCAACTTCAACGGAACCTTCGACGACCTGATCTGCGATGCGATGCTGGCCGAGCGCGACGCCGAGATCGCGCTGTCGCCGGGTTTCCGCTGGGGCGGCTCGCTACTGCCCGGCCAGCCGATCACCTTCGAGGCGCTGACCAACGCCACTGCCATGACCTACCCGACCTGCTACCGCACGACCATGTCGGGCACGCAGCTCAAGGAGATCATGGAGGACGTCGCCGACAACCTGTTCCATCCCGATCCGTACTACCAGCAGGGCGGCGACATGGTGCGCGTCGGCGGCATGGGCTACACGATCGACGTTTCGAAGCCGATCGGCCAGCGCATCTCCGACATGGTTCTCCTGAAGACCGGAGCGCCGATCGATCCAGCGCGCCGCTACGCCGTCAGCGGTTGGGCAAGCGTCGCGCCCGAGCCCCAGGGGCCGCCGATCTGGCAGGTCGTCGAGCAGCATCTCGCTCGCGTCAAGACGGTGAACATCGCACCCAACACGGCAGTGAAAGTGAAGGGAACCTAGCGCGGCGGCCGCGCCCCGGTTCGGGAGTTGACGCATGGACAACGGCACAACTCGGAGTCAACGGTTCGGCCGTCGACGCTTCCTCGGCGCCGCCGGCGCCGGAACGGCGGCGCTCCTCGCCGCCTCGGCGGCGCGGTCGGCCACGCCCGACCCGGCGATCACCGAAGTTCAGGACTGGGCGCGCGGGTTGGGCGATGGCGTCGCCACCCGGCCCTATGGCATGCCGTCGGAGTTCGAGAAGCATGTCGTGCGCCGGGACGTGGAATGGCTGACGGCAAGCCGCCAGTCCTCGGTCAGCTTCACGCCGCTGCACAGCCTCGACGGCGTCATTACCCCGTCGGGGCTGTGCTTCGAGCGGCACCATGCCGGCATCGCCGATATCGATCCAGCCAAGCATCGGCTGATGATCAACGGCCTCGTCGACCGGCAAATGGTCTACACGCTGGACGACCTCAAGCGCTTCCCCGGCCGCGTCGGCCGCATCCACTTCCTCGAATGCGCCGCCAACACCGGCATGGAATGGCGCGGCGCACAGCTCAACGGCTGCCAGTTCACGCACGGCATGGTGCACAACGTGGCGTACACGGGCATTCCGTTGCGCATGCTCCTCGATCACTGTGGCGTGCGAACCAACGGCCGATGGCTGCTCGCCGAAGGCGGCGACGCGGCCGCAATGACCCGCTCGCTGCCGCTCGACAAGGCGATGAAGGACTGCCTGGTGGCATGGGCCATGAACGGCGAGGCGCTGCGTCCCGAGCAGGGCTACCCCCTGCGCCTAGTGGTGCCCGGCTGGGAAGGCAACATGTGGGTGAAGTGGCTGCGTCGAATCGAGGTCGGCGATCAACCCTGGCACCACCGCGAGGAGACCTCGAAATACACCGATCTCCTGGCGGACGGCCGGGCGCGCCGCTTCACCTGGATCATGGACGCCAAGTCGGTCGTGGCCAATCCCAGCCCGCAAGCGCCGCTGCGCCACAGGGGGCCGAACGTGCTGAGCGGACTCGCCTGGTCGGGCCGTGATGCGATCCGCCGAGTCGATGTCTCGTTGGACGGCGGTCGCAACTGGCGCACCGCGCGCATCGACGAGCCCGTATTGTCGCCGTCTTTCGTGCGCTTCTATGCCGAGTTCGACTGGAACGGCAGCGAACTGCTCGTGCAGTCACGCGCCATCGACGCGACGGGCTATGTGCAGCCGACCAAGCACGAGCTGCGCCGCTTCCGCGGTACGAATTCCATCTATCACAACAACGGCATCCAGACCTGGCTGGTGCGACCCAACGGCGAGACCGAGAATGTCGAGATTTCCTAGACTTGCGCTGATCATCAGTGTGCTCGTGCTGGGGTCGGCGGCGCACGGCGATTCCGCCTCGGCGGAGCCGGCGATCGCGCTTGGCCGCGCAGCGCTGCCTGAGGAGATCGCCGCGTGGGACATCGACGTTCGGCCGGACGGCGTCGGTCTTCCGTCAGGCAAGGGTTCGGTCAAGCAGGGCGAGGAGCTCTTTCTGCAGCAATGCGCGGCCTGCCATGGCGAGTTCGGCGAAGGGGCCGGACGCTGGCCGGCTGTCGCTGGTGGGCGCGGGTCTCTCACCGACGACAATCCCGGCAAGGCCATCGGCGCCTACTGGCCCTACGTTTCGACGATATTCGACTATGTGCGGCGGTCTATGCCGTTCGGCAACGCGCAGTCGCTGACCTCCGACGAGGTCTACGCCGTCACCGCTTTTCTGCTCTTCATCAATGATGTGGTCGGCGACGACTTCGTGCTGAGTCCCGAGACGTTCACCAGCGTCCGCCTGCCGAACGCGAACGGATTCTACGAGGACGACCGAGAAATCACCGAGCGCGCGCTGTGGAACCGCGAGCCGTGCATGATCAACTGCAAGTCCGAGGTGATGATACTCAATCGCGCGCGGGTGCTTGACGTCACGCCCGAGGACGCCAAAGGCGCGGGCAGCGTCGACTAGCCGCAAAGGCACCGGCGCCAGCGCGCGACCAATCGGACAAGGACAAACCAGGGAGGACAGCCATGCCACGATTCGATCGCCGCACCATCCTGACCTCGCTCGCCGCAGCCGGCGCCGCCGGCGTGGCGGCCCGCGCCGCGGCCGGTCCCGTTGCCGTCAAGCCGGCGGACATCGCCAAGGAGGCCGAGGTCGCCTGCCTCTATCATTGCGACTTCGGAGAGCCGGCGCGCTTCGCGCAGATGCTCAACAACATTTCCAACCACTACGCCGTCTACGGCTCCAATACTTTCGACATCCAACTCGCCATGGTCGTTCATTCCGTGGGCGTGAAATTCTTCCTCGACCGCCTCGACGGCACGCCGTGGCAATCCGAGCAGATCGCGCCCGAGCTTTTCGAGCGCATGGGCAGCCTCGCCAAGAACGGCTTGGTCGCCTATCTCTGCGAGATCACTTTCCAACGGCTGAAGCTGAATCGCGACACCGTGCGCGCGGCCGAGTTCATCCGCTTCGTGCCGTCGGGTGTGGCCGCCGTCGCGGTGCTGCAGTCGAAGGGCTTCGCCTATCTGAAGGTCGGCTGAGCTAGCCGGAACCTGCGCCTAGCACTGCGTCACCGACGAAGGGGTTGCTCTCGCGCTCCGCGCCGAAGGTGGAGAGCGGACCGTGGCCGGGCACGAAGGTGACGTCGCTGCCCAATGGCCACAGCTTGCCGCGGATCGACTGGATGAGATCGGCGTGATTGCCGCGCGGAAAATCAGTGCGCCCGATCGAGCCGCGAAAAAGCACGTCGCCGACGAAGGCGAGCCGCATGCCCGCGTGAAAGAACACGATGTGGCCCGGCGTGTGGCCCGGGCAGTGCAGCACCGACATGCGCTCCTCGCCGACCGTCACCTCGTCGCCGTCCCCGAGCCAGCGGCCCGGCGTCGATGCGCTCCCTGGCGTGAAAGCGCGCGCTGGCGGAAAGCCGTAGCGGCGCGCCGAATCCGGGATCTGGTCGATCCAGAACCTGTCGGCCTCGTGAGGGCCTTCGACCGGCAATGAGCGTCGCTCTGCCAGGTCGACAACGCCCGAGGCGTGATCGAGATGACCGTGGGTCACCAGGATGCGTTCGAGCTCGATCTTGTGCTCGGCGACCGCCTGCTCGATCAGCTCGAGGTCGCCGCCCGGGTCGACGACGGCGCCCTTCATGCTGCGCTCGCACCAGATCAGGCTGCAGTTCTGCTGGAACGGCGTGACCGGGATGACGACCCCCTTCACGCCGGATGCCCCACCACCGGACGCACCGCCCCGCAGGCCGACGCCGAGCCCAGGTTCATGCCGCAAGCGCAGCCGCGTCGTCGAGCCTGACCACGCCGGCTGCATTCATCGCCGCCCAGGCCTGGGCGAGCGAGCCGCCGAGATCGATGCCGCGGCATGCTTCGGCGACGACGATCGCGTCGAAGCCGGCGCGGCGCGCATCGAGAGCCGAGTACTGAACGCAGAAATCGGTGGCAAGACCGACGAAGTGAAGACGCGTGAGGCCGCGCTCGCGCAAATAGCCGGCAAGTCCGGTCGGTGTCTGAAGGTCGTTCTCGAAAAAAGCGGAATAGGAATCGATGCCTGTGCGGTAGCCCTTGCGCAGCACGAGCTCGGCGTGCCCGACCTCGAGCCCCGCATGAAAAGCGGCACCGGCGGTGCCTTGCACGCAATGGTCAGGCCACAGCGTCTGCGGCCCGTAGGGGAACTCGACCGTGTCGAACGGCTTTCGGCCGGGATGCGCGCTGGCGAAGGAGCGGTGGCCCGGCGGGTGCCAATCCTGGGTCAGCACGACATGGGCGAAGGCCCCGGCGATGCGATTGATCAGGGGGACGATCCGGTCGCCTTCGCCGACCGCGAGTGCGCCGCCCGGACAGAAGTCGTTCTGCATGTCGATGACGATCAGCGCGTCGCGCTCGCCTGGTTTCATCGATGCCGGTTTGACCGATCCTGCCATGGCCTCGTCCTCAGTACTTCTGTTTGCCAGGGATGACGCCGCGCACGCCACCAGCCGGGTTGTCGACATCGCCGGCGCGGCGCGGGATGAGGTGCATGTGGGCATGGTATATCGTCTGCCCGGCAACGGCACCGATATTGGCGCCGAAATTGAAGCCGTCGACCTCGCTGTCCATGACCAGGATCTCGTCGCGGCAGCGGTTCATCAGATCGAAGAGCGCCTGCCACTCCTCGCCCTTCACAGTGAAGAAATCCTCGATGTGCCGCTTGGGAATCACGAGGGTATGGAGTGGCGTGACGGGATGAACATCGCGCACCGCCAGCGCCAGGTCGTTCTCGGCCACGATCCGATCCGCCGAAATCGCGCAAAAAAGACAGTGCGGGTCCCGCCCGCTTTCATTCGCCGCCATCGCAATATCCCTTATTTCTTATGGCGGCCAGAATAGCCGGCCGGGCGGGCGCGGCCAACTGCGGACCGTGCGCCGCTGCCGAACGGCCCGTACGGCACTGCGTGGCCCCCCCACCGCTCGCCGGGCGGGGGGCCGATCGGGTTTGGCTTACCTCGACCAGCCGGATGAGCTAAGCTCGGACGGGGCCAGGCAGAGGGGAACATGAACGCGCACAAAGTGCTCGAATGGCTGAAGCGGCACCCGCATTACATCGTTCCCCTGCTGATTCTCGTGGTCGCTATCGTGCTGCCGGGCGCGCAGCCGATGCTGATCAACCAGTTCCGCTTCATCGTGTTCGACGAGTTCCAGCGCATCAAGCCCAGGCCCTACGAACCGGTGCCCGTACGCATCATCGACATCGACAACGAATCGTTGACCCGGCTGGGGCAATGGCCGTGGCCGCGCAGCCTGCTCGCCGAGATGGTCGACAAGCTGATGGCAGCAGGGGTTGCCGCGATCGCCTTCGACGTCGTCTTCTCCGAGCCCGACCGGACCTCGCCGCGCCGCGTTGTCGAGCAGCTCCCGGCGATATCGGGCCTCGAGCAGCTCAAGGCCCTGGGCAGCACGCTGCCCGACAACGACGAGGTCTTCGCGCGCGCTATCGGCCGGGGCAATGTCGTGACCGGATTCGTGCTGGGCCCGACCGGCGACGAACAGGCGCCGGCGATGAAGTTCGGGACGGCCGCCGCCGGCGATCCGCCTCAGCGCTTCGTCGCGCGCTTCAGCCACGCGCTCACCAATCTGCCCGAGCTCGAGGCCGCCGCCGCCGGCAATGGCAGCTTCAACTCGGCGCCCGATCCCGATGGCATCCACCGCCGCCAGCCGCTCCTGGTCGGCCTCAACGACAAGATCTATCCGAGCCTGCTCGCCGAAGCGCTGCGCATCGCCCAGGGCGCCAACACCTATGTGATCAAGTCGTCGGGCGCCAGCGGCGAGCATTCCTTCGGCGAGCAGACCGGCATCACCAGCGTGCGGATCGGCCAGTTCAACGTGCCCACCGACGGGCGGGGCAACGTCTGGCTCTACGATTCCGGCGAGATCGCCGAGCGGTTCCTGCCGGTCTGGCAGGTCATGGAGGGCAAGGCGCCGCCGGAACGGCTCGACGGCAACATCGTTTTCCTCGGCACCAGCGCGGTCGGCCTCAAGGACCAGCGGACGACGCCGCTCAACCCGGTCACGGCCGGCGTCGAGATCCATGCCCAGATCCTGGAGCAGATCCTGACCCAGACGTTTCTCGCGCGGCCCGACTATGCCGATGGCGCCGAGCGGCTGTTCATCCTGGCGCTCGGCATCGTGCTGATCCTGCTGCTGCCGCGCTGGGGCGCGATCGGCTGCGCGGCGATCGCCGTCGCGGCCGTCGCATTCGCGACCGGCGGGTCGTGGCTCGCCTTCAGCCAGGGCGGCTTCCTGTTCGACCCGGTCTATCCCTCGGTCGTCGTGATCATGATCTATATCGCGGAGTCCCTGATCCTCTATTTCCGCAGCGAGGCGGAGCGGCGCACGGTCAGGACGGCGTTCACGCGCTACATGTCGCCCGATCTGGTGGCGCAGCTGGCCGCCCATCCCGAGCGGCTCAAGCTCGGCGGCGAGATCCGCGACATGACCCTGCTGTTCTGCGACATCCGCGGGTTCACCTCGATCTCCGAGCAGTTCGACGCCGCGGGCCTGACGCGCTTCATCAACCGGTTCCTCACGCCGATGACCGACGTGATCCTGCGCCAGCGCGGCACGATCGACAAGTACATGGGTGACGCGATCATGGCGTTCTGGAACGCGCCGCTCGACGACCGCGAGCACGCGGTCAACGCCTGCCGCGCGGCGCTCGCCATGATGGCCGACCTCAACCGGCTCAACCAGGTCTGGCGCAAGGAGGCCGAGGCGGAAGGCCGGCCGTTCCGGCCGGTCGACATCGGCATCGGCCTCAATTCAGGCGCCTGCTGCGTCGGCAATATGGGCTCGGATCAGCGCTTCGACTATTCCGTGCTGGGCGACGACGTCAATCTCGCTTCGCGCCTGGAAGGGCAGTCCAAGATGTACGGCGTGCCGATCGTCATCGGCGAGAACGTGTTGGAGCGTGTCTCCGGGTTCGCCACGCTCGAGCTCGACCTGATCAAGGTCAAGGGCAAGACCAAGCCGGTCCGGGTCTACGCGCTTCTGGGCGATGGGGCGGTCGCCGCGCAACCGGAGTTCGCTGCGCTCAAGTCGGCGCATGAGTCGCTGATCACGGCCTATCGCACGCGCGATTGGGACGGCGGCGAGCGGATCCTGGAGAAATGCCGCGAGATGGTCAAAGGGCGGAGCCGGGCCCAGGGCCGACTCGACGGGCTCTATGATCTCTATGCGGCGCGCATCACCGACTGCCGGCTCAACCCGCCGCCGCCCGATTGGGATGGGGTCTATGTCGCGCAGACCAAGTAGAAACCGGCCAAACAGGCGCTCTGCCCTTCTGCTGCTCGCCTTGCTGCTCGCGGCCGCGGCGCCGGCCGCTCCGGCCAGAGCGATCGAGGAGCCGCACCATTTTAGCCTTGCCTACGACGTGTCGTTGACCGGCATTCCGCTGATGGCGCTCGAGGTCAATGCCGTCGTGTCGCGCGACCGCTACGCGCTGCGCATCTATTTCTTCACCTATGGCGTGCTCGACTTCATGTTCCGCGTGCGCAACGAGTCGGCGGTCGACGGCGTGATCGCCGACGATACGGTCAGGCCGACACGTTACACCACCGTCGGCAGCTGGCGCGGCAGCCGACGCTCGGCCGATCTGATCTATCGCGGCCCGGAGGTGGCGGTCGAGCTCGATCCTCCGACGATCGAGGACGACCGCGAGCCGGTGCCCGAGGCGATGCGCGGCGACACGCTGGACCCGCTCAGCCCGGTCGTCACGCTGAGCCTTGGATTGCGCGCGGAGAGCCCGTGTCCCGCGAAGGTGCCGGTGTTTGACGGACGGCGGCGCTACAACATGCGGCTCGACCCGGTCGGCGTCGAGCAGCTGCCGGCCGGCAATGGCAGCATCGCGGTGGGCATGACGGTCAAGTGCCTGCTCGTGGTCGAGCCGATCGCGGGCTACCTCCGGTCACGCCCGTTCCGGCCGCGCCTGCCGAGCGAGGTGTGGTTCCAGCGCCTGTCCGACGAGACGCTCTGGGTGCCGATCCGGGTCAAGGGCGAGTCCTTCTTCGGCAGCTTCACCGCCGAGCTCAAGCGCTACGAGCCGCATCACCAGCTCTGAGGGCCGGCCGTCCGCGCGGCGAAAATCGGGCGCGACTGGTCAGGCACGAATCAAAAAAGGCGCCGCCCCGGCCGGGGCGGCGCCTTGTGGGTTCATCAGTAGATCAACGGTGGGTGAACGCGTTCGGTGGCAACTGATCCAAATGATGCTCAAACAGGCAATCCATGGCTCGCGCCCCGCCGGCCGCAGGACGATCCACAAGCGCTAATGATCGTAATGAAACAGCACACGAGCGCTGCCGTCCTTCCATTCGGCGCGCGTGCGGTCCGCATTGCGCCGAAGAAGGAAGCCAGCCAGCAGACGGGCGCCCGCGTCGCTCTCCCGGATCTGCGCCAAGGTCGGGCGTTGATCGGGAAAAGTCAGCTGCTCGCCACGGTAGGACACATGGACATCGAGATTGAACTCGTCGAATCTCGCATCGATCACGATCGGCCCCTTGCGTAGATACTCCGCCGCGATCGCGTCAACGAGCTGGATGGCACCATAGGATGCGCGCTTCACGACGTCCGGGCGAGCGCCCCACGTGGCGCCTTGGGCCTGGAAGAAGCGCTCGATGGCCTCCGGCTCGATCTTGCGATCCTCAATGGTGAATTTGGCCGATTTCCACACGCCGATGCGGAAGACAAGATTGAGCACGAGTGCGGTCACCGTCGCCAGCACCAGCGAGCTCCCGACGAGCGGGGCGAGCGGCGCTGGCGCCCACCCAGAAATCCACGGGAACGCTTCGATCGCCATGCCGGCGATGGTTGACAGCGCGATGATCAGCGTCCGCCGCGCATCCAGGAGCCGCGACATCATGATCTGCAAGCCATTGACCATGATGAAGCTGACCGCGAACAGCAGCGCGGCGACGATCACCGGGCGCGGCATCACGCCGAGCAAGGCCGGCAGCTTGGGGAAAAAACCGAGCAACAGAAAGATCGCGGCCACCGCATAGGCCACGCTGCGGCTCGCCACACCCGTGGCCGCGGCCAACCCGACCGACGGGGTCGCGGTGTTCGTCCCGAGCGCGCCAGCGGCGCCCGCGAGCACGGTCGATAGGCCGTCGGCAAGCGTGCCGGAGGTCACGGATTTCATATCGGAGCGTACCCAATCCGCATCGTTCGTCTTCTGGCACACAGTGATCGTGCCTGCGGCTTTCATGGCTGCTGCGATGCTCGCGATTGCGAACGGCACGACCAGTGTCAGATCGAATGACCAGGACAAATGGATACTTGGCATCCCGACCCACGGGGCAGCAGCGACGACCGACATCTCTTTGGTATCGACCAAGCCCGCCAATGCAGCCGCGACGTAGCCAACGACCAGTCCCACCAGGGCGCAGAACATGCGCGCGGCACCTTTGCCCCATACATTCAGGACAACCATCGTGCCGAGCGTCAGGACGCCGACCGCCCATTCCAACGGCAGCACGGGTTCGGCTCCCTGGCCGAACACCGCCCGCAGCCCGGCGATGCCGCCCGAAAGCCCTATGACGAAGATGACGAGGCCCGAGACCTCGGGCGGGAAAATCGCCCGCAATCGGTTCAGCATCGGCGCCGCTGCGGCTTCCAGCAGGCCGGCAAAGATCGTCATGCCAAAAACCAGCGGCAGCCCCCCCACCTTCACCGCCAGGAGCGATGGCCCGAAATAGGTCGCCGTAAACGTCGCCGGGCACATGAAGCCCGAGCCGATCGGCCCCATGCGCTTGGCTTGCAGAAAGGTCGCCGCGGCAAGAACGATCATCCCCGTCGACAACAGGCTGGTGACGAGATCGATCGGCGCACCTACCGCCCGGAACACGAGGAGCGGGTACACCAAATTGATCGCGATCACGCCGACGTGCTGCAACCCGCTGAGTGCCGTCACGAGCGGCGGCGGCGCATCGTCGAGAGCGTAAGTTATGTTTGCAGGCTTCCTGGCCATGCCTCCCCCTGGCGGCTCTGATCGTCTGCCGGATGTCCAGCCTTAGTCTGAACTTTGCCCGAATTTTGACCAAGCCACTGATGTGACTCGCGTTTGTCTGCGGGTCCTGACTACAGGCTGGGCTTGACGGCGAGCAGAT
>Ga0194131_10004123_pt1 | contig 22205 bp, 15 predicted proteins | sample TA2KigO120mmetaG_FD_148631 | JGI IMG/M metagenome (GOLD analysis project Ga0194131, IMG submission 148631) | Freshwater microbial communities from Lake Tanganyika, Tanzania - TA2015053 Kigoma Offshore 120m | ecosystem: Environmental > Aquatic > Freshwater > Lake | place: Tanzania: Lake... | reverse complement strand
GGAGCTTTTGGCTGAGCACCGAGGCGAATGGTCGGCCGCGCTGGCCGGCTGCGTGCGTTGGTGCAGCTTTCGCCGCGGATTCATCGAGGAAGTAGCGCTGAGCGATCTGCAGTTGATCCGGCATGCGCGCGATCTGTTCGCGCAGGCGCCGATTCGCGACGTGCATCTGTCCAACGACGGAAACCGGCTGCATGCCTTGCCGGCCCTGGACGATGCGCGGGCCACGTTCTTTCTGGATTTGTCGTCGCAACGACTCGGCGATGACCGCATCAAACGCCTCGCCGATGCCCCGATGCTCGCGCATGTGCACGGGCTCAACGTGAGCAACGTCGGCCTCAGCGACGACGGACTGGTCAGCCTGTTCGCGTCGCCGTTCCTGACGCAACTTCGCGAGCTGTACCTCAACGAAAACCCGATCCACGACGACGCCATCCGCCGCTGCCTCATGTCGCCGGCGCTCGAGAAACTCGATTGGCTCGACATTCGCTTCACCAAGCTCACCGACGAGAGCGTCGGCATCCTGCAACGAATTTTGGGCGGCAAGGTCCGGTACGGCAACACCTACTAAGGTTTGGCCAAGTTTCTTAGGGTGCGGCGGATGGACAACGCACAAGGCCGACCATGATGGTCGGCCTTGGTGTTTACATGTTCTTTTCAGGGTCCTTCTTGTCCGGCTCCTTATCCTTGGGAGGCGGTGGCTGTTCCTGCTTCGGCGGCTCCATTTTCGCCGGCGTGCCGGGCGAGGAACCGACAAACTTTGGAACCGTCGGCAACTTCTCGTCGTTGTACTGGTAGTAGTCGTAGGCCAAAAAACCCGTGCCGGCGGCGAGCGCCAACAGCGAGATTGCCAGCATCCCCGTCCAGGCATCATTGGTCGGAATCGAACCACCGGACGGTTCGCCTTCTTCAATGATCTCCTCGTCGTCGTCTTTTCGCTTCTTGGCCATAACTCTTTGCTCCAGCGGGGCCGCAACGAAACACGCGGCTCCTCGTGCTTGGCTTCTCGTTATTTGCTGAGCTTGCTGGTAACCAGGTCGCCTTCGCGCAGGACCGGCGGCGTCGCGGTGCTTGTCAGGACGAGCCTCGCCACGGAGCTATGCGCCTTGGCGTCGATGACACGGATCATGCCAAGATACTTCGGCGAAGGATACAGGCGGTAGACTTCGAGCGTGTTGTTTTCCTTGAGCCCTTGGTCGGTGCCGAGGGAGAGCTGGACGAATTGCCCCTCGACGCGTTCGATCTTGCCGTTGAGCATGAGCACCGGCGGCCGAGCCTCGTTCGGGTTGCTGACCGACGTTGGCGCCCGATCCGATGTGATGCCGGCTTCCAGGCGTGCGACTTCCTTGGTGAGGTCGCGGACTTGCTGCAAGAGATTCTCGTTTTGAATTTGCCGCGTGCGCGCCAAGGCCTCGAAAGTTGCGACGGCCGTGCGAATCTCCCTCACTTTTTGTTCCAAGCCGACGATTGAGCCTTCACGGTCGCGGATCGTTACCTTGAGGATGTCGACCTCGCCGGCGAGACGTTTGGCGAGTTCTTTGGCCTGCGTTTCGGACAGCCCTTTGTCATCGAGTTGCGCCTTCATCTCGTTCATGCGGGTGTCGAACTCTAGTTCTTTGGCGATCTTGGCGACTTCGAGGTCTTTTTGTTTTTGCTTTTCCTTTTCCAACTCTTCTTTCACCTGCCGGTAATCGGCAGTCACCTTGGCCATCATCGATTCGGTGACATCGCGGCTTTGCTTCAGGGCATTCGCCTCGGTGTTCAAGGCGTGGTAGCGTTCCTTCCATTGCGTGCGGAGAGCGAAATCGAATACCAGGAATCCGCCGACGGCCATGGCAAAGATGAAATTCAAGATCACGAGTATCTTGCCGACAGTGTTCATGGTTGATCCCCCACCCCGTGATTCCTCCACGGGCGAATGCCGCAGCTGGCGCCGCATTCGCCGCAGTTCCCCGAATCACACTCCGCGGGCATGTCGGAGTATACGATCTCCCTCACAATGAGCCGCGGAGTATGCCGAGCAAACGGAATCTGTCAACCGGAATTCGCCGCCACGGGGCGCCGGCATCCAGTGGATTTCATTATTGCCTCCTTCGACCACGGAATCCAGAGGAATTAGGCAAAAAGAGAGAACTCGTTCCCAGGCGCCGCCTGGGATCGCATGGTGTGCTAAATGACTGTGTGCGATTCGGCTGCAAGATCGTAGACATCACCACCCGCGTGATGAAGGCAGCCTGATAACCGTCACGCTCAACCGACACCCACTGTCCGACCATCACGCGGAGCGTGATGTCTACGATCGGTCGCTGCACATTCGCGCACATTGATTTAGGAAACACATGCATCGCTTCTGAACACAACGGCAGGCAGAGCCTGCCGGGCCGTGCGTTACCCGGCAGAGCCTGGGAACGAGTTCTGTGCGACAACGGGCCGTCGCACTCCAAAGATGTGCTGTCAATTTGCTTTTGGCCCGAGCTTGAGCTACGGTTAGTTGGAGGAGCCTATGCAAGCGACTATACAGAAGCAGATCAATCGCCGGAGATCGGAACGCCGCAAACCGCGCCGCACCGTCAAGATCGAGTGCCGCAAGGGCTCGTTGGGGCTTGGCGCCAACCTGTCCTCGGAGTTGCTCGACGTATCGGACACCGGGGCCCGACTCATCATCGTCGACGAACTCGCTCGGCTGGACGAGGTGGAGTTGATCATCAACGGTTACGGCATGAATCGGCCGATCAAGCGCATGGCTTCGGTGCGCTGGATCGTCAAGATGGAAGATGGGCGATTCTGCATCGGCGCCGAGTTTCAGAAACGCCTAGAATACCGCGATTGGCAGAACCTCGCCTCGCCCAATTGAGACAATTTACCGTAGTAGCGGTGCGTGAAACGCACCTTTCAGCGATCGGTGTGTTTCACGCACTCTACGGAAAATTGGTCCCGCCCGCCTTGCAATCACTTCGCCATCGGCAAAACCGCCGGCCAATCATAGCCGATCGATGCTTCTTCCTCACCGCTTGACCTCGCGCGGGCCATGGCGTTTTTGTAGCGCGCCAGGGCCATGAGCGGGAAATAGAGGCGGTACATGTGGTACTTCAGATAAAAGACCTTGGGGAAGCCGGTGCCGGTGAATTGGTCTTCCTCCCAATTGCCATCGGGTTGCTGGCTGGCGATAAGCGACTGAATGCCGCGATGCACGCTGTCGGAGTCGGCTTCACCGGCAGCGATCAGCCCGAGCAAGGCCCAGGCAGTTTGCGACGCGGTCACGGTACCTTGGCCTGCTAGCGACGGATCGTTGTAGCTTTGGCACGTCTCGCCCCAGCCGCCGCTAGGTTGCTGTGCTGACTTAAGCCAGGCGACCGCCCGCCGGACCATCGGTTGCGTCATGTCGAATCCGGCCGCTTCCAGGCCGATGAGAACTTGCCAGGTGCCATAGATGTAGTTGACGCCCCATCGGCCGATCCAGCAACCGCGCGGATCTTGGGTCTTGGCGATAAATTCGAGGCCACGGTCGACCTGGGAATGTCCGACGCCCATGCCATACTGCCCTAGCGCCTCCAGAACGCGGGCAGTGATGTCGGGGCAACTTGGGTCGAGCATGGCGTTGTGATCGGCGAAGGGGACCTTGGTCAGGATTTCGTGATTGATGTCGCGATCGAACGCCGCCCAACCGCCATCTTGGTTTTGCATTTGCAACAGCCAATTGAGGCCACGGCGTACGGCGGGAATGAGGTTGTCGTCCTGGAGCGGATCGGCGCTAGTGGCATCGCCCTCCCTGGATGCCATCTGCGAGCGCGATGGCGCAAGCGCGGTCGAGTGCCACGCCTTGCCGCTGCGGGCGAGGCCCATGAGGACCATCGCGGTATCGTCGATGTCGGGATAGAAGCCGTTGTTGTATTCGAAGAACCACCCGGCCGGTTCGGCGCCGGGGTTCATCAGGCTCCAATCGCCCGGCCGACGCACTTCGCGTTCGATCAGCCAGCGAGCGGCGTGCGTAATCGCCGGATCGTGCGGATGCGCACCGGCCATTGCCAGCGCGTTGACCGACAGGGCGGTATCCCACACCGGCGAAAAGCACGGCTGCACGCGCAAGGTATCGGCTTCTTCGAGCATCAGGTCGTCGAGTTGCTTGAGAGCGTATTGCATCTCGGGCGAATCGGCGCCGTGGCCAAGGCAGTGCAGGCTGATGATCGTGTAGATGATCGGCGGGAAGATGGCGCCGACGCCGTCGGAATCCTGGAAATGATCGAGCATCCACTCGGCAGCCCGTTCGATTGCCTTTTTCCGAATGAACTGCGGGCCCCACACTTCGAGAAACTTGATGATCCAGTCGGCCGCGAGAAAGAAGTTCGTCCACGTCAACAATCGCTTGGTCGGCGGGTGCGGCCAGCGCGGTGTATGGGGATCGTCGAGAAACAACTCCGCCACGCCTTCCTCGGACGGTACTTTGCGCATCGGCTTATGGGCGTAGAACAGGCTGAGCGGAATGATGATCGTCCGCGTCCAGGCCGACATGGCGTAGATGTTGAAGTACATCCACTTGGGCAGAAAGATCATCTCGGGTGGCACCGCCGCGCAGTTCTCGTACGGGAATTGGCCCAAGAGCGCCAGGTAGAACTTCGTATAGCTGTTGCACGCTTCCGCCCCGCCGCCTTGGCGAATCAATTCGCGAGCGCGGACCATGTAACCGGCGTCCGCGGGATGGCCGGTGAGCTTGAGCGCGAAGTACGCTTTAACGGAAACATTCAGGTCGACGGGACCGCCCGGGTGGTTGGCCCATGCCCCGTCCGGGCGTTGCTGTTGAACCAGATAGGCGGCGGCCTTGTGCACCTTGGATTCGCCCGCGCGCCCAAGAAAGGCCATTAGTAGGATGTATTCGGATTCGAGAATCGTGTCGCCTTGCAGCTCGCCACGCCAATGGCCGTCGGGATTTTGCAGCGACAACAGGCAGCGCCGCGCTTTTTGCAGCGTCGGTTCGACACCGAACTTGTGGAGGATGGGAGCTAGGTGTGCAGGCGTCGAGCCTGTACGGACGGTTTTTGCGATTGTTTGCGTCGCGAGCGCGGACATCCTATCCCCTATCGGTGCCGAGTGGTTCCTTTGTCGAGGCGGCAAGCATTTCGCTCGCCAACCGGCTGGCAATGCTGCATTTCCACGTAGCCGCTATGAGGATCTTATAACGACGGGTGCACAAAAGAGCAAGTGCAGCGACACTCGAACGTGTTCACAGCTTACGCAAATTGGGACAAATAGGATGTTCGCGATGATCAGCGGTGACGGAAGGAAAACGGAGTAACTCCATTCTCCCCAGAGTCCCGATCCATTTCAATTTCTCGGTGATCGTGGCTTTTGGACTATTGTCCTGCTCGCCGGTTTTGTTGATTTGCGGCCCCGACGAGCGCAGCACATAAAATACACCAAAATCCAACCATGCCGATTCCGAGGCACGTGAGTACGATCGACGAGACCATAACGATGCCGTTGAGCACGATTCCAAAGATGCCGCACACCCAGCCGCGCTGATCTTGCGAGAAGGCGCCCAGGACCCCAAGCACCAAGCCGACGAAAGAGATTCCCGGTATGGTCACTGCCGCAATGGCCAACGCGATAAAAAGGCCATCGCGATTGGCGGCGCCCGCGGCAATGCCTGGCCTGGTGAAAAACACGATCAGCGTGCCGGCCCAGAGGACAGCGCTGATGACGCCCAAGACGAGCGACGTGATGCCGAGCAGTGCGCCTTGACCCTGCGGTGCCTCGGCGCTGGGTTTTCGCACGTTGAAATCGTCGTCATCGTTCAGATCGTCGTCGCGCCAGCCCATAGGATTCCTTTGCCTGCAACGAGGTCCCGCGCCGATCATGCCGGCGTCGCGCCAAGGCCGAGTCCGGTTAACGTCTCGGTCGCCATCGTGCCCGTCTGGATCCGCATGATGCCGGGATGGCTCTTCGCCCACGGCTCATTGGCAGCGGGGCAGTACTGCCGCCCATTCGATTCGATGGCCGCCACGCCGGGGACCTGGGCTGCCAGCCCTGCCGAGTGGATGAGGCTGGCGCCGACGCAGGTCAAATCCTGCACGCACAGGAACATGCCGTACTTTTGCGCCGCCACTGCCATCAATAGCGATTGCGTCTGCCCTTTGCACGCCTTCAAGGCCGCGCCGGTGTAGCCCATCTCGCGTGCTAACAGCAAGCTTTCCAGATCGATGAGCGATTCGTCGATGACCACGGGCCGAATCTTGGACGCCTCATGCATGACGTTCTGCCGATTCGCCTTGAGATCGCGAGCCGTCGGCTGCTCGATGTATTGAATGCGTTCGAAGCCGTCCGGTCGATGGCTTTGAACTTGACGCAAGAACTCGAGCAGATACGCGACGTTTGGGCATTTCTCGTTGAAGTCGAGCGAATAATACCATTTGGCAATCCCCCGCTCCTGCTGAACCTGCGTCGCCACGCGATCGACAGACGCGACGCGCTGCACGTCCCAGTCGAGGTTATCGCCGTTGAGCTTGATCTTCAGGTGCGTTAGGCCGTCGGCGTGAATCCACTCGCCGAGCGTTTCGGGCAACCCGTCGTCGATGCGTTTGACGAGGTCTTTTTCCTCCAAGGGATCGAGTGCGCCGACAAGGTGATACAACGGCATCTGCGCCTTGGGCGTCTTGCTCACGTAGCGGTCCAGCGATTCACCCTTGAAATCCTTGCCAAGGTAATGGCCCACGTCATGGCTCATGAAATCGGGACCGTATGTGTAATAGCAATTGAGCCCATGGACTTTGCCGAAGGCGTCATGTAGGGCGGCGTCAAAGGGGCTAGCACAGACAAGGGTGCAAAGTGCGGGGACCGTTTCAGCGCGTGGGGCTGCCTCCTCACCCCCGACCCCTCTCCCCCGGTGGGGAGGGGGGAGAGAAATCTCGCTGGCCGCCTTGAGAAATTGGTGTTCGAGATTCCACGTCAAATCGATCGGATGCCCGACTTCCGTACTTGACCGCAGGATGTCGGCGATGCGTTCAACCACGGCTTTCATCGCGGCGAGCGTTTGATCGTACGTCAACGTCTTGGAGGGAAACGACCAGACATTACCCAACGGCATCGAGCCGAACCCGCGCGCCGTCTTACCCGCGCGCGTACGAACGGCGACGTCAACGTTCAGAATCGTGACCCGGTCGAGGGCCGTGCCGCCGAACTTGATCGGCGTACGATAGCGAAAATCCTCGTAGGAGAAGCGAACGTCATCGACGCGAATGTCGGTAGATTTGTCCATGCGATCCTCGAATTCGGGACGCGGTTTCGAGGATCATTCTATGTAGCACGGGTTGCAATATGTGAGAACCGACGAGCCGAGCCGCGTTAGCGGCCGGTTGATGATGTGTGATAGAATCTACTGGCCCCTCACGGGGCTCGGCTCGCCAATGATCGATCACACAACGCGATACACCGGCAGCACGGTGATGCCTTCGAAATAGGACTTTCCGGGCAACGCGTTGTATGCGAAGCCCTGCTCTTGCAGCATGTCGAGAAAGTAGAACTGATCGTACACCGTGACCCGGCGATTGATACACCAGTTCACGTAGGTCAGGTAGAGATCCAACGCCGGATAGCGAGCGTTGGAGGCGACCAAACAGCACGACTTGACGAACCCCTTGAGCGTCTTGGCTATTTTCACGTTGTCCTCGTCGGTTGGTGCCACAGCCTCGCAAGCGAGGTTTCGGGCCGGCGTGTGCGCGGTGCTCATCGCCTATACGCTATCTAGGTCATCCTAACGCCACTCGCCAGCAAAATTGAGTGAAATCAAGGAATTTTGCAAAACCGAGGGTCCGGTCGTAACGATGACAGGGGTCGAGGAAAATGCACAGCCTCGGCAAAGGTTGAGCAGCCCGCAAGGTTCACCGAGGTTGCGCAAACGCTCGAAAAATCACCGGCCCTTCGCACTTCGCTTTCGCCTTGTGCACTTCATCCCGCAGCCCTATCATTCATTTCAACTCGAAATTGTTTGCGCTAACGCAACTTTTCCAAGCGTCTACCATGTGGCTCACCGACCGACTGGACCTGATCCGAACCGCACGCACACTGCATGAACCGCTCGCCGGCGACGTGGCGGGAGATGAAGGTGAACTCGCCGCCCTGACGTTCATCCAAGATTGGGTCAGCTCGCAAGCTCGCGAATGCCGGGTGTATCCATCGTTGCGCGTGCCGCGACCCGATGCCAAGGGCAAATTCGAGATCGACCTCTTGCTGCTTGGGCCGAACGGCTTGCTCGGTCTGGAGATCAAACACTGGGGTGGGCGCGTCGAACTCGGCCGGCCGGGACGCTGGCATCAAGTCAACAGAGTCGGCGCCGAAGTCGAACATGACGATCCGGTCGAACTTCTCGGCAAGAAAATGGATGCCGTGCGGACTTATGTGCAGGATGTGAACAAGGTGACCGTCGCCGCCCGTGCGATTCATCGGCGCGTCGTATTCACGAATCCGAAGGTATTGCTCGGCCCGAACCTGGCGCGGCATCCGGACGTCGTGCCGCTGCCGACGTTGGCGTCGATGCTTACGCCGTTGCTGCATCCAAACCCGTCGGGATGGTGGTCGAGCTTCAAGCGCCTGCTCGGCATCGAGCAGACACTCCCGCACGCCATCGACGATCCGAGTCCGGTGGTGCGCGCCCTCGATCGCTTGCCGACGTGGGATCGCATTACCCTGTACGGGGGCCGCATCCTCAAAGGCGACCTGGTGAAGCCGGAGATTCAGCTCGTCGGCAGCCAGGCGCTGCGGCGGCGCGACGCTTCGCTCATTCAGGTTTCGATACCGCGCAGCTACCTGTTCGGATTCTTCCACTCGCCGACCGTTTCGTGGACCGATGCGACCGGCGTCGCCCGCTGCGAATACCTGCTTCTGCCTCAAGAGATCGCCATTCGCCTGGCGGGGCAGAGCGATGTCGAACGCGTTCGCAGCGAACACATCACCGAAATCGCGCTCGGCTGGCACGACGAAACCTACTACGACGCCCCGCGCCCTGAGCTCGGCACGTACCTCGGCAACATCTATCAAGGCGTCGTCGTCGGCATCAAGGACTTCGGCATCTTCGTCAAGCTCGACGACCACCGCGACGGCCTGGTCCACATCTCGCGATTAAAGCGCCACGGCCGCTCGCCCACCGATTACCGCACGGGCCAGCAAGTCCGCGTCAAGGTGACGGAGACGCGCGTGCGCAACGGCAAGGACGAGATTTCGCTGGAGTTGTGTTAGGCCCGGATATTTCGAGGCGCCGCGTTGGCGAACGTGTCCGTATCGGATAGATCAGACAGTAAAGAATATTTCCCGCCAAATACTCTCTTTCGCTTTCGTGTTTTCATGATACGATTCCTGACGCTACTCGTTTGCCTACTTCCCGCGGCGGCCGTGGCCCAGGACAAAGCCGTCACGCCCGAGCAGGCCGAGTTCTTCGAGAAGCGCGTGCGGCCGGTGCTCGTGCAGCATTGTTACGAATGCCACTCCGCGACGGCGAAGAAGGTGAAGGCGGGGCTGTTGCTTGACAGTCGAGCGGCAATGCTGCAGGGTGGCGAGAACGGGCCGGCGCTTGTGCCGGGCGAACCGGACAAGAGCCGGCTGATCGAGGCGATTCGCTACACCAATGTCGATCTGAAGATGCCGCGCAAGGGCAAGCTTCCCCACGCGGTCATTGCCGACCTGACGACGTGGGTCAAGATGGGCGCGCCCTGGCCGAACGACAAGTTGATTAAGAAAAGCACGTATAAAGATTTTAACCTACTCCAGCGCAAGAAGGACCACTGGTGCTGGCAGCCGATCCAGGCCAGGCCGGCGCCGAAGGTTCAGGACACCGCTTGGCCGACGAACGACATCGATCGATTTCTCCTGGCAAAACTGGAGGCGAAGGGGATCAAGCCGGCGCCGCCGGCCGACCCGCGGACGCTTCTGCGCCGTTTGCACTTCGACATCATTGGGCTACCGCCGACGCGGAGTGACGTGGACGATTTTGTCAAAGCGTGGGATGCGGCGGGCGCTAAACGGGGGAAGGTGCTGGAGGATGCCGTCGATCGGTTGCTCGCGTCGCCGCACTTCGGCGAGCGTTGGGGCCGGCATTGGCTTGACCTGGTCCGCTACGCGGAAAGTCGCGGGCACGAGTTCGACTTCACGATCCCGAACGCCTATCAATATCGCGATTACGTCATTCGGGCGTTCAACGCCGACGTGCCCTACAACCAGTTCGTGATGGAACACATTGCTGGCGACGTGCTGAAAAACCCGCGCATGAGTTCCCAAGCCACCGCATTCAACGAATCGATCCTTGGCACCGCGTTCTGGTTCCTCGGCGAAGAATGCCATTCACCCGTCGATATCCGCCTCGATCAGGCCGACCGCTTCGACAATCGCATCGACGTGATGACCAAGACCTTTCTCGGCCTGACCGTCGCCTGTGCCCGGTGCCACGATCACAAATTCGACGCCATCTCGACGAAGGATTATTACGCCTTATTCGGCATTCTCGAGAGCAGCAGTTATCGGCTCGCACGATTCGACACGATCACGCAACATCGCAAGATTGCGCAAGAGATGTGGCGCCTTCGCAACGATGCACGCCGCGACCTGCAGCGCTTCATCGCCGCGGAGGCCGAGCCGACCGTCAACGCAATGCATGAGTATCTGCTCACGGCGGCCGGTATCGAGGATCATGCGGCCAAGCTGAACCCAGAATTGCTCAAACGCTGGAAGTCCGCCCTCGCCGTGGCGGCAAAGGACGAGACGTCGCCGCTCTACGCGTTCGCCCAGGTCGCCGCCAATCGCAATCGCCCCGCGGACGAAGTGCTGGCCCCGATCCTGCAACGCTGGAAAATCGAAGCAGCGCCGGCGTCGAAGGGCTTGGAGATGATCGCTGACTTCGAAACGCGTGTCGACGAGAGCCGAATCGATAGCCCGGGCTTTGCCTCCCTGCTGCCTGGCGATATCGTGCTCGGTTCCGTGGCGAATCGCCCCATCGCGCGCGTCGTCGAGCAGGCGGGAGTCGAACGCGATCGCGCCTGGGATGGCCTGCTGCTCTCGTCCGGCACGCAGAACGAATCGGGAGGACTCGGCGGCGCCGTCAGGGCAGGCCGAACGCTGCGCACGCCGGAGTTCACGATCAAGCACGGTCGAGCGTTCGCCCTGGTCAAAGGCGCGGGGATGATTTACGCCGGCGTCGGCCAGCACATCATGCTCGCGGGGCCTCTGCACGGCGGCTTGATTCAACGCTTCAACACTGGCGACAAATATCAGTGGGTGGCGATTCAGTTGCAAGCGTACGTCGGCCAGCGAGCGCATCTGGAATTCACGCCCAACGACGGAGCAGACTTTGCGCTCGTCAAGGTTGTGCAGAGCGCCGAACCGCCGGCGCCGTATCGCGCGTTCCCGCAAGCCCAGTTGCGCTCGACGTTGATCAACGCCAACAGCGCCTATCGAACCGCGCTCTTGACGCGCAACATGCATCTCGGCCTGGTCAACGTGATGAAGAAAGACCTCTTCTTTCAACCGCCAAGCAAAGCCGGCTTCGCGCCGCTGGCCAACTGGTTGATGCGCAACCTCGATCTCTTTATTCCCCCGGGAAGCGAGGCGGAAAAGCGCATCGCGCAAGCCGCCACGCCGATCCTCGACGCTCAGAGAAAGCTCGGCAGTGAAATCCGCCGAGACTCGCGTCTCACGCCCGCCATGCAAGATGGCAGCGGGACCGACGAGCACGTGTTCGTGCGCGGCAATCCGAAGATGCTCGGCCCGGTCGTAGCGCGCCGCTTTCTCGAAGCGTTCGCTGGCGCCGATCCGCTCAAGGTGAATGCCGGCAGCGGGCGGCTCGAACTCGCCACGCAAATGACCGACCCGTCGATCACGCCGCTGATCACGCGCGTCTACGTCAATCGCGTTTGGCATCATCTGTTTGGCCGAGGCATCGTCGGCTCGGTCGACAACTTCGGCGTCCTGGGCGAGGCGCCGACACATCCGGAACTGCTCGACTATTTGGCGCACGCTTTTGCCTCCCCTCTCGCTTCGGGAGAGGGGCCGGAGGTGAGGGGCTTCGCCTGGTCCACGAAAAAACTCATTCGCGCCCTCGTTTTAACGAAGGCCTACCAGCTGTCGTCGCAACCCGACGCCAAGGCCGACGAAGCCGATCCGCAGAATCTGCTGTTGCACCGCATGCGCCTGCGTCGGCTCGAAGGTGAAGCGATCCGCGATGCGATGCTGCGCATCTCCGGCCGACTGAACGCTGCGATGGGTGGGCCGTCCGTTCCCGTATTTTTGACGCCGTTTCAAGAAGGCCGAGGCAAACCGGCCAGCGGTCCGCTCGATGGCGACGGCCGGCGTAGCGTCTACTTATCCGTGCGTCGCAACTTCCTGTCGTCATTCCTGTTGGCCTTTGACACGCCGGCGCCGTTCTCGACGGTCGGCCGGCGCACGTCGTCCAACGTGCCCGCCCAGGCGCTGATTCTCATGAACGACCCGTTCGTACACCAACAGGCCGACGTCTGGGCTAAGCGCGTGCTGGCGGCAAAAACATCGCCCGAGGACCGCGTGCGCGGCATGTACCTGGACGCCTTCAGCCGGCCACCGACCGATGCGGAACTGCGAGCATGCGTAGGCTACCTCGGCGCCGCCGCGGACCAACGCCGCTGGGCCGATCTGTGTCATGTGTTATTCAACACGAAGGAATTTTATTTCTTGAACTGAGGTCGTCATCAAGCCCAGGGGTGAGGTACGCCGAAGCCTGGGCTCGCGTGTCATCCGTACCGGCTTGAGGCCTCGCCTTTTTCTTGGTATGCTCAACGGTAGATTGTGAGGTCACCATGGCTCAGAAAAAATCTGCCACGGGCAGCGCAGTGGCATCCAAGCCTGCCGTGACGGGTAATGCGAAAAAACCCCGCAGCAATGCGAAGCTCCAGGGGCAGCGCGGTCCTTCAGTCGGCAAGTTGCGAGACCTCGCCAAGACCCACAAACCTCCCCAGCGTTGGCATGACGAGGACTTCAGCGGAATTTCGTGAGATCCCAGGGGGAGTGCCGCGTGCCGAAGCCGGAGTAAGGCCGGATCATTTGGGCGACTATTCCTGGCTCGCAGGGCAGAAATATCAAGCGCCGTCCGGCGGTGATTGTGAGTCGAACGGATGATATTGAGTCTCACGGTGCTATCATCCGCGTCGCCATCACCAGCGCGATCCCCGATACGTTGCCCGACGAACGGGTACTGCTGCCCTACAAACCAACCGGTAACGCGCGAACTGGATTGAAGAAGCGATCTGCCGCGATGTGCTCATGGCTCTTCGAGATCACGGAAGAAGAGATCGACGGGTGCATCGGGGTGATTCCGCAATCACGGCTACAAGTGATCCTTGATCGGATCGAGAACCACAAAAAGAAATAGACGGTTTATGCACCACTGCAATCGCTTTCGCCCGGTTCCACTGTCACGCCGCGAGATGTTGGCGGCCTGCGCGGGAGGTTTCGGCGCCGTCGCGCTGACGGCGCTCTCCGCGACCGCCACGCCGCAAGCGCAAGGCACCCATCATCCGTCGCCCGTGCGCAACGTCATCTTCCTTTACATGGACGGCGGCGTCAGCCAGGTCGACTCGTTCGATCACAAGCCGATGCTCGAGCGCTTTCATGGCCGCGATCCGCACACGGTGTTCACGGTCGAGCCGACACAGTTCAATAACGTCGGCCGGGTCATGATGTCACCGTGGCGTTTTCGTCAATACGGGCAGTGCGGGCGCTCGATCAGCGATCTCTTTCCGAACATCGCGCGGCACGCCGACGATCTCGCCGTCGTTCACTCGATGACGTCACGATTCTCGGAGCACACGAGCGCCAACTACTTTCTGCACACGGGTTCGGGGCTGCAAGGCCGGCCGAGCATGGGCGCCTGGCTCGGGTACGGGCTCGGCAGCGAGAACCGTAATCTCCCCGGCTTCATCGTCATCAACGGCGGGCTGATACCACCGGGCGGACTCGATAACTTCAACAGCGGCTTCCTGCCGGCCGCGTATCAAGGCTCGGTCTTTCGGCCCGGCGATCCTCCCGTCGCCAACATTCGCCCGCTCGAACGCAGCGCCGATGAGCAGCGCGGCAAGCTCGACCTGCTGCGCCAACTCGATCGCGCCGGCCAGGAACGCTTCGGCCGATCCGACGAAATCGACTCGGCCATCGCCAATGCCGAGACGGCGTTTCGCATGCAGGCCGCCGTGCCCGAGTTAATGGACCTCTCCGGCGAATCGAATGCGACTCGCGAGCTGTACGGCGTCAATTCGACCTACAACGGCACGCGCATCTTCGGCACAGAATGCTTGCTCGCCCGCCGGCTTGTCGAGCGCGGCGTGCGCTTCGTCGAACTGACCTGCCCCAACCTCGGCCACGATCGTTGGGATCAGCACGGCAACTTGCGGCGCGGCCACGAAGACAACGCTCGCGCCGTCGATCAGCCGATCGCCGCGCTCTTGCGCGACTTGAAAGCGCGCGGCCTCTGGGAACAAACGCTCGTCGTCTGGACGGGAGAGTTCGGCCGTACACCGTTCGCGCAGGGCGCCGATGGCCGCGATCACAATCCGTTCGGCTGCAGCCTGTGGCTCGCCGGCGGCGGCGTCAAGGGGGGCGTCTCCTACGGCGCCACCGACGAGTTCGGCTACAAGGCCGTCGACGGCGTTCGCGAAATTCACGACCTTCACGCCACTATGCTTCACATCCTCGGCGTCGACCACACCCGCCAAACCTTCCGCTTCGGCGGTCGCGACATGCGCCTCACCGACGTCCACGGCGAAGTCATCCGCGAAGTACTGGCGTGACGGGTAGCCGCGAAAAAACGCAAAAAGCGCAGAGGAGATGAATAGACCTCCTCTGCGCTTTTTGCGTTTTCTCGCGGCGAACTTTAACTGCAGCCGCTGGTGGCGCCGCAGGAGTCGCATTTGCAGCAGGTGCCGCTGCGGACGAGGGTGAGTTGGCCGCATTCGGAACACGGGTCGCCCTCGTAGCCCTTGAGGCGGGCCTGGCGAACCTTTTCGGTCATGACGGCCACGCCGCCGCCCTCGCTGGCGTGGCTCGGCGCATGGCCGTGCCCGTTGCCATTCCCATTTCCGTTGCCGTTCGTGGGCATCGGCTTGAGATGCTCGGTGCGCGGCGTGACGAAGGCCTTGGACGCGGGGGGCGCTGCCGCCTTCTTGGGGCGAGCGTCCGGCTCTTCCTCCTCGAACTCATCGGGTTCATCATCGTCTTCGCGGTTCATGGCGTCGCCGCGCAAATCCTCCGGGCGCACGTGGGCCAACTCATGCCGACCGAGGTAGGTGATGGCGAGTTCGCGGAAGATGTAGTCGATGATCGACGTCGTCATCTTGATGTGCGGATTGCCCGTTACGATGCCGTTCGGTTCGAAGCGGGTGAACAGGAAGGCGTCGAGAAACTCTTCGAGCGGAACGCCGTGCTGCAAGCCGAGCGAGATGGCGATGGCGAAGCAGTTGGTCATGCTACGGAAGGCGGCGCCCTCCTTGTGCATGTCGATGAAGATCTCGCCGAGCGTGCCGTCGTTGTATTCGCCGGTGCGCAGGTATATCTTGTGATGGCCGATGCGGCATTTCTGCGTGTAGCCGGCGCGGCGATCGGGCAAGCGGCGACGACGCGCGATGTAGCGATGCACGATCCTCTCGGCGACCTTGACCGGCTCGGCCTTGGCCTCCTCGATCACAATCGGCTCGTCGGCGTCGGCCACCGTGTTGAGCGGCTGGCTGAGCTTCGACCCGTCGCGATACAGCGCGTTGGCCTTGAGCATCAACTGCCAGCTCATCTTGTACGAATCCTTCACATCCTCGATCGTTGCCGAGTGCGGCATGTTGATGGTCTTCGAGATCGCGCCGGAGATGAACGGCTGCGCCGCCGCCATCATGCGAATGTGCGATTCGGCCGACAGGAAGCGCTGACCGAGCTTGCCGCATTTGTTGGCGCAATCGAATACCGGATAGTGTTCCTGCTTCAAGTGCGGGGCGCCTTCCACGGTCATCGTCCCACACACGTAGTTGTTGGCGTCGGCGATTTGCGGCTTGGTGAAGCCGAGCGTCTCGAGCAGGTTGAAGCCGAGGCCGCCGTACTGTTCTTCTTTGATGCCGATCGCCTTGAGGAAATCGTCGCCGAGGGTCCAGCGATTAAAAACGAAGTTGAGATCGAAGGCGCCAGGCAGAGCGCGCTCGATGCGCTGCACGATATCATCCGTGAAACCCTTCGCCTTGAGGCTGGCGCGATTGATGTACGGGCAGCCTTCGAGCGAACCGGTTCCCTTGGAGTACTTGACGATCTCCTCGATCTGCTGGGCGGAGTAGCCGAGCCGCTGGAGCGCGGGCGGGATCGAGGCGTTGATGATCTTGAAGTAACCGCCACCGGCGAGCTTCTTGAACTTGACGAGAGCGAAATCGGGCTCGACGCCGGTGGTGTCGCAATCCATGACAAGGGCGATGGTCCCGGTCGGCGCGATACAGGTGACCTGGGCGTTGCGAAAGCCATGCTTCTCGCCGAGTTGAACCATGAGGTCCGATTCTTCGCGGGCCGCATGGAGCAGGTAATCGGGACAGTGCCGTTCGTCGATGGCGACCGGCTTGATGGTCAAGCCCTCGTATTCTTGCGCCGGCGTGCTGTAGGCCGCCCGGCGATGGTTGCGCACGACGCGCAGCATGGCCTCGCGGTTGGCGTCATAGCGTGCGAACGGCCCGACTTCCGCGGCCATCTCCGCCGACATGGCGTAGGAAGCAGCGTGCATGAGCGAGGTGATGGCCCCGCACTGAGCCCGGCCTTCTTGCGAATCGTACGGAATGCCCTGGACCATCAAGAGCGTGCCGAGATTGGCGTAACCGAGGCCGAGCGTGCGATAATCGAACGATTTCTGCGCGACCGGCTGGCTCGGGAACTGGGCCATGTAAACGGAGATTTCAAGAATCAACGTCCACACACGCGTCGCATGGCGGAACGATTCGACGTCGAACTTGTGCGTGGCGAAGTCGTAGAACTTGAGCAAATTGATGGACGCCAGGTTGCACGCGGTGTCGTCGAGGAACATGTATTCGGAGCACGGGTTCGACGCGTTGATGCGTCCATCGGCGGGGCAGGTGTGCCATTCGTTGATCGTGGTGTCGAACTGCACTCCCGGATCGGCGCAGGCCCAGGCGGCGAAAGTAATCTGGTTCCATAAGTCGCGTGCCTTGAGCGTCTTCTTCGGCTTCGGCTCGCGTTTTTCCTTGCGAGCCTTCTCTTTCTCGGTGCGCCAGTACAGATGCCATGGGCCATCGTTCTCGACGGCAGTCATGAAATCGTTGGTGATGCGCACCGAGTTGTTGCTGTTTTGCCCGGACACCGAGAGATACGCCTTGGAGTTCCAGTCGGTGTCGTATTCCTCGATGTGGCACTCGGTGAAGCCTTGCTTGGCGAGTTGGATCATGCGCTCGCAGTAGTTCGACGGAATCAAGTCCACATAGGCTTCGTGCAGCGCCCGGCGCAGATTGACGTTGTTTTTGCGGTCGAAACGTTCGTCGGGATTGGACCAGGTGGCACATGCTTTGAGGATCGCATTCATGTGCCGATTGAGGAGCTTGGAGCCGGCGACGAGGGCGGCGACTTTTTGCTCCTCGACGACTTTCCAGTTCGTGAACTCCTCGATGTCGGGATGATCGAGATCGAGGACGACCATCTTGGCGGCGCGGCGTGTGGTGCCGCCGCTCTTGATGGCGCCGGCGGCGCGGTCGCCGATCTTGAGGAAGCTCATGAGGCCCGACGATTTCCCGCCGCCGGAGAGCGGTTCGCCTTCACCGCGGAGGTTGGAAAAGTTGGAGCCTGTACCGGAACCGTACTTGAAGATGCGCGCTTCGCGGACCCAGAGGTCCATGATGCCGCCTTCGTTGACGAGGTCGTCATTGATCGACTGGATGAAGCACGCGTGAGGCTGAGGCCGTTCGTAGGCGCTGGTGGCCTTCATCATCTCGCCGTTTGAAGGATCGACGAAGTAATGTCCCTGTGGCGGACCTTCGATGCCGTAGGCCCAGTGCAGGCCGGTGTTGAACCATTGCGGACTGTTCGGGGCGGCCATTTGCAAGGCGAGCATGGCGCACGACTCGTCGAAGAACGCCAATGCGTCGGCTTCGCTGGAGAAGTAGCCGCCCTTCCAGCCCCAATAGGTCCAGCAGCCGGCGAGGCGACGGAACACCTGGCGGGCATCGCTTTCGCCCCCCATCTTGCTGGCCGGCGCGGCGACGCCGCGCTGCAGCCAAATGGGCACGCCTGATTCAGGAACCTTGTCGATCGAAGCCGGCACACCGGCTTTGCGGAAGTACTTTTGCGCAAGAATGTCGACGGCGACCTGGGACCAGCCGTCTGGAACCAGGATGTCCTTCATCTCGAAGACGATGGTCCCGTCCGGATTCACGATCCGTGAACTGCGTGGAGCAAACTTGATGCTCGCGAAAGGATCCTGTCCTTGCGCGGTGAAGCGACGTGGAATACGCATGGTATCGTACCTTAGGGCCTACGGGATCCGGTCGTACTTCCATGAACGCCCTTCGCGGTATCCCTTTCCGACGAAGGTTGGATACTGTTCACCCTAACAGATATTCCTCAGGAAGCAAACGTATAGTAGTCTGGTTCTGCGTTTTTTTTACTTCGTGACAATGGGTCTAGCCATCTTACGACCTGGGATGACAAGGAAAGATTTTCCATCCCCGACGAGGGCAATTTTAGTCGCCGCCGCATGATCCGAAAAAATGCGTAATCGAATCGAGAGAAGATGGAAAAAATATGCCGAAGAATCGATGAAGACGGCGAGGCGGTACGTGTCGATTGCATGCAGAAAAAAAATGAAAACGTCCGCCACGTTTTCAGCTGGTAAGCCAGGCCATTCGCACGCGTTGGCAAGCGCAACTGCCGTTTCCGTGTCAAGAGAACAATTCTGTAAGATAAAGTTCTGTACGAGCAATGTCGCATTTGACGGGCAGGATGGGCGAGATACGGATGCTACATGGCTTGCCCCGCTTACCTGATCTTGCTTTTCACCGCCCGATTCGGCACTCTGGCATCCGAGAAAACTGACCATCACCGAGGATTCCGCCTTGCTCGGCATGCTTTGCGAAGTCTGGTCACTGCGGCACTTCTGGCTCGCGCTGGCCAAACACGATCTCAACGAGCGTTATCGCCGTTCGTTCATCGGCATCGGCTGGTCGCTCATCAAGCCGGCCGGCATGACATGTATCCTCACGCTTGTCTTCGCAAATGTGTTTCAAGTCCCTGCCATAGAATATGCGCCATTTCTGTTTGTCGGGCTCGTCGCCTGGCAGTTCTTGAGCGAATCGATCGTGCAAGGCTGCAACGCCTTTCGACTGGCGAACACCTATCTGCGAGTCCGTCCGGTTCCGATCGGTATTTTTCCGCTTCGCGTCGTACTGTCCGCCGGGATCCATGCTTTGATCGGCTTCGGCGCCGCCATCGGCGTCATTGCCGTTCTCCACGGATTCGAATCGCTCGGCGCCTTGTGGGCGCTTGTGCCGGCTTTCGCGATACTCACAGTCACGGCTTGGGGCTTGGCGTGCATCTGCGGCATCGTGAATACCCTCTACTCCGATACGCAACAGATCGCCGAGATTTCGTTGCAGGCGCTCTTTTACGCCACCCCGGTGATCTATTTGCCGGAATCGCTGCATTCCTCGGGTTGGCTCTCGACGCTCGTTTGGTGCAATCCCTTCGCCGCCTACCTGGAACTGATCCGCCGGCCGATGTTGCACGGCGAGTTGCCAAGCGCTCATGCATGCATGCTTGCCGTGGCGTTCATGGCGATTGCAGCGACTACAGCGTGGCTTGCCATACGCTGCGTCGAACGCCGCCTGGCACTCTGGTTGTAACGGTTGGCCGGAGATCGATTATGGCACAAATCGTCTTGGGCAACGTCGATCTGCTGTATCCAACGAAGGTCCACAGCCGGCCGACGCTGAAAGAGCTACTATTCAGTTTTCTCGGTAATTACGGTCAAGCGTCGAAGATGGTGCAAGGACTCGATAGCGTCACGCTCAGGATCGAAGGTGGCGAATGCGTCGGCGTTTTAGGTCGCAACGGCGCCGGCAAGAGCACGCTGCTAAGGGCCATCGCTGGAGTCTATCCGATCAGCGCGGGCTCGTGCCAGACGGATGGCAAGATCGCATCCCTCTTCGACATCGCCGCTGGCTTCGAATGGAACGCCACCGGATGGGAGAACATCGAACTCCGTGCCTATTTGCAGGGTGAAACACCCACAACGTTGCGCGATCGGCTTGACGCCATTGTCGAATTCACGGACCTACGCGACATGCTCGATCGTCCGCTCAAGTGCTTTTCGACGGGCCGAATCATGTTATTGTCGTTTGCCATCGCGACCTGCTTCGACACCGAGATCCTGTTGATCGACGAGTTCCTATCGACCGCGGACGTGCAGGTGCGTGAGAAGGCGATCGAACGGATGTTGGAGATGATCCGTGCCAATGGGATCGTGATGGTCGCAAGCCACGACTTGGCCTTTCTGCGACAGATTTGCAACCGGGCCATTTGGCTCGAGCAAGGCAGAGTGCGCGAGGACGGGCCTACCGAGTGTGTGATTGAGAGCTACTTGTCATCGGCGCAAACAAAAAAACAAGTGCCGCTTGCGGCGTAACAGAATCGCCTGCCACGCCGCAACGGGCACGCTCAACACCTCCGCAGCACGCCGACGAGTATGCCGAGGATCTGCGTATTCTTGCTCGCGTCCACGATGATGGCTTCCATGTCGTCGTTGGCGGGTTCGAGACGGATGTGATCCTTCTCTTTGTAGAAACGCTTCAGCGTCACTTCGTTGTCGACCATGGCAACGACGCGGTCGCCGTTAGCCGCGGTTTCTTGCTTTTGGATCACGACGTAGTCCCCGTCCTGGATATGGCTGTTGATCATCGAGTTGCCGTGGACTTGCAGGACGAACCGGTTGGGGCCGCTGAAAATGGCGTCGATCTCGAGGCGTTCGTTTTGCTCGGCGGCTCCAATCGGGGCGCCGGCCGCGACTTTGCCGAGGAAGGGAAGTCCCTGCGCCGGCGGTCGATGATCGACCAGCTGAATCGCACGGGCGGAATGCTCTTCTCGCGTGATCAACCCTTTTTTCTCGAGCGCCTTCAAGTGGCACATGACGCCGTTGGGTGACTTGATCTTGAACGCTTCGCCGATCTCGCGCACCGTCGGACCGTAGCCTCGGCTCTCGATCTTCTTGCGAATGAAATGGTAGATGTCCTTCTGACGTTCCGTGAGTTGGCTGAAGTCCGGCATGGCAACCCCTCCGTAAATTGGGTTTGGTGGACAGTTATTTTTACCTAATCGACAGCCTTACATTCTGTACCCTAGTATATTATACGCTCGTACACAAGAAAAGAGCAGTTTTGCCGATTTCGGTCATTTCGAGTAAGATCTCCGTACGCCCAGGTTCCATTCGAATACTCTTCGCAAACGCTTCAGGCTCTGATGGTCCCTGAGATTCTTAACGCGCTGTTGGCTCGGCACGAGTTAACGGAACCGCAACTGCAATGGATTCTCGGCGAGATAATGGCCGGCCGATTGGGCGATGTGGAATCGGCGGCATTCCTGGTCGCCCTGCGGATGAAAGGCGAGACCGCACATGAGATCGCCGCCGCAGCACGCGTCCTACGCGAGCACATGATCCGCTGGGACGCGGGACGCGACGATCTGCTCGACACCTGCGGCACCGGCGGGGACGGAATCGGAACGTTCAATATCAGCACTGCGACGGCGTTGGTCGTGGCCGGCGCCGGCGTCTCGGTGGTCAAGCACGGCAATCGCTCCGTGTCCAGTCGATGCGGCAGTGCCGACGTTCTGGCAGCGCTCGGCGTCAAGATCGATGGCGACGTGGATTTCGCACGACGCTGCCTGGACCAGGCGAACTTCGCTTTCTGCTTCGCGCCGATTTTTCACCCCGCGCTCAAAAATGTCGCGAAAGTGCGACAGCGGCTCGGCGTGCCGACCATCTTCAATTGCCTCGGCCCGTTGGCCAACCCAGCTGGCGCGAAACGCCAACTGCTCGGCGTCGGTCGGATCGACTTGCTCGACCTGTTGGCGGAAGCGCTCGCGCAGCTCGGCACGCAGCACGCGTTGGTCCTGTGCAGTCGCGATGGCCTCGACGAGGTCAGCCTCTCGGCGCCGACCGTCGTGCGCGAAGTGACGGGGGCCTCGAT
>Ga0194131_10004116_pt1 | contig 22232 bp, 18 predicted proteins | sample TA2KigO120mmetaG_FD_148631 | JGI IMG/M metagenome (GOLD analysis project Ga0194131, IMG submission 148631) | Freshwater microbial communities from Lake Tanganyika, Tanzania - TA2015053 Kigoma Offshore 120m | ecosystem: Environmental > Aquatic > Freshwater > Lake | place: Tanzania: Lake... | reverse complement strand
CGCCGCTGCGTATGGTGGTCTGCCCGGCAAGCATGGCCACCGTGTCGGCGATCGCGACCGGCGCCAGTGAAAATCTGCTCGAGCGTGCGGCCGATGTCGTCATCAAAGAGCGCGGCAATCTGGTGATCGTGCCGCGCGAGACGCCGTTCTCGGCCATCCACCTCGAAAACATGCTCAAGCTCGCCCGACTCGATGTCACCATCCTGTCGGCCAACCCCGGCTTCTACAATCGCCCCGCGCGGGTCGAAGAATTGGTCGATTTCATTGTGGCGCGCGTGCTCGACCAATTCGATATCGAGCACGATCTGATGAAGCGCTGGGGCTGAGCCCGCGTCCATGACCTACAGCACCGAGCTGCCGCTGTTTCCTTTGAACACCGTGCTGTTTCCGCAGGGGCCGTTGCCGCTGCGAATCTTCGAGACGCGCTACGTCGATATGGTCAAGCGGTGCATGCGCGAGAGCAGTTGTTTTGGCGTGGTGCTGGTGCAAGGCGGTGCCGAGGTCGGGCAAGTACCGGGGTTCGCCGATCTCGGTACAACGGCGCGCATCGTCGATTTCAATCTTTTGTCGGATGGTCTGCTCGGCATTACTTGTCGCGGCGAGCGGCGCTTTCGCGTGCTGCGTCGTTGGCGCGCCGCCGATGGGCTCAATATCGGTGCCGTGGAGTGGATCGATAAGCCGACATCCGCGGTCGTGAGCGTGCCGCCGGAATACCGACATTTGGCCGATTTGCTGCGGCGCGTGTTGCCCGCGCTCGGCGATGTGTACGCAGGTCTCGAGCCGCGTTACGACGATGCTGATTGGGTGGGCTCACGAGTGATCGAGATCTTGCCGTTGGCGCTCGGCGACAAGCAGTCTTGTCTCGAACTGGATGATCCGCTCGAGCGCCTTGCGCTGATCGCGCCGCTCATTCGACGCGCTGACGATTCGGACGATCGGGCCGACTAAGCGCCGCGCAAATCAGCGTCGTGCGCCTTGCCGCAGCGCGAATAGCCCACGTACAGCACGACGCCGATCAGCAGCGTCGCGGCCAACACCAGCCAGCCGACCACGCCATCGAACTGCGACAAAAGAAAACGCCAGCGATTGGTCTCGTCGGGCTGCGAGGTCTCGCGCAGCACGCTAATGATCCACACCCAACCGGCATGCAGGCCAATGCAGGCGGCGATGTTGCCGGTCAGGGCGCGCACCATGCCGAGCAGTACGCCGACGGCGAATAGCGCGAGCCAGGCATCGATGATGTCGAGCGGCGTCGCAAAGTCGGCGAGTGTCCCGAGTACGTGCCGCAGACCGCTGTCGGGGCCGAGTTCCTCGAGGGGAATACGGTAGCGGCCGACGAAGTGCAAACACGCATAGAGCGTGGCCGTCAAAAAAATCGCGACCTTCTGACCGGACTCGCGGGCGATGCCGCTGTGCATGGCGCCACGCAGAAACGTTTCTTCGATTAGCGCCACCGCAAGGCCGGTGGCGAGCCCACCGCTGATGAGGCCGAAGATGGTCGCGGCATCGAGTACCACGCCGGCGCGCAGCACGCGCAGATCGAGCCCCAGCATCATGAGTACGACCGGCAGCATGGTACCGACGCCGATCGCGAGCCCGAGCGCAGTCGCACGCAAAAATTGCGGTCGCGGTAGGCCGTAACCCAAGCTTTGACGATCGGCGAGCGCGAGCCGGCGCGCCACCAGCACGAAGGCGATCAGCAAGGTCAGCATGCCGAGCCGATTGGCAACGCGATGAAATTTGAGAGCGAAAGTCGGCGTCAGCAAGTCGTAGAGCGGCCAAGCGAAAACGGCTATCACGCTGAAGCCGATCGCGAACAACGCCATGAACCAAAGAAATGTACGCATGGGGGTCGACTCAGCCGGTGGTCGGATCAGGGTCGGTAGGGGCGGGGGCGCAGGCCCTCGCGCTCGAGCAAGGCGATCAGACCGCGCTCACCCACCAGATGCAGCGCGCCAACCACCACCAGCGTGTCCTCGTCACGCTCGAGCAGGGCCTTCACCTGCGGAACCCAATTGCGATTGCGTCGGTCCACCAGATCATCGTAGAGCTTCGGGGTTTCGCGGTAACCCTCCAGCAATAGCTCGTCGAGTCGTCGGATGTCGCCGCTGCGCCAGGCGGCATAGAGGTCATCGACCATCGATGGCATGTCGTCGAGTTCGGCCAGGGTCAGATCCAGCAGTTGCAGCTGTTCGGTCAGCGGCAGCGAATCGAGCAGACTCAACTGGAATTTCGCCCTCTCCAAGCCATCGATTTCTTTGTGGTCGCGCGCCGCACGTTGCTGTAGTTGTTTCTCCACCCCGAGTTCGGGGTCGAAACCCAAACGTGCGTACTCGAGTGTAGTGAGCAGGATGGTCACGCCCCAGGGCTCGAGACTGGCGGCGAAGGCTTCCGGCACTTGCGCCTTGGCGAGTAGGCCACGCACGATTTTCCAGCGATCTTCGCCAGCTACGAGGGGGAGCGAGCGACCATCGGTGAAGCTCGAGGTACGCAGCATCAGCGCTGCCATTTGCTGTTCGTCGACTGCATCGGCATCGATCTCCATGACCAAAGATTCCGCCTCGCGATAGGCGGCATCGATGGCGGGCGGCAGTGTTGGGCGATCGCGCCGCAGCAGGTGCATGGAGCCTGCGAGGTAGATGCGGCCTTTGGGTCCGTCGATCTGCCACACGAGCCCTGCAGGACTGGCGTTGGCGGAGACGGCGGGTCGCACCGCCGAGCTCAGGCCGAGCAGGCAGCCGAGCGCGAGCAGCACAACGACAGCGCGGGGACGGATCATGTCAACCACCGTACCTGCGAGTCGATGCGACCGTCGGCATGCAACTGCAGCGTACGAAAGCCGGGCGGCAGCGTGTCGAGCGCGAAGTCGTCCGCTTGCGGCAAAAACTGCACGCAGGTGGAGGGCGTCGACAGCAGGCGCAATTCGCCATGGGTATTGCGACGGATCGAATCGTGACTCTGGTGCACATGCCCCCAAAGAATTCCGCGCACCGTGGCATGCCGATCGATGATCGCGAAAAAATCTTTGGCATTGCGCAGTCCGAGGGTGTCCAGCCAACGGCTGCCCGAAGCGATCGGATGATGGTGCAGCACGACCAGCACATGAAGATCGCCGGCGCTCTCGAGCGCGGCGGCGAGGCGTTCGAGTTCACTTGCGCGCAGCAGTCCCTCGGCGCCGCCCGGTACATGCGAGTCGAGCATTACGAGGCGCCAGCCCAAAAAATCGTGGTGACCGCAGTGGCGGAAAGGCTCGCCGGCCAACGCGTCACGAAGCAGGGCGGGATCGTCGTGGTTGCCCGGGATGCAGAGCACCGGTTTGCCGAGCACCGAGAGTTCGCGCCGCGCCCAGTCGTAGCCCTCGGGGTCATCGTGAACGATATCGCCGGTGAGCAGCACTGCATCGTGGGAATCTTTGCCCGCGAGGCGCAGCACCGCTTGCAAGGCGTCAAGCGTGACGACACCACGTTGGCGACCCGCAGGATCGCCCACGAGGTGGGTGTCGGTGACCTGTAAAAGATTCAGGGCGGCCATGGCGCTGATGCTAGCGTCATGGCCGCCCCGTTGTCAGAAGAAAAGTTCGCTATCGACGGCAGCTTAGTAGCGGTAGGTTTCCGGCTTGTACGGACCTTGCTTGGCAACGCCGATGTAGCGAGCCTGCTGGTCCGACAGTTCCGTCAACTGCGCGCCGAGTTTCTTCAACTGCAGCCGTGCGACTTTTTCGTCGAGGTGCTTGGGCAGCACATAGACACCGACCGGATACTTGTCGTGGTTCGCCCACAGTTCGATCTGAGCAATCGTCTGGTTGGCGAACGACGACGACATCACGTATGACGGGTGACCGCTGCCGCAACCGAGGTTCACGAGTCGACCCTCGGCCAACAGCGTGATGCGCTTGCCGTCCGGGAAGATTACATGGTCGACCTGCGGTTTGATGTTCTCCCACTGGTACTGCTTGAGCGACGCGCAGTCGATTTCATTGTCAAAGTGACCGATGTTGCAGACGATCGCCTGGTCTTTCATGGCGCGCATGTGATCGTGGGTGATGACGTGGAAGTTGCCGGTCGCGGTGACGAAGATGTCGGCCTTGTCGGCGGCATATTCCATGGTGACCACGCGATAGCCTTCCATCGAAGCCTGCAGCGCGCAGATCGGGTCCACTTCGGTGACCCACACCTGCGCCGACAGCGCGCGCAGTGCCTGGGCCGAGCCCTTGCCCACATCGCCGTAGCCGCAGACCACGGCAACCTTGCCGGCAATCATGACGTCGGTGGCGCGCTTGATGGCGTCGACCAACGACTCGCGGCAACCGTAGAGGTTGTCGAATTTCGACTTGGTGACGGCGTCGTTGACGTTGATCGCCGGGAACGCGAGGGCGCCGTCCTTGGCCATCTGATAAAGGCGCTTGACGCCGGTGGTGGTTTCTTCGGTGACACCGCGGACCTTGGAGAGGCGCGTCGAGTACCACTTCGGGTCACGCTTCAGCATTTCTTTGATGGAAGCGAACAGGACCTCTTCTTCTTCGCTGCCCGGATTAATCAGCACCGACAGGTCGGTCTCTGCCTTGGTACCGAGGTGCAGCAACAACGTGGCATCGCCGCCATCGTCGAGGATCATGTTCGAGTAGCCGCCATCAGCCCACTCGAAAATGCGATGCGTGAAGTCCCAGTACTCTTTGAGCGACTCGCCCTTGTAGGCGAACACCGGCGTGCCGTTGACGGCGATCGCCGCGGCTGCGTGATCCTGAGTAGAGAAGATGTTGCACGAGGCCCAGCGCACCTGCGCCCCGAGCGCCTGCAGCGTCTCGATGAGCACGGCGGTCTGGATGGTCATGTGCAGCGAGCCGGTAATGCGCGCGCCGCGCAGCGGCTGGGTGGGCGCGAATTCTTCGCGGATGGCCATCAGGCCGGGCATTTCGGTTTCGGCGATCCGAATTTCTTTGCGGCCCCAATCGGCGAGCGAAAGATCGGCCACGTGGAAATCGCCCTTGGCGGGCTTGACGACAGCGTTCATTGCAAACTCCGTTAATCTTTGGTTGAAGATTGACGGGCGCCGTTGACGTTGTCGGACCTTCCCGCGAGCCTGGCACCGGCCAACCCGGTGCTGCAGCGCCCCTCGCGGAACGGGGTCGGATTATGCCTTCTTTCGACGCGCCTTGCCGCCCCGGCCCGCATCGGCCGCGAGCGCAGCTGCTTTGTCGGTGCGCTCCCAGCTGAAATCGTTGTCGGTGCGCCCGAAGTGCCCGTAGGCGGCCGTCTTTTGGTAGATGGGCCGGGCGAGGTCGAGCATTTCGCGCAGGCCATAGGGCGTCAGATCGAAATGACGATCGACCAGCGCGGTGAGTTGGTCGCGCGATAGCTTGCCGGTACCGAAGGTTTCGACCATCACCGAGGTGGGCTTGGCGACGCCGATGGCGTACGAAACCTGCACCTCGCAGCGCTCGGCCAGGCCCGCCGCGACGATGTTCTTGGCTACGTAGCGCGCCGCATAGGCCGCCGAGCGATCGACCTTCGAGGGGTCTTTGCCCGAGAAGGCGCCGCCGCCGTGACGAGCGAAGCCGCCGTACGTGTCGACGATGATCTTGCGCCCGGTGAGGCCGCAGTCACCCACCGGTCCGCCAATGACGAAGCGCCCGGTCGGATTGATGTGGAATTTGGTGCCCTTGTGCAGCCACTTCTTCGGCAGCACCGGCAGGATGATTTCTCCGAGTACGGCCTCGCGCAGCTTTTTGGTCGACACGTCGTCGCTGTGTTGGGTCGAGAGCACCACCGCGTCGATGGCAACGGGACGGTCGTTTTCGTAGCGCAGCGTGACCTGGCTCTTGGCGTCCGGGCGCAGCCAAGACAATTTGCCTTGCTTGCGCACCTTGGCCTGACGCTCGACGAGACGATGCGAGAGCGTGATCGCGGCCGGCATCAGCACATCGGTTTCGTTGGTGGCAAAGCCGAACATCAGACCCTGATCGCCCGCGCCTTGTTCGCGTGGATCTTTGCGATCGACACCTTGGGCAATGTCGGCCGACTGCTTGCCGATGACATTCAAAACGCCGCAAGAGGCGCCGTCGAAACCCATGTCGGAGGAGTTGTAGCCGATGCAGAGGACGGTCCGGCGGACGATGGCCTCGATGTCGACCCAGGCATTGGTGGTGACTTCGCCGGCGACGATGGCTACGCCAGTCTTCACCAAGGTTTCGACGGCCACGCGACAGCGCTTGTCCTCGGCGAGGATGGCATCGAGGATGGCGTCGGAGATCTGGTCGGCGACTTTGTCCGGGTGACCTTCGGAGACCGACTCGGAGGTGAAGAGGTAGTTGTTGGCCATGGGTGATCTCGAAAAAAATTAATGGACGAACGGCAAGCGAAAAAACGGCGTGGATTATAGCGATTAATCGTCGCGCTGCAGCGCCGATGCTGCCCTTTTTCGTTGAAAAAGCCGCCTGCGGTGATGGACAATTGCCGTTTCCTGAAAACAAGCCGGGTACCGCATGTCCTCACGTCGCCTCCTCGCGAACGCCGTTCGCGCGCTTTCCATGGATGCGGTGCAGCGTGCCGCCTGCGGCCATCCGGGTGCCCCGATGGGCATGGCGGACATCGCCGAGGTGCTCTGGCGCGAGGTCATGGAGTACAACCCGGCCAACCCGCGCTGGGTCGATCGCGACCGTTTCGTGCTCTCGAATGGCCATGCGTCGATGCTGCTGTATTCCGTGCTACATCTGACTGGCCATCCGCTCTCGTTGCAGGACATCAAAGATTTCCGTCAGCTCGGCTCGCGTACCGCGGGGCATCCAGAGCATGACCCCGCCATCGGCATCGAGACCACCACCGGACCGCTCGGCCAAGGAATCGCCACGGCGGTCGGCATGGCACTCGCCGAGCGTCTGCTCGCCGCCGAGTTCAATCGCCCGGGTCACGAGATCGTCGACCACCACACCTATGTGTTCATGGGTGATGGTTGCCTCATGGAGGGGATCTCGCACGAGGCGGCCTCGCTCGCCGGCACGCTCGGCCTCGGCAAGCTCATCTGCGTCTGGGATGACAACGGCATCTCGATCGACGGCCAGGTCAAAGATTGGATGGGCGATGACACCGCTAAACGCTTTGCCGCCTATGGCTGGCAGGTCATTGCTAATGTCGATGGGCACGACGGTGAGGCCATTGCCAAAGCCCTGAAGCGCGCCCGCACCAATCGCAAGCAACCGACCTTGGTCTGCGCCCGCACGGTCATTGGTTATGGCGCGCCCAACAAGCAGGGCACGAAGTCCACGCATGGCGAGCCGCTGGGCGTCGACGAAATCGCAGCGACGCGCGCCGCACTCGGTTGGACGCACGAGCCCTTCGTGATCCCCGAGGACATACGCGCTGCCTGGGATCAGCGCGAGCGCGGGGCGCGTGCCGAGAAGGCGTGGCGGCGTCGCTTCAAGCGCTACCAACGCGAGTTCCCCGAGCTCGCCGCCGAGCTCACACGTCGCCTGCAGGGCGAGTTGCCGACCGGCTGGCCGCAATTGCGCGCTGCGGCACTCGCCGCTGCCGCAGGAGTCACCGCGGCGCAGGCGACGCGGGCGTCCTCGCAGGTGGTTCTCAATGCCATGGGTCCAGGCATGGCGGAGCTTATCGGCGGCTCGGCCGATCTCACCGTTTCGGTGAATACCCTGCGCAAAGATTCCAAGCCGGTCACCCCGGCCGAGGTGTCGGGTAACTACATTTATTACGGCGTGCGCGAGTTTGCGATGACCGCCATGATGAACGGGCTTGCGCTGCATGGTGGCTTCATTCCCTACGCGGGCACTTTTCTCGTGTTCTCGGATTACGCGCGTAATGCCGTGCGTCTGGCCGCGCTCATGCATCAGCGCGTGCTACTCGTGTACACGCACGATTCCATCGGCTTGGGTGAGGACGGACCGACGCATCAGCCGATCGAGCAGCTGGCGAGTCTGCGCGCCATGCCCAATCTCGGTGTCTGGCGTCCCTGCGATGCGGCCGAAACTGCGGTCGCCTGGCTCGCCGGGGTCGAACGCAAGCATGGGCCGAGTTGTCTCGTGCTTACGCGCCAAGCCTTGCCGCAGCAGGCACGCAATGCGGCGCAGCAGGCGGCGATTGCCAATGGCGGCTACGTGCTGATCGAGCCCGAACTTTCTGCCGGGCAGCTGCCCGAGGCGATCGTCATCGCGACGGGCAGCGAGGTCGCGCCCGCGGCCGATGCCGTGCGGGCGGCCAACGCAGCGGGTCGCCGCGTGCGGCTGGTATCTATGCCTGCAACCGATGTGTTTGATGCGCAGGATGCCGCTTGGCGCGAATATGTGTTGCCGCGGGCCGTCGTGCGCCGTATTGCCGTTGAGGCGGCGGCCTCGCAGAGCTGGTGGAAATACGTCGGCAGCGAGGGTCGCGTGCTCGGTATCGATCGGTTCGGAGCCTCGGGCAAGGCTGCGGCACTCTTTGAGCACTATGGGCTCACCACGGCGCATATCTCGCGGGCGATCGATGAGGTTTTGGCCAGCTGAGTGCTGGCGCACTGCGCTTTCGAAGCCGAGCGCCGCAGTTTATTCGGTCTGAATTTTTTACCAACGATATCGACAGAGGACGAGAGAATCATGGCAATCAAGGTGGGCATCAATGGTTATGGCCGCATTGGCCGCAACGTGCTGCGCGCGCTCTACGAGAGCGGACGTACCAAAGAAATCCAGATCGTCGCCATCAACGATCTGGGTGATGCCAACACCAATGCTCATCTGACACGTTTCGACACCGCGCACGGTCGCTTTCCCGGCCAAGTGCGCGTCGAGGGCGATTCGATGGTGGTCAACGGTGACCGCATCCGCGTGCTTGCGCAGCGTGATCCGGCGAAGCTGCCATGGGGTGAGCTGGGCGTGGACATTCTTCTCGAGTGCACCGGACTCTTCACGAGCAAGGCGAAGGCCGGTGCGCACCTTGCAGGCGGTGCGAAGAAGGTGGTGATTTCGGCGCCGGGCGGTGACGATGTCGATGCGACCATCGTTTTCGGTGTCAATCACCAGAACCTGAAGTCCTCGTACACGGTGATTTCCAACGCGTCGTGCACCACCAATTGCCTTGCGCCCATGGCCAAAGTTTTGCAGGAGAACATCGGTATCGAGAGCGGCCTGATGACGACGGTGCATGCCTATACCAACGATCAGGTGCTCACCGACGTCTATCACTCGGATCTGCGCCGCGCGCGCTCCGCGACCATGTCGATGATCCCCACCAAGACGGGAGCGGCTGCGGCGGTCGGTCTCGTGCTGCCCGAACTCAAAGGCAAGTTCGACGGCTTTGCGGTACGCGTGCCCACCATCAATGTTTCGCTGGTCGATCTGACCTTCACGCCGAAGCGGCCGACTTCGGTCGCCGAAATCAATTCTTTGATGAACGCGGCGGCCGAGGGTCCGCTCAAGGGTGTGCTGGCCTACACCGAAGAGCAGCTGGTCTCGGTCGACTACAACCACGACGCGCATTCCTCGAACTATGACGCCACCATGACCAAGGTCATCGGTGGCAATCTGGTCAAGGTATGTTCCTGGTATGACAACGAATGGGGTTTTTCGAACCGCATGCTCGACACCACGGTGGCTTGGGCGAACGCGGTTTGAGCGGGTCGGCAGCGATGAACGTGTTGCGGATGACCGATCTTGCGCTGGCGGGCAAGCGTATCCTAATCCGCGAAGATCTCAATGTGCCGGTGGAAGCTGGCGTGATCACGAGCGATGCGCGGATCCGCGCGGCCCTGCCCACGATTCGTGCGGCGGTCGCGGCCGGCGCGCAGGTCATCCTGCTCTCGCACCTTGGTCGCCCCAAAGAAGGCGAATTCTCGGCCGAGAACTCGCTGGCTCCCGTGGCGCAGCGCCTGCAAGAACTGCTCGGGCAGCCGGTGCGCTTGGTCGCCGATTGGTTGGACGGCGTCGCTTGTCAGCCTGGCGAAGTGGTGCTGTGCGATAACGTGCGCTTCAACAAGGGTGAGAAAAAAGACGACGAGACTTTGTCGCGGCGCATGGCCAAGCTCTGTGATGTGTTCGTGATGGATGCCTTCGGCACGGCGCATCGTGCTGAAGCGAGTACGCACGGCGTCGCGCGTCATGCGCCCGTTGCCTGTGCGGGTCCGCTGCTGGTCGGTGAACTCGAGGCGCTCGAGCGTGCGCTCGCCAAGCCCGCGCGCCCCTTGGTGGCGATCGTTGCGGGCTCGAAGGTGTCGACCAAGCTCACGGTACTCGAGTCGTTGCTCGGCAAGGTCGACAAGCTGATCGTCGGCGGCGGTATCGCCAATACTTTTTTGGCGGCGACCGGTGTAGCCGTCGGTAAGTCGCTGCACGAAGCCGACATGCTCGATACTGCGCGGTGCTTGCTCGTTCAGGCCAAGGCGCGCGGTGCCGAGATTCCGCTGCCCGTCGATGTGGTAGTTGCGCCGGAATTCTCCCCGGCGGCGCCGGCGACGGTACGTAGGGTGACTGAGGTCGGTGCGAGTGAACTCATTCTCGATATCGGGCCGCGTACCGCGGCGATGCTTGCCGACTCGTTGCAGACGGCGGGGACCATTCTCTGGAATGGTCCGGTCGGTGTGTTCGAGTTCGATCAGTTCGGCGCGGGTACACGGACCATCGCGCTCGCCATTGCGCGCAGTTCGGCGTTTTCTTTGGCAGGCGGCGGTGACACGCTGGCAGCGATCGAGAAATACGGCGTGGAGAGCGGAATCTCCTATATTTCCACCGGCGGTGGTGCCTTCCTCGAGTTCGTCGAGGGTAAAACTTTGCCCGCAGTTGCGGTGCTGGAAGCGAGAGCTAAAAAACAATGATGCGGCGAACCAAAATCGTGGCGACCCTCGGGCCGGCCACCGACGAGTTGGATGTTTTGGTCGAGATGTGTCAGGCGGGCCTGGACGTCGCACGCATCAACTTTTCGCATGGCACGCAGCAAGATCATCTGCGCCGCCTCGAACTGTTGCGCGAAGCGACCCGGCGGACCGAGCGCTACGTCGCCGTTCTTGGCGATCTGTCCGGGCCAAAGATTCGTATCGAAAGCTTCGTCACTGGGGCCGTGCAGCTCGTCGAAGGTCAGGCCTTCGCGCTCGATACGGCGCTCGACAAAAAAGCCGGTAACGAGCGCGAAGTCGGCGTTGCCTACAAGGAGCTCGTCGCCGACGTCGCAGCCGGCGATACGCTGCTGCTCAACGACGGCTTGATCGTGCTCGACGTGCTTTCGGTGCAGGGCACGCGCATCGAGACCCGGGTGGTCGCGGGTGGCGACCTGTCGAATCGCAAGGGTCTCAATCGCAAAGGCGGAGGCATCTCGGCCCCAGCGCTGACCGACAAAGACCGCGAGGACATCGTCTTCGTGGCTGCCCAGCGCATCGACTATGTCGCGCTGTCGTTCGTGCGCGATGCCGAAGATTTGCATCAGGCGCGCGCGCTGCTGCGCGCTGCTGGCGGGAATTTCACGCGGCTCATCGCCAAAATCGAGCGGCACGAGGCGGTCGCGCAGTTGACCGGCATCATCGACGCCACCGATGTGGTGATGGTGGCGCGTGGCGACCTCGGTGTTGAAATGGGTCACGCAGCGCTCACGGGTCTGCAGAAGACCATCATTCACGAGACGCGGATGCGTAATCGCATCACCATCACGGCCACGCAGATGATGGAGTCGATGATCCAGAATCCGGTGCCGACGCGGGCCGAGGTCAGCGACGTTGCCAATGCCGTGCTCGATGGTACCGATGCCGTGATGCTCTCGGCCGAGACCGCGACCGGCAAATATCCGGTGAAGGCGGTGGCCGCCATGGCCGAGGTGATCCAAGGTGCTGAGACCTATCACCTCTCGCAGAGCCGTCCGCGCGAGCGCTCCGACATCACCTTCACGCAGACCGAGGAAGCCATCGCGCACGCGGTGATGTACACCGCGAATCATCTGAATGTGCGCGCCATCGTCGCCTTGACCGAGAGCGGCGCGACGACGCTGTGGATGTCGCGACTGCGATCGGACATCCCGATCTACGCATTTACGCGACATGAGGGGACCCGCCGGCGTGTGACCCTGTATCGCGGCGTGTACCCGGTTTCTTTTTACGTCCAGCCGAACGATGCCGTGCCGCTCGCCCAGCGCGTGTTCGACATGCTGCTCGATTTGCGCATCGTCGACGACGGTGATCAGATCATCCTCACCAAGGGCGAGCTGAGTGGCGTACAGGGCGGCACGAATTCCATGCAAATCTTGCGGGTGCATCGCGCCTGAGGCGCAGCCCGTCGATGCGCAAAGTTTTCATTGTCGGAGTGATCGTTGTTGGCGTCGTGGTCGTCGGTTTGACGGCCACGGGCTGGTGGCTGCTGCGCGGTTCGCTGCCGCAGCTCGATGGCCGCGCGTCGCTGGCGGCGGCGGGTCCGCGCGCTGAAGTTGCGATCGAGCGCGACGCCGATGGCATCGTCACGGTGCGTGGTGCCGATCACGGCGACGTCGCCTACGGGCTGGGCTACGCCCATGCTCAGGATCGGTTTTTCCAGATGGATTTGGCGCGTCGCCTGGCGGCGGGCGAGCTTGCCGCATTACTCGGCGCAAGCGTCAGTGAACAGGATCGACGCGCGCGGATTTTCCGTTTGCGCGCCGTGGCGCGGCGGGTCATCGCCGATGCGACGCCGGTGCAGCGGGCGTGGATCGAGGCCTATGCCGCGGGCGTCAATGCGGGTCTCCAATCTTTAAATATTCGACCCTGGGAATATTTGTTGCTGCGGCAGAAACCCGAGGCCTGGCGAGCCGAGGACTCTGTGCTCGTGATCCACTCCATGTGGTGGTTTCTGCAGTATCAGGCGCTCATCGATGACATCCCGCGGCACGAGATCGCCAGTCGCATCGAACAGCGTGTCGCCGCGGCGAGCCGTGACGAGGCCGACTCGACCCAAGCGGCGACTGTGCTGCAATTCCTGTTTCCACGCGGTGACGAGTGGGATGCGCCCAATTTCCAGACTTTGGCGGAACAGACGGCGGCGAACGGCGGCGCACCTTATGCGGCACCGGCCGTGCCCACACCGGATCTGCTCGATCTGCGTGATGTCAAAATGCGCAGTGTCAAAAGTGGTGTCGAAGCGAAACGCGCTGCGGCGATGTCTGCAGACGGGTGGCGTGAGCAAGGCTTGCCGGGCAGCAACGCTTGGGCGGTGGCCGGGCAACACACTCGAAGCGGCGCGGCGCTGATCGCCGGTGATATGCACCTTGGGCTGCGCGTGCCGACGACTTGGTATCGCGCGCGTTTGCAGGTGGCTACCGAACCGAGTGGCTCGAATGGCGTGACGTTGCCGGGTTTGCCCGGAATCGCCGCCGGCAGTAACGGGCGTATCGCTTGGTCCTTTACCAACAGCTACGGTGATTGGGGCGACACCGAACCGGTCGATTGCGATCCCGTCAAAAATATCTACGTGACGGCCGAAGGCGAGCAGCCTTTTCGCCTGTATCGAGAATCGATGTTGATCGCGGCAGGCGACCCTGAGGTGCTCGTGGTTCGCGACTCGCCGCTCGGGGTCGTGATGCGCATCGATCCACCCGCGCCGGGCTCCAAAGATTTAAGTACTTGCTGGCTGGCGCGCTGGGTGATCACGCAGCCGGGCGCCACCACGCTGGCCGCGCTCGAGTTGCAACAGGTCGCCGATGTCGATGCTGCGCTGGCGATCGCCCCAGAGGTTGGTATCCCCCACCAAAATTTTGTCGTCGGTGACCGGGGTGGACGTATCGCCTGGACGTTGATCGGCCGTATTCCGCGCGTGCGCAGTGCATCGATGCCGGCGCCGGCGACGGCTTGGTTGACTGCTGGCGAAACGCCGGTGATCCGTGAACCGGAAATCGGCAGGATCTGGAGCGCGAATTCGCGCCATGTCGAAGGCCCCTCCGAGGCCGTGCTCGGCAACGAAAAAGCCACCGGCGGGATGCATTACGACAAGGGTGCGAGACAGCGACAGATTCGCGATCGTCTGCTCGCGCTTGACCGTCCGGCGACGGTAGAGGACATGCTCGCCATCCAGCTCGACGATCGGGCGCTGATGGTGGAACGCTGGCAACGTTTGTTGCTGGCCACGCTCGACGAGGATGCCGTGCGTGACCACGCGGGACGAACCGAACTGCGCAGGCTGGTGAGCGAGTGGACGGGGCGCGCCGCCGTCGACAGCGTGAGTTACCGTTACGCGCGCGAATTCCGCGAGCGTACCCGCGCTGCCGTGTGGAAGATGATCACCACGACGCTCGCGGCGGGCGAGGGTTCGAGCGCGTATCCGCTCTTCGAAGGCTCGTTATGGCGACTCGTCAGCGAGCAGCCGCCGCACCTGCTCGCGGCGGACTACACCGATTGGCGAGGCTTGTTGTTGCAGCAGGCGGATGCCGTGATCGCCGATGCGCGCCAGGCTTGCAGCGCGCTCGATCGCTGCACTTGGGGCGCGCACAACACGACCGCGGTACGTCACCCGTTGTCGAACGCGCTTGGACCGCTCGCGCGTTTTTTGGATATGCCTGCCTTGCCGGTGGCTGGTGATCTCAACGTGCCGCGGGTCGCCGGACCGACTTTCGGCGCCTCGGAACGCTTTGCCGTTTCGCCCGGTCGCGAGGCTGAGGCGTACATGCAGTTGCCGGGCGGCGCCAGCGGTCATCCGCTGTCCCCGTTTTATCGCCTCGGGTTCAAAGATTGGGTTGCGGGGCGGCCAAAGCCCTTGTTGCCTGGGCCCGCGGCGCACACCCTCGTGCTGCCGGCGGCGAAGGCGGTGGCGAGCGCGCCGTCAAGCGCGCCGTAAGGAAAAATTCAGCATGAACAAGCAACGCTTCACGGGCACCGAGCGCTATATCGCGACCGACGATTTGCGTATGGCGGTGAACGCGGCGGTCACGCTCGCGCGGCCATTGCTGATCAAGGGCGAGCCGGGGACCGGCAAGACCCAGTTGGCGCTCGAGGTGGCCGAGGCGCTGGGCCGACCGATTTTCGAGTGGCATGTCAAATCCACCAGTAAGGCGCAGCAGGGTCTCTATGAATACGATGCGGTGTCGCGGTTGCGCGATTCGCAGCTGGGCGATGAGCGCGGTGCCGACATCCGCAACTACATCGTGCGCGGCAAACTTTGGGAGGCCTTCGAATCGGACGTGCAGCCCGTACTGCTGATCGATGAAATCGACAAAGCAGATATCGAGTTTCCCAACGATTTGCTGCGCGAACTCGATCGCATGGAGTTTTACGTGTACGAGACGCGCGAATTGGTGCGCGCCCGCCATCGACCGATCATCATCATCACCAGCAACAACGAAAAAGAACTGCCCGATGCCTTTCTGCGGCGTTGTTTTTTTCACTACATCCGCTTTCCGGACCAGCCGACGATGGAAAAGATCGTCGAAGTGCATTACCCGAATCTGAAGTGCGAATTGCTTGCCGAAGCGCTCGCTGCGTTCTACAAGGTGCGCGAAACGCCGGGTCTCAAAAAAAAGCCGTCAACCTCCGAACTGCTCGACTGGATCAAGTTGCTGCTTGCCGAAGAGATCCCGCCCGAGGTGCTGCGCAGCGATGATCCGAAGAAAGCGATTCCGCCGTTGCATGGCGCCCTGCTCAAGAACGAACAGGATGTGCACTTGTTCGAGCAGCTCGTATTCCTGAACAGGCGGGTGCGCTGAGGCAGGGGCTGCGGAGGCTGCATGCTGGTCCGCTTTTTCTTCGAGCTGCGCAATGCGGGGCTGCCGGTCTCCCTCACCGAATTTTTGTCGTTGCTGCAGGCGTTGGAGGCGCGCGTGGCGTTTTGTTCCGCCGAGGAGTTTTATTGGCTCGCGCGACTCGCGCTGGTCAAGGACGAGCGGCACTTCGATCGTTTCGACCGCGTGTTCGCCGAGCATTTCGCCGGTGCCGAGCGGCTGTTTCAGAAACTGGTGGCCGAGGTGCCGGCTGAATGGCTGCAGAGTCTCGCGCAACGATTGTTCACCGCAGAGGAGCGCGCACAAGTCGAATCGCTCGGCAGTTGGGACAAGTTGCTCGAGACGTTACGCAAGCGTCTCGAAGAGCAAAAAGAGCGACACGAGGGCGGTAACAAGTGGGTGGGTACGGGGGGTACCTCGCCCTTCGGCTCGGGTGGCTACAACCCCGAGGGCATACGCATAGGCAATGCGGGAGCGCGTCAGCGTCGGGCGGTCAAAGTTTGGGAGGCTCGCGAGTACCGCAACGTCGATGATCAGCGCGAACTCGGTACGCGTAATCTCAAAATGGCGCTACGACGCTTGCGCAAGTTCGCGCGGCAGGGGGTAGCGGACAAACTCGATCTTGACGGCACCATCGATGCCACGGCGCGTAACGCGGGCTGGCTCGACCTCAAGCTGCATCCCGAGCGGCGTAACGCGGTGAAAGTGTTGCTGCTGCTCGATGTGGGGGGGTCGATGGAGGACCACGTTCGCGTCTGCGAGGAACTGTTTTCGGCGGCACGCAGCGAATTTCGTCATCTCGAGTATTTCTATTTCCACAATTTCGTTTACGAAAATCTTTGGAAAGACAATCGACGCCGTCATACCGAACGGATGCGTACCTTCGACTTGCTGCGGACCTTCAATGCCGACTATCGCGTGATTTTCGTCGGTGATGCGGCGATGAGCCCCTATGAAATCGTGCAGCCGGGCGGCAGCGTCGAGCACTTCAACGAGGAAGCCGGCAGCTTGTGGATGCAGCGCATGACCGCGCACTTTCCGCATCTGGTCTGGCTTAATCCTGAACCTGAAGAGCGTTGGGAGTGGACGCCGTCGATTCGGCTGACGCAGCGGCTCGTGACGGGTCGGATGTTTCCGCTGACGCTCGCTGGCCTTGATCGGGCGACTGCGGCGCTGCGCCGCAAACCGACTCTGTCGTAAGCGCCTGCCCGCAAAAAAAGCCAGCCCAGAAATCGCCAGCCCAGAAATCGTCAGCCCAGAAAATCCAGCAGTGGGCGGCGTTGGGTGATGGCGTCCGTGTAACCCTGCTCGATGAGTTCGCGCGTGTAGGGAGCCTCGAACATCAGATAACTCGCGAGCAAGCTGCCCGCTTCGCCGCGGGCGCCGATCACCGCCAGCAGCCTGCGCAGTGCGGTGGGCAGGCTGCCGAGGTGGCGGGCGGCGCTCTCGCGGGGGTCGGCGCCGGGCACGAGACGCAGCGCGCTGATTTCGCGTAGACCGTCGAGTGCGCTCGACGCTTTGCGGATCATTCTATTGGTGCGTTCGAGTTGGTCGAGGTCCGCATCCACCTGATCGCTGAACAAGGTGTCGAGCAGAAAGCCAAAGATTTCACCGGAGGAGGGCGTGTTTCCGGTACCGATGTTGCCGCCGAGACCCGCCGCATTTTGCGCGCGAACGCCGATCACGAGTAGCCGATCGGCGCCGAGGTGGATCGCTGGCGAGAGTGGCGCCAGTTGCCGCATGGCGCCATCGCCGTAGTAAACCCGGTCGATGAGTACCGGCGGAAACAAGAACGGAATCGCGGCGCTCGCCATGAGGTGATCGAGATTCAGCGTCGTACGTGAGCCCGCTCGGCGTACGCCGCGCCACTCGGCGACCTCGTCGGCGGCCTCAAAGAAAACGCGGTGATGACCACCGGCGTAGCTGGTAGCGGTCAGCGCCAGTGCCCGCAAATGACCGCGGGCGATGTGCTCGCGAATCGTCTGCCAATCTACTCGTTCGCCGAGCAGGGCCCGCAACGGTGAGTTGTTGAACAGCGCCGGCGGTGCGGCAATCAGCCGGCCGCCGGTGAGGGCGGAGCTCGTCCAGCGCAAACCCGCGCCGAGCATGGCGGCGAAGCCAGCGCGAAACACTTGCTCGACGGTGAAGTTCGCCCAGACGCGTTCGAGACGGCGAGTACCCTCGCGCCAATCGTCGGCGTGGGTCGCGAGGACCGCGGCGCAGACGGCGCCCGCCGAAGTTCCGACCACGATGTCATAGGGCGCCGCTTTGCCCGGCCAAATTTCTGCCAAGGCTTTGAGCACCCCGACCTGATAGGCCGCGCGCGCGCCGCCCCCGGAGAGTACCAGAGCGCGCCGCCCCCGGTTTGGGCCGTTGGTGCTGCTCACGTTGCGGACATCGGCTTGCAGAGTCACGCCGCCTATTGTGCCGCAGACGGCGAGCCGTGAAGATACGGTTCAATCCATTTTCAAAGGATCACCGGTCATGATGATCATCCCTCGTTGTCTGTTCTTGTGGGTCGCCGCGGGTTGGTTGATGGGCGCCTCCCTGATCGGTGAGGCCTGGGCCGACAGCCCGAAGGCGGGACAGCCGGCGCCTGAATTTCGCCTGCAGGATCAGACCGGCAAGTGGGTTTCGCTCAAAGAGCAGCGGGGCAAATGGGTCGTGCTTTATTTCTATCCCAGAGACAATACGCCGGGCTGCACGACTCAGGCCTGCGAATTCCGTGACGATATCTTTGCCTTCCGGCGGGCCAATACCGTGGTCCTCGGCGTCAGCGTCGACGACCTTGAATCGAAGAAGGCCTTCGCCAAGGAGCACAGTCTGCCGTTCCAAGTTCTCGCCGATCCGGACAAGCAGGTCACCAAGTCATACGGTGTGCTAACCAGCATGCTCGGGCTCATGGAGTTCTCGCGCCGCGACACGTTCATCATCGACCCGCAGGGCCGCATCATGCGTCACTGGGAGAAGGTCGATGCCAAGGGCCACTCCAAACTCGTGCTCGCCGAGCTCAAAAAATTGCAGGTCCCGGGCGCCTGAAGGGGCATCGGGTTGACGACTGATAATTCAAAACGCGTTCATTCATCGGGGGTAAATGCTCATGTCGAATTCGGATCAAGTGGCCGCACCGGCGCGGCGTGATTTCCTCACCACGGCGAGCGGCTTGGGCGGTGCGCTGGCCATCGGTGCCTCCGGCCTTGCCTGCATGACGCTCGGCGGGCCCTCGGCCATGGCGGCGGCAGCCATGACGTCAAAGTACGGTATGGGGCCCGGCTTGAAGGGACCCTATCTCGATCTGGGGACTGGGCGCGGCAACCAGCTCGCGTATGCGCGCATCCAGGGCGATCTCGACGTCGGCAAGCCAAAATATTTTTGGTTCAAGGGCTATCTGATGGCCGTCGAGCCGAACAAAAAAATCGTCGATCTCATGGGCACCTCCGGCTTTGGCGTGATCCGTCTCGCCGAGGGTCCGGACGGCGCGATTCGCCGCATGTGTCGCGAGATCATCGTCTACACCGATCTGCGCAGCGGCGAGGTGCTCGACGATTGGAAGAACCCGCTGAGCGGTGAAACCGTCAAGGCGGTCCATGTCGACAACGACCCGTTCAACTATTTGATCGAGGATCACTTTCCGCAGCCGCCGAAATTCGGCGGGCTGAACAACGAAGCGCCGCCGCCGAAGATCCCGTTCATGCTGCCGTGGTACCAGCATGGCGACATGGCCGAGATGGAAATCCATATCCATCTCGCGTACCCGAACGCGCTGCAGCCCGACAAGTGGCCGCGCGAGTCCTCGGGTCCGATCGTGCAGGTGTCCGAATTCTTCGCCCATCACATCAAGATCGAAGACCTGCAAAATCCGAAAGTCACCAGCCTCGACTACACGGGGACCTGGAACCGCATCACGCCGTGGTTGCCATGGATGTTGATGGGTCAGCGTCCGGGTTTCTGTCAGTACGCGTGCTTCATGGGAACGACCAAAGATCTCGAACAAGTGCTGTCGCGACCGGTGCTCGACTACGCACACAAGAACTACGCCAAATATTTTGATGCGCCGACGGTATGGAGCGACGATCGTAGCCTATCGAGTCTCGAGCACTATGCGCTGCGCCAGAAACCTGCGCCGGTGAAGTAAGCGCAAGCGGATGCAGGGATGCTGAGACTTTTGCAGCGAGTGACCGCCGCGCAGCGCACCGCCGATGGAGCGGGGGTGACGCTGTACCGCAGCCTCGGGCAGTCGCAATTCGCGCGACTGGACCCATTGCTGATGCTCGACGAGTTCAGCAGTGAACGGGCCGACGAGTACATCGCCGGTTTTCCGGCGCATCCGCATCGCGGCTTTCAAACCGTGACCTATATGCTCGAGGGTCACATGCTGCATGAGGACCACCTCGGCAATCGGGGTCACCTCAAAAGTGGCGGCGTGCAGTGGATGACTGCCGGGCGCGGCATCATCCACTCCGAGATGCCACAGCAGGAGAGCGGTCTGATGCGCGGCTTCCAGTTGTGGATCAATCTGCCCGCGCGCGCAAAGATGTGCCCGGCGGGCTACGAGGACATCGAGGCCTCGCGTATTCCGCTCGCCGAGATCCCACGCGGGCGGGTCAAGGTGATCGCCGGCGATTTCGTCGATGCCTCCCAGGCAGTGCCGTTGCAGGTGACGGGTCCGGTGGTCGGCGTCAGCACGCAGCCCATTTTCTTTGATGTGGATCTGCAGTCGATGGCCGAGTTCCGCTACCGATTGCCGGCCGGGCACAACGTGTATCTGTACGTCTTCGAAGGGGAGTTGGCTGCGCGCGCGGACAGCAGTCTGCCGGCAGGCTTGGTGCGGCGTCAGGGCGGGGTGCTTGGCCCGGGCGATGAGGTGCTGCTGACTGCGGGGTCGGCTGGCGCACGCTTTTTATTGCTGGCGGCAGCGCCGATCGGTGAGCCCGTGGTGCAGCATGGGCCCTTCGTGATGACGACACGCGCCGAGATCGAGCGCGCCATTGCCGACTATCAATCGGGGCGGTTGACGGCCCAGGTATAAGCGGCGACGGGCTGTGGTACGCCCTTGAGCTGCACGGACCCGACGTCGCACAGCGCGCTCGGGTCGGCGAGACGCGAGGGGGTGGATTCGCTGACCAGTACCGTGGTGTCGAATTCTTTGTTGGCCGTTTCGAGGCGTGCCGCGATGACGACGGTTTGTCCGTAGGCCGTGTAGTTGAATCGTCGTTCGCCGCCGAAATTGCCGACGAGTGTAGGACCGGAATGCAGACCGACGCGAGTTCGCGCCAACTCGATGCCGTAGTCGCGTTTCACCTTTGCGCAGTAAAAATCGGCAAATGCTTCGATGTCGCGCGCACAGGCGACGGCGCGATCGACGGCTGCGCACCGCTGGCGCGCGAGGCGCTCGAGTTCTACATCAACGCCGGTTCGACGGCTGCTGGCTCAACCGAGGCGACCCAGTAATCAAGTAATCGAGTTCAGGTCAAAAACAGCGCGCCGAGGCCGAGTAGCGTCGCGAAGCCGATGCAGTCGGTAAACGTGGTGATGATGACGCCCGCCGACAACGCGGGGTCGATGTCGAGTCGTCGTAGCGCGAGCGGCACCAGCACGCCCACCGCTGCGGCGGCCAGCAAATTGATGAGCATGGCGGCGGCAATGATGCCGGCGATCTGCCAGGTGTCGAACCAGAACACCGTGACCACGCCGACCACCAGCGCCCACAACAGGCCGTTCAGCCCACCCACGGCGATTTCTTTGAACAGCAGCCAGCGCGCGTTGTCCCACTGCACCTGACCGAGCGCCAGGCCGCGAATGATGAGCGTGACCGTTTGCGTGCCGGCGATGCCGCCCATCGAAGCGACGATCGGCATCAGTGCGGCGAGCCCCGCCACTTTCTCGATGGTACTCTCGAACGATTTGACCACAGCCGCGGCAAGAAACGCAGTCACGAGATTGATGCCGAGCCAGAGTAATCGTCGTCGCGTCGAAGGTACGATGCCGGCAAACAGGTCTTCCTCGTCTTGCAGGCCAGCCATCGATAGCACGGAGTGCTCGGCTTCTTCGCGAATGACGTCGACCACGTCGTCGATGGTGATGCGACCGAGCAGGCGACCTTCTACCCCAACGACGGCGGCCGAGACCAGATCGCGATCCTGAAAGAGTTGTGCGACGTCGTGCGCGGCGGTTTCCGGTTCGATCCGCGGTGCTTCGGTGTCCAGACTTTCGCCGACACTGGCCTCGGGGTCGCCGGTGATGATGCGCGTCAGCGCGATCGTGCCGAGATAGCGATCGTGTCGATCCACCACGAACAGACTGTCGGTTCGCGCCGGCAGTTCGCCCCGCATGCGCAGATAACGCAGTACCACCTCGAGCGTGACGTCGGCGCGCACGCTCACCGTGTCGGTGTTCATGAGGCCGCCTGCGCTGTCTTCGGGCCACGACAAGACGTTACGCAGACGCTCGCGATCGCGTTGGTCCATCGAGCGCAGCACTTGCAGCGTTACTGTTTCGGGCAGATCGCCGACAAGGTCGGCGAGATCGTCGAGTTCCATGCCCTCGGCCGCGGCGACCAATTCTTCGGTCGCCATATCGCCGATCAATTCG
>Ga0194131_10004115_pt1 | contig 22238 bp, 24 predicted proteins | sample TA2KigO120mmetaG_FD_148631 | JGI IMG/M metagenome (GOLD analysis project Ga0194131, IMG submission 148631) | Freshwater microbial communities from Lake Tanganyika, Tanzania - TA2015053 Kigoma Offshore 120m | ecosystem: Environmental > Aquatic > Freshwater > Lake | place: Tanzania: Lake... | reverse complement strand
TATTGGGGGAAACGGGTCGGCGCGTCACAAATCGTCCAACGCGATGTGGGCGCGCTCTGCCAGTTCCTGTGCGACCGCAGCGACAGAGTGAGGATGTCCGGGGAGAGTCCTCGGATCGGGCCAACGTTTCAGTCCCCGTTGGGGGATAAGGGGTCATGTTTGAGTGCGCGATCACCCCCTTGCCGATGGAGATTCGCTCGGAAGAGCGTGCCACGTGGGGTTACCGACCAACCCGCCGCCGGAGAGCGGCGTCCGGGGCGGTGGATGCGGTTGTTAACGGCGGTCACGCAGCGTTCAGTGTACTGGATTGGCGGCGATGGACCCCGCCGTGGGTTTGCGAGACACCGACGGGCCGCGCTGAGGAGGCGTGCCCTTGCCGTGTTCGCCCCACCGTCACGACGCCCGAGTCGACCGCGGGGGTATCCTGTGCGTCTTTTCGCTGAACAGTGTCCATCAGAGGTGGTAGATCGTCTCGGCACGTTAGGGCCTATCCGTGCCAGGCGTTCGGCTTCTCGATCGACTCCCTGAGAGCTAGCCACTCGCGGTGCTATCGACCAGTTCACCCCAGATCTCCTCCGGCAGCGGCGTGGCGGCGAGGGCGAGCGTCTGCGCGATCCGTTCTGGCCTGGTCATGCCCACGATGGTGGCGGTGACGCGCGGATCGCGCAGGGAGAACTGGAGCGCGGCGGCGGGGAGCGGCACGCCGTGGCGCTGGCACACCGCCTCGCAGGCGCGGGCGCGGGCGACGAGCGCGTCGCTGGCCTCGCGGTACATATAGCGCGGGTAGGCGCTCGGGCCCTTCGCGAGCATCCCACTGCCGTAGGGCGCGGCGTTGACGAAGGCGATCGCCCGCCGGTGGCACTCGGCGATGAGCGGTTCGGCCGTGCGGTCGAGCAGGGTGTAGCGGTTGTGAGAGATGACGCAGTCGAAGTCGGCGCGGTCGAGGTAGGCGATCATCTCGGGAATCGGTCCCGCGGCCAGACCGAGCGCGCCGATAATCCCCTGCTCCCGGTAGCGCACGAGGACGTCCAGCGCGCCGCCGCAGCCCAGGATCTGCTCCTGGTCGCAGTACTCGAAGTCGTGCAAGTAGACGATCTGCAGGTGCGTCAGGCCGAGGCGCTTCTGGCTCTCGGCGATCGAGCGGTGGGCGCGGTCGCCGTCGAACCGGCCGGTCTCGCGAGCGCGATCGGCCTTGGTCGCGAGGACGAATCCGTCCGGGAGTCCACCCCGCTCGCGGATGACGTGGCCGATGCGCCGCTCGCTTTCGCCATCGCCGTAGATGTTGGCGGTATCCAGAAAGTTGATCTCGGAGTCGAAGAGCGCGCGGACGGTCGCGTGGGCGTCCTCGGCCGGCACGCTGTAGGCGAAGGTCTCGGGCATGTCGCCGAGGGCGGCGCCGCCCATACAGAGGGGATGGGTTCGGTAGGTGGTTCTGCCGAAGTTCCTGAGAATCATCCCTCACCCCCTGGCCCCCGCTCCCGAAGACGCGGGAGCGGGGGGAGAATAGTCTCTATGGGGACACCCCATACTCCGGCAGCGTGGTGCCGCTGCACGACGCCTGCGCCGCGGATCACTCAGCCGCCGAGCATGGCGACGACCTGATCGAGCGAGCGCACCTTCCCATACATCTTCATGGCGAGCAGGCTGTTCTCGTGCGCGCGCGTATCGCCGCTCATGCAGCACTCGCGCACGATCACGCTGAGCATGTCGTTGCTGAATGCCTCGCGGACGGAGGTCTCCACGCCGCGATTGGTCGCCCCGCCCCCGATGATGATGATGTCCCGGCGCAGCATCCGCAGTGTCTCCATCGCGCCGGTGCCGTGGAAGGCGCTGGGCCGTCGCTTGAGGAACACGTAGTCCTCGGGCCGTGGCGCGATCTCGTCCGGGAATTCGGCGTCCCAGGTGCCCTCGATCGAGTTGGTGAGCGAGGGCACGCCTGTCTCGACGCTGAGATCGGTCGGCAGGAGCACGACGTCGGCACCGTCAGCCCGGCTGACCGGCGTCGTGTAGAGCAGGGGGATGCCGGCCGCCCGTGCCGCGCCGATGAGGCGGATCCATGCCTCCAGGACCGGCCGCACCGCCGCGTTGCGGGCCGGGTCGCGCGGGGTGAGCATGCGCCGGCACACGTCGTAGCAGATCAGCGCGGTCCGCTCGGGGTTCAGCTTCTCGTCCATTAGCACCTCGTTACACAGCGCATCGTACGCCCCGGGCCGTTTCTATAGCGGGTGCTGCGTCGCACGCCGTTCCGTGAAGGTGGTGAGCCAGCGCAGGCCGGCCGCGCGGGCGACGTCGAGGGCGCGTTCGCGGAACAGGGCGACGTGCTCGGGTCCGTGGGCGTCGGAGCCGATGGTGAGGACCTCACCGCCCAGTTCGTGGTACCAGGCGAGGATGAGCGGGTCCGGACAGCACTCTACGTTCGGGCGGCGCCACCCGCTGGTGTTGATCTCGATCCCCTTGCCGCGATCGATCAGGCGGCGCAGGATCTGGCGGATCTCGTCGCCGTACGCGCGCGGATCGAACGGACCCCAGACCGCGGTGCCCTCACGCTTCGGCATGTCGAGGTGGGCGACGACGTCGAACTCACCCGAGGCGGCCATCTCGACCATCTCGCCGAAGTACCCGGCGAAGGTGGGGTGCTTCTCGTGTGTCGCGAAGTACTGGTTGCCGAACGGCATCTCGTCGCCGATCCAGTGGACCGAGCCGAGGACGAAGTCGTACCGGTGGGCGCCGAGGACCGGGCGCACCCTCTCCGGATAACGGTGACTCTCGCCGATCTCGATGCCCGCGCGGATCGTCAACCGCCCCGCGAACACCTTCTGGCATCGGGCCAGCTCCGCGAAATAGGCGTCGGGCCGGTAGAAGTCGCTCGGGTTATCGAGTGGGTGGATGTCTAGGTGGTCGGTGAAGGCGATCTCCTCGAGCCCCTGAGCGAGCGCGCGCGCGCCCATGTTCTCCATCGTCGAACGCGCATCGGGCGAGAACTCGGAGTGCATGTGGTAGTCGGCGCGGGGCAGCACGATCGCGCCCGACTATAGGAGGCGCCAGCCGCGCATCGGTCTCGTCCCGCCCGTCCCGTGCGGCCGAACGATTCAGCACGGGAGCGGCATCGTGCCGCACCGCCATTCCACCGCGTGGAACGGGAGACCTGTGCCTCGTGAGATGCGGCCGGTTTCGCCCAACTTCTGAGGGTCCGCTACCCGCTACCCACCGCCCACAGTCCGCTACGTGTACTTCTCGCCGCGAACGACGGCGGCGTCCTGTGTGTAGGCGATCACCGCGAAATTCTGGAAGTACTCTCGGGTCAGATGCTCCAGGATCTTCTCGGCCACCTCGGGCAGGACGAGCGTCTCGATGCGCACGTTCTGCCCCTCCCAGTCGCTCGCCCGCACCCCGCGCGACCCCTGGCCGCGCACGTGGCCCACCGAGTAGCCCCGCGCGCCGAGCGCGGTGATCGCGCGCACGAGCCGTTCCTCGAGCAGCGCCTCGGCGACGATGGTGATGAGCTTGAGCGTGACGGTGGCCGTGATCTTCCTCCTCAGCCCGGATGGATGATGCGTGCCAGCGCGAGGCAGAACGGGATGCCGATCGTCAGGTTGAAAGGGAAGGTGACCCCCAGCGCCGCGCCGAGATAGTACGACGGATTCGCCTCGGGCAGGCTCACGCGGACCGCCGCCGGCGCGGCGATGTACGAAGCACTGGCGGCCAGGACGCCGAGAACGGTGCTGCCGCCAAGCGACATGCCCGCCAGCGTGCCCAGCGCGACGCCGGCTGCCCCGTTCACCAGTGGCGCGACGATCGCGAAGCCGACGAGGAACGCTCCGGCGCGCCGGATGTCCCGCAAGCGGCGGGCCGCGACCATGCCCAGATCGAGCATGTACAGCACGAGCACGCCGCGAAACGCGTCGACGAACACGGGGGAGACCGTCATCAGCCCCCGCTCGCCTGAGGCGAAACCGATCGCGACGCCACCGGCGAGCAGAAAGACACCGCGACCGACAACGACCTCGCGCAGCGCCGATCCCCACGACGCGGTTCCGGGCCGGCGCGCCGCGGCGATTCCCAGCGCGACGACGATCGCCGGGACCTCGAGGAGCGCGACCAGCACGGTGACGAACCCTTCGTAGGGGATCGTGACCGCGTCCAGGAACGCGAGGCAGGCCGCGAAGGTCACGATGGAGACCGACCCGTAGTGCGCTGCGATCGCTGCTGCGTCGGCCACGCCGAACCGATCGCGCCAGCGCAGCACGGCGTAGGCGAGCACGGGGATCCCCACGCCGATGATTCCAGCGGCCAGCGCCGGCCTCCAGACCACCGCGAGGCTCTCGTCGGCCAACTCCGCGCCACCCTTCAGGCCGATCGCGAGCAGCAGGTAGATCGACAATCCCGCCGTCAGGCCGTCCGGCAAGCGGAGTTCGCTCCGCACCGATGTCGCCACGACGCCGAGCCAGAACGCCAGGACGACCGGCGACAGGAGGCCCGAGACCAGGGGATCCAGTGGCACCGCAGGACCTCCTCGCCGCCCGGGCAATTCTGGCAAAGGCGGAGCGTCGGCAGACGGAGATCGAGGACGGGGCGACGGCAGCCCCAAACCCTCGCCCGCCGACGCGGGAGAGGGTGGCGCGAAGCGGAGGGTGAGAGGCGCGGCCATCGGGTCGGTCGGGATCGCGCCCGATCGCAGGCGACACTGATGGAGGGGTGTGCCCGCACCCCAACCTTTTCCCGCCGCGACGGGAGAGGGGGACGGGTGCGATCCACGCGTCGACGACGGTTTCGGAATGGCGTCGCGCGCGCCGGGAGAGGCAGGGCCGGGGTGGCACGCGCCCACCTCCCCTCAGATCGGCGCCTCCACGACGTGCGGGTCGGCGGGTCCGGCCGATGGCAGCGTCAGGCGCACGGTCGTGCCCTGCCCCCGTGCGGAGGCGATCGCGATGGTTCCACCGTGGCCCTGGACGATCGCGCGGGCGATCGTGAGGCCGAGCCCCGGGCCGGCGCCGCGCGAGCGGGCCGCGTCGCCTCGGTAGAACGGCTCGAAGACCCGCTCCCAGTCGGACGGGTCGATCCCCTCGCCGGTGTCGCGCACCTCGATCGTGATCGCGCCGTCGGTGGCCGTGGCCGCGATGGTCACCGACCCGCGCGCGGGGGTGTGGCGAAGCGCGTTGCCCACCAGGTCATCAAGTACCCGCTGGATGCGTGCCTGGTCGAACGGGGTCGGTGGCAAGTCCGGAGGCACGGCGCCGGTGAGGGTGATCCCGGCCCGTTCGGCCTGCGCCTGGAAGCCGCGCAGCGTATCGGAGATCAGGTCGTGGACGGAGCCTGCCTCCACGCGCAGACGCACCGAGTCGGCGTCGATCTGGCTCATCTCGAAGAGATCGGCGATCAGCTCGGCCGACCGGGTCCAGGGCGGGGGCGGCCGCGGGATCGCTCGCGATGGCCCAACGGGGGTTCATCGGCACTGGACTTGGCGCGCAGGGCGGTCGCGACCAGACCGCCCTGCTGGGACGGAACGTCGGTTCGGTGGCGAGCGATCTGCCGCTCGCGACGATCGATAGCCTTCCCGTCGCCACGGCGACTTCTGAGACACGGAGTCCGGTGCCGACCGCCACCTCGGCGCCCGCCAGCCCGGCCGCGCCGCCACCGGCCGCGACTCCTACCGCGGCGGCGCCTCCAACGACCGTGCCCACGACGGACGCGGCGAAGCCTGCCGCCGCCACTACCACCGCCGCGCCCGCGGCCGCGGCGAAACCCGGACCAGAGCTCACGCAGCCCCCGGCCGCGAAGTCGACCTCTGCCCCGCCGCTCCCGCGCCCCTGCCGCCCAACTCGACCCCGAAGCGCCAGTTGAAGCGCGATGACGATGGATCGCTCACCGCGTCCGGTCGCAAGGCCGGCGAACTGGCGAAGCTCATCACACCGATCCCGGACTTCTACATCACGACGAAGAACGCCGGAGGTGACCCGGTGGTCGATGGCGCTCGGTGGCGGATGGTTCTGGACGGCGAGATGAATCGCCCGGTGCAGGTGGATCTGCGGAGGATCCGTGCTCTGCCAAGCGTCACCGTCGCAAAGACGCTCGAGTGCATCTCCAACCTCGTCACGCGGTGCGAGGAAGCGCCCTTCGGCTGCGATTTCATTTCCACCGCGGAATGGCGCGGCGCGCACTTCACGGATGTCCTCGCGCTAGCCGGCGGCCTGAAACCGAACGTGCGCTCCTTCGCCATCATCGGGGCCGACGAGTACTCCGCCTCGATTCCGTCGAGCTCCGGGATCATGGCCGACCTCGTCCTCGCCTACGAGATGAACGGCGAGACACTGCGACTCGAGCACGAGTACCCGCTGCGTCTGATCATCCCCGATCGCTACGGCTACAAGAACGCGAAGTGGGTCGCCGGTATTCGGGCCCTGAACAGCGTTCACGTGGACTGGTACGGCGCGCGCGGATGGAGCGCCGATGGCATCGTCAAGACCATGAGCCGCATCGACGTTCCCGCGAACGGGGCGCAGATAACGCCCGGCGAGCATCGTGCCGAGGGCATCGCGTATGCGGGTGCCCGGGGGATACGGACGATCGAGTTCAGCGCCGACGGCGGGGCGACATGGACGCCGGCGCGCCTGGTGGAACCGCCGATCGGACGCGATGTGTGGACGCGGTGGGAGAGCACGTTCACGCTGCGACCGGGTCAACCGATGGAACTGACGGTCCGGGCAATCGATGGCGCGGGCCAGCGTCAGAACGAGCAGTACAGCCTCGTGCCCCCGGATGGGCAGTCTGGCCGCCACGCCATCACCGTCGCGCCGGTATGGCCGCGCGGATCGATCTCGGGTCCGGACAGGTCAGGGTCGACACATCTGGTCGGCGCATCACTCGCCGCCGACGGAGGGTTCTGGCCGATGGCGTCGACGAGATCCCGCCCGTCTCAGGAAGCGGGATCGGGCGGGGGACGAGCGGGAACGCTCGCCGCCTCGTTCAGCGCGTGGATCGCCCAGGCGGCGGCGGGGGCCACGTACGCGAAGTCATCCTTGAACCCGATGGCTGCGGCGAGGGCCTGCCCGAAAACCCAGTTCGCAGCCCGGGTGTCGTAGAACGAGAAGCGTCCGCGGGCCACGGATAGTTCTCCGAGGAACGTCTCATCGGCGTGGTCGACCCCTACCTGCCGGCGCGCGTCGAGGACGGCGGCGCGCGATTCGGGAGTCGCCGCGCACTCCGGGCCGCCCGACGATCGCTCTATCTGCCAGAGCGCGAGCAGGAGGACGAGTCGTCGGATCGCCGGTTCCTCCGCGGACGTGGGATCGCGCGGCAGCGCCATCGCGATGAGATCCGCGCGCGCGGCGATGTCGCGCACGCGCGTGACGATCTCGGAGGACCACGTCCCCCCGCTTAGCGGCCGCTCTTCCACCGTTCGTATTCGGCGAGGCCTTCGGCATTGAGCGGATAGGTGCCGACGATGGAGCGCCCGGCGCGGATCCGCTCGACGATGAATCGCTCCCTTCGTTCCATCTCCACGCCATCGACCGCGACCTGGTTGGCAAGGTGGCGCGGGACGACGACGGCGCCATCGTCATCTCCCACGATGACGTCGCCGGGGAAGACCGCGACGCCCCCGCAGCCGATGGGCAGACCGAAGTCCTGAGGGTGATAGATGATCTTGTTCGCGCCAGGATGGGCAGCACGGCAGAAGACCGGCATCTGCAGGGCGCCGATCTCGGCGTGGTCGCGCACCGCGCCATCGGTCACCACCCCGGCGACGCCGCGGAACTGCAGGCGGGTCGCCAGGATGGCGCCGAGGCTTCCCGAGGAGATGTCTCCCCGAGCGTCCATCACCAGCACCTGACCCGGCGGCACCCGTTCGATCGCGACCCGCTGCGCGTCGGCGAGGTTATCGATCGTGCCCGTCCAATCGAGATCTTCGCGCGCCGGGATGTAGCGCAGGGTGAATGCCTCACCGACCAGGCGATCTCCTGGTGCACAGGGGCGCACCCCCGCGACGACCGCGCGACGCAGACCGTGCCGGGTCAGAAGCGTGGTGATGGTGGCAGTGCTGACTGTCCGGAGCGCCGGAAGCGTCTCCTCGGCGAGAGGCAGCAGGTCGGACACGGAGCACCTCCTGATCGGCCGTGGCGCGGACCCGCATTGTCGCGCACCCGGGGGCGCGATCGACACCCCGCCGGATACACCGACCGACACGAAGGTCGGTTCCGGTGCGGGGCGGGGCCGTAATGGCGCCCTGCTAAACCTCGTCGGTGCCGCGGTCGACAACCCACGTGGATGTCGCGGTCTGGCTCGGCATCGTCTTTGTCGATGGCGACTATGCCCGCATCGCCGAGGTTCTCCCGCTGACCGCCCGCCGACTCGGGCGTTGACCGCGGGTCCGGCGTGTCTGGGGCAGGCGGCTCCTCGTCGCGGAGCGTCATACGGCGCCGCCATTCGGCTGTCCCGGCCTCTCCTTCTGTCATCGTGCTGCAGACCATGACGCAGTCGCGCGGGAGGAGGTTCGGGTGGCGGCGCGCCTACAATCGGCGCCCGTGACCGAGCAAAGGAAGCGCGCCGTCCTCGCGTTCAGTGGCGGCCTTGATTCCAGCGCCATTCTCACATGGATGGTGAAGGAGCAGGGCTGGGAGGTCGTCACCTTCACCGCAAACGTCGGCCAGCGCGCTTCAGATAGCCTGGGCGCGGCCGCGGAGCGGTCGAAGCAACTCGGGGCGATCGCGCACGAATCGGTCGATCTACGGCGTGAACTGGTCGAGCACTTCTTCGTCCCCGCCCTTCAGTTGCGCGCTCGCCTTGAGGGGCGCTACCTGCTCGGCACGTCGCTGGCGCGTTATCCGACCGCACGGGAGGCGATGCGCGTCGCCCGCAAGCATCGCGCCACGGTTCTCTCGCACGGCGCGACCGGTAAGGGGAACGACCAGGTCCGTTTCGAAACGACCTGGCTGGTCCTCAACGCCGACCCGGACCTCCACATCCCGGGGATGGAGATCTTCTCCCCCTGGAAGGAGCAGGTCTTCCTCGATCGTTTCGGCAATGGCGGCCGCGTGACGATGCGCCGGTACCTCACCGCGATGGGCATCCCGGTGCAGGCGGGTGGCACGGAGGGAGAGGACCCGTACTCCCAGGACGAGAACATCCTCCACATCTCGTCCGAAGGGGTTGCTCTCGAGCGCCCGGAGGAGAGCCACGTCGGCAGGGTGCTCTACACGAAGCTCGTCGATCCGACGGCGGCGGCAGCCGAACCCGAGTTCGCCCGCGTCTTCTTCAACGCCGGGGTGCCCACGAAGATCCAGATCGAGGATGCCTCGGGGACGATACTGCGGCGCCCGGTCGAGGGGGATGCTCTCGCCGTCCTCGACGAGGCGAACGCGGCCGCGGGCCGTCACGGCGTGGGAATTTTGGACATGGTCGAGACCCGCTACGTGGGCATTAAGTCGCGTGGCGTGTACGAGGCTCCCGGCCACACGCTGTTGCTCGAAGCGCATCAGGATCTGGAGAGCGTCGTCCTCGACGGACCGCTCATCGACGAGAAACTCGCCGAGGCGCCGATCCTCGCCCGCCTCATCTACAACGGGGGCTGGTGGTCGCAGCAGGTTCGCAAGGCGCTCGCCGGACTCGCCGAGGAGCAGAAAGTCGTCAACGGGTGGTCGCTCGTGCGCCTCTATCGGGGCAGCGCCACCGCGGTCGCACGGTGGAGTCCAAACTCACTCTACGACCCGCAGTTGAGTTCGTTCGAGAGCATGACCGGCACCGCGCTCGATCCGCAGAAGGCGCGGGGGTTCATCGACGTGCAGGCGCTCCACTACTGGGCGGCGGAACGCTCGCGCCATCAGAGTCGGGAGCCGGCCCGGCGGGCGTAGGCACGGCCGCCCGCGACCGCGGTTACGCGAGGTGAGTCCCGCGGAATGAGCGGCGCTGCCATCGAGGATGCTCGCTTCTGCACCGGTATCGAGCAGCGGCGTGATGGCGGCGAAGACTGGCGTCCCACCGAGGAAGGCGCGATCCCCACGTCGATCCCGGGCAGATGCAGCCGGCGAAGCCCCACGCTCCCGTGGCCGACGGACAGGGGAACTCGCCATCCGAGCGGCATACGGTTTCGCCCACTCCGCCGATCGGCGGGCGGCCGCCCGCGCCGCTGGACCTACGCCCGCCTCTCCCGCGGCACGCCGGACTTCTCGAACGCGGCCGCGCAGACGCGGTACGTCTGCTCCATGGCCGCGATCGCATCGTAGTTCGGTCGCCGCTGCACCATCACACTGATCTCCGGGCTGATGTGCCCGGTGTATCCGTGATGGTGCATGAGGGTGAGGTACTTGACGTAGTCAAAGCTCGCCTCGCCCGGGATCATGAACTCGTGGTCCGGCGCCAGCCCACGCTGGTCCTTGATGTGCACGTGTTCGGTGAACGGCGCCATAGGCGGGATCGTCTCTTCCATAGGGATCCCCTGGACCTCGAAATGAGAGATGTCGAAGTTCACGCGGCAATAGGGAGAGTTCACCTTGCCGATGACGTACAGCATCCGGTTCGGGTGGTCAATCGCCTGCCCCACATGCGGTTCCAGCGCGACAACGATGTTCCGGGCGCGCGACACTTCGACCGTTTCCGACACGCGATCGACGATGAGATTCTTCAGGCTCTCCCACTGATCGGATGTGCCGCCGACCGCCACATCCATCGACGGGATGAGGCCTGGCTTCGCCCATTCCAGGGCGAGATCGAGTTCACGGAAGTATCGCTGCTTCGCAACCTCGTATTCGGCCTGGGGCGCGATCTGGTTCCGGTGGCCGGAAACGAGCGCTGAGAGCTCCAGGCCAGTGTCGTCCAGCAGCGCGCGCACCGCCTTGCGGTCCGCGGCGGTCAGATCGTCGACGTGACCGCTCCAGTTCGGATTCACCGCGATCTCGACACCGTCGTACCCGATGCGCGCCAGTTCCTTCAGCGCATCGAGCAACGGCATCTTCTGCGTGCTCCAGGTCGAATAGCCCAGTTTCATCGCCCCACTCCCGAGGCAGAACGCGAACGCCCGCCTGTGACAGAATCTTCGTGGCGATTCTGACAGGTCGCGCGGCCGTCCGCCGCCAGCGGCCCGGAGAAGGAACGGATGGGGCGACCGAAGGCTCTGGCGAGCGCACTGCGTGGCATGGACGGTTTCTTCGACCCGGCGCGGTTGGAGCTGGATAAGGCGGGCGTCGAACTGGTTCTGCGGGAGTTCCGCACGCCGGAGGAGTTCGTCGTCGCGGCGGCAGACGTCGACGGCGTATTCGAGAGCGCGGTCCAGTATCGGCGAGAGGTGCTGGCGCAACTGCCGAACCTGAAGGCGCTCTGCGCTCTTGGTATCGGCGTCGATCGGTTCGATATCGAGGCGGCGACGGAGATGGGGATCGTGTGCATCAATCTGCCGCGCGTCTTCCATCGCGAGGTCGCCCATCACGCGCTCGCGCTCTGGCTCGCTCTGGTCCGAAAAATCGTCCCGCTCAACGAGTTTATGAAGGCCGATCCCGGTACGACGCGACGGCCCGACTTCGCGCCCGAGGAGCACATCTACGGCCAGACCTTCGGCATCGTCTCGCTGGGGAACATCGGCCGGGTCGTCGCCGGCCTTGTCCGCGGCTTTGAAATGGAAGTGATCGCGTTCGATCCGTTCGTCTCGGCGGATGCGGCACGGGAACTCGGCGTTACGCTCGTGCCCACGCTGAATGAACTGTTCGAACGGTCCGACTTTGTGACCGTACACACGCCGCTCTCAAAGGCGACATTCCACCTGATTGGTTACGAACAGTTCGCGCGTATGAAGCCTTCCGCGCTCTTCATCAACACCGGACGCGGTCCGGTTGTCGACGAGGCGGGCCTCATCCGCGCGCTGCGTGAGGGGAGGCTGGCCGGCGCCGGACTTGACGTGCAGGAAAAGGAACCGCCGGACGCCGACAATCCGCTTCTCACCATGCCGAATGTCCTCCTCACGCCCCACGTCGCCTCGGCTTCGAACAGGGCGCGGTACGAGCGCGCCCGCTGGATGGGGATCGAGATGGGTCGCGTTCTCACCGGCCGGTGGCCGATCCACGGTCTGGTCAACCGCGGTGTGACTCCCCGGGCGCCGCTCACCGACTGAGCGGACGGGCGCGACGCCGGTGCGGGTCGATGGAGCCATCGCGGGAGTCCTCGGCCTGACCAGCCTGCTCCTCGCCTGCACGGCCGACCCTCGGATCCTGGAGATCCCCACCGAGCAACCGCCCGCCCCCGCAAGGGTGGTCGTCATCGAACGGAGTGGCGATGTCGTGGTACAGCAGCGCACGCTCACGGAGGAGGAGGCGCGTCAGCCACCGCCTACACCGACCCCGGCCACGGCCTTGACCCCTGCGCCCACCGCGACCGCGAACCCCACGCGCACACCCACCGCTACAGGTACGGCGACGCGGACCCCCAGCCCGACGCGCACGGGAACACCCACGCCGCGCCCGCCAGATCTGGTCGGGGCGATCTCGCGACTCGAGAAGATCGATCGCAAGCGCGCTCGCCTCACAGGTCCGGCCGAACTGATTCAGGAGTACGACGGGCCGAATCGCACCCGTGTCCTCCTGTTCGGCTCCCAGGTCCGCGAGGCCGTGATCATCGATGGTCAGGTCTTCGTGCGCGATGGAAGCTACTGGCGCGAGTCGATCAACCACCCGTTCCATCTCACCGAACGGCTCGACCTCCGCGTGAACGCGTTCGGTGGCCAACGGAATGCCCGGGAGTTACCCCGCGCCAAGGAGCGGGCCGGGGAGTGTCGGGACTGGGACGTCGTCGACGCGCGCGCGGATGAACCGATCCGGGTCTGTATCGGTCTCAACGATGGTCTGCCGTACCGCGTGACCTATCCAGGTAATGAGGTGATCGAGTTCTACGACTTCGACGCCCCCATTCGGGTGCCGGATCCGGTGCCAATCAAGCCGTGAGGGATACCGTCAGGGACCGCCGAGTTTCTGCTTGCGACGCTCGATCTCCCGTCGTCCGGAGAGATCCTCCTCGGATCTGCCGGTGAGATCGACCAGAACCTGAACGATGTCCGCCATCGCCTCGGCCATTTTGAACGAGCGCTCCTTCACCCCCGCCTTGTTGACGAAGGGCCAGGTCTCGGCGAGCAGTTCGTGGGCGATGAAGAGCCGGGCCATGACGTACTCATCCTCCCCTGCCCAGGTCGGCAGTTCGCGCTGAACCTGAACCTTCGCCGCGCGGATGCTTCGCACCACCTCGTCGGAGACGTTGTTGAGGAACCATCGACTCGCCTCACGTCGCGGGCGATCGTCGTAACCCCGGTCGGTCATCGCGCCAGCGTCTCCTTCACTCGCCGCAGGCGATCGAGATGCTCGTCGAGGGCGCGCAGGCCGCCGCCCATCGTGTTGACACTCGCGTGCGTCGCGCCCAGCGCACGCCACTCTTCGAGCGAGCGCTGCCAGGCGGCGGGATCGTCCACGGAGCCGGCGTTGATGCGCGCCTCGATGCCAAAGGACTCCCACGGTCGCCCCGCTGCCTCCCGCCAGGCGCGCATCCGTGCGAGCGTCGCTGCCCATCCCCCCTCCAGGGGACGTTGCGGAAAGAAGCCATCCGCGATCTCGGCGGCGCGCTGAAGCGCGGGTTCCGCCGATCCGCCGATCCAGATCGGGATCGGCTGCTGGAGGGGCATCGGGTTGAGTCCCGCCGCGGTGACGCGGTGGAAGCGGCCCTCGAACGTCACGATTTCCTTCGTGAAGAGCGCGCGGAGAAGGTCGATCTGCTCGGCAAACCGCCGTCCGCGGTTGCGAAAGTCCATACCGAGCGCCTCGTACTCGACCTCATTCCATCCGATGCCGACGCCCAGGCGCAAGCGGCCGCCGCTGAGGACGTCGACCTCCGCGGCCTGCTTGGCAACCAGCACCGCTTGTCTCTGCGGCAGGATGATCACGCTGGGAACCAGTTCCAGTTCGGGCGCGAGCGCGCTCACATAGCCGAACAGGACGAACGGTTCGTGGAACTGCGAGCGATGGGAATAGGGGCCAGACCAATCCGGCCGCTGCGAGATGTCCGCGCCGAGGACGTGGTCGTAGGCGATCAGGTGGGTGTAGCCCATCTCCACGATCGCCCTCGTGTAGTCGCGGACGATCGCGCGGTCGGGGCCTACCTCGGTCTGGGGAAAGACGACGCCGAACCTCATCGCCCGGCGCGCTCGCTCGTCTGCGGGCGGCGCGCGTCGACCCTCGTGGTGCGTCGCCGCGCCGGTATCATCCGGGCGCTTCCATCAGGCGCTGGCCGGTCGTGGTGCCGCCGGTCGTCCGGTGGTGGCCGCGCGACGCGGCGCAGCAGGTCGACGGGTCGGAGCCGCCGGCGCCGCTGTCGCCGCGCGGGCCGGAGCCACCCCGGCGATCCGGGCCGCGCGCTCGCGATCGTGCTTGTTCCGAGCCTTCTGCAGCCGCTTGCGCAGCGCACGCTTCGTGGTCTTGTTCACGCAGTCCTCCTTGATTGGGGCAAGTGTAGGCCGGCAGCCCGGCTTCGCCCCGGAACCACGCGCTATCCTCTGGCGCCGTGCACCGTGTCGTCGTGACCGAACGGATCGACGAGGCTGGTCTGCATCTATTGCGCGCGCGGACCGACTGCATCGAGATGTTCGCAGGGACGTCGCCGCTCCAGGCCCTGCTGCCCGAGGCGGATGCGCTCGTCGTGCGGATTAGGCCCATCGGCGAGGCGGAACTGGACCACGCGCCGCGATTGCGGGTAATCGGCAAGCACGGGATCGGCGTCGATAACATCGACCTCGCCGCGGCCCGGGCGCGCGGCATCGCTGTTGTCTTCACCCCGGGGTCGAACGGTGAGGCGGTCGCCGAGCACACCCTGACCGTGATGCTCATGCTCGCCCGGCGCATCGAGTCGTCCATCGCCCACGCCCGTGCGGGTCGGTTCCAGGATGGCCGAGACGCCGCGCCCGGGTTCGACCTGCAGGGCAGGACCCTCGGCCTCATCGGCGTGGGGCGGATCGGCGGGAGAGTGGCGCAAATCTGCCGCGCCGCGCTCGATATGCCTGTCCTCGCCTACGACCCGTACGCGAGCGATGCGCATCTCGCCGCGATCGGCGCGGAGCGATGCAACGTGGTGGATGACGTGGTGCGTGCGGCCGACATCGTGTCGATCCACACGCCGCTTACGAGCGAGACCCGGCACATCATCGATGCGCGACGCCTCGATCTGATGCGGCCTCACGCGATCGTCATCAACTGCGCCCGTGGCTCGCTCATCGACGAGCGCGCACTCGCCGAGGCGTTGCGCGCGGGCACGATCGGCGGTGCGGCGATCGACGCCTTCGCGCAAGAGCCCCCGCCGCTCGATCATCCGCTCCTGCATCTACCCAACTGCATCGTGACCCCCCATATTGCCGGTGGTTCGCAGGAGGCCATGCGACTGGCCGCGACGATGGTGGCGGAAGACGTCCTCCGCGTCCTCGCCGGGGAGGCGCCGCGCTGGCCCGTCCCCTAATCGTGCCGCGCCTTCCGGCCGCTGGCGCGTTGGGCGGGTTCTGAGCGATCATGGCGGCCATGGTGGCGACCCTGAACGTCCCGGCGATCGCCCGCGCGGAAATTGTCCCGGCCGGATGCTGCCCCGTCCCCGCGGCTGCGGCGGCAGTGCAGATCCTCATGTTCCTCGATGGCGTGCGGGATGTCGAAGTCGACGAGAGAGCCGGCGTTCTGACGATCGATCACGATGCGACACGCGTGTCGGCGCGCGATCTCGCCGAGGAATTGACCGCGGTGGGCCTTGACGCGGTCGTAGTCGCACCTGTCGCTGCCTGATCGCGAGGTGGCGCGCGAGATGGTCCGCCTCGGGTTCATCGGCGCGGGTTGGTGGGCGACAACCAATCACATGCCGATCCTCGCCGCGCGCCAGGACGTGGAGATGGTGGGGGTCTGTCGGCTCGGTACCGCGGAACTGCGCCTTGTTCAGGAGCGGTTCGGTTTTCGGGTCGCGACTGAAGATGTCCGCACGCTGCTGCGTACCCCGCTCGATGGCGTGGTCATCAGTTCGCCGCACGCGCTTCATTTCGAGCACGCCCGTATGGCGCTGGAAGCGGGCTGCCACGTGATGATCGAGAAGCCAATGGCTACCCGCCATGAGGACGCGCGTGCGATTCTCGATCTGGCGCTTCGCCTGGAGCGCCATGTCGTGGTTCCGTACGGTTGGAACTACCGCCCCTTCGTGCGCGTCGCGCGCCAGTGGCTCGACGAGGGCGCCGTCGGAGAGCTGGAGCACGTCAACCTCCAGATGGCCTCGCCGATCCGTGGCCTGCTCGAAGGGACAAACGTGGAGATGGGTGGGCCGATCTTCCAGCCAGACGCGGCGACCTGGGCCGATCCGATCGTCGCGGGCGGCGGCTACGCCCATGCCCAACTCTCTCACGCGACGGGTCTTCTCTTCTACCTGCTGCCCGAGCTGCGCGCCGAAAAGGTCTTCGCGTTCATGAGCGCACCGCGGGCACGCGTGGACCTGTTCGATGCGATCGCGGTCCGGTATCGGGGTGGAGCGCTCGGCACCGTCGGCGGAGCGGGCGCCATTCCACGCGGGCTGAAGTTTCATCTCGATCTACGGATCTTCGGGCGCGAGGGGATGCTTCTCCTCGATATCGAGCGGGAGCGACTCGAGTTGCGGCGCGAGGATGGCGATGATCGTGCGATGCCCATCGATCCTGGCGAGGGCGCCTATCGGTGCGATGGTCCGCCCCACCGCTTCGTGGATCTGATCCGCGGCCTGACGACAGAGAATCCGTCCGACGCGACAGTGGGCGAACGTTCGGTCGGCCTGATCGACGCGGCATACCGATCGGCCGTCACCGGCCAGGCGGAGTGGACTCCCGGTTGATCGGGTCGCGGATGCCATCCTCGGGCGGTCGCGACCGGGCGTTATGACGTTCTCCAACAGCGCCCGTACGGTGCAAATGCCATTTTTATGTTCTTCTAATGGCCTGTGGCCCACCATCTGGGGGAACCAGCAACGTTCTGGGGGTTGCTTTGGCGCAATCATTTGCCGAGTGGCTCGGGGTGCAGATGGACCGAAAGGGCATCCGCTCCGGTCGTCGCCTCTCCGCCGAGACAGGATTCGAGGAAGCCGCCGTGCTCGATTGGGCGATCGGGCGGCGCGTGCCGACGGCCGAGGAGGTTTTTCAGCTGGCGCGCTTCTTTAGGATCGACGCGACCGAGGGCCAGGCCCTGCGGGAAAAGTCCGAGGCGACGCTCCCCCGTCGGAGCGCAACCCGGCGGGCGTTCGTCTAGGCACTGACACCACCGCGCTATCGGGCGCGCCGCGGACTCCTGCGATACCATCGCGCCCGATGCTTGGACCATACGATCGACTGCAAGGCCGCGTTGCGCTCATCTCGGGTGCGGGCCGGGGGATCGGCCGCGCGCTGGCTCTGGGCTTCGCTGCGGAAGGGGCCGATCTGGTCCTCTGCAGTCGTACCGCCGCCGAATTGAACGAGGTTCGCACGCGGGTAGAGGCGATGGGACGCAATTGCCTCACTGCCACGGCCGATGTCACGCGCGAGGCGGAGGTCGAGGGCCTCGTCGACGCCGCCATCGCCGGGTTCGGGCGGATCGACATTCTGGTCAACAACGCCGGGGCCACGATCGTCGCGCCATCGATGGATCTGGCGACCGAGGACTGGCAGCGGGTGGTCGACCTGAATCAGACCGCCGTCTTCGCGATGACGCGACGGGTCGCTCGCGAGATGATCGCCCGCGGGAAGGGGGCGATCCTCAACATCGCCTCGCTAACGACCTTCGTTGCCTTCCCGGAGCGTCTCGCCTATGCGTCGACGAAGGCGGCGATCGGCGCGATGACCCGGGTGTGGGCGGTGGAGTGGGCGAAGTCTGGCGTGCGGGTGAACGCGATCGCGCCGGGGATGGTGGCCACAGCCCTTCAGGAGCGGCTTGCGCGCGAAGGGAAGTTCGATGTCCCTGCCGTCGAGGCGCGGATCCCCATGGGGTACCGCGCCACGCCGGATGATCTGGTCGGCGCGGCGATTTTCCTCGTTTCCGATGAGGCCTCCTACATCACGGGAGTCGTCCTGCCCGTGGACGGCGGGTTTCTCGCCAACGGCTTCTGGCACCCCACTCCGTGACAGCACCGGAGCGCATCCGTCCATCATGGCTCGATCCCGGCGTCGATCTCATCGACGCCGACCTCCATCTGCACGCGCTGCCCGAGGATCTTGCGCCCCGCCTCGCCGCTCACGGCATCGCCGATGAGACCGCCGAAGGCATCGCGATCGCGTGTGAAGCGGCCGGGACCGATCTCACAACTCGATCTCAGCCTATCGTCGATCCTGATACCGTGGGGCGCGCCTGGCTCGATCGACACGGGATCGTCCGCGCCCTCTGTCACGTCCGCGTGGTACCGGCAAATGTGTCCGATCCGCGGGTCGCCCACGCTCTCGCCGCTGCCACCAACGACTGGCAGATTGAGAACTGGCTGGCGGGCGATGCTCGGCTCTGGGGTTCGATCGTCGTCGACCCTCGACAGCCACGCGCGGCCGCCGCCGAAATCGACCGAGTGGCTGGCCGGGCGCGGTTCGCGCACGTCCTCCTGCCGTTGCGTACCGCGATGCTTCTCGGCAATCGGGAGTACTGGCCGCTCTACGAGGCTGCTGCCGCACACAACCTGGCGCTAGCGATCCACGCCGGCGGTATCACCCATGTCGCGCCGACTTCATCGGGGTGGCCCTCCTACCGGGTCGAGGAGGAGATCGGCATGAGCCAGATCGCCGAGTCTCAGATCATGAACATCATCTCCGAGGGCGTCTTCGACCGCGTGCCTGCCCTGCGTCTCCTCTTCCTCGAGTGCGGGTGGGCGTGGATTCCAGCGTGGATGTGGCGGATGGACAAAGAGTGGAAGGGACTGCGCCGGGAGATCCCCTGGGTGCGCGACGCGCCCTCCGCGTACATTCGACGCCACATGCGATTCTCGCTTCATCCCGTCGATGTGCCCGATGCGGCAGCCTTCCTGCAGGTGATCGAGCATCTTCTTACCGATGAGCTGATCCTTTTCTCGAGCGGGTATCCAGACGCCGCCGAGGGCAGCATCGCGCGGGCGCTGCCGGATGGCCTGCCCGCCACGCTGCGCGCCAGGATCGCCTCGGGCAACGCGCGCGCGTTCTACGGAGACTGAGTGGTGGCGCGTCTGCGGATGGGGCTGATCGGCGGGGGCAACATCGCTCGGGCGCACGCTCGGGCCCATCGCGCGCTCGATCTCTGCGACCTGGTCGCGGTAGCGGAGACCGATCGGGATCGTGGCCGGGCGTTCGCGAGTGAGATAGGCGCTGCCTGGCATGCCGACTGGACCAACCTCGTCGCCCGGCGCGATATCGAAGCGGTGACGATCTGTCTGCCGCATGCCTACCACGCCGCCGCCGCGATCGATGCGGCCCGGGCGGGTAAGCAGATCCTCTGCGAGAAGCCGATTGCGACCTCTCTCGCCGATGCCGACGCGATGATCGACGCGGCCCGGGCGGCCGGAGTGTGCCTGATGATCGGGCACACGCACCGTTTCCGGAAGGAGCACCTCGTCGCGAACGACCTCCTGCGCTCCGGGTGCATCGGCCGAATTCACTACGCGCGGGACATCATTCTGGCTGGCCGAGAGACGATCGCTCCGCCGGGATGGCGCAGCGTCACGGCGCTTAACGGTGGCGGGGTGATGATGGACAACGGCATTCATGCCGCCGACCGTTTGCTCTGGTGGATGGGAAGCGAGGCGACCTGGGTGACCGCCCGACTGCACCACGCCACTGAGATCGTCGAGGATGAGGATCTCGGCGTCGCGCTGATCGGATTCGCCAGCGGCGCATCGGCGATCCTCGAGGAGTCGTTCGCCGTCCCGGCAGACCGGTCTCGCTGCGACGCGACGTTCTTCGGCAGCGAGGGTCTCCTGCGGGTGACGACCTGGAGCGGCGTCGGCTTTGCCCGTATCGGTGAACCGTGGCGGGAGGTTCCGATTCCCGAGGAAGGGTTGGATGGATTCGAGGCGGAGATCGCCGAGTTCGTCGCCGCGATCCGGGAGGGGAGGGAACCCTCGGTCACGGGCGAGGACGGACGCCGCGCGCTGGCGCTCATCCAGGCGATCTACGCCGCGGCGCAATCGGGCGCGCCCTGCGACCCGCGATCGCTGGCCGAGACACAGCGCACATCGTCTCACTCGCGTGAGGCAGCGCAGAGGACTGTTTGAAGCGGCGCGCGATCGTGCGGGCGAGCGGCAAAGGGCCACGGCAGGGCCCGAACCTCGTGCAACGGGTCGTCTTTACCGTATGAGGCCGCGAGGGCCGCCCACGAGATTGGCCGCCATTTCGCCGTGCAGCCCGGGCGCTGTCATCACCTGGCAGAGGCGGAACGTGGATTCGTGGCCGTGGATGCCCGGTACGAGCTTTCACTCGCTCGCCGCGAGATGCGGCACGGATAGCGACGGGTGACTAGGGGCCGGGGTTGCTTCGCGCAGGGGAGGGGCCGTGTCGCGTGCACCGGACGCCCAGCCCCGAAGTAAAGCCAGGGACACAAGAGCGCGCGCGGCGCCGCTTCGGTAGAATGGTAGCCCGGGGGTCGAAGGGATGGTTCTCGCCGAGCGCGCGCCGGAGGCACGGCGGAAGACACGGACCGCGGTCATCGATTGCGATATCCATACCGCGCCGCGCGATGAGAAGGCGCTGGCGAAGTACATGAGTGAGCGCTGGCGGACGCACCACCTGACCTACGGGGGCCGCGGGCACTCCGGCGCCTACTACCCGCGCGCCAACATGAACGCTGCCCGCACCGACTCGTGGCCGCCAAACGGCGGTCCGCCCGGGTCGGACCTCGAGTTCCTGCGCTATCAGTTGCTCGACGAATGGCAGATGGACTTCGGCGTCCTCACGCCACTGATTGGCGCGGGCGGCCAGCTCAACCCGGAGTACGGCGATGCGGTTACCCGCGCCTGCAACGATTGGCAGGTCGCGGAATGGTTCGATCCCGAACCTCGCCTCGTCGGTTCGATCGTCCCGTACTATGAGGATGCCCGTCTCGCCGCCGCGGAGATCGAGCGGTGCGCGGCGGAGAGGCGGTTCGTCCAGGTCCTCCTCGTCGCACGCACGGCCGAACCTCTCGGGCGTCGGAAGTACTGGCCCATGTATGAGGCAGCTGCGAAGCACGATCTGCCGATCGCGTTCCACTTCGGCGGCTCGGGCGGTGGGCCGATCACCGGCGCGGGATGGCCCTCCTTCTACTACGAGGACCACTGCGGGATGCCGCCTTCGTTCGAGTCGCAGGTCACCAGTTTCATCTTCGAGGGTGTCTTCGATCGCTTCCCGAACTTGCGACTCGTCCTCATCGAGGGCGCTTTCGCCTGGCTCCCCGCCCTCTCCTGGCGCATGGACCGCTTCTACACACAGATGCGGGCCGAAGTTCCCCATCTGAAGCGGATGCCCTCCGAGTACGTGCGCGATCACATCTGGGTAACGACCCAGCCCATGGAGGAGCCGGAGAAGCAGGAGCATTTCCACGACATCGTCGCCGGTATTGGCGCCGATCGGATGATGTTCGCCACCGACTACCCGCACTGGGACTTCGATTCGCCCGATCTGGCGCTCCCCGTTCGACTGCCGCTCGACACCGAGGGCGCGATCATGGCCGAAACGGCACGCGCGTTCTACCGCCTTGGCTCGGGAACGTAGGTACGTCGTCGGCACGGTCGACGAGATACCCCCAGGTCAGCGCAAAGTCGTCGAGGTCGCCGGGCGTTCGATCGGCGTATTCAACCTCGGTGGCGAGTTCTTCGCGATCCGGAATCGCTGCCCCCACCAGGGCGGTCCGCTCTGCAGTGGCCGCGCCTCCGGCCTGATCAGTTCGTCAGTCCCGGGCGAGTACCACTACAGCCGGCCCGGCGAGATCATCCGCTGCCCCTGGCACGGCTGGGAGTACGACCTGCGAACCGGGCAGTCATGGTTCGATCCGCGGTCGGTACGCGTGCGCGCGTACGAGGTGACGGTCGCTCCCGGCGAAGAACTGATGGCCGATCCCGAGATGGGCGGCTACATCAAGGGACCGTACGTCGCGGAGACCTACCCGGTCACGGTGGAGAAGACCTACGTGCTGGTCGAGGTGCCGACCTAAAGTGAGTTCCCGGTGGAATCTACACGCCGGCGAGGGTCAGGTCGTCGCGGTCCAGGGCGGTGAAGCCGTAGACGGTGGGCGGGTTGGTGGCGGGAGCGACCTGGAGCGCGCGGGCTTGGG
>Ga0194131_10004113_pt1 | contig 22240 bp, 19 predicted proteins | sample TA2KigO120mmetaG_FD_148631 | JGI IMG/M metagenome (GOLD analysis project Ga0194131, IMG submission 148631) | Freshwater microbial communities from Lake Tanganyika, Tanzania - TA2015053 Kigoma Offshore 120m | ecosystem: Environmental > Aquatic > Freshwater > Lake | place: Tanzania: Lake... | reverse complement strand
ATTATAAGGATTTGCCTAGAATAGAGACTAATTTTATTAGGGGTGGGATGTGTCTTGTTTTCTCAGAATGTTTGGCACAAAAAGCTGCTAAGGGGTTTAGGTTACTTAAGATTGCAAAGGAAAATGGGTTTAAATCAACAGGTTTTGATTTTCTTGAGGATTACATAAATATTCAAAAAAAGAAAGTTAAGGGCTCTGGTGATGGCGATGGTGTTCCTACATATATGAAAGATATTGTTGCTGGAAGACCTATTTATTGCCATCCTTCGAGGGCAGGAGGTTTTAGATTTAGATATGGGAGGGCTAGAAATGCTGGATTCTCTGCTACATCTGTTAGTCCTGCTACAATGGCTATATCTAGGAATTTTTTAGCTGTAGGAACCCAACTTAAGATTGAGAAACCTACAAAGGGCTGTGCGATATCAATGGTTGAAAATATTGAAGGCCCTATTGTTAAACTAAAAGACGGAAGTGTTGTTAAACCTATTACGATGGAGGAGGCTAATAAAATAAAGAATAATGTTTCTGAAATAATCTATCTTGGAGACATTCTATTTCCTTTAGATGATGTAATCAATAGAAATTCTGCATTACTTAAACCCGGATATGTTGAAGAATGGTGGAATTTACAATTAGAAAAAGCAGGAGGGTTTTGTAAGGATTATTTTAATGTTTCATTTGATCAGGCTATTGAATATTCTAGAAAATATAATATTCCTTTATATCCAAAATATATTTATTATTGGGCTCAGATAGACTATAAACAGTTTTTAGGATTAATTGATTGGATGGGTCATGGGAAAAATAAGGAAGGATTTGTTTTGCCTTACTCTTTGACTGATAAGGAGAGATTTAATTTGGGCAAGAGAGCTCTTGAATTGATAGGTTGTCCTCATAAAGTGTTGGGAGATTCTGTAATTATTGAAGGAATTGATTCTAAATCTTTGTTGTTTAATTTAGGAATTGAATCTTTTGATAATTTTGAATCTAATTTCGAAAATATTATTAGGAAGGTTCCTTCTGAAGGAGTTGTAATTGATGTTTTGAATACTTTATCTAATATTTCTATAAAGGATAAGGGTGGAGATTTTATAGGTGCTAGGATGGGTAGGCCTGAGAAGGCAAAATTGCGTAAGCTTCCAGGAAGTCCTCATGTTATATTTCCCGTTGGAGAGGAAGGAGGAAGATTGAGAAGTGTTCAAGCTGCCACAGAGGTTGGAAATGTAAATGCAGATTTTCCTAATTATTTTTGCGAAATATGCGGAAATGACAGCCCTTATCAAAGATGTGCTAATTGCCTTACTTTGTGCGTAAAAAAGAATTATTGTCCAATATGCAAAAAGTATTCTGAGTCTATATGTTCTGAACACGCTCTTAGAAACCAGCTTTATTCTACGAGGAGACTTGATATAAAAAATCATTTTGAACTGGCTAAAAAATTAATCGGAGCAAGAATAGATGAGCTTCCTGTCGCAGTTAAAGGTGTTAGAGGAACTTCTAGCGAAGAACATAGTGTTGAACATCTAGGTAAAGGACTTCTTAGAGCTAAATACAATTTGCACGTCAACAAAGATGGTACTATAAGATATGATATGACTGAAATGCCTATAAGTTATTTCAAACCTAAGGAAATTGGTACTAGTGTTTCTAAATTGAAAGAGTTGGGATACGAGAAAGATGTTAATGGAAACACTCTTGAGAATGATAATCAAATAATTGAGATATTCCCTCATGATATAATATTGCCATCTTGTCCGGATACTTTAGATGAAAAAGCAGATGATGTTTTTTATAGTATAACTAAATTCATAGATGATGAATTAGAGAAGCTTTATGGAGTTGAAAAATTCTTTAAAACTCAAGGAAAGGAATCTCTACTAGGTACTTTATTTGCATGTATTGCTCCTCACATATGTACTGCCACTGTTGGAAGATTGATAGGTTTCTCAAAGACACAGGCATTTTTTGCAAGTCCTTTTATGCATGCTGCGATGAGGAGAGATTGTGATGGGGATGAGGCTGCAGTTATATTGTTAATGGATATGCTTCTTAACTTTTCTAGAAAGTTTTTGCCATCACATAGAGGAGGAACTCAGGATGCTCCTTTAGTTCTTAATGTAAAGATAAATGCTGGAGAAGTTGATGACCAAATTCTTGATTTTGTATGTGGTAGATATCCTATTGAGCTTTATGAACTTGCAGAGCAAAGAAAACACTCCTCTGAAGTTAAAATTGAAAAGATTTCGCATAGGATGAAGAATGGCCAAGATACTTTTACTAATCTCGGATTTACACATGATTGTGAAGACATAAACAATGCAGTATTGAATTCTGCTTACAAAACATTGCCTACTATGCATGATAAGGTAGCTGAACAAATGGACTTATGTTCTAAGATAAGAGCTGTTGACACTAGTGATGTAGCTAGATTAGTAATAGAGAGGCATTTTATTAGAGATATTAGAGGTAACCTGAGAAAGTTTTCACAGCAGGTGTTTAGATGTGTTGATTGTAATGAAAAGTTTAGAAGGCCTCCCCTTGCCGGGAAATGTACTGCTTGTGGAGGAAAAATAATATTTACAATCTCTGAAGGAAGTATAGTGAAATATATGGAGGCTGCTTTGAACCTTGCAAGAACTTACAATGTTTCTCCTTATTTGCTTGAAAATTTAGAAATAGTTCAGCTTGACATAGAGAGTATTTTTGGAAAGGACAAAGACAAACAGCTAAAGCTATTTGTCTAGTCCTCGCTTTAAGAGGTAAAGCTTCGGACAAAGAAAAGCAGATGAAGTTGAGTTTTTAATTCATATTTAGGTAAAACTACAGCATGTCAAAAATCTTCTATAGTTGCATGGACCAGCGACTCCTTGTCGTGGAATTTCGAGGCTTGAAACAGTATACCAACCCAATGCGGAATTACACGATAGGGCTATTTGATAAGAGCATCCACCACCGGAACTTTGTTGATCTGTTTGCTGCGTATTACATGAAAGGCCTACTAATGCTGGAATTGGAGAACATGTAACTACCCCGGTCGAAGGATCAATAGATTTGACAATTTCATTACCTAAACAAGTGTTTGAAAGATTCCTTTGAACTCCTTGGAGTTCTTCTATACTATGTCCCATTATATTCGGCGGACCTCCTGAATTGTAAGCTATTGTAAATCCTGTAATTATTGAAACTAATAGAAATAAAAATAAAACCATTATAGCTTTTTTATCTATATTTATTGTAATTAAGGCCATTGTATATCTCTATTATATATATGCGTATATAAATTTTATTAAAAATTATTTATCAAATAGAAAATTATTGTTGGAAATAAAAGACAACCCATCATATTTATTCTCCTAATATTTGATTTAATTGCAAATATTCCCCAAGCAGTTGATGTTACAAATACTATTATTCCTTGTAAATTGGATAGAATAATAACTGCTGTTAATAGAATCGAAAGCATACATATTGATACTTTTTTGTAATTGACTTTTTCAATTATTTTAATAAAAATATTTGTTACAAACAATGCAATTATAGAAGTTATGATAATTGAGACTATTGACATTACTATTATTAAGATTAAATCTGATTTATCTAAGTTGTCTACAATTATTTTTATTGCCGCAGCTGCTCCTGTTCTTGTTTTATCTAATGTGTATAGTGTAACAAAACTTAGAGTCATCACTATTATGTTTATTGTTCCAAGCATTATAAGAAAACCCTTTCTTGATTGAGGAACTATTTCAGATGAGATTGTTGCTGCGTGACCAGAACCTATTGCTGGAAGAAATGAGCAAAACGGAGAGGATATTAGTGAACCTATAAGCGATTTAGTATAATCTTTTTTTATCCATTTTAAATTTTTGAAACTAATTGGTTCTTGAGAAGGTATGCTTATTTTTTGATTTAAACTTATTATTATGCTTGATGCTCCAAATAGACCTCCTAATAAGGGAAGAAGGGGATTTTCTACTGGAGAATTTAATGAAGCGTAACCTAGAATTCCTGTTCCTAAAAACACTATTAAAGCAGTCCAAATTTTCTTCTCTCTAATTATCGTGTACAATGATATGAATATTAGAATGAATGGAATAAAATAAATTATATTTTCATATATTATAGGTATTAGTTTTATGAAAGGAAATGTGATTATTATGATTAAAGGTATTGCAGTTACTGCTCCTAGCAATACTAATAGAATTGCTTCTCTCCCCTTTCCTTTTATAAGCATTTCATGCCCTGGAAGAACAGAAAGAAATGATTCTTCATCTGTTGCTCCGGTTAATATTGAAGGGATGAAATCAAGTATTGTATGAGTTATAGCTAAAGAGACTATAAAAGCTATTAATGAGTTTATTGAAAGAAATGAAAAAAATGATAAATTTCCTACTAGAATAGCAGTTATTGTATTAATGTGGATACCAGGAGTTATCCCTGTAATTGTTCCTATAATGAGTCCTGCAACTATTGCTAGAACAAAGTCTAACATACCAATCTATGTTGATTGAGTTTTTATTTTTTAGGTTTAAGTATCGCTACGCTATAATTTTTAACGATTTCTTTTGCTAATTTTTTAACATCTTCTAGCTTTACAGATTTTATCTTTTCATCATATTTGTAATATTCTTCTGCTTTACTTGTTGATATTTCTTCAAAAATGAGTCTTTGCATCGCGTTTAGACTTTCTTCTGTTGCTACTCTTCTTATTCCAATGAGCCTTTGTTTTGATTCTTCAAGTTCTTTTTCAGTCATTTTTTCAACATCTTTTATTCCTTGAATTATCATTGACTTAACTTTTTGGAGTGCTTCTTTTGTTGTTCCGGCATAAATGCTATAGTAGCTGTAGTTTTTCTCTCTTTCTATTGAACCTCTTACTGTATAAGCAAGACCATGTTTTTCTCTTATCTCAAGAAATAACTTAGAAGACATTCCTCCAGCAAGATATGCATTCATAACCTCGAGAGCTTTTTGTTTTTTATCATCTTGTGGTGCATGCATACCTATTACTAATTGTGCTTGGTCTATACCTTCCCTTTCTTCTATTATTTCTTTGTTTTTTGTTTTTATAGGTATATGTGAATAAGACTTGTTTGATCTTTTGAAATCCGATTCTAGTTTTTTACATATTTTTTTGATATCTGCTTTTCCTACGACAGTTACTATAAAATTTTCTGGTGTGTAATTATCTTTGAATATGCTTATTATTTTGTCTCTTGAAAGAGATCTCACTGTTTCTGCTGAACCAACAATGCCTTCGCCAAAAGGCCTAGCATACAATGCTGATTCTAAGATTTCATAAACTCTTTTTTCAGGATCATCATGGAACATTTTTATTTCCTCTATAACTACTCCCTTTTCTTTTTCTAATTTTTCCGCCGGGAATATGGGATTTTTTAATATGTCGTGTATTATTTCTATTCCTATATCTATGTGTTCTGAAGGCATCTTTACAAAATATGTGGTTACGTCTTGAGCTGTGAAGGCATTTACAACTCCTCCTTTCTTTTCTATTTCTCCAGAGATCTCTTCGTGGTTTCTGGTTTTTGTTCCGGTGAATAATAAGTGTTCAAAGAGGTGTGCTACACCCTTTACTTCTGAAGTCTCGTATGATCCTCCGAAAGGATTAGATATGCTATAACAAGCGAGGGGTAAATCTCTTTCTTCAAAGAGAACTGTTATTCCATTTTTGAGCTTTATTTTTTGGAACTTCATTTATTGAGATTGGGGGAATGCTTTTATATGCTTTTTTCTTTTTGTTTTTATGCCGATAAACGCTGGATATGAGTATTTTAACGCAGAGAAGAAATATCTTGATGCTCAAACTCTTGAAGAGAAGGTAGCTGCTTTGCGTGAAATGATTAAAACTGCTCCTAAGCATAAAGGTAGCGAGAATTTGTTGTCTGAATTAAAAACTAGATTGAAGAAATTTACGGAAAAAGCTGAGAAGAACGCTTCTGTAGGAAAGGGCAAGAAAGGTATTCGTAAAGAGGGATTCCAGGTAATACTTGTTGGTTTACCTAATTCTGGAAAATCTATGTTATTAAGTAAGTTAACTAACGCTACTCCAGTTATTTCTTCATCTCCATATACAACTATTGATTCCAATATAGGAACCATGCATTACCAAGGAGTATATGCTCAAATTGTAGATTTACCTGCCGTCTTAGGAAAGGATTTTGATATGAGTATACTTCATACTGCTGATTTAGTTATAACTCTTTTAGAGAAAATGGAAGATTTGAATACTTTTGAGAAAGTACTTGAGCATTGTAAAGGAAAAAGACTTGTTGTCATTAATAAAATTGATTTGCTTGATTCTGAAGAAATTAGAAAGCTTGAAGCTCGTTTGAAGACTAAAAAAGCTGATTTTGTTTTGATTTCTGCTTTAAAGGATACTGGAATTGATAACCTAAAACAAAAGATATTTTCTTATATGGATGTAATAAGGGTTTATACTAAGGAGCCAGGGAAACCTGCTTCTAATATACCTATAGTGCTTTCTACCAAAAGAACTGTAAAAGATGCTGCTGAGTCTATCTATAAAGGGTTTTCAAAGATAATTGTAGAGACTAAATTAACAGGGCCCAGCGGCAAATTTGCAAATCAAAGAGTTGGATTGAATCATGTATTGAAAGATAGAGATGTTTTAGAGTTTAAGACAAGATAGTTTATTTATTAAACTTTAAAATTCTTTGAATAATTCCTTTTTTTATTAAAACTATTATGGCTACTACTAGTCCTGCTAAGATTATTATAGCACCTACAATCCAATAGTTTATTTTGAAGTCACTTTCGTTTTGGTTTCCTTGATTTCCTTGGAGTTGGTTAGCAATTCCTGATGAGGAGTTTTGAGTTGTTATATTTGATCCAGAAGATGTTGTATTGCCACTTGTAGTCGTTCCTGACGAACTAGATCCGCTACTAGAACCAGAAGATGTTACTCCTGAATCTTCAGATACATTATAGTATATGGTATCTCTTGCTATATTTCCTGCTAAGTCTGTTACGGTACAGTTTAACTGGAAGTTATTTCCTACGCTTGAAGTTGATGGGCTAGACTGGAATGATGTTGAGGCGACTCCTGTAAATGAATCTGAAGACACGCAGTCACAATCCATATCTTCGTCTTCTTCTACAGTATAGTCATCACAAGTATAGTCTACAAAAGGAAGAATGTTATCAAATCCTACCGTGCCTGAAAATGCAGAGTTGTTTGAGTTTCCAATTGAGTCATTTACATAAACTGTAATGTTATAAAATCCGTTTGGATAACCTGTTGTATTTATCGTTACAGAATAACTTGATGTTGAACCTTCTCTTGTAGCTGTATTTGTTGAATTTTGAAGACCTGTCGATCTATTAGTTATATTGAAGAAAATTGATTGGATTCCTATTGTTGCATCAGTTGCTGAAACGTTTAGCACTATAACTTGGGAATAATTTCTTCCTGCAATAGGGTTTGCCATTTCTGATGTGGGTCTTGTTGAGTCAAAGTAAACTGAAGATATGTTAACTGAAGAATTGAATTGTGCTGTTGAATTGTAAACTGTTGAGGTTATATTGAAAAAACCGTCGACTCCGGATACGTTAAATGATGTCCAACAATTGACTGTTCCTGCTGCTCCTCCAGCTGAAGAACATTGGGAACTATTGGTTAGAACTGTTCTTGTTGAACCACTTACTGTGAAAAATGTTGCGTTTACATTTGTTTGAGATGTTCCAAAGATAAGCATATCTGTATTGTTTACAAATGTTACATTGAACAATACTAAATCTGCTGAACTGTGATTTGTTCCTGAAAGAGGGTTGATTGTAGATATTGTTGCTGAAACAAGAAAAGCTAGAACTACTAATGATAGGGCTGAAATAATTAGTATTGTCTTCTTATTTTTCACCATCTTATTATTTCAAATTATTGCGTATTGGCTTTATAATCTCTTCTAAGGATATAATAGTAGCATTTTTCAAATCAAGGGGGTGAAGATTTCCTTTTTCATATTCTTTTTCCATTTCTTGATAGTTGTTGTACTCTTTATCCCCTCCAAATTTAGAGGGTCTCTTTATCTTCACTCTTTTTAATAAAGGAAATACTATTAGTCTATTTATTTGCAGCACTGGATTGTCTTTTGTTTCTTTTATAGGGCAATATGCTTCTGAAATTGCTTTTTTAATTTCTTCATTTGAATCTGTAATTGATATTCCACTTCCAGGTATAGATTTTGACATTTTACTTCCGGGGCCCTTTAGAGAAGTTATTAACGGGGTATGTATTGCTATGAATTTATACCCTGTTGTATTTTCAATATCTTTTCCAAGCATATGTATTTTTCTTTGTTCTAGACCTCCTAATGCTATATCCACCCCTAAGTGTTTTATGTCTGCAACTTGCATTAATGGATACCATAATTGAGAAATTGTCGCATTTTCTATGTCTCTCGCTACTTCTTGCATACTTCTTAACCCTCTGTTGATAGACATTGATTGAGATGCTTTCATAACATCAAATTGGTATTCTTTGGAAAATTGAAAACTGCTTCCAAGAACTACTTCTGCTTTAATGCCTATTGCTTTTATTGTTTTTTTCCAATTTTCTATTTCTTTTTTTATAGATTCTTCAGATTTTCTGTTAAGCATTGCATGTAAATCTGCTAAAAGAATGATGACTTTGAAACCAGCACTTTCTAAGTCTTTTAGTTTAGTTATTGTAACAAAATGTCCTAAGTGCATAGGTCCGTTTGGTTCGTATCCGCAGTACACTATTGGCTTCTTTTTTTCTTTTAGAAGTTTGGTTAACTCTTCTTCTGTAACTATCTCTTCGGTGTTTCTTTTTATTAAATCTAATTTTTCATTAACATTCATATTCTTGAATATAGAAAGGTTAATTTAAACTTTATTCTTCTATATTTATGCGGCGAACTGCTTTGATAATTGGAATTTTAGGTTTGGGGATTTTAGTTGCTTTTTTATTGACTGATGGTCTTGAGGTTCAGAACCTCGATGGTTTGAATGTTGGAGAGATTGTTTCTATTAGAGGACTTGTTGAACAAGAAAGAAAATTTGGGACGGGTAAATTGCTTATTGTAAATGAAATTCCGGTATTTTGTGAATGTGAAAATGATTACTTGGGAAAGAATGTTGCAGTTGAAGGTATTGTTGAAAGGTTTCCAGAGGATTTAAGATTAAGAGCTTTTATTATTGAAGTTCTTGATTGATTAAATTGTAGAAATCTTCTGCTTGTTTGCCTAAGACTTTTTCTAAATCTTTAATTTTTGCGTTTGCTATGTTTTTTAGTGTTTTGAATTCTTTTAATAGTTCCTTGGCCTTAACTGGTCCTATTTTTGGAAAACCTTCTAAGATAAACTGGATTTGTTCTTCTTTTGAAAGTAAATTTCTTGATTGTCTTAGAGATTGCTCTTTTTCTTTTTTGTTTGCTAAAATGCTTATATATTTTGCAGTTTCTTTTGGATTTCTTGAGAAAATTATAGGTATTTTTGATTTTAGAACCGTACTTAATATGAAACCATTTATCGCGTTTTCATGTATTATTGTTCCTGAATGGTCTTCTTCTATTATGAGTAGATTTTCTTTATACTTATTAATATTTTCTAACTGGTTGAAGATTCTTTTGTTTATTATAGAACTTGCTAGATCTGACTTTGTTTTTCTTTCTATAGCTATGTTGTTGATTAGATAATCTCCTATTTCTAACTGTTCAAACTTTACGTTATGGTTTAATTTTGTTAATTCTGATATTACTAATGAGTTCTTTTCTCTATTGTCTGCTATTATTTTGTTCTTGTTTTCTTTTGTCTTGCTTTTGGAGAAAATGTTGAAAAAAGTCATGCTATTTGAACGGGACTAAGCTTTAAATATAGAAGTTTTTGAAAATTTTGTGGAAAGTCGCAATAGAAGACAGAGGTTTGTTAGAGATAGTCCCACTTATGTTGATGAAGCTTCTGCTATAACTGTTACTGCACTAGGTGCTGGATATATAATAAGTGGATTAGATTTTCTTCCTAATCTTCTAAATTTTTATTTTTTAGATCTTGTTTAACTGATTCTATTGTTTTTCTCATTTTTCTCTCTCTTGCTATTGCAGCATAGTGATAGGCTTCATCTCTTGTTCCTTTAGTTATTAGAATGGCTAATTTTCCCTTGCTTAATCTTGCTGTTCTTCCTGCTCTTTGAATTTTTCTTATTTCTGATGGAATTGGCTCGTAGAAATAAACTGCATTTACTTCAGGGATATCAAGACCTTCTTCTCCAATTGAAGTTGCACATAGAACATTAATATTTCCTGATTTGAATCGTTCTATTACTTGTTTTTGTTCTTTTTGAGATAGTCCTGAACTTCCGATAGAATGTTGTTTTTTTGCTTGGCCTACAAAGGTACTTGCTTTTACATTTTCTAATTCATTTAATTTATTTACTATAGTATTTGCTGTTTGTCTATATTGCGTGAATACTATTACTTTGTATTCTTTATTTTTAGAGAATTCATTTTCTATTAATGTTTTTAACTCTTCTACTTTTGGATGTTCTATATTTTTTTCTAATAATTTGTTTAAAGATAGTCTAGCTACTTTGAATTCTTGCGAATTTACTAGAGTTTGTACACCTTTACTTTTCTTTTCTTCCGCTTGTTTTTCTAAATTCTTTAGGTATTCATTTAATCCTGAAATGGTTTGAGTTTCAAGTAATTCTTGAGCGTGTGATATTTTTATTGCTTGTGCGCAAAGAGACATTCCGATCATTGCGTTGAAGTTACCTGGTGTTGTTTGTGCTGCCAATCTATTTTGAAGTTTTAATAATGTTATTTTGTTTGCAGGTTCGAATAATAAATTCCTGTTTCTTAATTGTTCTACCTTATTATCATAAATTCTTTTTAAGAGTACTTGAATCTCTATAAATTCTTTGGGAAAAGGAACTTCGTGCTTTTCTATATTGAGTTCTTGTAGATAGGGTTTAACGTCTTCTGAATCTCTTGTTCTAACTTCTAATTTTTCTATATCTAAATTTTTACATATTTGTTGAACTCTTGCTTTGTCAGAACCAGGAGATGCAGTTAATCCTAAAATTCTTTGATTTGATGCTTGTGATTTATATGCATTTGCAACAAACGTGTAATCGTAATTTTTTAGACAACGATGAGCTTCATCTATTACTAACAATGAGGCTTCGCTTAGATTGTAGAGTCCTTTTCTAACATCATTTGCAATACATTGAGGGGTTGAGAATATTATTTGTGTATTCTGCCATATTTGCATTCTTTTCTTTGCTTCTACACTTCCAGTAAAAATGTCTATTTCTGCAAATAATTCGGGTAAGTTTTTTTTAAAAGACTCAAAATGCTGTTCTACTAATGGGCGGGTTGGCGCTAAAATAAGGACTTTTTTAGATGGAAATGTTTTTATTCTATCTACTGAAAGCATTAAAGCTATCAATGTTTTTCCTATTCCTGTAGGTAAGACTACTAAAGTATTGTGTTCTTTTGCAGTGTTTAATATTGATACTTGATATTCCCTGGGTATTATTTTTATTTCTTCCATTTTGTATGCTTAAACCAGAAGCAGAGCATATATCATGAATATTAAAGTTATTATTGCTAGAACTGACCATAATACGCGTGATCCGAAGTAAATTTGAGATCCATCTAATTTTGAAAATGGAATCATATTGAAGAACGCATAGAATGTAGCCATTCTCGCTATTGTTTCCCAGCCCGTACCTGGAATCCAGTATGTTACAAATGTTATTGCTAGAGCGGAAATTATTCCTGCTGCTCCAACTAAGGCGTTATGGAAATCAGTCATTTCAGTGAAGCTATAAGGCCCAAATCTTTTTGCAGCTCTTCTTTTCAATGCACGGGTTTCGTATGTAAGAACAGTCATTAGTCTTACTGTTCCTAAACTGATTATTGCAACGAAAACAGGGATTATTATTCCAGCGTAAATGCCTTTGTTAAATTTATCAGAGGGATTAAACCAAAATCTTTGCATTTTCCAAACTTCGTGTTGTACGTCTGCATCAAGTCTTGACGCAGTTATTTTCTTAGAGAGTATATTTATTCCTATAATTATTGCTCCAAATAAAACAATATATCCGAATGATTCTAAGTCGCCTTGTGTTAATTCTATGAATCCAGAAACAAAACCCAGGGTGATTATTGCTATTATTATTTCGTTTATCTCTTTATTTTTCATTTTTTTGATAAATTTTGATTTTATATAAAGTTTGTTACTCTGTTGCTATTACTAGAACATGTCTATTGTCTAGCAGTAAAGTATAAATATGAGATAAATTAGTTTTGTTAATGCTTAAAATAAAGAAAGTGTCTGAGGTAATGAATAAACACGTCTATACTGCTGAGGGAGAATACTTTGGCCAGGTTGAAGATGTTAACCTAATGGATAACAAAGTTGATGGTTGGAAAATAAGAGTTAACGGAAGTTTCATAAGTTCGCTAGGCGGAGCTCGTGGAGTTATTATTCCTCATCAGTTTGTCAAGGCTATTGGAGATGTTTTCGTAATCACCGGAAATTCTATACCTTCAAAGAGTGATGGAATTGATTTAGGATCTTCTAGTTCTTCTGCTACAGGATCTGCTAGTACTTCTTCGGGGCCTGGAAGCATGATGACTTCTGGATTTGACTCATTCTAAATTCCTTTGCAAGAATTTAAATAATTAAGATATTTTTGTTGATTAATGGTTGAAACGATTTTATCTAGCCCTATTATTTCTGAAGGGGTTTTACCTTTCATATTAATATTTACAATTGTTTTTGCAATTTTACAAAAATCTGAAATTCTTGGAAAAGAAAAGAAACAGATTGACGCGATGGTTGCAATGGTCTTCGGATTAGTAACTATTACATTTGCTCGTGCCGTCGGAATAATCAATCATTTACTTCCATTTTTGGCTGTTGCTATAGTTATGATTTTAGTCTTCTTGATTTTGGTTGCATTGTTTTACAAAGATGATGAAGGAAAGGAAATTTGGTTGTATGGTAAGGGTGTTAAGAATACCATGATAGTTCTTGCTTTTATTGCAGTTGTTATTGCTGGACTTTATTTTACTGGGGCTTGGGATTATCTCACTTACAAATTTACTGAACCTGGAACAAATCTTGTTACTAATATAGTATTTATTGCAATAATAATTGGTGGATTCTTAATTGTGTTTTATGGTGATAAGTCTAAGCCTAGAAGGGAAGACTAGCGTTTACGAAACATATTTAAATAAACTTGGTGTTTTGACATTATGATGATGACTTCAATGTTTATGCCATTCTTTTCATTACATGACTTGTATTCGCAGTGGGAAACGAGCGGGGTCTTTGACTTTCTTCTTCCTGCTTTACTCATATTTGCAGTAATATTTGGTATTTTGACTTCCACAGGAGTTTTAGGTGCTAACAGAGGAGTTAATTTTGTTATTGCTGCTACTTCTGCTTTGATGGCTATGAGATTACAGATAGTTTCTGATTTCTTTGGATTATTATTGCCTGGTCTTGGAATAGGCGTTGCTGTTCTTGTAACTGTGTTAATATTGTCAGGTCTGTTCTTGCAGAAAGCTAATTGGAGACAATGGATGCCTACATTCTTCTGGGGAGGAGTAGTTATTGGTTTGATAATAGTTATATCTGTTTTGAATAGTTTTGCTTGGTTTGGATCAGTTTGGTGGCAAGTTAATTGGGTTTCAGTTGTTTGGATAGTTGTCATAGTTGCTATATTGGCTCCTTTGTTTGTAACTCCTAAGACTGAAAATGAAAAAGGATGGGAGGACCAGAACTTTGAAATTCCATTTGTGAATCTTAGAGGAAAAAAGGAAGAATAATTAATGGCTGCTGATGTATCTAGTTTTATTTATTTCTCACCTGTTTTAGTTTTTTTAGCGGTTTTTGGAATAATGGTTGCTTTGCTTCACAAGACGAAGCTATTACACGATAACTTAACAGTAAACATATTTGTTTCATTTGTAGTTGCAGCTATATTCATAACTGCTTCTAGTGCTGCTGATGTTGTATTAAATGTAATTCCTTGGTTTGCTGTTTTATTGCTTGCTTTATTCATGATTATGGCTCTTGTTGCTTTCATAGGTAAGGATGCTGAGGGGATGATTGGAAAGGGAGTTGGATGGGTATTTGTTGTTTTACTTATTATTGTTTTTCTTATTTCTGGAATAAAAGTATTTTCAAATTCTCTTGCCCCTTATTGGCCCGGTGCAACATACAATGAAGTATCTGGGGGAGATCCTAATTTAGTTGGTTTCTTTGCTTGGCTTTATTCTCCTGCCGTAAAGGGATTCTTTTTACTTGTTGGAGTTGCTGCTCTTGTAACTTGGTTGCTTGTAAGAAAGGGCGGATTAGACGGAAAGAAATAATTAGAAAAATTTATTTTTTATGGTGTTCTGTATTTTTTTGATGTTTTTGACCTAGGACTTTTGCGAATGTCTTTTGAGTTTCAATTAATTCTGTTTTTATATCTTCAACGTTTGTAACGTAGTCTCCTACTTTTCTAAGAACTGAAGCCTGAAGAGTATCTATTATTTTTTCTATTCTTTTTAATCTATCTTCTATTGCTTCTGTTTTAGTTTCTAATTCTGTTTTGAAATTAGACATTTTTTCAAGCTTTCTTCTAACATCTGATAATTTTTCTGATACTATTTGTTCTGATATTTCCATTATAGTATCGCTACTTAATCCTCCAGAGTCATAGTTTTGTTGGTATCCTTGAGTCTGAGAATCTGGGTTGTATCCAGAAAAATATTCTTGTTGAGGCATTGGAGTTTCTGGTTGCATGGGAATTGAAGGTTGCATTTCTTGCATATTTTCTTGTGGGTATTCTTGAGTCTGAGAATCTGAAGGCATTGGAGGAAGAGGAATTTCAGGTTCTTCTACAGCTTGTTTTATTTTACTTTGAGACATTGCTTCTGATATTTCCCTATAAGGATTTCCTTGTTCTTGTAATTTGAGAATTATCTGGTCATCCTGCATTCCTGTCTGCCTCATTCTTTGCACTTCCTCTAGTAAACCCATTATGTCTTATGTCCTCCTTTTGCAGTCATAAATAAATCTATTTGGCGTTGTAATATCATTAGTTCCTCTTTTCTTGCCGACTCTGAAAGTTGATCAGCTACCTTTTTTAGAAAATCTTGTATTTTAATGTTTTCTTCCATTGTTTTTGAAAGCAGTTTCTTTATTTCTCGTATCTCTTCTAGAATCGATTCTCTTTCTTCAACCATATTCTTACCTACCAGAAGTATTCTATCTCTGAGAAGTCTCTGTTTTTCCTCTATGTCTTTCAATCTGCTATTAGCATCACCATAATATTCCTCTGTTGGCTGGTATTCTTGAGGCATAATAATGTATAGCGATATGTGTTTAAAACTGTTTGTAAGGATATAGCATATCAATTTATATAAAGACACGATTTTTATCTTTTATATGAATTTCGTAAAGACTCTTTTGTTCTTATTTATTTGTGTTTCTCTTATTCTTTCAGTTATATTCTCAATAAGGAGCTTTACAGGATACCTTGTTTCAGATATACATGATGGATTGGGTAATATGAAGTCTTTTGTTTTACTCCTCCTTGGACTAGCTGGAACTTTTGCCTATATCAAAGTTTATCAGAGAAAACTTTGAGTATCCAAAAATTTCTACCAACTCAAGACTTTTCTATATCAAGACTTTTAAAAATAGATAAGATAGATATTTAATTAATGAAGAGGTTGGTAAGTAATGGTGTTTAAGTTGAATTCTCCTGTATATTCTACAGAGCTTCAAAGAAAGGAAGGTGAAACTATTCTTTATATCAATTATTTGGGAGCTCCTATAATTCCCTCAATAGCCGATTCTGCTGAAGTTATGGGTAGAGTTATAGATGCACTTATTGATAATCCTGAAGTTTCTAGGGTAATATTAGTACAACAGAGAAATTATAATTATCCTTTTGAACAAATATCTATACTTCTTGAAATTGCTCAACTTTACACTTATTTGCTTAAGCAAGAAAGAATACTTTCTCCAGAGAAACTGAGTTTATTTTCAGGATTGGATTTTGTTCCTGCTGAACTTAGTTATTTGGTTAGTTTGCTAAGACAGGACCCTGCATCTTGTTATCTTGAGTTATCTAAAAGAATTGCTGTTTATAAGAAGAATCCTCAAAGCACTCATGTTAATAGTTATGTAAGTATGCTTATTAGATTTAGAGAATTGCTTGTCAAAACTAAATTAATCTCTTCTAGTTTAGAAGTTATAGATACTTATGCTGTTGGAGATAGAAAGGTTTACTATTCAATATTTAGACCAGATATACTTCCTAATTTTACATTTACAAGATTGGTGGCGCAGATACCTGAAAACGCTGAGTTAATAGATCAATATCAAGTAAAGTCCGGATTTGAGGATGTTCCAGTTATGATATTGAAAACAGAAGGAGACTCCAAATATCTATATCATATAATGCCTCCAGAATATTCTTTAAGTGAAGAACATCATTATCTTCTTAATTTAGGAAAAAATGTATTGATTGAATATCAACCTAAATCAGAGGAATTTGTAGATTCTGAAAAAGTAAGAAGTTTATTTTTTAATGTTGCTCGTGATTTGTTATCTGAATTGTCTCAAAATAAAAGGATTCCTTTGAATTATAGGGAATTGAATGCTTTAGCCAAAATACTTGTTAGACAGACTATTGGTTTTGGATTAGTTGAGGTTTTATTATTTGATGATAATTTACAGGACGTTTTCATTAACTCTCCTGTTGGTCAAAACTATATTTTTGTAAGACATGCAAAACATGGAGATTGTGTTACTAACATATTGCCTTCTTATGAAGACGCTGATTCTTGGGCTTCTAAACTTCGTTTGCAGAGTGGAAGGCCTCTTGATGAAGCAAACCCTATACTAGATACAGATATTTTCTTTGGAAATATTAGGGCTAGAGTTGCCGCTATTCAAAGACCTCTTTCTCCTACAGGAATTGCTTATGCTTTGCGTAGACATAGGGAAGATCCTTGGACATTACCTTTATTTGTAAATAATAAAATGATTAATTCATTTACTGCCGGACTTATGAGTTTCTTAATTGATGGAAATAGAACAATGCTTATTGCTGGAACTCGTTCTTCAGGAAAGACTTCTTTATTGGGAAGTGTAATGCTTGAAGTTATTCCTTCTGTTAGGACTCTTGTTATTGAAGATACTTTGGAATTACCTGTTGATTCTTTGAGAAAATTAGGATATAATATTCAAAGAATGAAGGTTAGAAGTGCTTTGCTTGAATCTACTACTGAAGTTGAAGCTGCTGAAGGAATACGTGCTTCTTTGCGTTTAGGAGACTCTGCGTTAATTGTGGGAGAAGTTAGGTCTAGCGAAGCTAAGGCTCTTTATGAGGCGATGAGAGTCGGAGCTTTGGCTAATTTAGTAGCTGGAACTATTCATGGGGCAAATCCTTATGGTGTTTTTGATAGGGTTGTAAATGATTTAGTAGTTCCAGTTACATCATTTAAAGCAACAGATATAATTGCTGTTGCAAATCCAATCAGAACTCCTGATGGTTTGCATTATAAGAAGAGGGTCACTCAAATTGCTGAAGTCAGGAAGCATTGGACTAAAGATCCTGCTGACGAAAAAGGATTTGTTGATTTAGTCAAATATAATGTTGAAAAAGATGAGTTAGAGCCGACTGATGATTTGATGAATGGAGATTCCGAGATAATTAAAGAGATAGCTGGAAATGTAAAGGGATGGGCTGGAAATTGGGACGCTGTATGGGATAATATTATTTTAAGAGGAAAGATAAAACAAGAGATAGTTGATATTTCAAAGAAGATGCAGATGCCTTCGATTATGGAGAGTAAGTTTAATGCTCTTTCAAATGACATGTTTCATAGGATTAGCGAGAAGGTAACTAGAGAAGTTGGATTGCCTGTTTCAGAGAGAGTTTTTCCAGAGTGGAGAAGTTGGTTGATGAATACTGTTAAGAAGATTTAGATATGCGCGGGTATGGGATTTAACCTAGACCTGAAAGGGCTATGGCGGCCAGACCCGTTAGAGCTAATGTACCAATTAGAGTTGTGATTAGGTATAATGTCATGCCTTTCTTTAGATTTCTAGATAACTCATTCTTTTCTTGTAATTCGTCTTTACCTGAGTCAACTGTGACTAGAGTTCCTGTCAAAATAAATACTATCTGTATTAAGTATAATCCTATTGAAATTTGTACAAAGTATGGGGGCACTACGGATGCAATATCAAATAGATTTACTATGTTTCCTATACTACCTATTCCTGCTACTTCTGCTCCGCCTTGAGTTAAGTCTGAAAGAGATTTTAATTTGTTAAGAATAACTGCAATCATGGATGTTAGACCGACTATTATTCCTGATAAAAGAGGGGCGAGGAAAACCATGTTTGAACGCATATCTGAAACTACTTCTGCTAGAAGGTCTTTAAGTCTGTCATTTATTTTTTGGATATTTTTTACATAGTCTGAAATTGACATCATTGCTCTCGCTGCAATTTTTAGGCCTTTTTTTACAGATTCTATTAATATTTTCATACTTGTAGAGATTATTGCCGATGGATAGTAGATTATTGCTCCGCGCTGAGGGTTGAATACTGCGGCGTCTATTGGCATTCCCATTTGTTGAATGTTTTGATTTACTAATGAGAAGAAGCTTTGAGTTTTCTGACCTTGAGATGATTCTGCAACCCGAGCAAATACTTTTTCTGCAGGAACACCATCTCCTAATCTATTTCCTAATTGGAACAATGTTGAAGTAAATTCCTTTTCAAGTTCTTTTGTTTCTCTTCTTGCTTTGATTATTTCTTTTGTTTTAAGTTTGTACGAAATACTAAAGAATGAGGCTATAGATAGAGGGATAAATAGAGAAAGCATGACGCCTAGAATTCCAAATGGCCCCACTGTATTTCCAGCAACAACTTTAAAGTCAAATAGGAATTCATTTTGGAAAAATGGGAGGCCTAATTCTCCGAAAGTGTAATCGCTTTTTAGATTTAGTATTGAAGTTATAAAATCGCTTTGCATTATGAATGGAAGCAGACCTATAATGAAAAGAGGTATACAAATAATTCCTGCAATTAGCCATGGTTTTCTAGATGTGAATTTGTAGTATTCTGGATTTTTTTCTATATTAGAATTCTCTCCATATCCTCCAGGTCTTTTTAGAAGAATTTCAGATGTCATGAAATAAACTCCTAGTGGAATAATAAGGTTGAAAATTACAAAAAGATGATACCATTTTAGCCCGCCTGCTATAACTACAGAGGCTAGAGGGAGAAGAGCTAAGGCTAAAGTAGGCAAGATAATTCCAAGCATGTAGATATTTGTTAATGGCGATCTGATATCTCTTGAATAGGAGAGCATTTTATCATAAACTCCATCTAACATTACTTGCAAAGCACGCTCGAGAGTGTTTACTCTTTGAGTGTCGCTAGGTTCGTAAAGGCTGGATTCTATTAAGTGGAAAGATTCTATAAATTCAGGAGAATAATCTCTCCATGTTTCTAGATAGCTATCCAGAGATTGTTTTACTGTTTGGAATCTGCCTGTTTCTACATCATAAAGGACTTTTTTGAAATCTAGCGCCAATGGCGTGTCAAGATGTTCTGAAGTAAATTGAACTGCTCTTTCTAAGTTTGAAGTGTGTTTCATATAAATTACAATATACAATATCGCAGGGATCATTTGAGAAGATGCTTTTAATCTCCATATATTTGAAAGTCTTTTAGGTATTGAATAGACATAGAAGTAAATAAATGCTGAAAGTATGAAACCTAGGAATGTTAACATTATGGGAAAAGGTTTTTCTAAAATTATTGTGCTTATCATTATAGTAAATGCTACAAATAATGTTAGAAGCATTGCAACTAAGGCTAATCCTGCTGATTGACTTGGAGATACATCAAGATGTGCTATATTCAAGTAGCGCTGTATTTTTTGATTTTCTTTATCTGAAACTTTTATTTTGATTACTCTTCCTAAGGAATCTGCCCATCTTTTATATTTTGAAATGTCTGGAAGCATATCTTGTTTAAATTTTTCATAATCCATTGAATAATCTCTATTGTATCCTTGATTATCTGTTTCTATTTGAGATTGTATTTTTGCTTGGTACTTCTTTAGAATTTCATCTGTTGAAACCACATCGTCACCTCATTATTTTCATTGATTTTATGTTATTAAATGTGTTTATCTGAATTAATTTTTTAGATGGGTTTGAATTATTCAATTTAGAGATAGATTGCTCTTATTTTTACAAACTTCTCTTTATAAAATTGGTAACCTCTAAGATTTATATATAGAGTTACTTGGTTTTTTATGCTAATAAGAAAATTTGAATTGAGAGATTCTATCGAGGTTTCTAAACTAATAAGGAATGCAATATTAAATAGAGATAATAGGGGCTATACAATTGAGCAGATTTTTTCTATTTGTAACCATCATTCTGGAGAAAATATGATGTTAGATTTTGATAAAAAGATAGGTCATGTAGGTATAATCGATGGTAAAATTATAGGGGTTTCTATGTTAAGGGAGGGGGAAGTAACTAAGGTTTTTATTGATCCTGAATATCAGGGAAGAGGAATAGGAAAGCAATTGATGAACCTAATTGAAAAAGAGGCTATTAATAGAGGTATTAGGAAATTATGGCTCATTTCTTCATTGCCTGCTATTAAGTTTTATGAAAATTTAGGGTGGAAAACTGTAGGGGACTTTTTTCATGAGAAGTGGGGAAAGGCAGTAAGGATGGAAAAAGAGGTTATCCGCTAAAAAGGTTTTGAGAATTTTGAATTATTCAGGTTTGAGCTTAGAATAATCTTTTTTATGAAAATATTAATGATTCATCATTAGAAATTCAGAATCTTATTGTCTAGATGTGTTTTGCTCTTGCTTACAGCAAACTTCTCTTTTTTCATTGAATAATAGGGTTTATATTTAGGTTTTTTCTTTGTCTTTGATGGCTAGGAAGGGTGAATTGACTTTTGATACTTTAATTCCTTGGATTATATCTATAGGTGTTTTGGTTGCAGTTGGAATACTATTTTTTGTTTTGAAAGGTAAAGGTTTTTCAGCTTTGGACTATTTGAAAAATTTGTGGAGATTTGGAGGTTAATTATGGTTTGGCGTAAGGGTGATGTTAGAAATTTTTGGGTTTTTGGGATAATTGCTATTTTTGTTTTAATAATGGTGCTAGGAGGATTTTGGAAAAAAATAGAAATGTTTGTTTATGTTGCAAATCTTATCCCTGGGTTTAATCAGACTGCCCCTGAAGGAACTTCTATTGTAGGAGTTAACTTGGAGAATAATAAGCTTATGTATTTTACCGGAGAAAAATGGAGGGAGATTGAAACTAAGAATAATAATGATTATTTTATGGGTAGTTATTCCTTTAAACCCCAGGATGTAAAAAAAGAAATTCAAAATTTTTATTTTAATACTGAGAGGAGACCTAAAGATTTAGAGATTATCGTTAATAATTTTAGGTATTGGGCGGTTCATATGGGAAACTATGAAGGGGGAAATCTTTTAATTATTCCCAACTTTAGATTTTCCCCAGCCTCTTATTTTAGAGAAGATATCATATTTCAGGTTCCCCAGTATATCTTGTTAAATTATGCTAATGTTCATAAAATAAAAGGGGGCTTGAAATATTTCACCCCTAAATATCATCCTGACTTTAACATGGAAGAATATAAATCTTATTATTCTCCAAATTTAGCAAAAATTGAATATGGTCTAAATACAGATTCTATTGTGGAAGCTATTGCTTGGAGAGATAGTATACTTGAAGGAAAGGAATGTGAGAAATTCTTGACAATCCCTGATTTGAAATACAATAAACAGGATTCTACTAATAAAAAATATGCTATGAGGCAAATGGACAAATATATATTTGTTGATTTGACAAAACCAGTTTATGATGGAAAAAAGCAAGAGTGGGATGATGAAAAATGTCTCGGACTTAAAGATTATAGCGATCCTTTGGTATATTATTCTAACAATCCTTTAGGAGCTGAAAGATGGCCTTTAATTATTCGATTTTATGACAATTCTTTAGAAAAGTATCTGGAATTTAAATATGAGCAAGGCGAGTGGAAGCTACCAGATACTAGATACTTTGTTGGAATAACCATGGGTTATGCCCCTAAATATTTTCCAAGGGTTTCTTCGCCAAAACATCTCTTTGGAGGAATTTCTACTATCT
>Ga0194131_10004111_pt1 | contig 22240 bp, 20 predicted proteins | sample TA2KigO120mmetaG_FD_148631 | JGI IMG/M metagenome (GOLD analysis project Ga0194131, IMG submission 148631) | Freshwater microbial communities from Lake Tanganyika, Tanzania - TA2015053 Kigoma Offshore 120m | ecosystem: Environmental > Aquatic > Freshwater > Lake | place: Tanzania: Lake... | reverse complement strand
CATACCACCGTTTCCAGTGACGCTATGGTGTACTTGGCCAGTATCCGGCGCACGCTGCGGATGGTGACGACGGAAAATACGAATTAAAAAACACTTTCTGAGAGGAATGTCGGAAGATCATGGAACCACCAACGATACCCAGCGCTGCGCACGCACCGGCGGCCAATACGTGGCTGATCGCACTTGCGGTGATGCTTGCCACGATCTGAGAGGTCTTAGCTATGACGATCGCCAATGTCGCGCTGGATCATCTCCGCTTTTTCCGGTTGATTCCCGTCGTGTTTGTGATGCGCCAGCCACAACGTGTGGGCGGCACAGTGGTAGCCCATGAGGATCACCAAGACAGTCTGTTCGGAGTAAGGAGGGGACATGGCACAGCAGTTTGATCCCATCTTCGTCGAGGTCATCAAGAACGAACTCGCAGCCGTGACTGAAGAGATGGCGATCGCGGTGAGCAAGACGGCGCGCTCAGCCATGGTCAAAATCGGCGATTTTGCCGCGACGATTTGTGATGGGCAGGGCCGCCTGATTGGCCCAGGGTATGCCGCGCCCTTTCAACTCGCCATCTTCCAGGAGGTGATGGCTGGCGTGATCCACAAGTGGCGCGACCCGTTCCGTCCAGGGGACGTGCTGGTCGTCAACGACCCCTACGCCGGTATGGGGCACATGCCGGATGTCGCAGTCATTACCCCCGTCTTCTGGGAGGGACAGGTGATCGCATTCACTCTCGCCTACTCCCATCACACGGACACGGGTGGTCGCTTCGCCGGTGGATTTAGCAGTCAGTGTACCGAGAGTTTTGAGGAAGGGATGCGGCTGCCGGCCGTCAAATTGTACACAGAGGGACGGCGCAATGAGGCGCTGCTCGATATGATTCTCGCCAATGTCCGCACACCAGAGGAATGGCTCGGCGATGTCGAAGCGAAAGTGGCAGGCTGTTGGCGTGGTGCGAAAGAACTCCAGCGCCCAGTGGACAAATACGGACTCGACACCTTTACGTCGTGTTGCGACCATGTGATGGATCATTCCGAACAGGCCACGCGCGCTGCCATTCAGGCCATGCCAGATGGTCGCTATGAACAGGACGATATTTTTGAAGATGACGGGTTTGGCAATGCCGTGGCGCTAAAGCTCAAGGTGGCACTCGAGGTCGCTGGCGATACATTGACGGCGGATTTCACTGGCACCGACCCGCAGGCAAAAGGGGCCATCAACATGCCACTCAGTATGACCAAAGCCATGGTGTATGGCAGCCTCAAACTGATGGTGAGTCCCGATATTTTACTGAACTCAGGATTCGTCCGGCCCATGCATGTTGCAGTTCCCCTTGGTAGTCTCCTCAATCCGCGATACCCGGCGGCTGTCGGAGGGCGGGCGTCACTAGCATTCCGCGTCTCAGACATGGTGTTCCGTGCGCTGGCGCAAGCGCTGCCAGACCGTGTCCCCATTGTTGGCGAGGGAGGCGATGTGCTCCACTTCGTTGGTCGTGGCACAGATGGGCAGCCCTTTGCGGCTATGGACGGCTTCTTTGGTGGCTGGGGAGCGCGCCCGTATAAAGATGGGATCGACGGGGTGACCCCAATGACCTTCGGCTCCTATGGAACGACCCCAGCCGAGCTGCTCGAGCGCGAGCATCCACTGGTCGTCGAAGGCTTCGGCTATGTGCCCGACAGTGGGGGACCGGGCAAATATCGCGGCTCCGTATCCGTCTATCGACAATGGCGGTTCTTGCAACCCGGTACGATTATGGTGCGTACCAATCGTCCGTCGCGTCCGTGTGCAGGCCTCGCTGGGGGACAACCGGGAGCGATATCACAAAATGTTCTTAATCCGCAAACCGATGCGGTCGCCCTCCCGCGGCAAACCCATCTGCATCTTGACGTGAAGCCCGGTGATCGCGTCTTTCACGCCATTAGCGGTTCCGGCGGACATGGAGATCCGTGGGATCGTGAGCCAGCGCTGGTGCTGAAGGACGTGCACGACGAGAAAGTCACCCTCGACGGGGCGCGGCAGCACTATGGCGTCATCATTGACCCACACGGTCTGACGATCGATTGGGAGCGTACCAGACGGCTGCGTCAGAGCCGCGCGGGGCAAAAACCCGAGGGTGCGGTCAGTTGAGGGACGTGACGGCAACAGGAGTGGAGCGGCATGGAGATCGATCGCGTGGTGGACAGGACCACGTCGCGATCGCAACAGGCACTGTTTGCAATGGATGTGTGGAGAATCAATGACACACTCACGGTCCTCTTTCGAACACAGCATTGTGTACGTCGGGAATGCTGACAGCAATGAGATCTTCGTGCTGCAGCTTGAGCAGCAGACCGGTCACCTGAGGGTCATCGAGCGAGTACCGATTCCTGACGTTGTGCAACCAGGGATTTCTACCCCGATGGCCGTGAGCCCTGATCGACGATTCCTCTACGTCGGTGTCCGTGGCCAACCGCAGCGCGTCGCGAGTTTCGCGATCACTCCGGCCAGCGGTCAACTCACGTATATTGCCAGCGGTCCACTCGCTGACAGCATGGCCTATCTCGTCACTGATCGCACGGGCCGTTTCCTCCTGGGCGCCTCCTATCCTGGTCACACACTCACGGTGAATCGTATTGATCCACCCGGCCGCGTGCACCCGCCACATCAGGTCTTGCCGCATTATCGACATGCACACTCCATACTCGTCGATGCGCAGAATCGCTACGTCCTCGCCCCGACGTTAGGAAGTGACTGTGTCAGTCAACTCATATTGGATGTCCAGACGGGAATACTTACGCCGAACACCCCACCGTCGCTGCCACTGCCGGCGAACAGTACGCCGCGTCACTTGGTGTTTCATCCGGACGGCAACCTGGTCTATGTGCTCGGTGAGCGTGATGGTGCGGTGACCGCGTTGGACTATGACGCTACGACAGGACTGCTGCGACAAAAACAGCGCCTCTCTGCCCTCCCTCCTGATTTCCAGGGGAGTCCGTTAGCGGCGGATCTCCACATCACCCCGAATGGCAGATTTCTCTATGCGTCAGAGCGGACCTCCAGTACCCTGACCGGCTTCAGCGTGGACCCGACCACCGGTACGCTCGCGACGATCGGCAGCGTGCCGACGGAGAGACAGCCGCGTGGGTTCAACATTGACCCCTCGGGCCGGTATGTACTCGCGGTTGGTCAACTGTCGCATGCGTTATCGAGCTACCAGATTGACCCAGACACCGGACACCTCATCAAGTTGAACGACTATCCAATGGGGAAAAATCCGAATTGGGTTGAGACCGTGGAGATTCCTTCTTCTTGAGGTTCCCTGTATAACGTGAACCAAATAGGACAATACCAGATCTATCGCGATCGGTTAACTCTCGATCATCACATCAACAAGTACGGCACGCAGAGTACAACTGCACCAGCTCTGCGTGCGCATACGAGTCGTCGGCTATACATCCTTCAGCCCGTCGGGATTCCTCTATGGATCACGCAATCCCGTACAGCCGCGCGGCGGTGTCATGCACGATCTTGCGGCGGTTCGTCTCCGAAAGTCCGCTGAAAGCTTCGTCAATAAACTGTTGCGAGCGTGGCCAGCTCGCGGCCGTGTGCGGGTAGTCTGAGGACCACATGGCGTTGTCCGCCCCGTACACGCCCAGCGTGTGAACAAAGAGCGGCTCGTTGATAAAGGTGGCATACACCTGGCGTTTGATATACTCGCTGGGCTTGAGACTCAACTTCACTGGATTCGCCCCAGTCCGTCCAAACCGATCGTGCGCGAAATCCATCCGCCACATGAAGTACGGAATCCACGCCACGTCATTCTCAGCCGAGACCAGTTTCATCTTCGGGAAGCGTTCTAGCACTCCATCCAGAACAAACACCGAGAGCGAACGCTCCACTTCGTGATGCAAGACCGCGACTTGCCGTGCCAAGTTCCCCGTAAAGAAATCTGACCCCATCCCCCGGCGGCTGGTCAGGATGTGCAGCGACAGCGGCATATTGAGATCCTGCGCAGCGGCCCAGAACGGATCATACTCGGGATGATGATAGGGGCGATCGTCTGGCGGCTCCGCCCAAATCATCGCCCCGCGCATCCCCTTGCGGGCAATGCGTTGGAGTTCTTGCACTCCCGCCGCGATATCTTCCAAGGTAATGAGCCCCAAGGCCAGCAGCCGTTTGGGATTATGGCTGCAATACTCCACCGCCCAATCATTGTAGGCCCGGAAACATGCCGTCCGCAGCTCGGCATCCTGCAAGCCGTAGAGCGGCATACCCATCGAGGTGTAGATCACCTCCGCTTGTACCCCATCAACGTCTTGATCCTTAATCCGCGCTGCGGGGTCCCACACACTCGCCGGCGCGGCCTCAAAGCCCTTCTGATTGTGGGTGGGCAACTGCTCTGACGGTACCCCAGCGCCAAAGAACGCGGCGACTGGGACCGGCGCAATATCCTCACAGACAAAGAACTCGCCCTCTTTTCCCTGGAACCCTTTCACCGTGTGGGGCGCACGGTCACGGAACTTCTTGTCCATCCGGTCTGCCCACATGGTCGGGGGTTCAACAAAGTGGGAGTCTGCCGAAATGATCTGAGACTGTGCCATAACATACCCTCCTGTTACTACGGGTTCATCCAAAAGACACAGAGCCACCCGGCGTTGGTGACTGACGTACAAGGCGTCAGTCACCTTTGTGAATCAGAGAAAGAACGGTCGCTACAGTGCTTCTCATCGACGCGACCGGAGCACTTGACCGGCCATGGCGCCAGTACTCCGCCCCTCCTCAAGGATGATCTCGCCATTGACGAACACCAGTAAGAACGCCTGTGCAACTTCCCCGATTGCCTTTTCCTTTTGGCGCTTTTTGGTGGGGAATGCAACAAGGAATATCGTGTGCGACAACGCCGTACGAGGAGATGGCATTGTGCCCAACATGAACTTTGACGATCACAGTCGGTACTCTGATTTTCTCTTCCCTTGCTTGTCAAGGAGAGGGCGCGGGTGAGGTTTGCAAAAACAGGCAACGCAGTACCGAATTTGCCTGGCAAAACTCACTAATGGAAGTACCGTTTAGTGAAGAGGCGTGCGTGCCCCATGTTCACGTCAAGCACCCGCGTGGGCTGGCACCGCCGCAGGGTGCCAGAACCGATACGGCCCGAGACGAGCGTGGCCACGACAAACGCGAGTAACACGGTGCTATACGAGCCGGTCGCGTCGAAGCCGACTCCCATCACAAACGGACCGACAACCCCGCCGAGCCCCCAGGCGGTGAGCACGTACCCAAGGATTTCGCCAAAGGCGCGCAGCCCAAAATAGCGACTTACCACGTAGGGCATCAGATCCGTCTCGGCCCCCACACCCAAGCCGATCAGAATGGCCGCAACAAAGGCGAGTATTCCTACCGCCTCGTTCCACAAGAGCAACACTCCCAGTGACGCGCCCGCGAGAAAGGCAATTGCTACAGACGCAGCGGCTACGCGATCGAGGAGGTAGCCAGCACCGACACGTGCGACCAGGAGTGCTCCGCCTAGAAATGACGTGGCGAGCGCCGCGCTCTGATCCGATAACCCACGATCGGTTAACATCGGCACAAGATGAATGAGACATCCATGCACACTGACCGACATACAGAAGAAGGCTAGCACCACCTGCCAGAACGTGATGAGGTGCCACACCTCAGCCCCAGTCAGCCCTTGCGGCTCGTTACCGTGTTGGGTGGGAGTCGACTGTGTCGCCGTGACTCCGTCGGGCTGTAATCCCATCAAAGTCGGGGTCTCCTTCAAGAACGGAGCGACGACGGGAATGGTAATGCAAATCACCATCGCTCCCAGCACGACATACGCCGAGCGCCAGCCGACTGCGTCAATCAGCGCCTGTGCCAGCGCTGGCATGACGAACGTGCCTAACCCCACCCCAATCATCGCCAATCCCAGCGCGAGCCCACGTTGCCGGTCAAACCACTGCGAGACGACCGTCAAATACGGTAACGTCGCCGCACCGACGGAGACGACTCCTAACAAGACGTACACAGCGTAGAAATGCCACAAACTCGGCGAGAGCAGCGACATCGAGGCCACGCCGGCACCGAACACGGCGACTGAAGGAACAATCACCCTGCGTGCGCCACAGCGATCGATCAGGCGACCAACCACGGGTGCGACGACACTGAGCATCAACAGCGACAAGGAAAAGCCCAGCGAGATGTCGGTGCGACTCCAGCCGAACTCTTCATGCAGCGGTTTGATAAACACCCCAAAGGTGAAAGCACTGATGGGCCCGTAACTCAAAAACGAGCCGATTGCGGCTGCAACCACGACCCACCACCCATAGAAGATTTTGGTCCGCCGACGCTCCGTCGCTGCCATACCTCTCCTCCGCGTAAAAGGTGAATATACTTTGTCACGAGTTTCTACGACCGCCATCTTTTATGTGCACACGAAAGAGCCCATGCGCGTCCCCTCCTTTAGGCCGATTCGTTGCAGGTGTTGTACGCCTCCTGCCAACAAAAGACACTCAACTTTGTGGCTAGTCGCTTCTTATTTTTGCACCTCTTGACCCCAGCGCTGATGGTGCTAGAGGGGAAGCATACATCCGGTTGGACCTGCGGTCGGCACGAAGAGTAGCATCAGCCTGTAGTACGGAGGGCCTACTGTTATGACCGCGCAGTCACTGTCTAGCCTTTCCGCCAACATGCTGGTGTGCGCTATCGTCACCGTTTGTGTGTAGCGCTGTCGTCAACATATCACCACCCACAAAGGAGGGCTGGCTATGGCGGAGTTCGATACCATTATTAAAGGCGGCACAGTTGTCGATGGGACCTTGCTCCCACCCTACAAAGCGGATGTCGGCATCAAAAACGGTGTCATCACCAAGATCGGGCATCTCAAGAGTAGTGATGCCAAGCAGGTGCTCGATGCCAGCGGGCTCATTGTCGCACCGGGCGTGATCGACCTGCACTGTCATTACGATGCGCCGATCCATTGGGACCCGTCGTGCTCGATTGGGAGCTGGCACGGTGTCACCTCTGTGACCAACGGCAACTGTGGCTTTGGCTTCGCGCCCGTGCGCCATAAGGATGCCGACCGCTCGATGTGGTCGATGGAGCGCAACGAAGCGATTCCCTACGAGGCGATGAAGGCGACTATGCCATTTACCTGGGAAACGTTCCCGCAGTGGATGGACCATATTGATCGCCTGCCCAAAGGCGTCAACATGATCCAACTTGTGCCAGTCACACCATTAGTGAGTTATGTGATGGGCGGCTGGGATCAAGCCAAGAGTCGTCAGCCGAATGAGAAAGAGATGGCAGAGATTGTCCAGGTACTGGATGGCGCGATGGCCTGCGGTGCCAACGGCTGGGCGGCGCAACGCTTGACCGGCTATGGTGCCTCAGTGCAACGCGACTACGACGGCACCCTCATGGTCTCAGACATCATGTCTGATGAGTTCTATCTGGCCCTGGCTAGAGCGATGCATAAGTATGATCGCGGCTCGATTCAATTCGCGCAGGTGTCGGGCGCGATTGATGAAGGCATTGAAGGCCCGCGGCGTGACATGGATTTTGGTGGACAGCTTGCGCAAGCGAGTAACAAACCGCTGATCTTCAACGCGATCGCGGCCATCGACGAGCGCCCACAAGTCTTTCGTACGATGCTCAGTGTCGTCGACGAATACAACAAGAAAGGTGTGCCATTGGTGGGCCATGCGGTGACGATTCGCGCCAATTTCCGTTTCTCCTTCATTGATCAGTGGAACCTGTTCGATAACGTCGATTCGTGGCGGGAAGCCACGCTCGGGACGCCGGAAGAGCGCACCACCAAGCTGAATAACCCCAAACTGCGGCACGAGATGAAAGCCGAGTATGATCGCAGCAAGCAACCCAAGGTCTTGGGCGACATTGCCGACTTCGTGTGTCGCAAGATTTCGCGCGATGATTTGCGGAGTAAGTATCAAGATCGCTCGGTACGTGAGATTGCCCAAGCCGAAGGCAAACATGTCGTCGATGCGCTCTTAGATGTGTCGGCGGCGGACAACTGGAAAACTCAGTGGCTCACCCCCACCCGCAATCAGAACCCAGACAACTGCAGAGAGATGCTGAGTCATCGTACGGTCGCAGGGTTCTCAGACGGTGGAGCCCATACGAAATTCCAGAACCTGGGGTCGTATCCGACCGATTTGTTGACGTGGATGGTGCGGGAGACAGGAAAAATTTCCTTAGAGCAGGCGCACTACCACATGAGTTACATGCCAGCCTGGGTGGCAGGCTTTAAGGATCGCGGCTGTATCCGCGAAGGCATGGCCGCCGATATTCTCGTCTACGATCTAGAAAAACTCGCGATTAAAGATCCAGAGTTCCTCTATGACGTGCCACCGGATAACGGGGCACGCCTGGTGCAACGTCCAGAAGGCTATCGCTGGATCATAGTGAATGGACAAGTCACCTTTGAGAATGCCAAAGAGACTGGCGTCTACTCGGGGAAACTCCTGCGCTGCGGCGCGTAGAGTCTCCATCGCTACGCGTAGCGATGCCGTAAACGCTGGTAGCGGCCCCTGGGCGCTGTGGCATCACGCCGTCCACTGCGCCCATTTCTGCAGATTGCCCGTTCGGACTACAAGGCCGCCACCGGCTGTTCGCGCATCGCACGCAGTGCGTCGAGTGATCCTACCGACTGAGGCTTTGAGCCTTTGCTCAATGGTCGCGAACCCGGTGTTACTTCGAACGGCGACGTTAGTCCTAACTCCTTTCCGATCTCGCGCACTGCAGGCATGACCTCGGTCGCGATCAACCGCATATTATTGAGGCGATCTTCTTTCGAGATCGGTCCGTCGTTCTGCCAAAATGCAAAAATGCCCGGTCGCAGAACTTCCAGCACCGTGCGCAACTTGGGAATCACCGTCTTTGGTGTACCGCAAATCACTTGCATTGCTCGCTCGACCGCAGGGAATGCGTCGAGAATCTGCTTCCGTGTTTGTTCGACGTCGATGGGCTTGTCTTGCCAGATGGCAGAGCGCGTTTTAATCTGCGCGTCAGAGATGCTTTCGTTTTTGGAAAGAGTCGAGCCATCTGCCAACCCTGCCCATGGACTGCCTTTAGTCGCTTCTGGGTCGGTGAACTGCCGCGCCATGCGCCGTGTCGCATCTTTCGAGTTGTAGCCCGGCGGGAACATCCATTGCGGTTGACCAAACAAACTGTATCCAATACCCGCACCGCCGAACATATCCCACTTGGCAATCTCACGTGCCTTCTCTTCTGTCTCAGCAACATAGACTTTTTGTAGGTAGCCGAAGTTCTCTGGTCCGACCTGATACCCTTCTGCGGCTGCTGCATCACGGTACATATTCCACAATTCGACCGTCGGTTCGAGGAACGTCGCCAGCGCAACGTAGGGGTAGCGATGCTTGGCGCACCACACGACCGTCTCAGGACTTAGCAGTCCAGGAATCCAGATCGGCGGATGCGGCTTCTGAATCGGTAAGCACCAAGGATCAACGAAACGATAATGGAAATGTTTGCCCTCATAGCGGAACGGTCCTGGCTTCGTCCAGGCCTGGATCACTACCTCATGGGCTTCGTTGAAGTATTCACGGTTGAAGGCAGGATTCGCATTAGACGCGAATTGTTCGCTTCCACCACCGCGCACCCACCCAGCAACGAGGCGACCGCCAGAGATCATATCAATCATGCCAAGCTCTTCGGCGAGGCGTAACGGATTACCCACTACTGGCAGCGGGTTCCCCAAGAGCACGATTTTTACTTTCTTCGTGATGCGCGCAAGAATCGATGCTTCGACATCCATCACCGAGCCCATACAGAAGGCCGTGTCATGATGTTCGTTCAGCATCACGCCGTCGAAGCCTAGCTCTTCGGCTAACACCTTCTCGTCGAGATACTCATTCAGTAGCTGTCCACCTTTCACCGAATCGAAATGTTTGTTTTCGATCCCAAAGAAACCGGTCTTGATGACTTCGTCATTCGACACGTACCGGTAGGGTCGTTCAGTGAAGTACATCAGATGCATCGTGCTATCCTCCTTATTTGACTGTCAGCTGAAAAAGCTTTCCACCTCGCGGACAAACTCGCTCGGTGTCTCGACCTCGGGTCGATGGCCACAGTTATCGAACACACGCAAACTCGCAGACGACATCACTCTCTGATAGTCGGCAGCTGCGCTCAGCGGAACGACCTTATCCTCGCGCCCCCACAGCAACAACGTGGGCAAGCTCCGAGCGACTCCCAATAAATGCGGCAAACTGGGATTGTGCATGAACGGGGCCCACGCCAGCCGTGCTGACTGCGCCCGTGCTTCTTCTAAACGCTCGAATTGCTCGGGTCCCTCACCGCCGTAGAGTTGGTCGTACTCCTCAGTCGCATCGGCATCATGAACCGTCACAAAAAGATGCTTCAGCGCCATCAGTTGGAAGAAATCAAGAATGGCTCCTTCCTTCGGACGGACACCCATCGGCGCGACCAACACGAGCTTGCGAAACTGAGCCGGATTGCATGCGGCCATCTCTGCCGCAATCCATCCGCCCAGCGAAAAACCGATCGCATCAATGGGAGCGAGATGCTGCTCGACCAGGTAGCGCGCGTAAAAGCCCGCCATGTCACGAATGTTACTGATCCACTCCGCCCGTTCCGTGCGGCTATAGCCCGGATGCTGCGGGATAATCAGCGTGCGCGAGCGTGCAAGCGCACTGTTCCATTTGAGCCACCCAGGCCAACCTAACTCCTCATGCAACACCAACAACGGACGGCCTGTGCCACCCCGGACAACTACCAAAGCGCTACCATCGACTTGCACTACCTCCTCTTTCCATTCCGGTGAACCATTACTTGATGCCATGATCGGGTTGTCCCTCCCTTTGTGGGCTACGTACCACGGTAGTCTCACCATAACAAGGGATGAATATTTGACCCATAACCCATGTTCTATGTTATTCTCGATTACGACAGCATGTTCACTTTGATGTTCCGCGTTGCCGTGTCCGTTGCGATGATATGACGTTGCAATTCCATCTCTCGTTCGTCAAATCCCAATGCTAGCCCCACCAGTTGGGGCAGGTGCAAGATCGGCAGACCAATCGGTCGCTTGGCTTTCTTGGCCGCGTTGGGTTGATTGCCGTCGAGGTTCAGGTGGCACAGCGGACAAGGCGTGACCATACAATGCGCGCCTTTGTCTTTGGCTTCACCGGTGTGATCGCTCACCATGCGCATCGAGTTGTCTTCATTGGCAGTCAGAATGGGAAATCCACAACATTTGGACTTGCCACCAAAGTCCACCACTTCCGCGCCAACGAGGCTGATGAGGTCTTCGAGGTACGTTTTGCGTCCGCTGAAACCCTTCGGGGCCATCAGGTCGGATGGACGTCGTAAGTAGCAGCCATAGAACGGGGCGACCTTGAGCCCGGTCAGTTGCCGTGTGACTTTCTCCTTGAGCTTGTCCGTGCCGTAATCCTCCATCAGGACCCAGAGCAAGTGCTTCACTTCAAGTGTGCCGCGATACGCCAGTCCTTCCTCGGCTAAGTATTTTTCGTTGATCTGTGCACGGTAATCAGTATCGTTCTGCAGGCGATGGTTGGCTTGCGTCATCACGCCCTGACAGGTGCTGCAGATCGTCATGATAGTGGAGAACCCGCCCTGCTCTGCTTTGGCAAAAGTGCGGGCATTGATCGGATCCGAAAGATCGCGACTCATCACGCCAGCGCCAGTGCAACCCACATCGGTTAGTTCTTGGAGTTCAAGGCCGAGCTTGTCGGCCACTTTTACTGCCGCTGGATAGAGCTCAGGACAGCCCCCACGCGACACACACCCCGGATAAAATGCGTACCTCATAGTTTCCCCTCCTCGGCTTTGTCGATGATCTGACGAATCTCCTTGGCACCGGGCCGGCGGTGATGCAGGTAAGGGATCGGCGCTTTTCGCCTCACCAGAGCGCGGGCCGCAATCGGGAGCAGTTTCAAGAGGCCAGGCAAATTCAGGAGGCCTTCGCTTTCGATGGCTAATCGGCCCTCGTCGAGCCAGCCACTCTGCTTCACGGATTTCACAAAGCTCTCGTAGTGCCGTCGCACCTTGGGATTATGCGCACCAGAGCGAACGCCCTGGCGAATCGCTTCATCGCGGATCTCGAAGATGCGTGACGTCGGCTCAATGCCCAGCGGGCAGTGACCATTGGCCTCGAAGCAATGCGCGCAGTCCCACACGCCGCGCGGTTCACTGATTTCCTTGAGCCGTTCGCTATGACGGCTATCCCGTGGATCGAAAATCGCGCGATAGGCCTTGGTCAACGCGGCAGGACCGACAAATTCACGATCCACCGCAACGACCGTACACCCTTCGTCACACAGACCACACATCACGCAGCTCATAGCGGTGCGCACCTCGGCGAGTTGCTCTTCGGCTACAGAAGCCGTGCCGTTGGGTTCAGCCGTCTGTGGTGTGATCCACGGGGTCACGGCACGGATCTTACGCCACAGAAACGCCTCCATGTCATAGACCAGGTCCTTCACCACCGGGATGTGGCGCATCGGCTCGACCGTGACCACCCCATCTTTCCCGACCACATCTACGACTCGGGTCGTGCACCCGAGCACGCCTTTCTTATTCACTCGGAGTGCGCAATCTCCACATGCCCCGCGTTCACAATTGGCACGGAACGCCAGACTCGGGTCGTGTTCCTCGCAGATGCGCGTCAACCCATCCACAATCGTGGCCCAATCTGGCAAGTCCATCTGATACGTTACTGGACCGGCCTGTTGTGGCTGCGCAGGATCAAAGCGCTGGACTTTAAAGGTCGCGTGCATCGTGTCCCTCCTTTTTTTCTGCAAACGTCTTGCGGCTCATGCGTCAGGGCGAAAGAAGTGCATTGACCGGACGCGTGGCCACCATCGGACCATTCCCTCCATGTGAAACCAGCGTATGCTGGCGCCATTCCTGGTCGTTCGTCAGCGGAAAATCACTGCGAAAGTGGACGCCGCGACTTTCCGTTCTCGTCTGTGCAGCGTTGACGATCGCCGCGGCGACATCGAGCAAAGACGCGAGTTCAAAGAAGGCTAGGAGTTCGGCGTTGTACATTTTGCCGTGGTGTCGCAATGAAACCTGCGCGTAGCGCTGTTGTAGCGCTGTCAGTTCCTGCGCAGCGACAGCAAGACCTTCACGCTCCCGCACCAACCCCACATGCGCATCCATAACGGTCGTTAATTCATGACTGATCTTGGGTACGGTATCCTCACCAGCCGGGCGCGCGAAAATCTCCTGTACGCGTCTCTGCTCATCTGTCACCAGCGCTTGCGCGACTGGCGCTGGTCGTGTGGTCTTGGCATAGGCGGCTGCAGCGACACCTGCACGTCGCCCGAACACCACACAGGATGTGAGTGTATTGCCTGCAAGGCCGTTGGCACCGTGGACCCCGTGCCACGCGCATTCACCGGTAGCAAAGAGGCCAGGCACAGTGGTCACGCCATCCAAGATGGTTTCGATACCACCAAGGAGGCGATGCGCGAGAGGACGCACCGGTAACGGCTCACGATCAAGCGCGATACCAGCTAACTCAGTGGCAACGCGCTGCAAATACGGAAAACGCGACGTCAGCACCTGTTTCCCAATCGGTCGCATATCAAGCAGAAAGGGACTGTCCCTGCGCGCTGCTCCCGCCGTCTGCGCCATCGTGCGACATAACGAATCCCGTAACAGCGGACCGTTGGGTTGCAGCAGCGGCTGTCCAGTCGAATCACACAATAGTGCGCCCTCAGCTAGCGCCGCTTCCGAGGCAAACGCGCGATGGGAATGAAAACCCAACGGATGGTATTGCACCATCTCCATATCCACGAGCCGCACGCCAGCGCGATAAGCGAAACTCATCCCATCGCCCGTACACGATCGTGCCGCCGTGCTGCGTTGGTACACTCGTCCAGCACCATCCGTCGCGAGAATCACTGCGGGAGCGGTGAATGCGGTAAGGGTGCTCGTGCGTTGGTCTAACGCGACAACACCGCAGCATTGCCCCTCATCGACAAGGAGTGAGAGGACTTGCCACTCATCATACGACGGGATCTGCGCCTTGAGCAGTTGCTCGTAGAGCGTCTGCAGCACGACATGACCAGTGATATCGGCGGCAAACACGGCGCGCGGAGTGCCACTGCCGGTCAACTGCCGGAACGCCAGTGTTCCTGCACTCGTGCGTGCGAAGGGCACGCCGCAATGATCGAGACGAAGTACCTCGTCTGCGGCCTCGCGAGACAATACCGTCAACGCCTCGGTCTCGCACAGGCCTCTTCCCGCTGCTTCACTGTCTTGCGCATGTCGTGCAGCGGAATCGTCAGGGCTCAGCTCCGCGTTCAAGCCGCCAGGCGAAGCAACCGTATGACTCCGCACGGGATGGGTTTTGCTGACGACCACCACCCGTGCTCCGGCTTCGTGCGCGGCAAGCGCTGCGCGCAGTCCTGCTACGCCACCACCCACAACCAGGACATCATACTCCGGCATAGGGTCCCTCCTTCGTAGCGTCACCAGACTCAGTATCGCATCAAGACAAAGAGGAAAACAACACCACCTGGCCGGAACATACCCCAGGCGAAAGCCGGACTGCAAGACTTTTGGTTGCTGATTCGTCTATCGTCGCACGCCCCCTGTGTCGCTCGCGAAAATCGCAGTACAGCTTGACGACAGCATCCCATCTGGAGTAAGGCCAGGATCAGCAGAACCAGCAGCAAGGTTCCGGTCTGTCGTAATCGTCCATGATGAACACAGCGCCCACCCATACCCGTTGGCTCATCCTCACCGTGATCTTTGGTATCGGGGAGTTGATGTTCATCGACCGGGTGAACATCTCGATCGCGGCCAAGTACATCATGCCGGAGTATGGTCTGAGTGATGTCCAGATGGGCTGGATCTTCAGTGCCTTCGTCTTTGGTTATGCCGTCTTGCAAATCACGGGTGGCACACTTGGTGACAGATTCGGCCCACGACACGTACTCGCAGGCGCGATCTTCGGGTGGTCTGCCTTCACTGCCGTCACTGCACTCGCTGGCGATTGGCTGCTCACATCGGCCATCGGCGTGGTCGGTTCATTCATTGTCGTGCGCGCATTAATCGGAGTTGGGGAAGCGGCTGGACCACCAAACTATAATCGTGTGGTCGCCAATTGGATGGCTCCAGGTGAGCATGGCTTGGCATTGGGGATCACAACCAGTGGCAGTGCACTGGGTGCTGCGCTGACGCCACCACTGATGGTGTGGATCATGCTGCATCTGGGTTGGCGTGCGGCCTTCTATATTGTCGGTGCAGTTGGGATGCTGGTTGCGTTGCTGTGCTACTGGTTCATCACAGATCGACCGGAACAGCATGCCTGGGTGAATGATGCGGAACGCGCCTTGATCGCGTCGGGAGGAGAACCCACATCCAGCGCCTCCGCAGCGTCCCGCGGCACTCCATGGAGGGTGCTGCTCACACGTCCAGATCTATGGTGTCTTACCTTGTCATACGGCACGTTGGGCTATATTAGCTACATCTACTTTTCCTGGTTCTACCTGTATCTGGTGAATGTCGGGGGCTTCTCATTGGTCAGTGGTGGGTGGTTCAGCACCGCGCCTTTTTTTATCAGTGCCGCAGCAGCACCGGTCGGCGGCTGGCTGTCCGGTAGGCTGAGCCGAGGGTATGGGAAACGCGTCGGACCCTGTGGCCTCGGGTTTTGCTGTCCGCTCGTGGCATCACTATTGATGTATTGTGGTGCGGCCACGTCTGACCCCTATCTGTCTGTGATCGCACTCTCACTTGGCGAGGGCATGTTATTGTTAAGTGTCGCCGCATACTGGGCGACGACGATTGACTTGGCGAAGCCATACGCTGGAGCAGTGTCCGGGCTCATGAACATGGGCGGGAATGTCGCGGGGACTGTGTCGCCTACGTTGACTCCGTACCTGGCGCAGCACTGTGGCTGGAACCGTGCCGTGTATGTTGCTGCCGCACTGGCCTTTGTCGGTGCGTTCTTTTGGCTCGGGATTCATCCGGAGCACGAGATTGACCTGGGAGAACAGCCAGTTCCGACTCCCCCGGTCGCTGCTCCTCGTCCTTCTGCTATAGAGACCATGACGTGACAGCAGATTGCATCGGTCCTTATGAAAAGAATCGGAAAGGTAAGCCTTTGACGGGAAAGAGGGATGATATGAGCGACAAGTGCGACGACGTGATGGCCCGTCTTGCGCGTCTAGAAGACCTCGAAGCCATTCGGCAGACGTGGCTGGACTATTGCCATCGACTCGATTCGGCGAATTGGACCGCCCTCCGCGACGTGTTTACCGAAGATGCGGTCCTCGAGATGCATGGACTGGACCATTTGGTCAAGGGAATGGATGGGCAGTATCGCGGCCGCCAGGCGATCATCAACGACTTTTATCGACGGACCGGAGCCGTCGTGTCACACGACGCCAAGCCGATGTTCGTCACCGGGCATATCATCACGAACATGCAGATCGCGCTCGATGGCGATGAAGCCACCACCTTGGCGTACTTTTTCGAGATCGTCGCCAACGATCGGGTGTTGATCGGCACGTATCAGCATCGCGTACGGCGCGACGCCGATCGCTGGCGGTTTCGTTTCTTGCGCATAGCGATTCGCTATCGCGCCAAGCTGGAAGCGACGGACGTGGGTGGTCAATCACTCAACGACATCCTGGCACGTCCGGTCTAGCAGAGGGTACTGCCTCCGCACGCCTGTCGACCTCCTGCAGCTGTTGTTGGCAAGGGAGATGACCGCACTTCCACCTCACCGTTACTAGCATCCTGATCGATGCGCGGTTCCGATCGTTGCTTGACAGAGTCGTCAGTTTTGATCTATGGCGAAAGCAACATCGGTGGTGCGACATGGGCTCGCAGAGGGCGGTACCGTAGCGAAAAGGAGGGACCATGCGCTTCGGCTTTTTCGAACAACTCCCACGCGCCGCGTGGCAATCTGAGCAGCAGCGCTATCAACTGTCAGACGCTCGATGGAACGATTCGCCAGAGAGGTCATGCCGCGCTGTCAATAACACCTGACCGTAGCAACGTCACAGAAAGTACACAAATGACACCGGATTCACCCTGTCGACCAACAGTACATCATACACATCACCGTGATGGTGAAAGGAGGATAAATATATGCCGCTCTATTTAGACGAAATCTACTTCAACGTAGACAGCCCAGAGGCCGCGAAGAAAGGGGTCGCGCTCATCCAGGGGGCGATTAAGAATGGATTCCCGCCTGGCGTGACCTTGAAGGCGGGACCGTGGGGATCGAATGAAGAGCCCAAAATCGTGCTCATCCTTGACATCCAGGACCATGCGCTCACCTTTGATGGGTTTTCCAAAGCAGTGAGTTCGGGCGTGGTGGCCAAACGCCGCCTGACACCGCTGGTGGAGTGGAGTGCGGTGGAAAAAGCGCTCGGATAAGGGCTCCACATCGAGTGGTTGAAAACCTCTCCCTTTGCCCTGCGACAGCGCTCGCCGTGAGCGTGCCGAAGGGCGAAGAACGGCCTTCTCGACGAGTCTGTGGACTGCAAACAACGAGGGACGATCTCACAAAACAAAAGGAGGAAGCTCTCGATGGCACGGATTCCCTATGTGCAAAAAGACCAGGCCCCCCAGAGGTCAAAGAGCTGTATGAGAACTGTGCTGGGCAATTCAAACTGCGCGATGTGCCGAATGTGGTTAAAGCACTGGCCAATAGTCCGAAGCTTGCACGGCGCGTCTTTCCCTTGGGCGACTATTTCATGCGCGAGTCCACGCTGGATCCACGCCTGCGGGAGCTGGCGGTCCTCACCCTCATGAACCGCCTGCACTGCAACTACGGCTTCGTGCGCCACATTCCGATTGCCGAACACACCGGCATCTCCCGCGCCCAGATCGATACTATTGCCCCGTATGCCACGAGTGGGCTGTTTAGTAGTGACGACAAGGAGATCATCAAGTACGCTGAAGACCTGACGCTCAAAGGTCAGGTGGATGACGAGTTGTATCGTCGCGTGCAGGACCGCATCGGGCAGCAGCATCTCCTCGATCTCACAGCCGCCATTGCCTTCTGGAATATGATGGCCCGTAATCTGAACGCCCTGAAGATTGATCTGGAGGACTGGTAAGGCACGCCACTGTCTGTGAACCGGAAGGGGCTGATTGGTAAAAGCAACTGTTCTGAATAGTTACGCCTTCCGGGAAACCACGCGTTGGCAGAGGCAGGGAAACGCTTCCCCGGTGCGACATGTGAAGCGGTGTCACAGAGGCGTGCGAGATGACTAACGTGGAATCGTCCGTGACCGTGCGCATAGCGAGTGCCGCAGATCTTGAAGCCCTTGTCCGTCTGGCCGTGGCCTTTCGTGATCACCTCACCCACGTGACACCGTCAGAGGAGGCCTTTCGTGTCTCGATTGCGCAGCTCCTGCAGGACACCGGAGTTGAGTTCTTCGTGGGGTGCGACGACCGCGGAGCGAGGCTGGGGTATGTACAGTGTCGCTATCGCTACTCAGCCTGGGTCTCAGGATTGGAGGCAGAACTGGAAGACGTCTTTGTGGTGCCCGCCGCACGGCGTCGTGGCGTCGGGCGACAGCTCATAGAGTTTGCGCTGAATCGTGCGCGTGAAAACGGGTGTCGATCCATCGGGCTTAACACCAACGAGCGCAAGCTGGAGGCGCTCGCCTTGTACAGAACGTTCGGGTTCCGTTCAGAGCGACCACGTTGGGCGGGCGGACGGCAACTCTGGCTCGACCGCTCACTGGAAGCCAGATGATCACTGCGGCATGTGTGCCGTAAATGCGCCGTGGCGAGCCCGTGAACGATCCTGTTACGCGGTCGTACCTCTGGGCACCGTAGGTAGAAACAGAGTGTGACATATAAGCGACACGAAAGAGCTCGCGTCATACAACGTGAGCCTCAGGCGTGACAAAGTGATATAGGAGATGCCGTGCGTATGAGAGTAAGAGCAGCGTACGTGACTGATGCCCCAGCCATTGCCCGGGTGCAGGTCGAGAGCTGGCGGACCACTTATGCTGGCATCGTCCCTGCCGACTACCTGGCAAATCTGTCCTATGAACAGCAAGGCCAGTTTTGGGAACACGTCGCGTCGACTGTATGTGGTCCGGCAGCGTTGTACGTTGCCGAGGGAGCCTCAGGAGAAATCACCGGGTTTGCGTCGAGTGGCACCGAGCGGACTGGCCATCCGCTCTACACCGGAGAACTCTATGCGATCTATCTCCTCGCTGACTGTCAGCGACACGGCGTCGGGCGGCAGTTGTTCCAGGCTGTGGTCGACGGCTTGTTGCAGCACGGGTTGTCGACCATGCTGGTCTGGGTGTTAGCAGACAATCCGGCGCGTGCCTTTTATGAAACGTTGGGTGGGCAGTACGTCACGGAACAAGAGATCATGATCGGGAATGCACAATTGAAAGAAGTCGCGTATGGGTGGCGTGATATTCACGGGCTTGGGAGTCAGCCGCCCATGCTCTGCTGACACCAGAAACGGTCCGAAACAGAGAACCAACAGCTATGGCGCGAACCTTCGAGCTTGCAACGCCCATCGACGGAACGGTAGAGGAAGCCTGGCGCGTGCTCACCGACTTTGCCGCGTATGTGCAGTGGAATCGCTTGGTGCCGTTCGGTCACGGATCTGCCACTCCTGGCACTCATCTCGAGTTTCGGCTGCGTGGTCGGCCAGGCCGCCGTCGCCCGCGGGTGGTCACGAGTACCCCACCGCAAGAACTCGTGCTGCAAGATACAGTAGGACACAAGACACTGCTCCACATGACGCATTGGTTCACGTTCGTACCTGCCGCCCAATCGCCAGGAGTGGACTTGTGTCAACGATGGCGTGCTGAAGGGATGCTTGTGCCCCTGCTGTGGCCCCTGCTTCGTCGTGACATGGCACGCTTTGCCGAATTTGGTCATGGCTTGCGTGACCGCGTACGTGAGCTGCGCCAGGTACAGGGGAAGACGTAGTGCACGGGCATAGGGGCAGAGAAGCAGGGACGTCATCACGGTCAGTGCAAATCTTGACGGCATCACGCCGAGTGTCAAGTGTCGCACGGGAACGAATACATGCTCCAAAGGAGAAACTGATGGGCACTGTCGAGAATAAAGAGTTGATTGCCGACGCTTTCGCTGCCTGGGCAAACGGCGATGGCATGGCCTTCTTCAATTTGCTGACTGATACCGCCACGTGGACTGTACTGGGCACCTGCCCGATCTCGGGGACCTATGTCGGTCGCCAACACCTCATTGAGCACGCCCTCAAACCCCAACGCGCGAAACTCGCTGGGCCTCCCACACCAACAGTGATCAATCTGATCGCCGAGGGAGATACCGTTGTCATTCAGTGGGTCGGCAACGGTACGACCAAAACCGGCCAGCCGTACAACAACAGCTACTGTTATGTCGTGCAGATCAAGAATGGGAGAATCGTGCGGGGCACGGCCTACCTCGATACCGAATTAGTCCGTTCGATCTGGTAATCTGCACTTCAGTATGACATCAGTAGTGAAAGAGGAAAGGGCGACGTATGAACAAGGAATCATTTGTGATCTCTGTCCCCGACACGACCCTCACGGATCTGCGAGAGCGGTTGGCGCGGACCCGCTGGCCTGAGGAATTAGACAACGAGAGCTGGCAATACGGCACCAACCTCACCTCTCTCAAGGAGCTGGTCGCCTACTGGCACACGCAGTATGATTGGCGTCACCATGAACGTGAGATGAACGCCTTTCAGCAGTATCGGGTCACCATCGACGGCCAACCCATTCACTTCATTCACGAACCCGGCCGCGGTCCCAAGCCCATGCCGTTGATCCTCACACACGGCTGGCCATGGACGTTTTGGGATTTCCACAAAGTGATTCGGCCACTGACCGATCCCGCCACCTTCGGTGGTGATCCTGCGGATGCTTTTGATGTCGTGGTGCCCTCACTGCCCGGCTTTGGCTTTTCGATCCCGTTAACCAAGACCGGGATCGCGATCCGCGAAGTGTCGGATCGCTGGGTGACCCTCATGCGTGAGGTGCTTGGGTATCAGCGCTTTGCTGCACAAGGGGGTGACATTGGGGCGTTGGTCAGCACGGATCTTGGCCATGCCTATGCGCAGTATCTCATAGGAGTTCATCTGAACCTTGCGATCCCGCTGACCATGGAACTGCCACCAGAGTCAGAGTATGCCGAGGATGAGAAGCACAAATTTATCAGCACCCAGAAGTTTTTCGCTGAAGGCCGAGGCTATGCCGCTATTCAGGGAACACGACCGCAAACAGCCGCGTATGGGCTGACCGACTCCCCCGCAGGCTTGTGCGCCTGGATTCTGGACAAACGCCGCGCGTGGAGTGACTGCGGTGGAAATGTCGAACTCCGCTTTAGCAAAGACGACTTACTCACCACCATGACACTCTATTGGGTCACGGGAACGATCGGCACCTCGTTTCGCTCCTACTATGAACGGCGCGTGCATCCGTGGCAGCCGGTGCACCAAAGACAACCGGTAGTCGAAGCACCCACGGCGGTTGCCGTATTTCCCAGAGATGTGGTCTTGCTGCCGCGCCGCTGGGCTGAGCGCTACTACAACCTGCAGCGCTGGACGGTGATGCCACAAGGTGGTCATTTCGCCCCGATGGAAGAGCCTGAGCGCTTGGTAGAGGACGTCCGGACCTTCTTTCGTGCGTTCCGCTAAGGGAGTGGCTGCTTGCCGGAGTTGATGAATCGGCATGGTCCAGTGCGAATATCAGACGGTGTACGTGTCACGCGTGGCCGCCAATGGTCTGAGTAGTCACCACATCCCCTGTCATGAGCGCCCGGCATTTGACAACCTGGGAGGACGTGCGGGATAAGGGATACACAACGCGAGCGTGGAGACGAAGGCGATGAAGAGCGTGCCATCGATGCTGGTCATCAGGCACTGGTCAGACAAGGAGAACCACGATGCAGATACAGTATGGCGATGTGGCCGTGACGGTGACTGAGGGAGTGGCGACCGTGGAGCTGCAACGCCCGCCACACAATCTGCTTGATTTTGCGCTGCTCCAGACGTTGGCGACTGCGTTCGAGTCTCTCGATCATGAAGCGTACTGTCGAGCTATTGTGCTTGCCTCGGTCGGTACCCATTTCTGTGCTGGCGCCCATTTCAGCTATCTGCAGGGACAAGCCGAACAGCAAACCTGGAGTGCAGACGCAGGCAATCCTTGGTACGCCGAGGTCGTGCGACTGTACGCCTGCCGCAAACCCGTAATCGGGGCGATTCACGGCGCGGCGATCGGTGGTGGCTTCGGCCTGG
>Ga0194131_10004110_pt1 | contig 22244 bp, 20 predicted proteins | sample TA2KigO120mmetaG_FD_148631 | JGI IMG/M metagenome (GOLD analysis project Ga0194131, IMG submission 148631) | Freshwater microbial communities from Lake Tanganyika, Tanzania - TA2015053 Kigoma Offshore 120m | ecosystem: Environmental > Aquatic > Freshwater > Lake | place: Tanzania: Lake... | reverse complement strand
CCGGCCGTGCCCGCCGGCGCCGCGAGGCTGGGCCTCGCGCGGGGCCTCCGCGACGACGGCCTCCGCCGCGACGGCCTCCGCCACGGGCGAACCGGGGCGCATCCCGGCGAGGCGGCGGAACGACAGGCGCCGGAAGGTGATGCCGAGGCTCGAGGCCACATCGCCGACCGCGTCGAACGCGCGATCGTCGGAGACGAGCTCGATGATGTCGCCCGCGCGCGCGGCCGCGAGCCAGACGCCGGCGCCGACCGCGATCCGCAGGTCGCTCCAGTCCCGGACCCCGACCGACGGGGCGCTGTGCACGAGCTGGGCGCCGTGACGCGCCAGCAGGCGCGCGGCGTCGTGCCCGATCACGCGCCAGTTGCCGACCGCGATGAACTCGGTGCGCGCGCTGGCCCGGTCGACGGCGAGGTGCTCGATCACGCGCGCGATGTGCTCGGCGCGGCTCGTGTTCTCGACGTCGAAGAAGATCGCGCGGCGCCGGTCCGGGTACGGGCGGTCCGGGCCCGGGGGCGGCACCCGGGCGGCCATGCCCGGCTCCGGCGTCGCCAGCGGCACGACGGGGTCGTGCTCGACGACCTCGAGGGGCGGCGGCGGCGCGACCTCGAGCGAGGGCTCCTCGGGGGCCTCGACCCGGCGGGCGGACGGGGCGGCGCGGCGGCGGGGCTGGGCGTTGGTGGTTTTGGTCTTGGACGAGTCGGCGGACGACCGCCTGCGTGGGGCTTTTTTCGCTCTACTCAAAGGTTGCCTCGGTGAGGGGAACTGGGGGATTGAATTGGGATCTGCGCGCTCCTGCCCTCAGAGAATAGCAGCAATGGCCACCGGCACGAAACTCCGGGGCGGGCTGTTATGCTACCTGACATGACAACACCCGGCTCCGAGCAGTTCGAGTCTCTCCTCGCCCAGCGGGCCCGCATCGGCTTCGGCGTCCCGGTCCACACGCCGCGGCCGTCCATGAGCGCCCTCTACGAGTTCGGGGGCGGCTACCCCGACCCCGAGTCCTTTCCCTACGAGGGGATGATCGAGGCCACCAAGCAGATGATGGCCGCCGAGGGCGCCGCCGCCATGACGTATGGCGACGCCCAGGGCTACCGGGCGCTGCGGGAGCTCATCTGCCACAAGTACGAGCTGTTCGAAGCCTTCAAGGCCGAGCCCGAGAACATCATCGTCTCCAACGGGTCCGGGCAGGCGCTGGCGCTCGCGTTCAGCGCGTTCGTCGACCCGGGCGACGTGGTGATCACCGAGGCGCCCACCTTCTCGGGCACGCTCAACACCATGCGCCGGCACGGGCCGGAGATCCTCGACGTGCCGCTGGACGGCGAAGGCATCGTCACCGACGCCGTCCGCGCGCGGCTCGAGGCGCTGCGCAAGCAGAGCCGCCGCTGCAAGCTCATCTACACGATCGTGAACTTCCAGAACCCGGCGGGCATGTGCCAGTCGCTGCGCCGCCGCCACGAGCTCATCGCGCTGGCGCACGAGTACGACACGCTGATCCTCGAGGACGACGCCTACGGCGAGCTGCGCTTCGAGGGCGAGACGCTGCCGCCGCTCTACGCGCTCGACCGCGGCGGCCGCGTGATCCGCGCGGGCACGCTCTCGAAGATCCTCGGCGCGGGCGTCCGCATCGGCTGGCTCTGCGCGCCGAAGGAGATGATCCCCGCGTTCCAGGGCTTCCTCTTCGGCGGCGGCGTGAACCCGTACATGTCGCGGGTGGCGACGTACTACATGCGCGACAACCTCGTGCCCCACGTGCAGCGGCTGATCGCGGTGTACCGCGCCAAGCGCGACGGCATGCTGCGCGGCCTCGACGACGTGCTGCGCGGGACCGACTACGACGTGAGCCGGCCCGAGGGCGGCTTCTTCCTCTGGGTCAAGCTCCCGACGGGCACGGACCAGAAGAAGCTCGCGGAGCTCGCGGTCGAGTCGCGCGTGCAGTTCACGCCCGGCCCGGCGTTCTATCCGAACAAGCCCGGCGGCGAGCAGCACATCCGCCTCGCGTTCAGCTACGAGACCCCGGAGAAGAACTACGAGGGCGCGCGGCTCATCGGCAAGGCGATCCTGGGTGCCGCGACTCGCACATAAGGTCGCGCTGATCAGCGGCGGCGCCCGCGGGATGGGCGCCGCCATCGCGCGGCTCTTCGCCCACGAGGGCGCCCGCGCGGTCCTGGGCGACGTGCTCGAGGACGAAGGGCGCGCGGTCGCCGCGGAGATCTCGGCGAAGGGCGGCGACGCGGCGTTCGTGCGCCTCGACGTCACCAGCGAGTCCGACTGGGCGCGCGCGGTCGCCCTCGCGGTGGAGCGCTTCGGCGGCCTGCACGTGCTGGTCAACAACGCGGGCGTCAGCGCGGCGAGCCGCGTCGAGGACACCACGCCCGCCGAGTGGGACCGCGTGATGGACGTCAACGCCAAGGGCGTCTTCCTCGGCACGCGCGCGGCGATCCCCGCGATGCGGAGCGCGGGCGGCGGCTCGATCGTGAACATCTCCTCGCAGCTCGGCCTCGTCGGCACCGACATCACCAGCCCGCAGTACTCGGCGTCGAAGGGCGCGGTCCGCCTGCTCACGAAAGTCACCGCGCTGCAGTACGCGAAGGAAGGCATCCGCGCGAACTCCGTGCACCCCGGCCCGATCGTGACCCCGATGACCGAAAAGCGGCGGGCGGATCGCGCGACGAGCGAGCTCATGCGATCGCGCATTCCGATGGGGCGCTTCGGCGAAGCCGACGAGGTCGCGTACGGCGTCCTCTACCTGGCCTCGGACGAAGCCTCGTTCGTGACCGGCAGCGAGCTCGTGATCGACGGAGGCTGGACGGCTCAATAGCGCCGTCCCCGCGAGCCCGCTCAGCGCTGAGCGGCCGCCTCGGCTCCCGTGTAGCCCTGCCGGTGGAAATAGTTCGCGTTGTAGAACGCCAGCACGAGGTCGCGATAGATCGCGGGCTCGTAGCGCGCGGGGCTCGCAGCGCTCACGCTCGTCGGCACGCACTCGATGCGCGCGCCGATGTTCGGGCTGTAGAAGAACGCGATCGAGTAGCGGTCCGTGCCCGAGTCGTTGAGCACGCCGTGCGGGGTCGAGAGGAAGCGGTCGTTCGACCAGCGCTTCATGATGTTGCCGAGGTTGACGAGGAACGTCCCGGGAATGACCGGCGGCGCCAGCCACTCCCCGCTCGGCAGACGCACGGCCAGCCCCGGCACGTCCTCGCGCGCGAGGAACGTGATAAACGAGTTGTCGGTGTGCGGGCCCTGCCCGAACTGCTCGTCGTCGTCCGTCTCCTGCGGGGGGTAGTGCAGGAAGCGGAGGTTCACGTGCGCCTCGTTGCGGAAGTACGGACCGAAGAAGTCCGCCGGCAGCTCCAGCGCGCGCGCGAGCACCGGCAGGGTCCGCTCGCCGAGCCCTTCGAGCGCCTTGAAGTACCGCACCATCGCGACGCGCATGCCCTCGTGCCCGCGCGGCCACTGGTTCATCCCGCGGAGCGGGAGGCCCGCGCGCACGTCCGGGTGGTCGGGCCCGCGGTCGTGGCTGATGAAGAAGCTCTCGTTGTAGTTCGGCCGCGTCGCCTTGTGGACGTCGGAGGCGCGCTGCATGCTCTCGTTCACCGGCAGGTAGCCGATGTTGTTGTCGTTGATCTTCAGCGCGAGCTTGTCCGCGAGCGGCATCGCGTGGAGCTCGCGCGAGGCGGCGAACGCGCCGTCGACGACGTCCTGGGCCACCCCGTGGCCGGCGACGTAGAAGAACCCGACGCGCTCGCACGCGCGCCGAACCTCCGCCGCCACGCGGTCCAGCGCCCCGGGCTCGCCCCGGAAGGCCGGCGCGAGATCGATCACCGGGATGTCCTTCGTCGCGTCGTCCACGTCGCGCACCGCACGGCTTCGGAAGATGTTCATCGGGGCCCCGCCTCCCGGATCATCCTCGCACGACCCGGGCGACGAGCGCACGGAGGGTCTCGAACGTCACGGGCTTGGCGATCGTCATGTCGACCGCGCGGCGATCGTCGTCGCTGCGGGCCGACTCCTGCCACCCGGTGATGAGCGCGACCGGAAGCTTCGGCCAGCGCGCCTTGATCGCGCGCGCCACGTCCCATCCGGTCATCTCGGGCATGCCGAGGTCGGTGAGCACGAGGTCGTAGGGCTCGCCGCGCTCGAGCCGCATGAGCGCCGCGCGGCCCGCGCCGACCGCGGCGACGGCGTGGCCGTCCTCGGCGAGCATGTCGGCGACCGCGAGCCTGACGTCGGGCTCGTCGTCGACGAGCAGGATGCGCAACGGCGTGGTGGCGGGCGTCGCGCCGTCCGGCAGCGCCGGCGCGACGGGCGGCACGGGCAGGCGAATCGTCACCGTCGTGCCGCGGCCCTCGTCGCTCTCGATCACGAGCTCGCCGCCGTGCTGCTCGACGATCCCGTAGCTCGCGCTGAGCCCGAGGCCGACGCCCTGCGGGCCCTTGGTCGTGAAGAACGGCTCGGCCGCGCGGTGGCGGAGCGCGGCGGACATGCCCCGCCCGGAGTCACGGATGGAGCACGCGACGCTGCCCGGCTCCGCCGCGGTCGCGACCACGATCCGTCCGCCCGAAGGCGCGACGGCCTCGATCGCGTTCACGAGGACGCTCGCGATCACTTCGCGCAGCGCCGCGGCGTCGCCGGTGACGGGAGGAACCGGGTGCACCTCGACCACCACGTCGATCGTGACGCCGCGCAGCTGCGCCTCGTCGTACCAGCGCGGGCGCTGGAGCTCGACGACCTCGCAGGCGAGCTCGTTCAGATCGACGGACGCGAACGCCGCCGGCGCCTGGCGGTCGCTGAAGCGCAGGACGCGCCGGACCACCTCCGCGGCGTCGAGCGCCGCGCCGCGGATGATCTCGAGCCGGCTTCGCGGCTCCGCGTCGCCGGGCGCGGACAGGAGCAGGTCCACGCGTCCCACCACCACCGCGAGGAGATTGTTGAGGTGGTGCGCCATGCCGGAGGCGAGCTCGCCGAGCGCGCGCAGGGTCTCCCCCTCGACGAGGCGCGCCTGCGCCGCGCGGGCGTCGTCGAGCGCCTGCTGGAGATCGCGCGCGGTACGGCGCGTCTCGTCCAGCATGCGCGCGTTGTCGACGGCGTAGCCGACGTTGGTCATCAGCGCGTTGAGGAAGTGCAGGTCGGTGGCGCTGAACGCGCCCGTGGCGCCACCGCCCTCGATGCCGGGCTGCTTGCGCGCGAGATTGAGGACGCCGATCACGCGGTCGCGCGCCCGGAGCGGCACGCAGATGAAGGAGCCGCCGCCGTACTTCGGGTCGTTCGGCCGGCTGAAGCGCGTGTCCGTCTCGATGTCCTCGACCACGACCGCGTCCCCGAGCTGCGCGACCTTGCCGGCGATCCCCTCGCCGACCGCGACCTCGATGCCCTCGACGTCCGTCAGGCCGCGGCTCGCCGCGATCCGGAGGGTGCGGCGCTCCGCGTCGACCAGCATGATCGAGCCGATGCTCGCGTGCACCGTGCGCATGGTGCGCTCGAGGACCACCTCGAGGAGGTCGGACAGCGCCGGGATGCGCGCGGCGAGCTCCGCCACCTCGTTGAGCGCGCCGAGCTTCTCGACCGAGTCGCCGAGCTTGTCGGTGGACTGCCGCAGCTCCCCGAGGAGCCGTGCGAAGGCCTCGGTGATCTCCGCGATCTCGCCGACGCGGCCGACGGCGGGCACGATGGCCTGCTGATTGCCGGCGAGCGCGGCGTGGTCGCCGCCCGCGTGCACGGCCGAGGCGACCGACGAGATCCCGCGGATCAGGTACTGGAAGAGGACGAAGCCGAGGAGCGCGATGACCAGCGCGAGCAGCACGTTGATCTGCGCGTGTGGGTCGCGGAGATGGCCGGAGCGCCAGAGCAGCGCGACCAGCGTGGAGAGGGGCAGGATCGCGGTGAGCGCGAAGATCGTCGCGGCCGCACCGCGAAGGCTCGTGGTGTTGCTGAAGAGGCGGCGCCAGGGCCTACCCACGCGATGACGTCTCCGTTACGACGACTGAGCGGGCAACGAGGCGAGCCTGCCTCGGAGGATCGGTGAGCGTTGGCTCCCCGGGCTGGGCTCGAACCAGCGACATTCGGATTAACAGTCCGACACTCTACCAACTGAGTTACCGGGGAGTGACCCAGCGCCAACTACGCTCCGAGTTTACCTGATTTCGTCGGGCACGCGAAGCGGTGCCTATACTCCAGACGCATGGCGCCGCCGCTCCTGCTCTCCGCCCAGGACCTCTCGAAAGCCTACGGCGCCCGGACCCTCTTCACCGGCGTCTCCCTCGGCGTCTTCGACGGCGACCACGCGTGCCTCGTGGGCCCCAACGGCTCCGGCAAATCGACGCTCCTGAAGATCCTCGCCGGGATCGAGCCGCCGGACCAGGGCACCCGCGCGGTGCGGAGCGGCGTCCGCGTCGCGTACGTGGCGCAGGACCCCGAGTTCGCCGGCGGCGGCTCGGTGGAGGACGCGCTCGCCGCCGCGCTCGGCTCCGTGGACGCCGACGCGCGTCCGGGGCGCATCGCGGTCGCCCTCGGCCGCGCGGGGTTCGCCGACGGCCGCGCGGCGATCGCCACGCTGTCGGGCGGCTGGCAGAAGCGTCTCGCGATCGCCCGCGCGCTCGCCGCCGAGCCCGACGTGCTGCTCATGGACGAGCCCACCAACCACCTGGACGTCGACGGCATCCTCTGGCTCGAGCGCCTGCTCGAGGACCACGCGCGCGCCTTCCTCGTCGTGAGCCACGACCGCTACTTCCTCGAGCGCACGGCCGGCCGGGTCCTCGAGCTGAACCCCGTCTACCCGAGCGGGCTCTTCGCCACCGACGGCGCGTACAGCGAGTTCCTCGCGCGGCGCGACGAGCTGCTCCGCGGGCAGGCGGCGTACGAGGAGTCGCTCGCGAACATGGTGCGCCGGGAGATCGCGTGGCTGCGCCGCGGCGCCAAGGCCCGCGCGACGAAGGCGAAGGGGCGCATCAAGGAAGCGGGCCGGCTGATCGAGGAGCTGGACGACGCGAAAGCGCGCGGGATCGGCCGCGCGGCCGGCATCGAGCTGACGGCCTCGCAGCGGCGCACGCGGCGCTTGCTGGTGGCGCGGGGCGTGCACCTGGCGCGCGGCGGACGCGCGCTCTTCCGCGCGCTCGACCTCACGATCACGCCCGGCACGCGCGTCGGCCTGCTCGGCCCCAACGGCAGCGGCAAGACGTCGCTCCTCGACGTGCTAGCCGGCACGCTCGAGCCCGACGGCGGCGTGATCGAGCGCGCGGACGCGCTCCGCATCGTGCGGTTCGAGCAGCATCGCACCGCGCTCGATCCGACGGAGTCGCTGCGGCGCGCGCTCGCGCCGGACGGCGACGCGGTGAGCTTCCAGGGCCGGAGCGTGCACGTCGCCTCGTGGGCGAAGCGCTTCCTGTTTCGTCCCGAGCAGCTCGAGCTGCCGGTCGGCCGCCTCTCCGGCGGCGAGCAGGCGCGCGTGCTGATCGCGCGCGTCATGCGCGAGCCCGCCGACGTGCTCATCCTCGACGAGCCGACCAACGACCTCGACATCCCGACCCTCGAGGTGCTCGAGGACAGCCTCGCGGAGTTCGAAGGCGGCCTCGTGCTCGTCACGCACGACCGCTACATGCTCGATCGCCTCTCGACGCTCGTGGTCGCGCTCGACGGCGCGGGCGGCGTGGCGACGTTCGCGGATTACGCGCAGTGGGAGCGCGCGGCCACGGCGCGGTCGGCGGCGCCGGGGCCGGAGGCGCCGCGCCCGGCCGCGGCCCGCGAGCGGACGCGCGCGCCGCGGCTCGGCTACCTCGAGCAGCGGGAGTGGGACGGCATGGAGCAGGCGATCCACGAGGCGGAGGCGCGGCTCCAGGCGTGCCGTCAGGCCGCGGAAGATCCGGCGGTCGCCTCGGACGCGGCGGCCCTGCAGGAGCGTCTCGCCGCGCTGGCGGCGGCGGAGGCGGAGGTGGACCGCCTCTACGCCCGGTGGGCGGAGCTCGAGGCGAAGACGTTGTAGCGGCCCGCCGCGTTCCCGTAGCCCGCGATCACCTGGTCCTCCACCCGGACGTCGCGGGCGCCGAGCGCCGCGAGCTCCCGGACGAACCAGTCCTTCGCGACGTAGAGGTGCTCCAGCCCGTCGTATCTGGCCGCGTAGGCCTGCTCGCCCGTGCGGCGCCGTCGCTCGGCTTCCGTCGCCTCGCGCTTCGCGAGGTCCGGGACGTCGAGCAGGAACACCCCGCGGCGGGCTTTGCGGACCATCCGCGCCAGCACGCGGCCCGCGTACTCGAGCGTCGGAAAGTAGAGGAACACGCCGCACGCGCCGACGTAGTCCCACGGCTCGGTGACATCCAGGTCGGCGGCGTCGCCCACGCTCCACCGGCCGCGAGGAAGCGCCGCGCGCGCGTAGCCGACGAGCGCCGCCGAGGCGTCGACGCCGCCGACGGCGCAGCCCATGGCGTCCAGCTCGTACAGAAACGCGCCGGCGCCGCAGCCGACCTCGAACACCGACGCCCCCGGCGCGATCCCCGCCGTCGCGGCGGACCGGCGTACGAACGCGCGCCACGCGGCTTCCTCGACATCCCCGAAGCCCGTGTCCAGGCCGTCGGCGGCCATGAGCTGCCGCAGCCGCGAGCCGTGCGCCGGATCGAGGCGACGCGCGGCCCAGATGTCGGCCCACGTGCGGCGGGTCACGCCAGGCCGCTCTCCAGGCGCGCCGCCAGCGCGGACACCAGGCGGGCGTTCTCCGCGGGGCGGCGGACCGCGATGCGGAGAAACGCGCCCCCGTCGGGCAGCTTCGCCGAGACGTCCTTCACGTAGATGCCGTCGTGGACGAGCAGGCGCTCCACGAGCCGACGCGCGCGCCCCGGCTCGCCGCCGCCGAGCGCGGCCAGCACGAAGTTCCCGCCGCTCGGGTGCACCGCCGCGATGCCCGGCAGCGCCGCCAGCCGCTCCGTGAGCTCGGCGCGATCGGCCGTCGTCTGCGCGAGCGACTCGTCGAGCTCGCGCTGGAACTTCAGCAGCAGCTCCAGGAAGAACTCCGCGGGGGCGCCCAGATTCCAGATCGGAATGCGCGCGCCGACGGCCGCGCACAGCGCGGGGTTGCCCGTGTAGGCATAGCCGAGCCGCAAGCCCGGCACCCCGAGCGATTTCGACAGGCTGGCGAGCACGAGGACGTTCGGGAGCGGCGCCTCGTCGAGGCGGCGGCGCAACGGGATCTCGCCGGAGAACTCGACGAACGACTCGTCCACGACGAACATCGTGGCCGGGTGCCGCGCCGCGAGGGCGTGGAGCCACGCGGTCGACAGCGTGGTCCCCGTCGGGTTGTTCGGATTCACCACGGCGACCACCGCGTGATCGGCCGCGCGGGCGGCGAGCGCCGCGAGGTCGACACCGACGGCGTCGCCGTACGTCGCGTGGCCCGGGAACCAGCGCGGGAACTCTCCGAAGGTCGGGGCGGGCAACAGGGCCGGGCCCGGCGGGAGGAGCTCGGGCAGCAGCGGAAAGAGCTGCGCGGCGCCGTGCAGGCACTGCACCCGTGCGGGCGCGCAGCGGAGCGCGAGCGCGAGCTTCTCGTTGAGCACGCGCTGGGTCGAGCCGTAGCTGCGCGCCAGCGCGGGAAGCGCGCGGCGCATCGCGGCCATCATCGCGTCGGTCGGGTAGTACATGTTCCGCATGAACGTGAAGTCGAGCACGTCGAAGTTCCAGTGCCCGCCGAACGCGCGCTCGAGGATCTCCAGGCGGCGCGCGGGCTCGAAGACGAAGCGGGCGCCCGCGAGGTCGTTGGGGTCGTCCACCTCGGTCCAGCGCTCGCCGTCCACGATCTCCGCCCGCACGCGCTCGCGGTGCATGTTCACGAGCATCCCGAGCACGAGCTCGTAGTACGCGCCGCTGTCGACCACGTCCGCGTAGCACGCGAGCAGCGGGCGGAAGCGGGTGCGGCAGAACCCGCCCTCGAAGCGGTACACGTTGAGCGTCTTGTACTTGTCCCGGTAGTCGAAGTCCTCGCCCTGCAGGTGCGGCGGGAACACCTGCGTGACCATGCCGTCCTCGACGGCGACCACGGTGCCGTCCATGCCGGGCCGGTACCGGTCGACGAGCGCGACGTTGCCGCGCTCCGGGCCGACGAGGCGGCGCAGGAGCGCGGGATCGAAGAGGACGTCGCACTCGACGAGGACGACGTCCTCGTCGAGCTTGGCGTGCTCGAGGGCCATCGCGAGCGAGACGATGTTGTTGGTCTCGGCGTAGCGGGCGTTGTGGACGAAGGCGAACGGAACGGCGGGATAGTGCGCGTGCAGCCACGCGCGCACCTGGTCGTCGCGGTACCCCGTGACGACGAGGATGTCGCGCACGTCGATGGCGAGCAGACCGTCGACGATGCGGCCGAGGATCGTCGTGTCGCCCACCGTGAGCAGGCTCTTGTGCGTGGTGTCGGTGAGCGGGCGCATGCGGCCGCCGATCCCCGCCGCGAGGACGATGGCGTTCACGCCGGTGCCTCGGTCGCGCCCCGCGCCGGCCACGCCACGTGGTGCTGATTCCGCCACGGGCGCCGGGAGGTCACGCTGCGGTCCTCGGTGAGGTTCGAGAAGTCGGGCCGGGGCACGCGCCAGTCGCCGTAGAGCGCGGTGAGATACGCGTCGTGGTCGTCGGGCTTGAGCCACGTGCGGTCGAGCAGCGACATCGTCGACAGCCCGTGCGCCTCGATCTCGCCGGTCATCTCGACCGCGCCGGTGGCCGGGAAGCAGAAGTACCGGTAGCGCAGCCGGGCGCCCGGGCGATCGTGCAGGAAGAAGTCGAAGTTCGCCCCGTCCTTGAGGAGCTTGTACTCCACCACGTCGCCGTCGTTCGCGAGGTAGCGGTACGCCGGCTCGAACCCCGCGGCGGCGAGCGCCGGCACGGCGGCGAGGAACGCCTCGTGGTCGTCCGCGAGCAGCGCGAAGTCGGCGTCGCGCAGGTCGTGATCGAGGGCGCGGCCTTCGCGCGCCCAGCCGATCAACAGACCGCCGATGACCCAGTAGCGGCCGGCGAGCGGCGAGCGGGCGAGCACGTCGTGCAGCCGCACGAGGTTCTGCTCGAAGCGCCGCCGGGCGACGAACGACTGGACGGCGCGCGGCACGGGCGGCGGCGGACGGCGTGGCGTCCGCCAGTCCGGGCCGTAGCGGTAGCGCGCGAGGAACTGGGGCGGGTCGGCCGGCGCGGGGAACGCGCGGTCCTCCATGCGGACCTGCGTCATCCGGGCGACGGCGGCGGCCGGGAAGGCCCACCGCTCTTCCGCATCCGGCGTCCCGAGCACGAGGCGATCGCCCTCCGCGCGCCACGGATAGACGTCGACGTGCTGGGTATTCATGACGCTCCGGCCAATGGCGAGACGGCCCGCGTACGCGGTCTGCAGGGTGTGGCCGGCCGCGACGATCTCGGCGTGCAGTGCGGCGACGCGCGGGAGGTCCTCGGCGAGCACCCCGAGGTCGACGTCGGAGTCCCACGCGATGAGATCGCCCTCGCGCACCGCGCCGAGCAGTGTGCCCCAGTCGACCCAGAACCGGATCCGGTGCCGCGTGAGCAGCGCCGCCGTGAACCGCAGCAGGTCCTTCAGGTGCGCTGTGCAGCAGGCGGGCCGCACGTAGTCGGCGGTCCAGGTCCAGTACTCGCAGCGCGGCGTCGCGCGCGTGCAGGGACGCCAGCCCGCCGGCGCGCCCGGCATCATGACGTCGCCCGCGGCCGCCGGGCGCCCGCCAGGAACGCCACGCGGTACTCGTCGGTCTGGTGGTAGTAGTCGACGTCCGGCAGCGGCCGCGGGATGACGACCTCTTCGATCGGGCGGTAGTCCCAGAAGGTCTCGGTGATCGCCGCGCCGAAGTACACGCCCGTCCCCGGCCCCGTGGGCGTCTCCCAGTGATAGCGCGCGATGAAGCGATCGGCGCGCGCGCGCGCGCCCTCGAACAGTCCGAGCAGGTGCCGCGGGATCTTGACGATCGAATTGTCGATGTCGGGCCGGTAGATCTCGTCGTACCGGATCGCGCCGCGATCGTGGTCCCACGGGATCTCGGAGCGAATCCACGCGAGCCGGCGCGGGTCGGTGCGGAGAAACGCCTCGACCAGCGCGGCGTCGACGCCGACGAGGTCCGGGCAGACGATGAGCGCGTCGTCGTCCAGTCCGGCCAGCCCCACGTCGAGCGAGCGCACCGAATCCCGCGCGTAGTCTTCGTTGTACACGAGCTCGGCGGCGATGCTCTTCCGGGCGAGGTACGCCTCGACCGACCGCGCGTTGTAGCCCAGCACGACGCGGAGCTCGCGAACGCCGGCCGCGAAGAGCGCGTCGAGCGAGATGTCGAGGAGGACGCGGCCGCCCTGGTGGAGCAGGCACTTCTGCCTGCCGCCGGGCGGAAAGTCGCGTCCGGGGTTGCCGGCCGCCAGGATCACCGCCTTCACGGCTGACCCACGGCGACGCTCGCCGGCGCGGGCAGGCCCGGGATGGGGCTGTCGAAATCCGGCGCGATGCCTTCGCGCGCGGCGAGCCAGCCCGCCGCCTCCGCGTGCAACGAGGCACGGCGCCAGAGCGCGCACAGGAGCCGGTATCGTCGCTCGCCGCGCTCGCGTGGCTCGGCACGCACCGCGCGCTCCATCGCGTCCGCGGTCGCGAGCAACGTCTCGAGCTCCGCGCGGTCGCGGAAGAGATAGTCCTCCGGGGTCGTCCACGGGCCATACCCCGGCGCGAGCGTACCGGGATGCGCCTGCGCGAGCCGGTGCCGGTAGTAGCTGGCGAGGTAGCGGCGCCGGTAGAACTGCGCGAAGGTGACGCACCGGGTGAGCACCCCCACGGTCCGGCGAACGAAGTGCACCCGCAGCCCCACCCGCGCGTTCACGCGCCACGCGAGCTCCGCGTCTTCGGCGAAGCGATACGCGGGATCGAAGCCGCCGTCTGCGAAGAGACTGCGCTTGCACGTCACCGCACCGCCCCAGAACGCGAGCCAGCCGTGCGCGCTCGGGTCCGCCGGGAACGCGTACATCTGGTGGAACGCCCAGCGCATGACCGGATCGTCGGCGAAGGCCGCGGCCGGCTCGAAGTGCAGCAGGGCGGCGTCCGCCGCGGCGGGATGTCGCGCGTGGAACTCGAGGCAGTGGGCGACGAAGACGGGCGTCGGACGCTGGTCGTCGTCCCACAGCGCCAGGTGCCTGGCGCGCGCCCGCGCGATGCCCGCGTTGCGCGCGGCCGAGATGCCGCCGTGCGGAATGCGGACGAGCGCGATGTCGAGCGCGGGCGCGAACCGGCGCACCACCGTCTCGAGCTCGGCGCGCGAGCCGTCGTCCACCACCACGATCTCGAATCGCGCCCGGGCCTCCGTCTGCACCGCGAAGCCCTCGAGGCAGGTGCGGAGCTCGTCGGGGCGCTCGTACGTCGGGATCAGGATCGAGAGGTCGGGCGACGTCATCGCGGGACTCCGGGCCGCTCACCCGCGAGCCGCGCACAGAGCTGCTGCTTGATCCGATGCTTCAGCGGCTCGGGGTCGTGCGATGCCGCGAGCCCGTAGTAGCGGGCGCTCTCCTCGTAGCGGCCGAGCCGGAACAAGCACGTCGCGAGCGCCTCGTACGGCAGCAGGGTGAACAGCCGGACGTCGTACGCGCTCGAGCGATCGTACGCGCCGGTCTCGCCGCAGCGGACCAGGCCCTCGAGCAGCGGAATCGCCGCCTCGTACCGGCCGGCCGCCATCCACGCGCGTGCCTGCAGCCACTGCACCTGAAGGTGGTAGGGAAAGCGCCCGCGCGCCTCGGCCACCAGCGGCTCGACGTCTTCGCCCCGCGCCGCGCGCCAGCCGGCGAGCCCGAGATACGGCAGCACATCCTCCGGCAGGTGGCGGTCCTTCCCGCGGACGATCGCGAGGGCGCGGAGCCACGCCGCTTCGGCCTCGGCGTCCTCGCCCTGCGCGGCGTGAATGGACGCGAGGTGACACCAGCAGTACACGCGCTCGGGGTCCTGCCGCAGCGCTTCGCGCAGGAGCGGGAGGTTTCGGCGGTGCTTGTGCGCCTGGTCGCCGTCGTAGCCGACGTGATCCAGGATCAGCGGACTCACGCCGATCGCGCCGCCGTGGGTGCGTCGATACGCGATGACGCCCGGCCAGATGTTCTCGTGGATGACGCCGCGGAAGCGGATCTCGGGGCGGTTGCGGAAGACGCGCATCTCCCGGTACGCCGTGACCCCGGCCCGCGACTGCAGCATCACGAAGTAGCCGACGAAGCCCGGGTCGGCCAGGTGGCCGCGGAGCGCGGCACGCGCGGCGCCGTCGAGCGCCCGGACGCGCTCGTCGGCGTCGATGTAGAGGATCCACTCGCCGCGCGCGCGATCGAGCGCGTGATTGCGCGCGGCGGCGAAGTCGTCGCGCCAGGGAACGTCGTACACCACGGCGCCGGCGTCGCGGGCGATGCGCGGGGTCGCGTCGCGGGAGCCGGTGTCGACGACGACGATCTCGTCCACGACCGGCGCGAGCGACTCGAGACAGGCGGGCAGGACGGCTTCTTCGTCCCTGACGATCAGCGCGGCGGACAGCAACGGAGGGCTTCGGTGTCCCGCTCCCCTCGTCGGGGAGCGGGACCGCTCAGCGGAGGTCCGCTACCAGATTTCCGGGTGAATCGCGCCGCTCAGCACGAACGCCTGGCTCGCCCGGCTCCCGGTGATCACGATGACGGCGCGCTCGGCGGCCATCGCCTCGACGAGGGCCGTGAGGTCCGCCATGCAGATCTCGAGCGAGCTCTCCTTGATGCGGTCCTTGGGTGCGTCGAGCGTCGCGACCCGCTGCCCGTCGATCTCGATCCACGCATCGTCGATGGTGGCGCCGGGCGAGAGGCGGAGCGACGTCCGGATCTCGGGCCGCCGGCGGTGCTCGTCGTAGATGAGCTTCACGAGCCCGTTCACCCGCGTCGAGGTCGTCCACGCGTACGCGGCGAAGCGCCGCGGGCCGACATAGCCCGGATCCGGCTCGAACGTCATGTTGGCGCACATGTTCGACATGTTCGACTGCGCGTACGCCTCGGACATGCCGAGCGACACCTCGTCGATCGAGAACGACGCCACGAGCGGCGCCGCGAACGCGCCGCCCGCGACCAGCATCTTGAAGAAGTCGCGCCGCTCGGCGCCGACCTTGTCGAAGAAGTCCCCGCCCTGTTCCCCGTCCGCCATTCGCTCGGCCTCGCTCGTGAGGGGTGCGCTACTCGGCCACCAGGCCTTCGTGCCGCAGCCTGGCCAGCGCTTCTTCGACGGTACGTTCCGGCAGGCGCTCGAGAGCGAACGCGGCCTTCACGAGCTCACCGATCTCGTCGGGCGAGCGTCGTCCGTCGCACAGCTCCAAGATCAGCACGGCCGTGTGATTCAGGAAGTGCACCCGGTCCTTCTCCGCCTGATAGATGATGAAGCCGCCCTCGGCGGGATTGATCTCCAGCCCGTCCAGGCGCTTCGGGTACGTCATCGAATCGGCGACGGAGACACCGGTCACGGCCCGGGGCATTAGACGGTGGGACCCCGGCCCGTGTCAAATCCGAACGGCCTAGCCGATCTCCCGGCGTCCCTCGAGCGCCTTGGAGAGCGTCACCTGGTCGGCGTACTCCAGATCGCCGCCCACCGGCAGCCCGCGCGCGATGCGCGTGATCCGCACGGCCAGCGGCCGGAGGAGCTTCGCCAGGTACAGCGCGGTGGCCTCGCCTTCCACGTTCGGATTGGTGGCGAGGATGACCTCCGTCGTCTCCTTGCCGTCGAGCCGCGCGAGGAGCTCGCGGATCTTCAGGTCGTCCGGCCCGATCCCGTCGAGCGGCGAGAGGGCGCCGAGGAGCACGTGGTAGCGGCCCTTGTACTCGCCGGTGCGCTCCATGGCGAGCAGGTCGTTGGGCTCCTCCACCACGCAGAGCAGGTGCGGGTCGCGGCGCGGATCGCCGCAGATGCGGCACGGGTCCTCGTCGGTGACGTTGAAGCACGTGCGGCAATACGTGATCTTCTCTTTCACGGCGACGAGCGCCTCGGCGAGCTCGCGGACCTCGTCGTGCGGGCGCTTGAGCATGTAGAACGTGAGGCGCTGGGCGGTCTTGGGTCCGATGCCGGGGAGGCGCTGGAGCGCGTCGATCAGGCGGGCGACCGGCTCGGGGTAATACGCCACTACATCCCCAGGCCGGGGATCTTGAGGCCGCCCGTGAGCTTCCCGAGCTCCTGCTGGACCAGCTCGCGCGACTTGCGCAGCGCCTCGTTGCAGGCGGCGAGCACCAGGTCTTCCAGCATCTGCGCGTCGTCCTTGTTGATGACCTCGGGATCGATCTTGATGGAGAGCAGCTCCTGCTTGCCGTTGCACTCCACCGTGACCATGCCGCCGCCCGCGGTGGCGTCGACCTTCTTCTTCCCGATCTCCTCCTGCATCTTCTCCATCTGCGCCTGCAGCTTCTGCGCTTCCTTCATCATGTTGCCGAAGCCCTTCACTGGCCTTCTCCTTCCCGCCGCGGCCGCACGGCCACGACCTCGCCACCGAGCTCCGCGATGGCCGCCTGCACGGCCGGGTGCGACGCCGGTCCTCCTCCGCTGCCGCCGCCGCCGGTGTCGGCGGCGAACGTGAACCCCGTGACGCCGGCGAGGCTCGTGCGGATCGCCTGCATCACGATCTCACGGTTGGCGCGATCGGCGAGCAGATCGCGTTGGAACTGGCTCACGGTCAGCGCGAGCGCGAGCTCGCCGTTGGTGACGCCGAGCGGGCGCGCCTGCTCGAGGATCGCGCCGACCATCGCCCGCTTCGCCTGGACGTCCTCGATCACGCGCCGCCACCCGACCGTGAGGTCGTCGGTCGGCGGCGCGGCGGGCGCGGGCGGCGCCGACGGTGCAGGCCCGGCGGGCCGCGGCGCGGAAGCCGGCGGACCGGCGAAGCTCGGCCGCGAGGGCGGCGGCGGTGACGCGGGTCGCGCCGCCGCCGGCCGCGCGGCCGTCCCGGCGCCCGTCGCCGTCGCGTCGGACACGAGCGCGCCGCCCGCCCGCGCGAGCGCGTCGTCCACGCGCTTGATGACCGTCGCCAGATCCTGCGCCGCGGGCCGCCGCGTCGCGCGGATGGCCGCGATCTCCAGCTCGATGCGCGGGTGCGGCGACTCGCGCATCTCCACGTCCGCGTCGAGGAACGCGCGCACCACGTAGAGCGCCTCGTCGAGCGTAACGGCGTCACCGAGCGCGCGCAGCTCGTCCGCTTCGACCGGCGCGAGGTCGGCCATCGTCGCCGCCGGCGCCGCCTTGAGGACGAGCACGCGGCGCAGGAGCTCGATCGCGTCGCGCGTGAACGCCTGCACGTCGTCGCCCGCGCGGACGGCCCGGTCGATCGCCTCCACGGCCGCGACGGTGTCGTAGCCGAGGAGCGCGCGGCAGAACGCGCGCACGTCTTTGGGCGCCGTCGCGCCGAGGAGCTGCGCGGTCGTCGCCGCCTCGAGCGTGCCGTTGCCGTACGCGATCGCGGTGTCCAGGAGCGACAGCGCGTCGCGCAGCGAGCCTTCCGAGGCGCGCACGACGGCGGGCAGGGCGTCCGGCTCGTACGCGACCTTCTCTTCCTTCAGGATGCGCTCGAGCGAGGCGGTGAGCGCGTCCGGCGGGATCGGCCGGAAGTCGAACCGCTGCACGCGCGACAGGATGGTCGGCGGCAGGTCGCGCGGGTCGGTCGTCGCGAGGATGAAGACCACGTGCGCCGGCGGCTCTTCGAGCGTCTTCAGCAGCGCGTCGAACGAGTCGGCGGTGAGCTGGTGCACCTCGTCGACGATGTAGATCTTGTACCGCCCGCGCGAGGGCGCGTACTTGACGTTCTCACGGAGCGTGCGGACGTCGTCGATCCGCCGGTTGGACGCCGCGTCGATCTCGATGAGGTCGACCGGCTGCGCGTCCGTACAGACCACGCACCGCCCGCACGGCTCGCTGCCGGCGCGCTCGGCGCACAGCAGCGCGCGGGCGAGCAGCCGCGCGGTCGTGGTCTTGCCGATCCCGCGCGGCCCCGCGAACAGGTACGCGTGCGCGATCCGCCCGGACGCGAGCGCGTTCGTGAGCGTCCGCGTGATCGCGTCCTGCCCGACCACCGACTCGAAGGTCTGCGGCCGCCACTTCCGCGCAAGGACCTGGTAGGGGCTCATGTCGTAATGGCCGTGCACCCTCCTCCGAACGCTCCATACCGCGAACTCCTCACGAAGCCTGCTCCGGTCAGGTACTCCCACGGCACACGAAAGGGGCGCCTTACCGTTGCTCCCTTCCGGGCCTGGCGGGGTTCGACGCTTCTCGTTGCGTGGGGCCCAACCTTCAACGCCGCCCCATGAGGCTCACTCGACACGAAACGCCCTCGGGAGGGGATTCAACCCCGCTAGAGCGGATTGCGGGCTACAGGGCACCGCTACCTCCCCGTCTAGCACGACCACCTCGGACCCGGGCGAGCTCCCGGACGAACTTGGCGGAGAGGCAGGGATTCGAACCCTGGACACGGTTACCCGTGTACGGCATTTCCAGTGCCGCACCTTCGGCCACTCGGTCACCTCTCCGCGAGCACATCGACCTGCTGCCGTCTCGCTATGGTTGGCGGAGGGGAGAGGATTTGAACCCCCGAGGGACTTGCGCCCCTATCCGATTTCGAGTCGGACGCCTTCAACCGGGCTCGGCCACCCCTCCGCGAGTCGTTCATCGTCGTTTCGTTTCAAAGAACTCGGTCAACAGCCGGGCCGCCTCCTCGGCGAGCACCCCGCCGGCCACCGCCGCGCGATGGTTCAGCCGCGGGTCGTCGAGGAGCCGGTACAGCGACTCCGCCGCCCCCGCCTTCGGGTCGCGCGCCCCGTAGACCACCCGGGCCACCCGCGCGTGCAGCGCGGCGCCGCAGCACATCGGGCACGGCTCCATCGTCGCATACAGCGTCGCGCCCGCGAGCCGGTAGTTCCCCTGCTTCTCCGCGGCCGCGCGCAGCGCCAGCACTTCCGCGTGCGCGGTCGGATCCGCGAGCGCGATGGGCGCGTTGTGCGCACGGCCGACGACCACGCCGTCGATCACGACCACCGCGCCCACCGGCACCTCGCCGGCCGCGCCGCCGCGCCGCGCCTCGTCGAGCGCCTCGCGCATGAACCCGGTGTCGTCCAGCCCTGATGCCGCCACGCCTGCTGCCCCGACCGCTACTGGCCCTGCACGGCTCCCGGCTCGAAGGCGATCACGACCGCCTCGCCTCTGTCCGCCGAGCCCTGGCCCTCGCGCACGTTGGCGATGATCACCACCGCGATGATGAGGACCACCACGACCGCGGCACCGACGATCGTCATCACCATCATCGGCTCGATCGCCTCCGCTTTCCCGGGCTGCACGAGCGTGGCGGCGACCACGACCAGCAGGACGAGCGCGATCATCTTGAATGTGCTCACGAGCCCCCCGAGGCGGCGCTCACGGGGGCGGTCCCCCGTGAGCCCGCTGAATGGTGGTGCGCCCTGAGAGATTCGAACTCCCGACCTTCGGATTCGTAGTCCGACGCTCTATCCAACTGAGCTAAGGGCGCATGGCGGAGAGGCAGGGATTCGAACCCTGGATACGGCTTTTGACCGTATAACCGCTTAGCAGGCGGCTGCCTTCGGCCGACTCGGCCACCTCTCCACGCGGATCTCCGTCGAGAACCCCGCCAGTATAACAGGCACCCGGGGGTCGGGTTGACGCGCCGGGCGCGGCGGCGCTACGCTTGCCCGGCAACTCGGGCCCCAGAGGATATCGTCACTCGTTGAGCGACTCGCGCTTCGTCATCACGCGCCCGCATCCGTCCAGCGGGCTCGGATCGAATCTGCTGTCGCTGGTCGGCGCCCTCTACCTCGCCGAACGTACCGGACGGCGGCTGATCGTCGACTGGACGGGCATCGAGTCGCTGCGCGATCGGAGCGTCAATTACTTCGTCGCGTTCTTCGAGCCCATCCGGACGTGGCACGACGTCGACGTCGTCTACGTCAACGACGACGACCCACGGCGCACGATGCGCTACGCGGCCGACGATGTCTTCCGCCTCACGTCCGACCACATGGCGGAAGCGCTCGACGGCAAGCTCGACCACCCGTACCTCTACCTGGACGACTTTCACTATTTCAAGGTGTTCAGGGCCTGCGTGCGCAGCACGCCGCTCGAGCGCTTTCGGTACACGAAGGAGTTCTACCAGGCGCTCACGCCGCGGCCCGCGCTCCGGGCCCGCCTCGACGCCGCGCGCGCGACGTTCGCCGGCGACGTGGTCGTCGCGCTCAACGTCCGGATGGGCAACGCGCATCCGACGTGGCGCAAGGGCGGGCACTACGCGAACCACGTGCGGCAGGACGTGTTCGAGCGCGCGGACTTCCTCGCGCGCGCGTACCGCGCGTGTGTCGACTGCGTCGCGCGGCTCCCGCGCGAGGCCTGGGGCCCGCCGCGCGTGCTGATCGTCACCGACGGCGCGGCGATGCAGCGGCGGCTGCTGACGATCCCCGGGGCGTTCGCGGTGCGCAAGCGGTTCCCGCCGTCCGGCATGTCGCTGAACTTCGCGGACTTCGACCCGGCGGAGTACGGCGAGTACAGCGACGTCGAGTCCGTCAACGAGACGATCGTCGACATGTTCCTCATGGCGGACTGCGCGGGGCTCGTGTGCAACTACACGCAGTACAACTATTACGCGCAGTATGTGACCACGTTCTTCAACGGCAATCTCCGGCACTTCGAGCACTACTTCGAGAACCCCGTCCGATCGGTCGCCCGGCGCGTGCTGCACTGGACGCAGCGCCGCGGCCTCGCGCGGTCGATGGCGATGAAGCCCTAGCATGGCCACGCGCGTCGTGCGGGCGGTGTTCGGCCGCGCGAAGGTGGGCAAGGATCCCCGGGAAGAGACCGCGTTCGCGGCGTACCTGCGACGCGCGTTTCCCGCGGCCCAGCGCCTCGCCTGGTACCACGAGCTCTTCGGCGGCCGCGGCGCGTGGAACGAGCTCCTTCGCCGCCTGCTGTTCCGCAGCCTGTGCAAGCGCGTCGGCAGGAATCTGCGCCTCGGCCCGGGCGTCCTGATCCAGCACCCGGAGCGGGTGGAGATCGGCGACCACGTGTTCCTCGGCGCGCGCACCCTCATCCAGGGCCGGTATGACGGCCGGTGCCGCATCGGGAGCCACGTGTGGATCGGACCCCACAGCTATTTCGATGCGCGCGATCTCGTCATCGAGGATTGGGTCGGATGGGGCCCGGGCGCCAAGGTCCTGGGCTCCGAGCACACCGGCATACCGAAGCGCGTGCCGATCATCAGGACCGACCTGGTCATCAAGACGGTCCGGATCGGCCGCGGCGCGGACGTGGGCACGAACGCCGTGGTCCTGCCCGGCGTGACGATCGGCGCGGGAGCGATCGTCGGCGCCGCGAGCGTCGTCAACCGGTCGGTACCGCCGCGCACGATCGTGGCGGGCGTCCCCGCGCGGGTACTGCGGCGCCGATGACGCCGCTCACGAACGCGCGGGTCTTCGTCACGGGCGGGAGCGGGCTGCTCGGCTCGCACGTCTGCGACGCCCTGCTCGAGCAGGGCGTGCGGGAGCTCGTCGTGCTCGACAACTTCGTGCGGGGCCGGCGGCATCACCTGGAGGGCGCGGCGGCCCGCGGCGAGGTCACGATCGTCGACGGCTCCGTCACCGACGCCGCGCTCGTGCGGTCGTTGACGGACGGGGCCGACTTCGTCGCGCACCTGGCCGCGCTGCGCCTCACGCGGTGCGAGGAGGAGCCCGCCGCGTGCTTCGAGGTGATGGTGCGTGGCACCGACACCGTGCTCGCGGCGGCGGCCGAGGCGAAGGTGAAGAAGGTCGTCTACGCGTCGTCCGTGGTGGTCTACGGCGACCCCGTCCGCGAGCCCATGGACGAAGCGCATCCGCTCGCCACGGAGAACTTCTACGGCGCCGCCAAGGTCGCGGGAGAATACTTCTGCCGGGCCTGGCGGCGCAAGGCGGGGCTGCCGTACGTCGCGCTGCGCTTCTTCAACATGTACGGGCCGCGCATGAGCATCGAGGGCGCGGACACCGAGGTGCTCGTCAAGTGGCTCGAGCGGCTCGAGGCCGGAGAGGCGCCGGTGATTCATGGTGACGGCTCCGCCACCATCGACTGGGTCCACGTGCGTGATGCCGCGCGCGCGACGGTGCTCGCGCTGACGCGACCGGTCGACGGCGTGACGCTGAACGTCGCGTCGGGCACGGCGACGTCGCTGAAGGCGCTGGCCGCGCTGCTCGCGGAGCTCACCGGCGGCCGCGCGCAGCCGCGCTACGAGCCGGTCCGGCAGGTGCACGCCGGCGGACGCCGC
>Ga0194131_10004103_pt1 | contig 22278 bp, 21 predicted proteins | sample TA2KigO120mmetaG_FD_148631 | JGI IMG/M metagenome (GOLD analysis project Ga0194131, IMG submission 148631) | Freshwater microbial communities from Lake Tanganyika, Tanzania - TA2015053 Kigoma Offshore 120m | ecosystem: Environmental > Aquatic > Freshwater > Lake | place: Tanzania: Lake... | reverse complement strand
ATCGATCGTGCCGTCGCCGCCGAAGCCGGCGCACAGCGGTCCGACGCGCCGCGCGTCGATCGGCTGCGCGACCGTCGGGCTCGTGCCGAGGACGTCCGCGGCCGAGTGCCCGACGTCGGGCTGACCGGGCTGACACCATCGGGCGAGGCGCGATGCGAAGCGTGGCTCCACGCCGAGCTCGCCGCCGCTGCTGCGGATCTCGGCGAGCGCGTTCACGCACGTGCGCGCGGCAGCGTCGACCGCGGGACGCTCTCTGCGCAGCGACTCCTCCGTCGCCGCGTCGAGGCAGCGTCCGACGAGCTGCTGCACGCGGGTGAGGAACTGCTGCCCCTCCTCGGCCACCGTGCGCTGACAGCGCGCCAGGCTCTGCCCTGCCGGCAGCGCCGACGCCGACCCCACCAACAGCAGCGAGAGCGCCACCACCGCCCCGACGACCTGCGCAACCCTGACCATGGGCGCCTCCCCTCCGCGCGCGATGCCAACGGCAACGCGCCCCACCTCCGTCGCCTTGTGCCACCGGCCCGCGCCGGCCGCAAACGCAGCCGGTGGCACAGACAGCCTACGAGGCCCGGAGGCGACCCGGTCCGCGGCCGCGGCCGCGCGCTCACCGCCGCTCGTAGTCCTCGAGCCGCGGGGTGCCCATCTCCGTGCGGAAGCGGTCGAAGGTGAACGGCCACGCGGTCGGCAAGCCGGTCTCGTCGAGGTACCAGCTCCGGCAGCCGGTGCTCCAGATGGTCTTCTTCGCCGCCGCGCGGCGCTCGGCGTCGAAGCGCGCCATCGCGTCGCCCGACGGCGCGAGCGCGCGGCACGTGCCGCGCCGCAGCTCGTCGACCAGCTTCAGCACGTAGTCGACCTGCAGCTCCGCGACCTCGATCAGCGAGAAGTTGCCCACCGGCCCGTTCGGGCCGTTGAGCATGAAGAAGTTCGGGAAGCCGGGCGCCGTCAGCGACATGTAGGCGGTCGCGCCGTGCGCCCAGGCGTCGTCGAGGCGCACACCGTCCCATCCGGTCACCTGCATCGGCCGCACGAACCAGTCGACGTGGAACCCGGTCGCGAGAACCAGCACGTCGAGCGCGTGCAGGACGCCGTCGGTCGTGCGCACGCCCGCGGGCTCGACGCGCGCGATGCGCTCGGTCACGAGGCGTGCGTTCGGACGCTGGATCGCCTCGTAGAAGCCGTCGGCGATCACCAGACGCTTGCACGCCGCGCGATACGACGGCCGCAGCCTCTCGCGCAGAGCCGGGTCCTGCACCTTCGACTCGAGGTGCGCCACGCACATGTCGTGCATCGCCTGCAGGATCGGCGACTCGGTGTCGCCGATGATGTTCGCGAAGCCGTCGCAGAACTGCTGCGACGTCGCGCGGCGGATCTCCTCCATCGCCTCGGGGTGCGCACGGAAGCCCGCCTTCTCCTCCTCGCTGTACGCGGGGTTGTGCGTCGGCATGATCCACTGCGGCGTGCGCTGGAACAGCACCAGCTCGCCGACCCGCGCGGCGATCGCCGTGACGATCTGCACCGCCGACGAGCCCGTGCCGACGACGCCGACGCGGCGCCCGTCGATCGGCACCGCGTGGTCCCAGCGCGCGCTGTGGAAGGCCGCGCCGGCGAACGTGTCGAGACCCTCGATGTCGGGCATCTTCGGGTGGTGCAGCACGCCGGTCGCGGCGATCACGACGTCGGCGACGTCCTTCGTGCCGTCCTTCGTCTCGAGGTGCCAGCGACCGTCCGCGAAGGCGCAGCGCACGATCTCCTGCCCGAAGCGCGTGCGCTCGGTCACGCCGAAACGCTGCGCGACGTCGGTGAAGTACGCCTGGATCTCGGCGCCGGGCGAGTAGCGCCGGCTCCAGTCGGGATTGAGCGCGAACGAGTAGCTGTAGAAGTGCGAGGGCACGTCGCACGAGAGGCCCGGGTACGTGTTCTCGCGCCACGTCCCGCCTGGCCGAGCTGCCTTCTCGTAGACGACGACGTCGTCGAAGCCGGCCTCGCGGAGCCGGATCGCGGCGAGGATGCCGGCCATGCCGGCGCCGATCACGACGAAGCGCATCTCTCCCCCTTTTCGCTCAGGCCATCCGCACCTGGATCTCGCTGGGGATCACGAGGATGGGATTGAGGATCCCCAGCGCGCTGTACTTGGGCGGCTCGACGATCTCGATCTCCCTCGTGCGTGCGAGCAACTCCTCGAACAGGATGGCGATCTCCCGCCGGGCGAGGTTCGCACCGAGACAGAAGTGTGCTCCGCCGCCACCGAACGCCACGTGGTGGTTGGGCGTGCGGCCGATGTCGAAGCGGAACGGCTCATCGAAGACGTCCTCGTCGCGGTTGGCGGACGGGTACCACACGGTCACACGGTCGCCCTTGGCGATCTTGACGCCGCGGATCTCCGTGTCCCGGGTCGCACGCCGGGCGAAGTACGCCACCGGCGAGGACCAGCGGACGATCTCCTCGACCGCGGGGCGCATCGCTTCGGGATCGCGACGCAGCGTCTCGAGCTGGTCGGGATGATCGAGCAGTGCCATCAGTCCGTGCGAGATGGCGTTCCGGGTCGTCTCGCTGCCCGCCAGCGTGAGCAGGAAGAAGAAGAAGTTGAGCTCGGTCTCGCTCAGCTTCCCGGTCCGCCCGTCCCCGGCGTCGACCTCGGCGTTCGAGATGATGGTCCAGACGTCGTCCTGCGGGTTCTCGCGCTTCTTCTGCACGAGCTTCTGGGCGTACTCGAACATCTCGGCCTGCGAGACGAGGTGCCTGGTCGCCGTGTCGGGATCGTCGGGGTCGCCCGGATTCAGGACCTTGGTCGCGAGGTCGAACAGGGACTTCCGGTCCTCCAGCGGGATGCCGACGATGTCGGCGATCATGTGCATCGGCAGCTGGTAGGCGACCTCCTGCACGAACTCGACGCGACCGCGCGCGAGGGCGTCGTCGACGATCTTGCCGGCCCATGCACGCGCCTGGTCCTCGAGCCGCGCCACCATCCGCGGCGTGAATCCCGCGCTGATGATCTTGCGCTGCCGGGCGTGCTGCTCGCCGTCCATCGTGACGAGCATCGTGCCCTCCATGCCGGGGGTGTAGGCGATCGTCGGGCCATCGATGGAGCAGAAGAGCTCGGCGTCCCGGCTCACCGCCTGGACGTCGTCGTACTTCGAGAGGACCCAGAAGCCGGGGTCGATGACCCGCGGCGGGTCGGTCGCCCGAACCGGCTGCCACCAGACGGGGGCCTCCTTGCGAAGCCGCGTGAAGACCGTGTGCGGGAAGCCGTCGCGAGCGAGCCGGCTGTCCGTCAGGTCGAGTCGGGCGAGATCGACGTCGGCTGCTTCGGGGGTGGTCACACTCATGTCGGGGTTCCTTTCTTCCGGGCCGGGGACGGCGCGGGCGCGAGAGCGGCGCCCGCGCGGGGCCGGTCTCGCAGTAGCCGGATGGGGTCGCGTCCATCGACGAAGCCGATGAACGGGAAGAGCATGCTGTAGCCGAGGAGCGCCTGGATCTTCTCGCTGCACTGGCGCGCCCGCTCCCGGGAGATCGCCAGACTGTAGTTCTCCTGCTGGCGCGCCCACGGCTCGCAGTACTGCGTGGTCGCGGCCAGCCGCGGGCGGTCGGTACGATTGGCGCCGGCGCCGTGCCAGACCGTGCCGAGGAAGAACACCGCAGAGCCGGCCGGCATCACCGCCGGGACCATCTTCGCGACGTCGATCCCGGCCGCGGGCACGTCTCCCCACCGGTGGCTCCCGGGGTAGACCAGCGTCGCGCCGTTGTCGGCAGTGAAGTCGTCGAGCGCCCAGATCAGCGCCGCGCCGATCGGCTTCCGCGGCCGCGGGAACGGGTAGAAACCGTCGTCGTGGTGCAGCGGCTGGCGGATCTCGCCGGGCATCACCTCGATCACCTGGAGCTGCGAGAGGAGATAGTTCGGCTGGAGGATCCGGTCGAGCAGCGCCATCACCAGCGGGTGGTCGACGATCGGATTGCACGCGAAGGTCTTCTCGATGACGGAGTAGATGCGCCGCGTCTTGTACCCTTCGAACTCCGTCCGACCGTCGTGCTGCAGGAAGGGCCCCGCCTCGCGCCGGATCGCGTCGATGGTCTCCGGCGGGATGAGGTGCGGGAGGATGACGTAGCCGTCCTCGTTCACGCGCTCGAGGAGCGACTCGACGTAGCCCACGTCGATGCCGCGAGCGCGTACCTCCGCGTCCCGGGCCGCCGCTCGTTGCGCCGCGACCTCGGCACGGATCGTTCCGTCCTCGTTCGTGTAGGCGCGCCTCGCCCTCGATTCCCGGTTCGGCTCGTCGATGTCCGCCATGCCCTGCTCGTTCGCCCCGTTTCAGAGCCCACGCGGCCTGGTTCCGACCACGCCGTCCGCCTCGAGCGCGCGCTGCTCGTCCGCGTCGAGCCCGAGCAGTCCGCCGAGCACGCGCGCGTTGTGCTCACCGATCCGCGGCGCCGGCGTGCGCGCCCACTGCCGCACGTGCTCGCTGCGGAACGGCAGCCCCGGCACCGGCATCGCGCCGACCACCGCGTGCTCGGGCGTCTCGAAGTAGCCGCGCGACGCGAGCTGCGGGTTCGACTGCGCGAGACGGCACGGGTTCGCGACCTCGGACGCCGGGATGCCGTGCGCGCGCAGCTCCGCGACCAGCGCCGCGCGCTCGCGCGACGCGGTCCACTCGCGCAGGCGCGCGTCGATCGCGTCGTGCGCCGCGTGCCGCCCGGCGAGCGTGTCGAGCGCGGGATCGCGCGCCCACTCTGGATCGCCGAGCACCGTGCGCAGCGCGTGCCACTGCGCGTCGCTCGCGACCGACAGCGCGAGCCAGCCGGCGATGCCCGACTCGCCCGTCTGACCTTCGGCGCAGAGATAGAGCCCTTGCGGCGCGGCCAGCGGCGAGCGGTTGCCGTCGCGCTCGAGCAGCACGCCGCGCGCGGTCCACTCGACCACCTGCTCCGCCGCGACGTTGAGCGCGCTCTCGACCATCGTGCTCTCGACGTGGTGGCCGCGCCCACTCGCCACACTCGCACGCCAGGCGACCAGAAACGCGAGCGCCCCGTGCATTCCGGCGATCGGATCGCATGGCCCACGGGGGATGCGCGGCTGGTCGTCGCGGTGCCCGGTCACCCACGCGAGCCCCGACATCTGCTCCATGGTCTGGGCGAAGCCCGTGTTGTCCCGCCACGGCCCCGTGAGGCCGAAGGCCGGCATGCGCACCATCACCGCACGCGGGTTCAGCTCGCGGACGCGCTCCCACGTCAGCCCGAAGCCGTCGAGCACGCGCGGCGTGAAGTTCTCGAACACGGCGTCGCTCTTGCGGATCAGATCCTCGACGATCGCGCGACCGCGCGGCGCGGCGAAATCGACGGTGACGCCGAGCTTGTTCGCGTTGGTCTGCAGGAAGTGCGGCGCCGCCTCCCACCAGTCGGCGTAATGCCCGGCCATCATGCCGCCGATCATGCGCACGCCGTCGGGGTGTCCGGTCGACTCGACGTGGATCACCTCGGCGCCGAAGCAGCCGAGCACGTGCGCCGCGGACGGTCCCGCCCACCACGCGGTGAGGTCGAGGACGCGCAGCCCCGCGAGCGGCAGTGCGTTGCCGGCGACGTGCAGCTCCGGACCGGCGGCACGCGGCGCGAACGAGGCCGCCCCGTCGTGCTCGCCGAGCCGCGGCGCGCGCGCAGGCGCCGGCGGATCCTCGTCGTCGATGCGGTACGGACGCCGCGGCTGCCGGAAGCGCCCGCTCGCGTCGGGCACGAACACGCCGCGCGCCACGAGCTGCTCGTGCGCCAGCAGGTTCTCGCCGTTGCCCACCGGCGCCACCGGGATGCGCAGCGCCGAGGCCAGCTCGATCGCCTCGGCGACCGTCTTGCCTGCGAGCCACGGACGCATGATCGCGTTCCACTCGTCGAAGCGCAGCACGCGCCCCGCGAACTGGCAGAGCAGCTCGTCCTCCTGCAGCTCGGGCCGCTCGATCAGCACCAGGAAGTCGAGAAACTGCTGCTTCGCGTTGGTGCAGAAGCCGACGTAGCCGTCGGCGACCGGCTCGATCGACGGCGACTCGACCGTCGGCGCGAGGAACGCGTGCTGCGGCTCGCCCGCGCTGCCGTTCATCAGCCGGTTCATGGTCTCGGAGAAGTTCGTGTAGACGAAGTTCGCGACCTCGAGGATCGACAGGTCGAGGTGCTCGCCGCCGCCGCCGGCCCGAGCCCGCAGCACCGCCGCCAGCGAGCCGACCGCGGCGTACGTGCCCGCTCCCCACTCGGAGACCCGCCCTCCCGCCTGGAACGGCTCGCGCCCCATGACGCCGCGCATGCCGAGCGAGCCCGACTCCGCCTGCAGCGTGAACTCGGTCGCGAGCCGGTCGTGCCACGGCCCCGCCGTGCCGTACGGCGTGATCGACGTGACGACCAGCGAAGGGTGGCGCGCGCGCAGCGTCGCGAGGTCGAGCCGCGGCGGAGCGTCGGTGGCGAGCCCGTGCGCGGTGACGACGAGGTCGGCCGCGGCGACGAGCGCATCGACGTGCGCGTCGCCGATCTCGCCGACCACCGAGCGCTTGCCCGCGTTCAGGTACGCGAACAGCGCGTCCGACGCGCCGCGCAGCGAATCGCCGGAGCGCTGCTCGACCTTGACGACGTCGGCGCCGCCGTCGACCAGCAGCTTGCCGCAGTACGGCCCGGCGATCTGGTCCGCGAGCTCGAGCACGCGGATCCCGGCGAGGCCCTGCGTCATCCCGCGTTGGCCTCGAAATCGGCGACCAGCTCCGCGATCGTGACGCTACCCACGAGGTTCAGCTCCTGGTCGAAGAACTCGTAGAGCACGCCGTCGGTCGAGTGGTTGCCGAAGAACACCAGGCCGCCGGTCGCACCGCCGTTCTCGAGGTGCGGCTCGGCCTCCGCGCGTGTGAGTCCGTAGTCGCCCGCGCGGCGCACGCGGTGACGGACCCGCGTCCCGCCCGGACCGAGGTCCCACAGGTGCTGCTCGCCGTCGAGCACGAGGATCGTCGTCGTGCCGACGTGGCGGTGGATCGGGCAGTGGCCGCCGTCGCTCGACCAGCGCACGAGCATGTCGAGCGTACCGGCCGCGACGTCGTGACCGAGGATCGTGTAGTCGTGCCGGATCAGGTACGGCGACGACGGATCGGTCACCTCGCGCCACCGGTAGCGGGCGGGATCGAACGGGTGCTGCGTCATCGTCCCCTCCATTTCAGCTCGCTGCGGGCGCGTCGAGCGCGAGGCCCGCCATGCGGCCGTCGCTGCGCCAGCGGACGAGCAGCTCGACGAACTCGAGCGGCCCCCCCATGAAGAACATGTTCTGCCGCGCCTGCGGCGAGAGCCGACCCTCGTTGTTGTAGTAGCCCGGCGTGCACTGCTCGGCGAAGGACGTGTGGTCCTGCGCGCGCGCGAGGATCGTCCCGACCCACTCCGCCTCCGCGGCCGCCGTGACCTCGAAGCTCCGCAGCCCCCGCCGCAGCACCTCGGCGACGCAGTACGCGAGGTGCTTCGCCTGCTCGTTGATCATGTACGGGAAGTTCACCGTGAGCCCGGACTGCGCGATGCTCATCATGAACAGGTTCGGGAAGCCGTGGATGTGGATGCCGTGCAGCGTGCGCACGCCGTCCTGCCACTTCTTCGTGAGCGTGAGGCCGTCGCGGCCGCGCACCTCGTAGCCGGAGCGGCGCGCGTAGTCGGTGCCGACCTCGAAGCCGGTCGCGAAGATCAGGCAGTCGAGCTCGTACTCCCTGCCGTCGACGACGACGCCGCGCTCGGTGATGCGCTCGACGCCCTTCCCCTGCGTGTCCACCAGGTGCACGTTCGGTCGGTTGAACGTCTGCAGGTACTCGTCGTGGAAGCAGGGGCGCTTGCAGAACTGCCGGTACCACGGCTTCAGCGCCTCCGCCGTCGCAGGATCGTTCACGATGGACGCCACGCGCGCGCGGATGTCCTCCATGTTGAGGAAGTCCGCCATCTCGACCTTGCGCGCGAGCCCTTCGGGCGAGAGGTCGGCGTCCTCCGCGGACTGCATCACGAACAGAACCTTGCGGATGATGTCGGTCCAGCCGTCGGCGACCAGGTCTTCCTCGGCGAAGCCGCCCGCGGTCAGCATCTGGAAGTTGTCCATCCGCTTCTGGTGCCAGCCGGGCTCCAGCGACGCGGCCCACTGCGGATCCGTCGGACGGTTCGCGCGTACGCCGATCGACGACGGCGTGCGCTGGAAGACGAACAGCTCCTTCGCACCCGCGCCGAGGTGCGGCACGCACTGCACGGCGGTGGCACCGGTGCCGATGATGCCGACGCGCTTGTCGGCGAGCTTTTCGAGCCCGCCGTCGGCGTTGCCGCCGGTGTACGCGTAGTCCCAGCGGCTGGTGTGGAACGTGTGGCCGCGGAACGTCTCGATGCCCGGCACACCCGGCAGCTTCGGACGTTGAAGAAACCCGTTCGAGAGCGCCACGAAGCGCGCGGCGAACGCGTCGTTCCGGTCGGTGCGCACGATCCAGCGCGCACGCGACGCGTCCCAGTCGAGGCTCGTGACCTCCGTCTGCAGGCAGGCGTCGCGGTAGAGGTCGAACTTCTCGGCGATCATCCGGCAATACGCGAAGATCTCGGGCGCGCGGCTGTACTTCTCCTTCGGCACGTAGCCGAGCTCCTCGAGCATCGGCAGGTAGACGTACGACTCGATGTCGCACGCGGCCCCCGGGTAGCGGTTCCAGTACCAGGTGCCGCCGAAGTCGCCGCCCTTCTCGACGATGCGCACGCTCTGCACGCCCGCCTGCTTGAGCCGCGCACCTGCGAGCAGACCGCCGAAGCCGCCGCCGATCAGCGCGACGTCGACCTCGTCGGTGAGCGGCGCGCGCGTGAAGCCGGGCGCGACGTAGGGGTCGTCCACGAAGTGCGCGAAGCGTCCCGCTACCTCGACGTACTGCCTGACGCCGTCCGAGCGCAGCCGCTTCTCGCGCTCTTCGCGGTAGCGCGCACGCAGGGCGTCCGGGTCGACGCGCACGGCGCGATCGCTCACTCGAACACCACCACCTGGCGCGCCGCCTCGCCCTTGCGCATGCGGTCGAAGGCTCCGTTCAGCTCGCCGAGCGAGATCCGCGACGAGATCATCTCGTCGAGCTTCAGCCGTCCGTCGAGGTAGAAGTCGACGTAGCGCGGCATGTCGAAGCGGAACCGGTTCGAGCCCATGTACGAGCCGGTGATCTTCTTCTCCTGCAGCGTGATGTCGGCGGCCGACAGCGAGACCATCTGGTGCACCGGCACGACACCGACCAGCACCGTCGTGCCGCCGCGGCCGGTCATCATCACCGACTGCTGCACCGTCGGTACCAGGCCGATGCACTCGAAGACGAAGTCGGCACCGCCGCCGGTCGCCTCCTGCACCCCGCGCACGGGATCGCCCGACGAAGCGTCAACCACGTGCGTCGCACCGAGCTTGCTCGCGAGCTCGAGCTTCCACGGCTGCGCGTCCACCGCGACGATCCTGCCGGCCCCGACGATGCGCGCCCCCTGCAAAGCGGCGAGCCCGACCCCGCCGCAGCCGACGATCGCGACGCTGGCCCCGGCGGGAATCCGCACGGTGTTGAGCGCGGCGCCGAGGCCCGTGGTGATGCCGCAGCCGATGAGACACGCGCGGTCGAGCGGCATGTCGTCGCGGATCTTCACCAGCGAGCGCTCGGGGACCAGCATGTGCTCCGCGAACGACGACAGGTTCGCGAACTGGTGGATCTCGTGATCCTGCGCGTCGCACAGCCGCGGCTTCATGCCGCCGGGGCGGCCGAAGTACTGCGTCAGGCAGAGGTAGGGGCGTCCTTCGGTGCAGTAGCGGCAAACGCCGCACCAGTTCGTGATGCAGCCGATCACGTGGTCGCCGGGATGGAAGTCGGTGACGCCCGCACCCACCGCCTCGACGATGCCCGCGGGCTCGTGGCCGAGGATCGTCGGCGGCGGCACGGGCAGCCCGCCCTCGATCACCGTCAGATCACTGTGGCAGATGCCCGACGCGACCGTCTTCACCAGGACCTCGCCGGGCCCCGGCTCGTCGTGCCGCACGTCCTCGAACGACAGCGCCTCGTTGTTGGCGCGCATCACCGCTGCCTTCATACTGCCTCCTTCGTTCAGGCGACCGCGCCCGCCGCACGCAGCGCAGCGACGTCGTTCGGTGCGATTCCCCAGTCGGCGAACGCCGCGTCGGTGTCGGCACCGGCGGCGTGCGCGGCGTGCGCGATCGCCCCCGGCGTGCGCGAGAAGCGCGGTGCGGGTGCGTTCTGCTCGACGCCGTCGACCGTCGTGAAGGTGCCGCGCGCGACGTTGTGCGGATGCCGCCGCGCCTCTTCCATCGTCAGCACCGGCGCGAAGCAGATCTCGTGACCCGCGAAGAACGCGAGCCACTCGTCGCGCGTGCGGGTGCGAAACATCGCCGCGAGACGCTCGCGCAAGAGCGGCCACTGCGTGCGATCGTGCTGCGCCTCGAGCTTCAGGTCGTCGGCGCCGAGGCCCGCGATGCGAAGGCCCGTCACGAGCCGGACGAACGCGGCGTAGAACTGCGGCTCGAACGCGGCGACGCTCACGTACGTGCCGTCGCGACACTCGTAGACGCCGTAGAAGTGCGCGCCGCCGTCGAGCAGGTTCGTGCCGCGCGGCCCCCACATACCCGGGGCGATCTGGTCGAAGACGTGGAAGATCGACATCAGCATCGACGAGCCGTCGACCATCGCCGCGTCGACGACCTGTCCCTTGCCGCTCGTGCCGCGCTCGACCAGGGCGGCGAGCACGCCCAGCACGAGCAGCATCGAGCCGCCGCCGAAGTCGCCGACCAGGTTCAGCGGCGGCACCGGCGCGCCGCCGGCGGGACCGACGTACGCCAGCACGCCGGCGAGCGCGATGTAGTTGATGTCGTGACCGACCTCGTTCGCGAGCGGACCGGTCTGCCCCCAGCCCGTCATGCGCCCGTAGACGAGGCGAGGGTTGCGCGCGCACAGCACGTCCGGCCCGACGCCGAGCCGCTCCGCGACGCCGGGGCGGAACCCCTCGACGACGACGTCGGCGCGCTCGGCGAGCCGCACCACCAGCGCCGCCGCCAGCGGGTGCTTGAGGTCGATCCCCGCGCTGCGCCGCCCGCGATCGAGGATCGAGTACGGCGTGTAGGGCCCCTGCAGCCCGCTGCCCGCCTCGACGTGCGCCTTGCGGTCGAGGCGCAGCACCTCCGCGCCCAGGTCCGCCAGCATCATGCCCGCGTGCTGCAGCGGCCCGATGTTCGGCAGCTCCAGCACCTTGACTCCCGCGAGGGGCCCCTTCCGCTCGCTCATCTCGCGCGCGCTCCCGTCGCCGCCTCGATCACGCAGCGGGCAGCCCGTGCGCCGCGATGTCCCGACCGAGGCGCTCGAGGTGGTGCTTCGCCGAGCCCAGCTCGTGCTCGATCTGGATCGCCCAGCGGAAGTGGCGGTGCAGCGGGTAGTCCACGTCGATGCCGATGCCGCCGTGCAGGTGCTGGCAGGCGTAGGACGCCGACTGCCCCCCTTCGGCCGCCCAGAACTTCGCCACCGCGACGTGGTGCGACGCGGGCAGCTCGCTCGCGAGGTGCCACGCGGCCTCCCACGCCGTCAGGCGGATCGCCGCGGCGTCGATGTACGCGTCGGCCGCGCGCTGGTGCACCGCCTGGAAGCTGCCGATCGGACGGTCGAACTGGACGCGGTCGCGCCCGTACTGCGCGGTCATCTCGAGCGCGCGCTCGATCACGCCGAGCTGCATCATGCAGCGTGCGACGATCGCGCGCTCGACGATCCAGCGCAGCGCGTCGCCGCCCGCGGTCGCCCCTCGCCCTGGCGCGAGTCGGGACGCGTCGTCGACGCGCACGCCGTCGAGCGTCATCTCCGCGTGCGGCTGCCCGTCGGAGGTCTCCTGCGCGGCGAGCGTCACCCCGCTCGCCCCGGGCTCGACCAGGAAGAGTGCTATCGAGCCGTCGTCGCAGCGCGCCGGCACGATCACGTGCGACGCGAGCTGTGCCGCCGGCACCATGCTCTTGACGCCGTGCAGCCGGTGACGTCCGTCCAGCTCGCGGACCGCGCGCGCCGCCGGCGCCAGCGGGTCGCTCGACTCGTACTCGCCGAGCGCCGCCGTCACGATGCGTTCGCCGCGCGCGAGTCCGGGCAGCAGCGACTTCTTCTGCGCGTCGCTGCCGAAGCGGGCCAGTGGAAGAGCACCGAGCGCCAGCGCCGGGTACGCCGGCACCTTCGCGACCGCGCGCCCGACCTCCTGCAGCAGCAGACCGAGTGCGACGAAGCCGAGCCCCGCGCCGCCGTGTTCCTCAGGAATCGCGACACCGAGCACGCTCGCATCGGCGAGCGCGCGCCACAGCGTCTCGTCGTGCGTCGCGCCGGACGTCTCGAGCTGCTTCTGCCGCTCGTTGGTCGCGTGATCGTTCAGGATACCGCGCGCGAGCTGGGCCGCGGCGACGTCGTCGTCCTGGAACTGGAAGTCCACCGCGTCAGACCAGGACGCCCGTGGCGTCTTCGTTTCCGGGTGGTCGGCGAAGCCGAAGCATAGGTCACTCCTTGTAGTGCGGCAGGCCGAGACCGGCCATGGCGATGATGTCGCGCTGTACCTCGTTGGTGCCCGCGCCGAAGGTGAGGATGAGGGCGTTGCGGTACGACGACTCGGCCTGTCCGCGCAGGACGGCGCCGGGCGTTCCCCTGGCGAGGATGCCGCGCACGCCGAGCACCTCCATCAGGAGCCGGCTGCACTCGATGGTCGCCTCGCTGCCGAAGACCTTGACCGCCGACGACTCGGCCATGTCCGGCTGCGCCTTCTGCATGGCCCACGCCTGCTGCCAGTTCATGAGGCGCAGCACCGCGACCTTCGCGTACACGCGTGCGAGGCTCTGCTGCACCCAGCCGAGGTCGGCGACGCGCCCTCCGTCGACGTCGGTCGTGCGTGCCCACGCGGTCACGTCCTCGAGCAACCGCTGCAGGCGTCCGACCGTGAGCAACGAGATGCGCTCGTGGTTCAGCTGGCCGGTGATGATCTTCCAGCCGCCGTTCTCCGCGCCGACGAGGTTGGCCGCGGGCACACGCACGTCGTCGTAGAACGTCGCGTTGGTGTGCACGCCGCCGACGGTGCGGATCTCCTGGCGCTCGAAGCCCTTCGCACTCGTCGGCACGAGGAACATCGACAGGCCCTTGTGCTTCTTCACCCCGGCATCGGTCCGCGCGGCGAGCCAGATGTAGTCCGCGTACTGCGCGAGGCTGGTCCACATCTTCTGGCCGTTGATCACCCACTCGTCTCCGTCGCGCCGCGCGGTGGTCTTCAGTGCCGCGAGGTCCGTGCCGGCACCGGGCTCCGAGTAGCCGATCGAGATGAACAGCTCCCCGGCGAGGATCTTCGAGCAGATCTCGCGGCGCTGGTCTTCGGAGCCGTGCTGGAGAAGCACCGGCCCGACGGTATTGAGCGTGAGGAACGGCAGCGGGAAGCCCGTCGCCTGGATCTCGTCCGCGAAGATGTACTGCTCGACCGGCGTCCGCTCCTGCCCGCCGTACTCCTTCGGCCAGCTCAGGCCGAGGAGCCCGTCGCGACCCATCTGCCGCATCGCCTTGCGGAACTCCGGTCCGCCGCCCTCCTGCCACTCGGGCTGCGCGAGCTCGCGGCGGAGATCGTCTGTCATCATCTTCGCGAAGTAGTCGCGCAGGTGGTCGCGAAACGCGCGCTGCTCGTCGGTGAGGCGGATCTCCATGCCGTGTGCTCCTCCAGATTCTGCCGGTGGCGCCGCGTCAGCCAGCCGCGGCGTTGCGCCGCCTTCGTGCGGTCTTCGTCGTCGCAGGCCGCCGCACGCGCTGCGGCCGGGCGCCGCGCGCGCGCCCACTCGCCGCGGCCGACGCAAGCTCGCTCGCGAGCGTGCGCGCGAGCAGCCCGATCTCGACCTTCGGCTCGCGCGTGCCGCCGCCCGCGATCGCACGCTGCAGCGCGAGGCCCATCAGCACCGCCAGCGTGTAGCTCTCGAGCTCGACGCGGCGCGCACGCGGCAGCGGAGCGTCGGGAAACGCGCGCCGCCAGAGACGGTCGACACCCTCGAGCATGCGCAGCTGCTGTTCGCCCGGCGTCGCGCGGTGCTCGCCGCTGCCGCGAAACGCCTGCAGCAGGATCTCGAACATCGAACGGAAGTGGGAGCCGCCGAAGTGTGCCCACGCACGGGCGACGAACTGCCGTGCACGGACGTCGAGCGGCGTCGTCGCCGGGTCGGGCAGGTCGTCGAAGTGCGACGCGAAGCGCGTGAAGGTGTCGTCGAGCACCGCGGCGAGAATGCCCTCCTTGCCGCCGTAGTGGTGCTGCACGGCGCCCCAGGTCACACCGGCGCGCGCCGCGATGCGCGTCGCGGTCGTCTGCCGGAAGCCGACCTCGGCGATGCTCGAGACCACGGCCTCGAGGATCCGCTGCCGCGTCGTCGCGCGCCGCTCGGCCTGCGTGCGACGAGGCCGCAGCGTGCGGATCGAGCTGGTCGCGGAGCGCATCGGCGGTTCCCTATCGCGGATACATTTCGCATACAAGGTAAAATGCATGACGCAGCGCGCTTCGGATTCGTCGGATTCGCCCCCGGGCGCGGCGAACCGGGCGTTCGCGATCGGCTGGCGCCGTTCGCGGATCTGGCGCAGAAGGACCTCGCCCAGACGATCGAGCACGCGCGCAGCCTCGACCTCGACCTCCGGGGGCCGCACGCTGCCGGGACCGGATGTGGAACGTGAACGGGATCGAAAGCAACGCGCCGCACGGCGGCGACGGAGGCAATCATGGCTGACGACAAGCGCGAGCGCGGCGCGCGCCGCATGGAGGACGTCTGCGGCACGCCCGCGCCGCCCGCGGGCTACGGACGCTTCGTCGACCTGACCGTCGAGCACCTGTTCGGCGAGATCTGGGACAACCCCGCCCTCGCCGTGCGCGACCGGCGCCTGGTCGTGCTGGGCATCCTCGCGGCCCTTGGCGACGAGTCGAATCTCGGCGCCCACATGGCCCAGGCGCTGAAGCGCCGCGACGTCACGCCCGAGCAGCTCGACGAGATCGTCGTGACCGTCGCGCACTACGCGGGCTGGCCGCGCTCGACGCACGCGCACGCCGCCGCCGGCGCGGCGAAGACCGCGTACGCCGAGGCGACGAAGAAGGGCTGAGGTCTACACCCGCCAAGCCGGTGTAGACGTCAGCTGGAACGCCGTACCGGCTTCACCCTTCGTGGCCGGCGAAGCCGGTTGCCGACGTCGGATGGAACGCCCTGCCGGTTCCATCCGACGTGGTCGGCGAAGCCGGTGCCGACGTCAGTCGTCGAACGAAAACGCGGTGATCACGTCGACGGCGAGTCCGGGGAAGTTCGCCGGCTGCAGATCGTACACCACGGAGCCGAAGGTCAGCGTTCCGGGACCGTTCTCCTCCTCGAAGTCGAGGCAGGAGAAGTTCTTGCCGGTCGTGCTGGCGCTGAGCCGGGCGCCCGGTGCGTTGTCCAGGTCGAGGATCGTGACCGAGACCGTTCCCGTGGTCAGCGGCAGCTGGCCCTCGTAGGTCGGCGGCCCCTCGTCGCCGCAGGGCAACGCGGTCTCCGTGGTGACCCGTGCCTGGAAGAAGGGATTCCCGAGCGCCGGGATCGCGGCCATCAACATCCCCCCCGGCCCGGTATCGGTGGTGTCGGTTCCGACGACCGGCGGGCCGTTGCACACGCCGGCGTTCGGTCCGTCCGCCACGACCCCGCCCGCCGCGGTGCACTGCTCCGCGGTGAATCCCGACTGCCCGACGACACCGAGGTTGTGGTCGTAGGTCAGCGTGAAGCCGAAGCCGGTGCCGCCGTTGCAGTCGATCAGACCGGCGCCGATCACGGGGAACTGATCCGGCAGCGGCTCGATGCAGAGCACGAGCGGTCCGCCGCTGGTGAAGGAGTCGAGCGTGATGAGCTCCGACGCACCGACGACGTCGATGCGCGCGATGCCCGTCGTCGGATCCACCGCCGTTCCCTCCAGCTCGAGCCAGCCCTGGAAGCCCAGCGCGTCGGTCGGCCCGAACGCGGTGTACGAGCGGATTCCGCTGGTCACCGGGTCGATCGAGAAGCGCCGGCTACCGAGCGGCCCGTCGGGCAGCGGCGTCGGCTCCGGGAGCGCGAAGAACTCGACCGGCAGCGTCACCTCGTCGATGAGGGAGAAGGCGCCGCATGGCGCGCTGACGCAGCCGTCGGCCCCCGAGCACGATAGCGTCACCTCCTCGTCGTTCGCGTCGGTCTCCTCGCAGAACAGGAACAGCGGATCGCGCCCGTCCGGGAAGTAGACGTTGCCCGTCACCGTGCCGTCGTCGGCGTTGCGCGTGATCGCCCAGCGCGCCCCGCCGACCTCCTTGCTGATCAGCGTCCGCTTCTCGTCCGGCGTCCGCTGGATGCCGGAGCCGCGCGTGCCCGTGCCGCCGGCGGGCCGATCCGGGGCGAGCGCTCGAGCCGGGACGCGCGCGACGCTGGCCGCGCTCTGCTCCTCGCCCGGGAGTGCGAAGAACTCGACCGGCAGCGTCACCTCGCCGATCGCCGAAAAGCCGACGCACGGCGCCGTGACACAGCCGTCGGCACCCGAGCACGACAGCGTCACCTCGCCGCCCCTCACCCGGGTCTCCTCACAGAACAGGAACAGCGGGTCGCCGCCGTCGGGAAAGTACACGTTGCCCGTCACCGAGCCATCGTCGGCGTTGCGCGTGATCGCCCAGCGCGCGCCGCCGACCTCCTTGCTGATCAGCGTGCGCTTCTCGTCCGGCGTCACCTGGATGCCCGACCCCCGCGCCACACCGACGCCTCGGGAAACGACCGCCGACGCGGCGCCGGCGATGGCCACGGCCCCGACAGCTGCCAGCGAGAGTGACGAGATCACGCGTATCGGATGTCGCATCGACGAACTCCCCTTCGGTTCGCACGAACGCGGCGAGCGGACCGGTCATGGGCTCGACGGGCGCCTCGCGCGGCGAGCCGGCTTTTCGACGTTTCTGCGGGCGACGATGGCGATACGCGGCTTCACCGGACGGTCAACGGGCTCGACACCAACGGTCGCCGGCCCGCGCATCCGGTCCGCTGTGCGATGCGAGTGACGAGTGCCGCCACGCGCTCGCTCACCCGGCGAGTGCTGCCAGTCTCACGCCCGCCCCAGGATCAGCCCGCTCGTCGGACACCCCGTGCCAGCGGTCACCAGCACGTGCTCGACGTCCGGCACCTGATTGACCGACGTCCCGCGGATCTGTCGTACGCACTCGGTCACGCCGTTCATGCCGTGGACGTAGGCCTCGCCCAGCAACCCGCCGCTGGTGTTGATCGGCAGCTCGCCGCCGAGCGACAGGCGCTCGACGGTCGCGAAGTCCTTCGCCTCGCCGCGCTTGCAGAAGCCGAGCTCTTCCAGCTGCACGAGGACGAACGGCGTGAAGTGGTCGTAGAGGAACGCGGTCTGGATGTCCGACGGCTCGAGTCCCGAGTCCTTCCAGAGCTTGTCGCCGACCACCGCCATCTCCGGCAGCCCCGCGACGTCGTCGCGGTAGTAGCTGGTGCACATCTCGCCGTCGTCGTACGCGCCCTGCGACGCGGCGCGGATCACGGCCGGCTTCTGCCTGAGATCGCGCGCGCGCTCGGGCGTCGTGACGACGATCGCCACACCGCCGTCGCTCTCCTGGCAGCAGTCGAGGAGGCGCAGCACCGGCTCGACGATCCAGCGCGAGCTCTGGTGCTCCTCCAGCGTGATCGGGCGCTGGTAGAACCACGCACCCGGGTTGTTGGCGGCGTGGCGGCGGTCGACCACCGCGATCCGGCCGAAGTGCTCGTTGGTCGCGCCGTACTCGTGCATGTAGCGCCGCGCCTGCATCGCGACCCAGCTCGCGGGAGTGAGCAGCCCGTACGGGGCGTACATGTCGAGGAACGGCGGCAGCATCGCGGCGCCCATCATCGCCGCACCGCCGAAGCGCATGCCCGAGCGCTCGTTGAACGCGCGCCAGCACACGACGACGTCCGCCACTCCCGTCGCGACCGCCATCGCGGCGTGCATGACCACCGCGCACGAGCCGCCGCCGCCGTACGTCGTGCGCGAGAAGTAGCGCAGCTCGGGGATGCCGAGGTTGCGCGCGACCTCGCACTCCTCGCTCGAGTCCATCGTGAAGGTCACCATGCCGTCGACGTCGCGCGGCGTGAGGCCGGCATCGTCGAGTGCGGCCTTCACCGACTCGCACGCGAGCTGCAGCTCGCTCCGCCCCGACTCCTTCGAGAACTCGGTCTGGCCGATGCCGGCGATCGCCGCCTTGCCCGCGAGCGAGCGGCTCACTGGCCGCCTCCCAGCGGCAGCCCGATCACCGCGGTACCCGACACGTGGTCGCCCTGGTCGTTGACCGCCCGGAACGCGATCTCGACGAGCCCCTCGCCGTCGGCTTCCGTGAGCGACGTCACGCTGCCGGTGTACTCGAGCTTCGAGCCGGCGTACGCCGGCACGCCGAGACGGATCGCGAGCTTCCTCACGGCCGCCTCGGGCCCCGCCCAGTCGGTCAGGAATCGCGAGCAGTAGCCGTTGTCGGACAGGATGTTCAGGAAGATGTTCGGCGAGCCCTGCGACGCCGCGTAGTCGCGGTCGTGGTGCACGGGCATGAAGTCGCGCGTCGCGATGGCGCCGGCGACGACGAACGTCGCCGTCAGGTCGAGCGTCATCGGCGTCACGGCGTCGCCGACCTTGATCGAACGGAAGTCGAGCGTGGTGGTTCTCATGCATTCCTCCGCGGGCGGAACTGGGGCAGCGACACGTTGTCGAAGTGCTCGACGTAGGCCTCGACCGGCATGCCGATCGTCACGTCGGCGGCATCGACGTCGTTCAGGTTCGACACGATACGCACGCCCTCCTCGAGCTGCACGAGGGCGACGACGTAGGTCTCGTCGAACCACGGCCAGCGCGGGTGACGCGGCAGGACGAAGCTGTAGACCTCGCCCTTCCCCGACGCCTCGACCGTGTCCCACGCGAGCGCGTTGCAGCGCGGGCACATCGGGCGCGGCGGATGGCGCAGCGCCTGGCAGCCGGCGCAGCGCTGGATCACCAGCTTGCCGTCCTTCAGCGCGTCCCAGAAGAACTTCGTATCGGGAGTGGTCGTCGGTGCGAGTCGCTCGCTCATTTCAGCAACGCCTCCAGGTCGGGCTTGAACTTCAGCATGCGGAACATCTGCCGCCCGACGACCTCGCCGCCGACGCGGTAGGTCGTCACCCACGTGATGAAGTGGCCGGGCCCGAGCCGCGTCTTCTTCCGCTCCGACACCGACTCGAAGATCGTCTCGGTGGTCACGGTCTCGCCGAGACGCAGATACCGCAGCACCTCGAACTCCGAGTTGGTCGCGAGCGTCGCGACGAAGCCGGCCTCGTCGAGCGGCGTCAGCGGGTTCTCCCCGCCCTCGGTCGGTGCGCCGCCGCGCTCGCCGATGCCGGTGAGCTTCGGCGTCGGCATGGTCCACGTCTGCAGCATGAGCGGCGGCGCGACGATGCCGCCGAAGCGCGTCTTCGCCGCGAATGCGGGGTCGGTGTAGACGGGGTTCGCGTCCTCGAACGCCGCCGACCAGTGGCGGATCATCGGCTGGTTCACCGGGTCGGGGCCGGTGTGCGTCGGGCCGATCGGCTTGCCGATGAGCGCTCGCATCACCTCGTAGGCCTTCTGCTCGGCCGGGTTGGCTTCGGACATGGCTCTCCTCTTTTCCCGCGGCGCGCTCAGCCCAGCCGGCTCAGCCGGAACACGCGGATGTTGCGGTCGGTGCGCCGCTCGTAAACGGCGATCTGTGGAATCCCGCGGACGATCGCCGGCCACACGGCGGCCTTCTCCGCGTCGCTCAGCAGGCGGGCGCGGGCCGTGAAGCGCCCGCCGGTGGCCTGCACCCCGACCTCAGGATGGGCCTCGAGGTTGTAGCGCCAGGCCGGGTGGCGCTCTTGCCCCATCGCGCTCGCGACGATCAGGTGATCGTTCTCGTACTCGACGCACGCGAGGGTGACCGGGTGGGGGCGTCCGGACTTCCGCCCGATCGTCGTCACGGTCAGCATCGGCGCCGCGGTTGGCCCGAACGACGTGAGACGACCGTTGCTCGCGCGAAAGAGGATCGGATCGAGCCGCGAGGCCACGTTCCGCACCCACCAGGCGAACCCGCTGCTCGTCGTGAGCGCGACCACGAAGCGGTTCATGCGGACCTCCGCACCGGGCGCAGGTCGCGCGCCGCGCGCGCCGGCGACAGGCCGTTCGCGAGGATCTCCGCCAGCGTGGCGGCGAAGCGCTGCACGTCGTCCTCCGTGAGGTGCGCCGAGCCGTCGAGCTTCGCCGCGAGCCCGCCCAGGGCGAACGGCGCGGTCACGCCGGCGAACAGGAACAGCAGCGCCGCGCGCGCGTCGATGCGTCGCTTGACGCGCGCCGGCGTGCCGTCGAGCAGACGCTCGAGAAGGCGCGCGAACGGCGCGATGTACCGCTCGTAGAGAAAGTCGAGGCGCTCGCCGCCGCGTGCGGACTCGTCCGCCATGATCTTCGCGGCAGCCGGATTGCGCGCGAAGAGCCGCACCGCGCCGGCCACGCCTGCGCGGTGCGCGACGTCCCGGTCGCGCTCCCGGTCGCGCGCGTCGGCCAGCGCCAGCAGCTCACGGCCCGACGGGGCGAGCGCATGGGCGAGAGCCGACTCCCACAGCCGCCGCTTCGACCCGTAGTGGTGGTGCACCAGGTTGTGGCTCACGCCCAGCTGGCGCGCCAGATCGCGCACCGACGTGCCGTCGTAGCCGTGCGCCGCGAACGCGCCCAGCGCCGCCTCGAGGAGCTCGCGCCGCATCGCCTCGCCGTCCGAGCCGGCCGGGCGCCCGGGCCCGCGCTTCACGGGACGACGATGCGCGGACGGGCGCTCTGCACGGGAACTTGACACGTGGTCAATTCGCTACTCCGCAAGTCGCCCGCGAGTCAATCCCCGCGCCGTGTCCACGCCGCGCGCATGTCGTGCGCACCCCTCCCTCCGACCGTGCGCACCCCGCCTCCGGGCCGTGCGCGCCGCGGCACGTCCGGTTGCGTTCCCGTTTCCGTTGCGCTCAAGGACCCGCGTGCACCCGCTGCTGCTCGTCACGCTGCTCGGACCGCTCGCGACGCTGTTGGGCCTCGTGGCGCAGATGGTGCACCGCGCGCACGCACCGTCGGAGGCGGAGCGCGGCGCCGCCGCCGGCGTCGCGGGTCTCAAGCGGCTCGTCGCGGCCGGCGAATGGGGTGGTGCTCTGCCGCCGCTGATGATCACCGCAGGTCTGCTCTGGACGATGACGTTCGGTGCGATCGCGATGTCGGTGGTCTTCGAGCAGCGCGTGACCGGGTTGCTGATGCTCGTGGCTCCGGTCTGGGCGGGCCTGCGCATCGTGCGCGACTACCGTCGCGCCTGAGCCCGAGCACCGCGGCAGACGACCCGCCCCGGCCGCGTCGACCACGGCGCCCCGGGCGATCGAGCGCGCTCCCCGCCGGGATCGCACGACCGCCGGTCTTCGACCTTCCGGGCGAAGACGCAGCCCACGCACGCCGACACCGGCGCGCGTGGGCCGCCGCCGCGTCAGGCCGTCTGCAGCAGCGGGTGCTCCTTCACGCGGTTCCGGCCGTCGACCATCACGACCTTCGGCTGGTGACGGCGCGCGCTCTCCTCGTCGAGCCAGGTGAACGCGCCGATGATGATGAGATCGCCCTCGGCCACCTTGCGCGCGGCCGCGCCGTTGACGCAGATCGTGCCGGAGTCGCGCTCGCCCTCGAGACAGTAGGTCTCGAAGCGCTCGCCGTTGTTCACGTCCCAGATGTGGACCGACTCGAACTCGTAGAGGTCCATCGCCTCCATGAGCGTCTTGTCGATGGTGATCGAGCCCTCGTAGTTGAGGTTCGCGCCGGTCACGGTCGCGCGGTGGATCTTGCCGCGCAGCATCTTGCGGACCGGCAGCGGCGAGGCGCTCTTCTGGCTCTTCTTGTTGCGCATGTTCTGCATGGGAAACCTCAGTCGCGCGCCGCGAGCAGCAGCTCGCCGCCGGACGGAACGTCGGAAGCGGAATGGGAGGCAACCGGATGGCTCTCGTGGCGGGCGAGACGCACGGGGCTGGTCTCGCTCGGATCGATGAGCACGTTGTCGATGAGGCGCACGCCGTCGACCCAGACCGCGACGGCGATCTGCGTCGGCTGATCGACGCGCGCCACCGGCTCGAGGGACGACGGGTCGCACAGCGCCGCGTACTCGAGGCGGGCGCGCGGCTCGGTGGCGATCACGCGCGCGAGCGCGTCGGCCACTTCCTCCGCCGCGCGCGCCCCGCGCGCGACGGCG
>Ga0194131_10004098_pt1 | contig 22288 bp, 19 predicted proteins | sample TA2KigO120mmetaG_FD_148631 | JGI IMG/M metagenome (GOLD analysis project Ga0194131, IMG submission 148631) | Freshwater microbial communities from Lake Tanganyika, Tanzania - TA2015053 Kigoma Offshore 120m | ecosystem: Environmental > Aquatic > Freshwater > Lake | place: Tanzania: Lake... | reverse complement strand
GATCAGCAGCGCCCCCGAGGAGATCGCCCCCAGGGGGTCCAGGCCGAACTCGGCGCAGAGCTGCCGGCTCTCGGGGGACAGGCAGAGCGCCTCGGCGGCGATCTCCAGCCCGACCCCGGCTGCCGCGGCCATCTCCATCAGGCCGGTGGCCACCCCCCCTTCGGTGGGATCGTGCAGCGCGTGTATTCGGCCGGCCTGGCAGGCGATGTGGGCGTCGCGCACCACACTCAAACCAGGCGCGTGCAGGTAGTTTCGGCAGCGGGCCAGCAGTTCCTCTCCATACCCGCGCCGGCACAACTCCTCCCCTTTTTCCCTGGCGATCAGCGCCGTGGCCTCGATGGCCAGGCCCTTGGTGAGCAAGAGTGCGTCCCCCGCGCGCAGACCGCCGGGGCGCACCAAGCCCTCAGGCGCCACCTCCCCCAGCATCTGCCCCACCACGATGGGCCGCGCTACCCCTGCGGTGATCTCGGTGTGGCCGCCACAAACAGCGATCCCCAGGGATTGGGCCGCCTCGTGGATGGAGCGGAAGATACCCTCGACCAGTTCGGGGGCGGCCTGCTCGGCGGGGATGAGCACGGTGGCGAAGAAAAAGCGCGGTTCCGCCCCCATCGCCGCGATGTCGTTGGCGTTGACGTGGACCGCATACCAGCCGATCTCGTCGCTGGCAAAGGTGATGGGATCGGTCTTGGCCACCAGATAGCGGTCCCCCATCGCGATCACCGCCGCGTCCGCGCCCACCCCCGCCGGAACCACGAGGCGCGGATGGGCGTGGGTGTAGCGGGCCAGCAGCCGGGACAGTTCACCGTGGGGCAGTTTGCCGGGCGGGTACTTCATCGCTGCTGTTCCCGGTAGAAGGTGCAGATGGCCGCCACCAGAGCCCGCACGCTGCTCTCGGCCGGCTGGATGGCCGCCTGCAGCCCTAACCCGGCTACCGCCTTCGCCGTAGTCGGCCCGATACAGGCGATGACCGCCTTGTCCAATGTGTCGCGGGCGCGCTCCTCGCCCAGCACGGCAAAAAAGTGCGAGACACTCGAAGGGCTGGCAAAAACCACCACCTCGATGCGGCCCTCGGCCAGGGCCGGGGGCAACTCCACCTGCGCCTGATCGGGAGGGCGGTTCTGGTACGCCACCACCTGCTGCACCTGGGCCCCGCGCCCTGTCAGCTCCCCCGCCAGCAGGGTGCGGCCCACTTCGGAGGTGGGCAGCAGGATCTCCCGCCCCTCGACCTCGATCCTGGCAAAGGCTGCCACCAGCCCCTCTTGCGACTGGTCGGGCGGCAGCAGATCTGGCTCCACGCCCCGGGCCCGTAGCCGCTCGGCCGTGGCCCTGCCCACCGCCGCCACCTGTGCCCGGCCAAAGGCGCGGGTATCCCCTCCCCGCTGCCGCAACCTTTCCCAGAAGAACTCCACGCTGTTGGGGCTGGAAAAGACCACCCAGGCGAACTGAGCCAGGCGGTCGATACATCCGTCAAGTTTGCTCCAGCCCTCCGGGGGGGCCAGTTCCAAGAGGGGCAGGAGCGAGACCTCGGCCCCCTGGTCCTCCAGCAGGGTCTGCAAGGGGCCGGCCTGCTCTCGGCTGCGGGTGACCAGCACCTGCCGGCCAAAGAGGGGTCTTTGCTCGAACCAGTTGAGTTGCTGGCGCAGGGAGACCACCTCGCCGACGATGGCCAGGGAGGGCGGGGCAATCTCCTTGCGGCGGGCCTCCTCGGCCAGGTTCTGGAGGGTGGAGACAGCGCTGCGCTGGCGGGGCCAGGTGCCCCATTCGACCACCGCGGCCGGGGTCTGGGGCGGGCGGCCCCCGCGGATCAGGGCCTGGCAGAGCTGGGGCAGTTTGCGGTTGCCCATGTAGATGACCAGAGTGCCCTGGACGCGGGCGAGTTGTTCCCAGTCCAGGGCGGTGGTCCTCGCCGGGTCCTCCTCGCCCGTCACCAGCACCACCGCGGCGGCCAGCCCGCGGTGGGTGAGGGGGATGCCGGCGTACGCGGCCACCCCCATCGCCGCCGAGACCCCGGGCACCACCTCAAAGGGCGCCCCGGCCTCGGCCAGGGCCAGGGCCTCCTGCCCGCCCCGGCCAAAGACAAAGGGATCACCCCCCTTGAGGCGCACTACCCTCCGGCCCTGGCGGCCCTGCTCGACCAGCAGGGCGTTGAGTTCTTCCTGAGAGAGGGATTTGCGGCCCCCCTTCTTGCCCACGTAGAGCCGCTCGCAGGCGGGCGGGGCCAGGTCCAGCAGGCGGCGGTCCACCAATTCGTCGTAGAGGATGACCTGGGCCTCCTGCAGACAGCGCAGGCCCTTGAGGGTCAGCAGCCCCGGATCACCGGGGCCGGCCCCAACCAGGTAGACCTTGGGTTCCACCTTCAGCCAGGGGCCAGCAGGGCGTCGGCGCCCTGGCGGCGCAGTTGGTCGGCCAGTTGCGCGCCCAGGGCCTCGGCCTCGGCGGGATCACCCCTGACCTCGGCGCGCACCAACTGGCTGCCGTCGGCCTTACCCACCAGCCCCTCCACCCGCAGCCCCTTGTCCTCAATGCGGCCCCACGCGGCGATGGGGGCCTGGCAGCCCCCGCCCAAACAGCGCAACAGGCTGCGCTCGGCTTTTACCGCGGCCAGGGTGGGCGGGTGGTTGAGGCCCTCCACCAGGGGCCGTCGCTCCTCATCGACCCGCATCTGCAAGCCCAGGGCGGCCTGGCCCACGGCCGGCAGCATCTGGCCGGGTTCGAGGTACGCGCCGATTCGCTCCTGCCATCCCAGGCGGTGCAGGCCCGCAGCGGCCAGGGCGATCGCCTCGTACTCGCCGCGTTCCATCTTGGCGATGCGGGTGTCGAGGTTGCCGCGGATCTCGGCGAACTCCAGATCCGGGCGCAGGGCCTGCAACTGGATGCGCCGGCGCAGACTGCTGGTCCCCAGGCGGGCGCCTTTGGACAGACTCTCCAGGCCGCCGCCCTGCCGGGTAATGAGCACGTCGCGCACGTCCTCACGCTGGGGTGAGGCGACCAGTTCCAGTTGGGGATTGACCTCCACCGGCAGGTCCTTGAGGCTGTGGACGGCCAGGTGGACGCGGCCTTCGAGCAGGGCGTGCTCGATCTCGCGGGTGAAGACCCCGCCAAAACTGCGCAGCACCCCCTGGTCCAGGTCGCCGCGGGTATCGATGACCGCGATCTCCACCTGCAGGCCGGGGTGGCGGGCCTGGAGCATCTCGCCGACCATATTGGCCTGGGTCAGAGCCAGCTTGCTGCCGCGGCTGCCGATGAGCAGCGTCTGGGGCAAGGATACCTCCTGGGGGAAAATCGCCAAGAATATAGCGCAAGCCCCGAAGCGGGCAACAAGGGACCGGGCAAAAAAAACCGGGAGGCCCCTGGCGGGCCCCCCGGGGTCCGGCGCTACGGGCGAATCACACGTCGTAATAGAGCATGAACTCGTAGGGATGGGGCCGCAGACGCACGGCGTCCACCTCGGTCTCGCGCTTGTAGCCGATCCAGGCGTTGATCAGGTCGGTGCTGAAGACGTTGCCCCGCAGCAGGAAGGCGTGGTCCTTCTCCAGCGCCGCCAGCGAGCCGTCCAGCGAGCCGGGGGTGGTGGGTACCTTGGCCGCCTCTTCGGGAGCCAGATCGTAGATGTTTTTGTCCAGGGGCTGGCCCGGGTTGATCTTGTTCTGGATGCCGTCCAGGCCGGCCATCAGCATGGCGGCAAAGGCCAAATACATGTTGCAACTGGCGTCGGGGCAGCGGAACTCGACGCGCTTGGCCTTGGGGCTGGGAGAGTACATGGGGATGCGGATGGCGGCGCTGCGGTTGCGCTGCGAATAGGCCAGGTTCACCGGCGCCTCGTACCCGGGCACCAAGCGGCGGTAGGAATTGGTGGTCGGGTTGGACAGGGCCAGGATGGCCGGGGCGTGCTTGAGCAGCCCGCCTATGTAATGAAGCGCCATCTCGCTCAGGCCGGCGTACCCCGAGCCGGCGAAGAGGGGCTTGCTGCCCTTCCACAGACTCTGGTGGGTATGCATGCCCGAGCCGTTGTCCTGGAAGAGGGGCTTGGGCATGAAGGTGGCGGTCTTGCCGTGTTTGCGGGCCACGTTGCGCACCACGTACTTGTAAAGCATCATCCGGTCGGCGCAGGTGACCATGTCGCAGAAGCGGATGTCGATCTCGGCCTGGCCGGCGGTGGCCACCTCGTGGTGGTCGCGCTCGATGGGGATGCCGGCCTTGATCATCTCCGCAACCATCTCGGCGCGCAAATCGGCCTGGGTGTCGGCGGGGGCCACCGGGAAGTAACCGCCCTTGTAGGGGATCTTGTAGCCCAGGTTGGGATTTTCCTGCCGGCCCGAGTTCCAGCGACCCTCCACTGAGTCGAGGTGGTAGTAGCCCTCGTGGGCGTTCTGGTCGAAGCGCACGTCATCGAAGACGAAGAACTCGGCCTCGGGGCCGAAGTAGGCGGTGTCGGCGATGCCGGTGGACTTAAGGTATTCCACCGCCCGAATCGCCAGGCTGCGCGGGTCGCGGTTGTAGTCCTCGCGGGTGATGGGCTCCTGGATGCTGCAGGTAAGCGAAAGGGTGGGCAGGGCGAAGAAGGGGTCCAGGAAGGCGGTGGCCGGGTCCGGCAGCACCAGCATGTCGCTCTCGTTGATCGCCTTCCAGCCGCGGATGCTCGAGCCGTCAAAGCCCAGACCGTCGGTGAAGACCTCTTCGGTCAGTTCATCAATGGGGATGGCGAAGTGCTGCCAGATGCCGGGCAGATCGACGAACTTGAAATCCACGAACTGCGCGCCCTTCTCCCTGGCCATCTGGATGACGGACTGGGGGGTGCCGGCGCCGCCCTTGGCGGTTTTGCCTGCGCGGGTAGTCTTGGCCATTGCTTGCTCCTTCTGAGGCATGGCGAGGTGAATGGTGCGGCGATGACGGATGATTGCCGGAATGCATTTGACTGAAAGCAAAAACATTAATATAAGAAATAAAGTGGGGCAAGACAGTTTTTTTGCTGCCGGCGGAAAGGGCGCGAGGAGCCCCGGCCAGCGGGCGAGGCTGCCGGGGCTCCTTTAGGCTCTTGGCGGGTCCTGCGCGGGCTTCAGATCGCCGCGTCGCCGGTTTCGCCGGTGCGGATGCGCACTACCTCTTCGACCGGCATGACGAAGATCTTGCCGTCGCCGATGTTGCCGCTGTGGGCCGCCACCTTGACCGCCCCCACCACCCGGTCGGCGATCTCGTCGGCGACCACGATCTCGATCTTCAGCTTGGGGGTGAAATCGATGTTGTACTCGGCACCCCGGTACACCTCCTTGTGCCCTTTCTGGCGGCCGAAGCCCTTAACCTCGCTGACGGTCATGCCCGTGACCCCCAGTTTGCCCAGTTCCTCCTTGACGCGCTCCAGCGCGCTGGGCCGCACGATGCATTTCAACAGTTTCATCTGCATTCTCCTTGCAAGAGGGGTTCAGGATTCCAGGAAGTAGCCCTGCTCGTTGTGCAGGGAGATGTCCAGACCGCGCGCTTCTTCGTCGTCGCTGACCCGCAGGCCCACCAGCCCGTCCACCACCTTGAGCAGAATCCACGAGACCACGCCGCTGTATACCAGGGTGGTGACCACGCTGATAAGCTGCACCCCGAACTGCTGGCCGATGCTCACCCCCTCGGCCAGGCCCTGGCCGCCCAGGCTGGCGTCGGCGAAGATGCCCGTCAGCAGTGCCCCGGTGATGCCGCCGATGCCGTGGACCCCGAAGGCGTCCAGCGAGTCGTCGTAGCCTAGCTTCTGCTTGAGGCTGGTGGCCCCCCAGAAGCACAGGACCCCCGCGGCGATGCCGATGGCGATGGCACCCATGGGGCCCACGCTGCCTGAGGCCGGGGTGATGGCCACCAGGCCGGCGACCGCGCCGGTGACGATGCCCAGCACGCTGGGCTTGCCGTGTTTCATCCACTCCACCGCCATCCAGGTGAGGGCCGCCAGCGCCGTGGCCACCTGAGTCACCAGCATGGCCATGCCGGCCTTGCCGTTGGCCGCCACCGCGGAGCCGGCGTTGAAGCCGAACCAGCCCACCCAGAGCATGCCGGCGCCCACCACCGTCAGGGTGAGGCTGTGGGGCGGGATGGGGTGCCGCGGATAGCCCTGCCGCTTGCCCAGCACCAGGGCCGCCACCAGGGCGGCGATGCCGGCGTTGATGTGGACCACGGTGCCCCCGGCGAAGTCGAGCACCCCCAGGTCCCAGAAGAAGCCGCCCACCCCCGCCCAGGCCATGTGGCAGATCGGGCTGTAGACCAGGGTGGACCACAGGGCCATGAAGAGCAGCATGGCCGAGAACTTCATGCGCTCGGCAAAAGCCCCCACGATCAGGGCCGGGGTGATGATGGCAAAGGTGAGCTGGAAACAGACGAAAACCGTTTCGGGGATGGTGCCGGTCAGGCTGTCGATGCCCACGCCGGCCAGCAGGGCCTTGCCAAAGGTGCCGACGAAGGAATTGATGTTGGTCACCCCCGCCTGCATGCCCGTGGCATCAAAGGCCAGGCTGTAGCCCCATAGCACCCAGATGAGGGTCACCATCGCCGTCAGGGCAAAGCACTGCATCAGCACCGAAAGCACGTTCTTGACCCGCACTAGGCCGCCGTAGAACAGGGCCAACCCCGGAATGGTCATGAAAAGCACCAGCGCCGTGGCGGTCAGCATCCAGGCTGTATCCCCCGAATTGAGTTCCTGGGCCCCCGCCAGGGTGGGCAGGGCCAGGGTGGCCAGCAAAGCCGGCACACTCCACTTCTTCTTTCTCGCTCCGTTGAACCGCTCCATAGCTACCTCCAGAATGAAAGGTGAGGGCCTGCCGGGTTGCGCGCAGCCAACCTGTGGTCGCCAGAGATCTCGCAAAAGAAATGCCATCTAGGGACTAAATCTATGTAAATAATTGTTTGTATTTATCTTAAATAAATTTCCCGCGAGGAGGTCTCCCCGTTTTGTCCCAACATTTTTGTGGGGATAACAAGGGCGTACTACAATTATGTCGCTGGGTTGGGAATCAGACTTTGTACTGCGAGGGTTTGAGGCCCAGCTTCTTCAGGCGGTAGGCAAAGATGCGCTGGGTGGTGCCCAACATGCGGGCGGACTGGGCCACGTTGCCGTAGGTGTTCTTGAGGGCTTCGACGAGGATCTCCCGCTCGTACGCCGACATCATGGTCTCGAAGCTGCCGGCTATGGAGGTGCCGGTGGCCACTGCTGTCTGCAGGGAGGGAGGGAGGTGGTGGCCGTGTACCACCCCGTCGCTGCTGAGGATGACCGCCCGCTCGGTGCAGTTCTCCAGCTCGCGCACGTTGCCGGGCCAGTGGTAGCTCATCATCATGTCGATGGCCGGGGTGGAGATCCGCTTCATCTGCTTGCCCAGCTTGCGGGCATACTTTTCCAGCATGTGGTCGGCCAAAAGCAGGATATCGGACTTGCGCTCGCGCAGGGGGGGCACGAAGATGGGGAAGACGTTAAGCCGGTAAAACAGGTCCTCGCGAAACCGCCCCTCGCCCACGGCGTGCTCCAGGTCCACGTGGGTGGCGGCGATGACCCGGACGTCCACTGGGATGGGCTCGGTCCCCCCCAGCCTTTCCACCTCCCGCGACTGAAGCACCCGCAGGAGCTTGACCTGCACCGCCGGGCTCAGTTCTCCGATCTCGTCGAGGAAGATGGTCCCCCCGTCGGCCCGCTCGAAGCGCCCCGCCTTGCTGGCCGAGGCACCGGTAAAGGCCCCCTTCTCGTATCCAAAGAGTTCGCTCTCGATCAGGCTCTCGGGTAGGGCGGCTATGTGGACCTTGATGAAGGGCCGGTTCGGGCCCAGGCTGTTGTAGTGAATGGCGTCGGCCAGCAACTCCTTGCCGGTGCCGCTTTCCCCCCGCAAAAGCACCGTGGTCTGGTTGGGGGCCACCTGGAGGATCAGGTCGGCCACCTCCTGCATCGGGCGGGAGTTGCCGATGATGTTGGCCGGCTGGAAGCGGTCTCGCAACTGCTTGTGGAGGCGCTGGTTTTCGTCGAGCAGGCGGGTATTCTCCTGGCGGGCGCGCCGGCGCGAGGCTACGGCCAGACTGATCATCACCGCCATGACCGAGAGCAACTGCACCTTTTCCTGGAGGAGGGCGTCGCTCTGGTACGGGGTATCGGCGCTAAGGGTGCCGACCACCCGTTTCTGCAACAAGATCGGCACGCAGATGAAGGAGGTCTGGGATTTGGCGGTGCGGCCGCGCGCCCCGGTGCGGTTGAGAAAGAGTGGCTCGCTGCTGATCCGGGGCACGATCACCGGCTTGCCCGATTCAACCACCTTGCCGGTGATCCCCTCGCCGATCTTGTACCGCCCTCGCTCTATCTCGGACTTGGAGAGGCCGTAGGCCAGGTCGATGGCCACCTCGCCGTCCTCGCTGTGGAGCAAGCTGAGGGTGCCTAAGCGCATCTCCAGGCGGTCGCACATCATTCTGAGGATATCGTTGAGCGCCCCCTCGAAATCGGTGGCCATGCCCAGGATCTGCCCGACTTCGTGCAGCACCGCCACGGGGTGCTGGTCTTTTTTTACCTGGACTGCGGAGGCGGCCATGGCTTCCCCGGAGATAGATTCACAAAAATGTCATGCGTCGGCAGATTCTATACAAAATTGTAGTTTGTCCTGGTTTTTGTCAAGGGGTGCCCCTCGCATTCGACCTTGCTCTACACAAAAAAGTCTGGCAACCCGGCTCAGCGGATGGCCAGCGGCCGCAGCGCAAAACCAGCGGCTGCACCCTTGATCTTGTTGACAGCGGCCACATACAGGAATTCGTACGCCTGCGCCGCAGCCAGGTCTTCTAAATAGTGGAACTCGGCGATATGTACTCCCTGCTCAATTAGTAGATACACGTGTACCGGGATAAAGCTGGCGCTGCCGGGGGGGGCCGTCGCACACTCCAGGCCCGAGGTGTCCGAGCCGATCATCAGCGCCCCCTGCTGCTCGACCAGCCACCTGGCGGCCTCCAGGTTGATGCCGGCCGAGTCGTGTTGGCGCAACTTGTCGTGGTCGGCCCCGGTCTCCCCCCAATAGCGCAGGGTGCCGGTGCGGATGAGCACCACGTCGCCGAACTGCAAGTTGGTGCCTTGACGGGCCAGAGCGCCCTGCAGGTCCTCCGGGGTGATGGCGTAGTGGGAGGGCAGCGCCTCCACGCCCTTGTACCCAGCCACGTCAATGAGCACCCCCCGGGCGACGATGGGGGGAATGTTTTCGGCCCCGGCCTTGCGGATGCCCCAGTTGCCACCCCAATCCTCTTCTTTGAACCCGTTGTACCAGTGGTTGTCCTCCCCCACCACTACATGCCCCAGCCCGTCGATCTGGGTGGCCACGTTGTCGTTGATGAACAGGGCGTTGCTGTGCCAGGTGGTCAGCGAAGGGTTGCCCTTCTCAGGCAGGGTGAAGGGCAGGTCCTTTTGTCGGAGCACCCCCTCGGGGCTGCGAAAGGTGAGGATCTCGCCGGGGGAATGGCCCGGCCATTTGAAGGAGGTGCGGTCGTAGGTGATGCCCAAATCACAGACCCGCCCCTCTTTCACCACTTGGACGGCCTTGAGGATGCTGGCCGGGCCCATCTCGTTGAGCGCCCCCACCTGGTCCCCCTCGCCCCATACCCAGCCCCAGCCTTTGCCCTGCTGCCACTGCTTTGGTTCGGCCGCTGCCTGGCCCGGCCAGGCCAGGAGTGAAATCGCCAGTGTCGCCGCGCGCCATTTCATCACACTTCTCCTGTTGCCAATCGTTTTTTGCGCCGCTGCGCCGACAAGATATCTCTTCGGAGGAGGGATTTCAAGGAGTTTTTGTGCTTTTTCCCAAGAGGATGATTGACATTTCCCTGGCCCAGGGGTATCGTACCCTTAAACCCTCCGAAGCTGGGTATGCCCCACGATATAGACCATATTCTCAGGGAGTGGGAGTACGATCCACAGGCCAACGTGCGCCGGATCTGGGGGGAGGATGGGGCCCAGAAGCTACAGGTGCGCGTCGACCAGGGTGCCTTCCAGGGTATCATGCAGTTAAACCTGGACGGCCGGCCCGACGGCAAGCGGCCCTATGGCTTCGAGTTCGCCCTCGACTACCACCGCGAAGCCCTGGAGAAGTACCGCCAGAACCACGGGGGCCAGCCCGAGGGCTTCTCCCTCGACCACCCCGCCTGCCAGGAGCTTTTCGACGAGGGGGCGCGGGTATACGGCCGCTACGTCTTTCTGCTCCAGCTCAAGGACTACCCCAGGGTCATCCGCGACACCGAGCGCAACATGGGGCTCTTCCGCTTCGTCAACACCCACGCCGAGACCGAGGAGGACCGCAACAACCTCGAGCGGTGGTGGCCCTATATCCTGCGCATTAACGCCACGGCCCGGGCCCTCAAGACCTTCCAGGAAAAGCAGTACGCCACTGCCCTCGAAATCGCCGCCGCCGCCCGCATCCAGATCGAGCAGCTCCCCGAGGTGCAGGCCGAGGAGTTCTTCGTCGAAAAGGAGCGCTCCCTGCAGGCCCTCGACGAGCTGGCCGAGGAATTGACGCGCAACCGCCCCCTCAGCGAGGAAGAGCTGCTCCAGCACGAGTTGCAGGAGGCCATTGCCCAGGAGCAGTTCGAGCGGGCCGCGGCCCTGCGCGACCAGTTGCGGCAGTTGCGCGACCCCCGCGAATAGTCAACCCCCCTCCTCCCGGTGGGCGGCGCGCAGCAGGCGCTGGTACGCCGCGTTGATCTCCTGCATCAGCCCCTGGTCCCCCCCGCTGCGATCCGGGTGAAAGGCGAGGGCCAACTCCCGGTAACGCCGCCGCACCTCCTCCTCGCCGGCCTCCTGGGGCAGGTCGAACAGCTGGTGGTCCGCGTCGGCCGGCCTGGTTGTGGGGGTGTCGTCGAGACTGCGCTCGTAGCGGGCGAAGAACTCCTGGCGCTCCTGGCGGGGCCGGGCGGCGAACTGCCTGACCTGATCGAGGTCGGCAAAGGCGGTCCACAGGCCCAGGCGGTTGATCCGCTTCAGATCCTCCCGGCTCAGCAGGGCCTCCATACACTCGTGGACGTTGCGGTAGCTCTTGCGGTGGGCGGCCTTGCGGTCCTTGCTCATACCCCAAAGATAAGGCGCGGCCGGCTGGCAAAAAAACAAGAGCCGGACTCTGGGGAGAATCCGGCTCTTGCACAGGGAAAGTAGCGCTGGTTCAGGAGCGGCGGTTCCTCAGATACGCCCCCACGGCCATCAGCCACAGGGCTATACCCATGAAGCCGAGCACCTCGACGGATATCCTAACGCTCCAGGGCGAGAGGGGTCAGGGACAAGGGCTGCAGATTCAGTACACCTCGGTCTCATCGACCAGGGCCAGCAGGGCGTGGTACCGGGTCGGGTGGCGCAACTTGCCCAGGGCCCGCTCCTTCAACTGCCGCACCCGCTCGCGGGTGAGGTTCATCAGGCCGCCGATCTGCTCCAGGGTCAGGGCCTCATTGCCGTCCAGCCCAAAGTACAGGCGGATGATGCGCAACTCCCGGTCGTCGAGGCTGTCGAGCACGTTCTCCAGTTGCTCGCGGGCCGAATCGCGCAGCACGTCGGTGTCGGGGGCCTCCTGGCTGGTGTCAGCCAGGATGTTGAGCAGGCTGCGCTCGTCGTCCTCCTCAAAAGCCTCGTCCAGCGAGCGCACGGTCCGGGCGCTGAGCATGGTGTCGAGAATCTCCGCGGCGGGCACGTCCAGTTCGGCGGCGATCTCCTCGACGTCCGGCTCGCTCTCGCGGCCTTGGCCCAGCCGGCGCGACACCTTAGAAATGTCCTTAAGCAGGCTCAGCTTGTTGAGGGGCAGGCGCACGGTGCGGGCGTGTTCGGCGATGGTCTGGAGGATGGACTGCTTGATCCACCACACCGCATAGGAGATGAACTTGTAGCCCTTGGTGCCGTCGAAGCGCTCGGCCGCGGTCAAGAGGCCCAGGTTGCCGGCGCTGATCAGGTCGGAGAGGGAAAGCCCGCGGTTCTGGTAGTTCTTGGCCACGTCGATGACGAAGCGCAGGTTGGCCTGCACCAACTCGTCGCGGGCCTGCATGTCGCCCTCCTTGATCCGGGCGGCCAGTTCCACCTCTTTCTCGCGCGAGAGGGGCTTGGACTCAGCGATGTCGTCGAAATAGAGGCGCAGGGTGCTCTCCTCGTCGTTCTGTAGTTCCTGGACAGTGTAACCCATCGTGTTAACCTCTCTTAAGAGTGTCGGGAATGGGTTGCTAAAAGTTTGCACAGCGCTTCGGGAGTTCCGGCCCGCAACAGGTCGCCGATCATCCCGCCTTCTTGGAAGGTGCGGGCCAGGGCGCCCAGCAGGGCCAGGTAGGAATCGGGCGCATGGGCCGGCACCGCGATCAGGCAGATGACCTGTATGGTCCGGCGTTCATCCCCTGAGGGATAGTCCAAAGGCAGGGGCGATACCCCCAATGCCAGGCCCAGTTGATTGACCGCCAGGCTGCGGGCGTGGGGCATGGCCACCTCGCCGATCAGGGTGCTCTCGATGTTCTCGCGCCCCAGCACGGCTTGGAGAAAACTGAGGCTGTCCTTGACCACGCCTTTTAGGTAGAGGCGGTTGGTCAGTTCCTTGATTGCGGCGATCTTGTTGTCCGCCTTCAGATCCGGGACCAACAGGTCCGGGTCGAGCAATGGTTCGAGTCCTTCGAGGGGCTCGGCCTGGAATGCAAACTTTGCATCCAGGAGAGCCCTCTGGGGAAATGAGTTAGCCAAGTTTTGTATTATCCCGATATTGTGTCGGCGGCCGGGAGATGCAGATTTTGCTGCATATTTTAGGCCCGCCGGCTATATGTCCCCGGTCCCCCAAGGGGCCGAAGGAGCACAAGTCTATGTATTCGCTAATACCTCAATCGACACCGGGCTGTGACCTGTATCACAGAATTCCCGGCGCATGATACGGAAAGCGCAAATTCAGTGCCACCTGTGGCCACGGGGGAATCAAGAATCTGTTAAGAAAGGAGTTGCGGAAGTTACGGGCAGGGAGTGCGCCGGGTTCGGACGAGGCGGAAAGCGCTTTTCGTGCAATTATTGCAGATGGTAATGTTTGATCTTGTACTGCAAAGAGCGCACGCTGATGCCTAAGATCGCGGCGGCCTGCCGGCGGTTGGTGGTGATCCGCTCCAGGGTCTGGCGGATAAGGGCCGCCTCCACCTCCTGTATCGAGGCCCCCAGGTTTACCGCGAACTGCGCCGTGGCTTCGCGCTCCGCGGTTCCCAGCAGGGCGGCGATCTGTTCGGGGCGGACGGTTCTTTCGGGACAGGTGACCACCAGGCGCTGGATCAGGTTGCGCAGCTCGCGCACGTTGCCCGGCCACGGGTGGTTGAGCAGGAGAGCCAGGGCCTCGGCCCCCAGTTGCTTGCGCGGCTGCCCGTGGGCCCGGCAGGCCTCGTCGAGAAATATCTCGGCCAACAGCGGGATATCCTCGCGGCGCTGGCGCAGGGGCGGCACGTCGATGGGCACCACGTTGAGGCGGTAGTAGAGGTCTTCGCGGAAGATGCCGCCCTGGACGCCGGCCTCCAAGTCGCGGTTGGTGGCGGCGATGATCCGCACGTCTGCGGTGTGGACCTGGGTGTCGCCAAGGGGCTGATACTCTCTGGACTCCAGCGCCCGCAGGAGTTCCACCTGGTTCTTTAGGGGCACCTCGCCGATCTCGTCGAGTAAGAGGGTGCCCCCCTCGGCCAGGGCAAAGCGGCCGGGCCGGGTGGCGTGGGCCCCGGTGTAGGCGCCCCGCACGTGGCCAAAGAGTTCGCTGGCGAAAAGCTCAGGGGTGAAGCCCCCGCAGTTGACCGCCACGAAGGGTCCGTTGCGGCGTTTGCTGCGCTCGTGTACGGCCCGGGCGATCAGTTCCTTGCCTACCCCGGTCTCCCCCCGCAGGAGCACCGGCACCTCGGACTGGGCCACCTGCTTGATGGTCTCGGCCGCGGCCTGCATGGCCTGGCTGCGGCGCACCAGCCGGCGGAAGGTGTCCTGGCTCTCCAGGCGGTGGTGCAGCTTGCGGTTCTCCGAGAGCAGTTCCAACCGGTCTATGGCCCGCTCCGCCAGCAGGCGCAGATGGTCCAGGTCTACCGGCTTGGTGACGAAGTCGAAGGCCCCCTTCTTCATCGCCTCCACCGCCGTGCTCACGCTACCGTACGCGGTCAGCACGATGGTCTGGGCGTCGGGATTGCTGTCGCGGATCTCGTCGAGCAGTTCCATACCGCCCAGGCCGGGCATGCGCAGGTCGGTGATCACCAGGTGGTAGGTTTGCCGCTGCAACAGGTCGCGCGCCTCGTGCCCGTCCCTGGCCGTGTCGATGCTAAAGCCGGGTTGTTGCAGCGCCTCCTGGAGCCCCTCGCGGATGTGGACCTCGTCGTCGGCGATGAGCAGGCGAAAGACACCCTTGGCCATGACTCAGCCCCGCTCCGGCCTGGTCGGGGGCGAAGGGGCCGGCCCCTTTTTTAGCCACAGGCGGATGTTCACCGCGGTGCCCAAGCCTTCCTGGCTGCTCACCTCCAGCACCCCCCCGTGCTGGTGGACGATGCGCTGGGCGATGGACAGGCCCAGGCCCGTACCCTCGTCCTTGGTGGTGTAGTAGAGTTCCAGCACCCGCTCCAGGTCCGCGGCGGGGATGCCGCGGCCATTGTCGGTGATGTTGAGGGCGATCTGGCCCTTGACGGGGTCCAGGCGCGACTGTAGAATGACCCGTGGTTCCGGCCCCAAGGCCTGGAAGGCGTTGATGAGGATGTTGAGCAGGGCCTGGCTCAAGAGGTTCTCGTCGGCGCTGATGGCTGGCAAGGGTTCCTCCAGGTCGAGGACCAGGGCGATGCCGTGTTCGCGCGCCTCAGGCTCGACCAGGGAGAAGAGGTGCCGCAGCAGGTCGTTGGGCTGCACCGGCTGGAGGTGTAGGGCCGGGGGCCGGGAGAAGCGCAGGAAGTTCTGCACGATGCCCTCCAGCCGGCGCATCTCGGTGCGGGCGATCTTCAGGCGCCGGTTCACCCGCGCGGCCACTCCCTCACCGGCCCCGCCCAGCTCCTCCTGCAAGAGCTGGAGCTGGATGTCGATGGCGCTGAGCGGATTGCGCACCTCGTGCGCCACCGAGGCGGCCAGACGGCCCAGGGCGGTCATCTTCTCCACCTGCCACAGGTCGCGCTCGGCCCGCTTCAGTTCCGAGATCTCCTTAAGGGTCAGGAGCGCCCCGGCCGGCCGGCCCGACTCGTCGGTCAGCCGGCGGGTGTTGACCCGCAGCCAGCAGGTCTGGCCCGCCGGCTTGCGGTACTGGATGTCTTGGTCCCAGACCAGTTCCCCGGCCAGGGCCTGGCGGACCAGTTGCCCCAACTCGCCGCTCCCCAGGCATTCCTCCAAAAGTTGCACCCTGGGCAGCCCTAGCATCTCCACCAAGGCCGGGTTGTGGACCAGGACGCCGGCCTCCTCGTCGAAGATCGCCACGCCTTCGGTGAGGCTGGCCACCAGGGAGGGTATATAATTAGAGAGCTGTTCCATAGGTGTGCTGAGTGTATGGACTCTAAAGATAACATAATCGCCCGCAAACAGCGGATCCAAGGGATGTTTAACGTCATTGCGCGGCGCTACGACCTGCTCAACCACCTGCTCAGCGGCGGGGTGGATCTCCACTGGCGCCGCTGCGCCCTCTCGCGGGTGCGCTGCCGGGGGCCCCAGCGGGTGCTGGACCTGGCCACCGGCACCGCGGATTTCGCCTTGGCTGCGGCCCGCCGCCGCCCCCGGCGGGTGGTGGGGGTGGACGTGGCCCTCGATATGTTGCGGCTCGGCGCGGCCAAGCTGCGCCGCCGCCCCCCGGCCGCGCCGGTGCAACTGCTGGGGGGTGACGCCGAGGCCCTGCCCTTTGGGGACCAGAGCTTCGACCTGGTCATCGCCGCCTTCGGGGTGCGCAACTTCGGCCATATCCCCACCGGTCTGGCCGAGGCCTGGCGGGTGCTCAGGCCAGGGGGCGAACTGATCATCCTCGACTTCGCCGAGCCCGAACTCCCCCTCTTCCGACAGCTCTACCGCTTCTACTTCACCCGCATCCTGCCCTGGGTGGGTGGCCTGGTCTCGGGGCAGCGCCAGGCGTACGCGTACCTGCCCGCCTCGGTGGGCACCTTTCCGCAGGGGGGCGCCTTCCTAAAACTGCTCGGCGGGGCCGGCTTCGTCGACAACCGGCACACCGCCTTCACCCTGGGTGTCTGCGCCCTGTACCAAGGCCTCAAGCCCCCGGCAGACCGCATTGACGCCGGAGAAGGGCTTTGATATTATCAGACCATGACTTCTCTCCATCGCAACTCCCTGGAGCAGGCCGGCTTGGGCCCCATCCATCACAAGGTGGTGGAGGGCCAGCGCCTCAGCGCCGACGAGGGGCTCCAGCTTTACGCCTGCGACCAGTTGCCGGCCCTCGGCTACCTGGCCAACATCGTCCGCCAGCGATTCCACGGGGACTGCACCTACTTCGTCCGCAACCAGCACATCAACTACACCAACGTCTGCAACAAGTTCTGCCGCTTCTGCTCTTTCTATGTTAAAGCCAAGGACGAGCGCGGGTACGTGCTCTCCCCCGAGCAAGTGGCCGACCGGGTGCGCCAGCACCTGCACGCCCCCATCACCGAGATCCACATGGTGGGCGGGGTCAACCCCAAACTCCCTTACTCTTACTACTTAGATATACTGCGGGCCGTGAAGGAGGCCCGGCCCTCGGCCCGGCTCAAGGCCTTTACCATGATTGAGGTGGCCCAGATCCAGCGCATCGCCAAAAAGCCGCTGGAGGAGGTCTTCGCCGACCTCAGGGCTGCCGGCCTCGAATCCCTGCCCGGAGGCGGGGCCGAGGTCTTCAGCGACCGGGTACAGGGGGATTTGTTCTGGACCAAGAGCGACTCGGAAGAATGGCTGCGCATCGCCGCCGCCGCCCACCGGGCCGGCCTGCCCTCCAACGCCACCATGCTCTACGGCCACATCGAGAACACCGAGGAGAAGGTCTACCACCTGTGCCGGCTGCGCGAGGTGCAGGATGAGACCGGCGGCTTTCTCGCCTACATCCCCCTCTCCTTCCACCCCGAGCGCACCGAATTGGAGCACCTGCCTGGCCCTTCGGGCTGCCTGGACCTGAAGGAACTCGCCGTGGCCCGGTTGATGCTCGACAACTTCGCCCACGTCAAGACCTTCTGGATCATGAACACCATCGAGGTCTCGCAGGTGGCCCTCTGGTACGGGGCCAATGACCTGGACGGGACCATCATGGACTACGAGATCACCCGCAAGAACTTCAAGGCCACCCAGCAGCGCCTCACCCACCAGGAGCTGATGGACCGCATCGTCGAAGCCGGCCGCGTCCCCGTCGAGCGGGACAGCCTCTACAACGTTGTCACCCCCATCGCGCCGCCCGTCGCCCAGGTCGCATGATCGCCAGTATCGCCGAAAAGGTCTACAGCGGCGAACGCCTTAGCCCGGAGGATGCCTGCCGGCTCTGGGCCCATCCCGACCTGACCGAGTTGGGGATGCTGGCCGACCACGTCCGCCAACGCCTGCACCCCGAGCGGGTGGTCACCTACAACGTGGGCCGCAACATCAACTACACCAATGTCTGCTGGGTGAAGTGCGATTTCTGCGCCTTCTACCGCCAGCCCGGCTCCCCTGAGGGGTACGTGCTGTCGCAGGAGGAGATCTTCGCCAAGATCGACGAGCTGGTGGGCTTTGGCGGCGAGGAGCCCAAGTCCTGCGAGATCCTGATGCAGGGTGGCCTGAACCCCAGGCTGCGCCTCGACTACTACGAGGAGTTGCTGGGCGCCATTCGCGACCGCTATCCCATGGTGCAACTCCACTGCCTCTCGGCCACCGAGATCATCTACATCGCGCACCTCTCGCGTCTCTCCCTGGCCGAGACCGTCGCCCGGCTGCGCCAGGCCGGCCTGGACTCCATCCCCGGTGCCGGCGCCGAGATCCTCGACGACGGGGTGCGCGATATTATCGGTTTCCGCAAGGACCGCACCGAGGAGTGGCTGGAGGTACACCGCGTGGCCCACGGCCTGGGGATGCGCACCACCGCCACCATGATGTACGGACACGTGGAGACCATTGAGCACCGGCTCCAGCACCTGCAACTCCTGCGCCAGTTGCAGGACCAGACCGGCGGCTTCACCGCCTTCATCACCTGGAGCTTCCAGCCCGACCACACCGACCTGGCCGCTGACCCTGGGCGCTGGCTGGGGCGCAAGGCCACCGGCTTCGACCACCTGCGCACCGTGGCCATTGCCCGGCTCTTCCTCGACAACTTCCCCCATCTCCAGGCCTCGTGGGTGACCCAGGGGCCCAAGATTGCCCAGCTCAGCCTCAACTACGGGATCGACGATTTCGGCAGCACCATGCTGGAGGAGAACGTGGTCAGCGCCGCCGGCACCAGCCACACCGGGCAGATGACCCTGGGCCGCATGGAGAAATTGATCCGCGACGCGGGGTACGAGCCCTGCCGGCGCGATACCAATTACCGGCGGGTCGCCGCACGCCCGCAACCTGAGGCGCTGCGAAAGGCCGCCACGGCATGAAGGTCCGCCTGGGGGCGGTGAGTTTCCTCAACACCCGCCCCCTCGTCGCCGCGCTGGAGGGGAAGGAGGGGCCCTTTGCCCTCAGTTTTGCCGTGCCCTCGGTCTGCGCCGAGGAATTGCGGGACGGCCGAGTGGACTTGGGCCTGATCCCCGCCATCGAGTACGCCCGCCACCCCAACGCTTATTGCATCGCCCCCGGCGTCGCGCTGGCCTGCCGGGGCGAGGTGCTCAGCGTGCGGCTCTTCTGTCAAAAGGAGATCGGGAAACTGCGGCGGGTGGCCCTGGACCAGAGTTCTCGCGCCTCGGCGGCCCTCCTGCGACTCCTGCTGCGCGAGCAGTACCAGCTCGACCCCGAATTCGTCGAGGCCCCGCCCGACCTCGATGCGATGCTCTCCCAGGCCGACGCGGCCCTGCTCATCGGCGACCCGGTCTTCCGCCAGCGCCACCGCCCCAGCCTGGACCTGGGGCAGGAATGGCTGGAGCTGACGGGACTGCCTTTCGTCTTCGCCTTCTGGGCCGGCCGCCCCGAAGCGCTGCCTCCTCACCTGGTGGCCGCTCTGGTGCGGGCCAAGGAGGAGGGCCTGCGGCGCATCCCGCAGTTCGCCCAGGAGCACGCCAGCCAGCACGGGGGGGAGGCGGCCTTCTATGAGCGGTACCTCGAACACCACATACGCTTTGAGTTAGGGGAGGCCGAATTGGCCGGGCTGTGCGAGTACTACCGTTTGGCCCAGGCCCACGGCCTGATCGAAGAGGTGCCCGCGTTGCGGTTCTTCCCGGCGAGCTAAAATGACCCGTATTCTGCACGCGGTCCTCACCTATGGCCGCATGATCAAATTCTCGCACAGTGTCTTCGCCCTGCCCTTCGCCCTCAGCGGCGCGGCCCTGGCTGCCACCCGCGGCGGCCTGCGCCCGGCCCAACTGGGCTGGATCTGCCTGGCGATGGTGGCGGCCCGCAGCGCGGCCATGGGTTTCAACCGCCTGGTGGACCGCCACTTAGACGCAGCCAACCCGCGCACCCAGAACCGCGAACTGCCGCGCGGGGCCGTCACCCCGCTGGCTGTGGGCCTCTTCGTCCTCCTCTCCTCGGCGGCGCTGATCCTGGCCGCCCACCAGCTCAACTCCCTGTGTTTCTACCTCTCGCCCCTGGCGCTGGCCATCCTCTTCTTCTATTCCCTGACCAAACGCTTCACCTGGGCCTCCCACCTCTTCCTGGGCCTGAGCCTGGCCGGAGCGCCCCTGGGAGCCTGGCTGGCAGTGGCCGGCCGCTTCGACCTGCCCCCGGTGGTGCTGGGCCTGGCGGTGCTGACCTGGGTGGCCGGCTTCGACGTCATCTACGCCTGCCAGGACTACGACCACGACCGGGGCGCGGGCCTGCGCTCCATCCCCGTGCGCTTCGGCATCCCCCGCTCATTGCAGTTGGCGCGGCTGCTCCACTTGCTGGCGATGTCGCTCTTCTTTGCCCTGGGCCAGTTGATGGAACTCAACGAACTCTACACCATCGGCCTGGGGGTGATCGGCGGGCTTTTGCTCTACGAGCACCGCCTGGTCAAGGCCGAGGACCTCTCCAGATTGGACCTGGCCTTCTTCACCATGAACGGCATCATCAGCACCGTGTACTTTGCCTTCACCCTGGCCGACCTGCTCTTCCTGGGCGAGGCCGCGCTGTGGTTGTGACCCGGAGCCCTGAGATGACCCAGACCGCCGAGATCTTCCGCCTCATCCTCGAATCCGACGATCCCTCCATCTACCGGGTCCGCACCAAGGCCCCTGGCCCGGAGGGCAAGCTGACCCTTCAGGTCGAGCAGGTGCTCAACTGGCCCAGCGGCCACCTCTTCGGCTACAGCCAGAACGCCGGCATGGGCTGGAACCCTGCCGAGCTGGGCCGGGCCGAGTACCTCATCCTCAGCACCCAGGGCGGCATCCGCGCCCCCGACGGCACCCCCGTGGCCCTGGGCTACCACACCGGGCACTGGGAGGTGGGGCTGCTAATGGAGGAGGCTTCCCACGAATTGCGCCGCCTGGGCGGCATTCCCTTTGCCGCCTACTGCTCCGACCCCTGCGACGGCCGCACCCAGGGGACAACGGGGATGTTCGATAGCCTGGCCTACCGCAACGACGCGGCCACAGTGCTGGGCCGGCTGATCCGCTCCCTGCCCACCCGGCGCGGGGTGATGGGGGTGGCCACCTGCGACAAGGGCCTGCCGGCGATGATGCTGGCCCTGGCCGGGGCGCGCCAACTGCCGGTGGTCATCGTGCCCGGCGGCGTCACCCTGCCCCCCGTCTCGGGCGAGGACGCCGGCAAGATCCAGTCCGTGGGGGTGCGCCTGGCCCACGGCGAATTGAGCATTGACGAGGTCAATGACCTCGGTTGCCGCGCCTGCGCCACCGGCGGGGGCGGCTGCCAGTTTTTGGGCACTGCCGCCACCTCGCAGGTGGTGGCCGAGGCCCTGGGCCTGGCCCTGCCCCACACCGCCCTCGCCCCCTCAGGCGAGCCGGTCTGGCGCGAGATGGCCCGCCGCTCGGCCCGGGCCCTGCTGGTGCTGGACCAGGCCGGCCTCAACTCCAACGACATCCTCACAGACGCGGCCTTCCACAACGCCATGGTCACCCACGCGGCCTTCGGCGGCTCCACCAACCTGATCCTGCACATCCCGGCCATTGCCCACGCTGCCGGGCGGCGACGGCCCACCGTCGAGGACTGGGATCACATCAACCGCCAGGTCCCGCGCCTGGTGGACGTGCTGCCCAATGGCCCCGAGTACCACGTCACCGTGCGCGCCTTCCTGGCCGGCGGGGTGCCCGAGGTGATGCTGCACCTGCGCCGTTTGGGGCTGCTCAAGCTGGAGGCGCTGACCGCCACGGGCCGCACGCTGGGGGAAAACCTCGACTGGTGGCAGGGCTCGGAGCGGCGGCAGGTATTCCGCAACAAGCTCGAAGAACTCGACGGAGTCTCCCCGGACCGGGTGATCCTCGCCCCCGATCAAGCCAGGGCCAAGGGACTGACCAGCACCGTCTGTTTCCCCAAGGGCAACCTGGCCCCTGAAGGCTCGGTGGTCAAAGCCACCTCCATCGACCCGGCGGTGGTGGACGCCGACGGGGTGTACCGGCTCAAGGGCCCGGCCAAGGTCTTCACCACCGAACAGGACGCCATCGCCGCGCTCAAGGCGCAGAAGATCCGGGCCGGCGACGTGATGGTGCTGCTCAGTTGCGGCCCCATGGGCACCGGCATGGAGGAGATCGCCCAGATCACTACGGCCCTCAAATACCTCGACTACGGCAAACATGTGGCCGTGCTCACCGACGCCCGCTTCTCGGGCTTTTCCACCGGCGCCTGCCTGGGGCACATCGGGCCCGAGGCCCTGGCCGGCGGCCCCATCGGCAAGCTGGTGGACGGCGATAGGGTGGAGATCACCGTGGACCGCGAACACCTCAAGGGCACGGTGGACCTGGTGGGGGAGGCGGGCCGGGAGTTCGGGGCCGAGGAAGGGGCCCGGGTGTTGGCCCGCCGGCCCCTGCGCCCTGACTTGGCCCCCGAGGAGCACCTGCCCGACGCCACCCGGCTGTGGGCGGCCCTACAAAACGTGGGCGGCGGCACCTGGGGCGGCTGCGTCTACGACGTGGACGCCATCATCGCAACCCTCCGGGCCGGACAGGCAGCCCTGGCTGCCCGATGAAAAAAGAACTCGTCGTCGCGGTCACCGGGGCCAGCGGCGCCCTGTACGCGGGCCGGCTGTTGCGGGCCTTGCTCGGCGGCGGCCACAGAATACACGCGGTGCTGTCGCGCTACGGGCGGTACCTG
>Ga0194131_10004095_pt1 | contig 22296 bp, 18 predicted proteins | sample TA2KigO120mmetaG_FD_148631 | JGI IMG/M metagenome (GOLD analysis project Ga0194131, IMG submission 148631) | Freshwater microbial communities from Lake Tanganyika, Tanzania - TA2015053 Kigoma Offshore 120m | ecosystem: Environmental > Aquatic > Freshwater > Lake | place: Tanzania: Lake... | reverse complement strand
GCCCAGGCCGCGAGGCGCGCCTCGAGCTCCGCGCGCGCGGCGATCCGCCCGGCGAGCGTGCCCAGCGCGGCGCGCGACGTCCAGACTTCGCCGTCCGCCGCCAGCACGGACGCGAGCCCGCGCCACGCGTCGTCGTCGAGCACCGCGATCGCGATCCAGCGGTCGTCGTCGACGGCCCCCGACGCGTCGGCGTCGGGGGCGCAACGCCAGACCCCGTGCGGCACGGCGTCGCCCTCCTGCGATGCGTTGCCGGGCGCCTCCACTGCCTGCCCGCGCAGCAGTGCGACCGACGCCGGCCCGAGCAGCGCCGCGAGGCTGCCGTACTGCCCGAGATCGACCAGCTGCCCTTCTCCGGTTCGGGCGCGGTGCCAGAGGGCGGCGAGCGTCGCGAGCGCGGCCGTCATCCCGCCGACCATGTCCGACCACGAGTAGCCCCAGCCCGCGGGCGGGCCTCCGGGGAGCCGCATCAGGAACGGGAACCCGAGCAGCGCCTGCAGCGTCGGGCCGTAGCTCACGCGCTCGCGCCCGGGGCCGGTCAAGCCAAAGCCGGACATCGCGACCGCGATCACCTGCGGATGGAGCGCGCACAGCCCGTCGTAGTCGAGCCCCCAGTTGCGCATCACGCGCGCCGAGAAGTTGTCGATCACGACGTCTGCCTGGCGCGCGAGGCCGCGGACGAGGTCGAGGCCACGGGGGTCGGCGAGGTTCAGCACCACGCTCTGCTTGCCGCGATTCAGGTTGCCGCTCAGCCCGCCGCGGCGATTGCCGAAGTCCATCGCGTCGCGGCGCTCGATCTTGACGACGCGCGCCCCTTGATCCGCGAGCAGCCGCGTCGCGACGGGGCCCGCGACGACCCAGGTGAAGTCGAGCACCAGCGTGCCGTCGAGCACGCGCCCCGGTGCCGCCTCGGCGGCGCGCACGGGTGGCGTCGCCTGGAGCACGGACGCGGCGCCGGGGCGCCACGCGGGGTCTGCCGCGACCTCGGCGTCGTGCTCGCCCGGGCGCGCCGGCGGACGGTGCAGACGAAGCGGCGTGGCGGACGACACGAACGCGGGTCCGGGGAACGGCACCGTGCCGCCGTCGCGCTTCGCCAGCAGCACCGGGAAGCCGCGCGCGGCGAGCTGCTCGTCGCGCGCGGCGGTCTCCGGCCGCCGCACCTCGACATACGGGAGGCGACGCAGCTCGGCGCCCTCCACGATGTCGGCCACGGAGTGCCGTGCGGCCCAGGCGTCGAGGCAGTCGAACAGGTGCGCGCAGCCGTCCTTGCGATTCTGCGGCTCCTCCCAGCGCTCGTCGAACAGGTCCCACGCCTCGCCGTCCATCGCCACCCAGCCGGCGAGCGTCGTCCAGTCGCCGATCGTCGAGTGCAGCACCCAGCCGTCGGCGGCGGGGCCGCTGCGGAAGTAGCGGCTCCAGTGCAACGTACCGCGGCGGCGCTCGACGTTGCCCGTCTGGCGGAAGAATCCGGTGACGTGCTCGACGGCGCCGGCGGTGGCCTCGGTGATCGCCACGTCGACGAGCCCGCCGAGCCCGGTGCGGCGCCGCGCGAGCAGCGCCAGCAGCGTGCCGATCGCGGCGAACACCCCCGCGCTGTCGTAGGACTGCAGGCCGAACGGCGCGATCGGCGACGTCTCGGGGTGGCCGTTCACGTACGTCATGCCCGCGCGCGCGGCGCACACCAGGTCGGAGCCGCGCCACGACGCGCGCGGTCCGGTCGTCCCGAACGGCGACACGTCGACCAGGATCGTGCCCGGCCGCGCGCGGCGCAGGGCTTCACGATCGACGCCCGCTGTCGCGAGCATGTCGGGGTAGCGGGCTGCGACCACCACGTCGGCCGCGGCGAGGAGCGCCCGCAGCCGTGCGCGGCCGTCGTCGCACGAGGCGTCGACCGTCACGCTGCGCTTGTTCAGATCGTGGAACCAGTGCGCGTGGCTCGCGTCGTCGCCGGGCCGCGCACCGGGCTCGAACGGCGGCATCCGGCGCAGCGACGCTCCGCCCGGCGGCTCGACGCGGACCACGTCCGCGCCGAGGTCGCCAAGCAGTCGCGCGCACAGCGCGCCCTGCACGTCGGTCAGATCGAGCACGCGCACGCCTTCGAGGGCGCCGCGGCGGGGGTCGGCGGGAGATGGGATCGTCGCGAACAGGCCTCACGGCCTAGCGCGCGACCGGCCGCGGCGGCAAGGGACGGCGCGCCTGCGAACGGCAGCGGCGGCACCGCGCGAGCGCACGCAGGGGCCGGGCCGCGTGCGCTCGACGTGGCGCGGCGACGGCCCGTGCGGTCTCACGTCGCCGGACCCGGGATCAGGCGGTGCGAGCTACGGGATTCCAGCCCACGCCGCGCGCTCGGCGGGCTGTGGATCGCGCGCGACCGAGGACTCCGCGTCGAGCACCACCGTGCACCGCCGCTCGGCCTCGTAGGGCTGCCAGTGCGTGAGCCCGTCGTGCGCGTCCGCATCGCCACTCGCGAAGCGCAGCCAGGTGTCCATGACCGCCTGCGAAAGCTGCTCGGCGCGCTGCCCGCTGCCGGAGAAGCCTGCCATGTGGGGCGCGTCGAGCGTTCCGAACACGAACGGCAGCTCGATCGCGTGGCACGCGCCGAGCAACCCGCCGGCCGCCGGCGAAGGCCAGGTGAAGAGATACATGTACGTGTGCGGCTGGTGCGCGCACTGCGACTCCGCAAGGCGGATCGCCGGAATGCGGAAGTGGCGGTCGGACTCGATCGCGTCGAAGAGCTGCCACGGCGGCGCAGCCGCACGGCCGTTGCGGTAGACCGCGATCATCTCCGCCGCGTCGCCGCGCCCGATCGCCTCGAGCCGGCGTGCCACGCGCTTGACGAGCCCCGCCTCGTCGAGCTCCCGGTGCTTCGGCGTCAGGAACGTGAAGAGCCGCCACTCGTCGAGCGTGGTTCCGGTGAGGAGAGGCACGTCCTTCGCGGCGCCCGACGCGATCGCCTCCGAGGGCGCGACCGGCAGGTTCACCGGATCGACGACCGGCGCCCACGGCAGAAAGACGTCGCCCGTGAGCTTCAGGGCCACCTTCGTCTGTGCGGCGACGATCTCCTCGGCCTGCAGATCGCGCAGCTTCGCGACGGTCGCCCGGGTGATGCCGAGCTCGGCGAGCAGCAGATTCGTCACCCTGGTCGCGTCCGTCAGGGAGCACGTCCCCTGGGCGGCTCCGCTCTGCGCGATCGCGCGGCGGAAGAGTCCGCGCGCAGCCGGCATGGCGAGCAGAGTCGTCACCGACATGCCACCCGCCGACTCGCCGAAGATCGTGACCTTCGCGGGATCGCCGCCGAAGGCCGCGATGTTCTCGCGCACCCAGCGCAGCGCCGCGACCTGGTCGAGCATGCCGACGTTGTCGGCGGCACCGGGAAGATCGAGCCCCGCGGCGACCGGCGCAAGGAACCCGAGCGCGCCGAGTCGGTAGTTCACCGTCACGACCACCACGTCGCCGCGCACCGCGAGGCGGCTCGCATCGTAGAGCGCCTGCGTGCCGGATCCGCCGACGAAGCCGCCGCCGTGCAGCCACACCATGACGGGACGCCGGCCGCGATCGGCCGACGGCGTGTAGACGTTCAGCGAGAGACAGTCCTCGCCCTGGGAACCGGGCGCCATCCCCGGCAGCAGGCTCTCCCCCTGCGGACACGCGTGTCCCGGCTCGACCGCCGGTCGCACACCGGTCCACGGCGGGGGAGGTGCAGGCGGCGCGAAGCGGCGGGCGCCGACCGGGCTCGCGGCGAACGGGATGCCGAGGAAGGTCTGGTGGGTAGGGGTCTCGCGACCTTCGACCCTCCCGGAGGTGGTTTCGACGATGGCCATAGACTCGCCTTCCACCGGATCCGGCGCCCGGATTCAAGCGGAGCCATCGCTCGCCACCTCTCGAGGGGTCACTGCTTCGCGCGATACACCAGCGGCACGGGGATCATGGCGCGGCCGGCCGCGACTCTCCACGAGCCGTCTTCGCGCAGCAGCACGGCGGTCAGGTGGCCGCTCCGCACCGGCAGCGGATTGCCCTCGAGATCGCGCACGTTCGACAGGTCGTACTTGCCATCGACCATCGCGACGTCCGCGCCGATGAACCAGACGGTCTCGATGGTGAGCGCCAGCGTGCTGTCCTTGAAGACGGTCTGCTGCTCCCGCGTGAACAGCTGCTCGACCCCGGCCCTGCCCTTCGCGTGGCGCCCGTCGGGCTCCATGTAGTCGCCGTCGATCGTCCACATCGCGGCCATCGCCCGCGCGTCGTGGCGGTTCCAGGCGGCGGTGTACTCCTCTTACAGCTTGCGGATAGCGGCCTCGTTCTCGAGGTCGGACTCCGGACCGCCGAGACCGGGGATCGCCTTCGGCTTGCCGCCTCCCGCGCCGCCCGGAGCCTGGGCGAGAGCGGGCACCGCGATCGCGAGAACGAGTGCAACCAGCAGGGCCTTCCTCATGGTTCCCTCCCTTCGCCGCGGGCGGCCCGGTGGCCGCCGGGTCAGCGCGCGGACTCGATCAGAGCTGCGATGGTGAAGAACTGCTCGGTGGTGCCCGACTTCTCGCCCTGGTTGAAGTACGTGCCTTCCTCACCCGGGAAGCGCGGGCTCGGCAGCGCGGCCTTCGTCGCGTGCGAGCCCTGGACGTCGATCATCGGGATCGCCGGGCCGAAGCCCATCTCGTCCTCGTACTGCACCTTGCCGACCGGCGTCTGCTTGCGGAACGAGTAGTCGTTGACCCACACCTTCCAGAGGGTGCCGGCGCGGTCGTAGATGTCGGCGTACGGGACCACCCACGCTTCCTTGTCGACGTAGATGACGCGCTTCGCGTAGGCGTACTGCGGGAACTTCGAGACGCCCTCGATGACCCACACCTCGCGCTTCTCCCACACGTCGTCGAAGGCGAAGCTGCCCTTCCCCTCGGCCCACTTGACCGGGTAGTGCTCCGCGTGGACGACGCCGAGAACTTCCTTCTCGCCGATCAGCTTCCACTCCATCCTTGCCGGCTGGCCGTCGTAGCCGTAGTAGCTGTCGAGATCCGAGTCCTGTCCGGACAGCGCGTCCGAGCGCTGCGCCGCCGAGAGCCTGCGCACGCGCCTCAGCGAGGGCAGGTACAGCCAGCTGTCGTCCTGCTTGTCGGGATCGATGTAGCGGTAGCTGGTGACGCCCACGCCCTTGAGGTCGAACGGCTCGAGGATCGGGTGCAGGGCTTGACGGTACTGGACGCCGTCCTTGCTCGGCATCTCGGGCCTCGGGTCGACGAACAAGCGGCCGACGTAGAGCAGGCGGCGCAGGTGGTCGAGCAGGTAGTGGCGCTCGACGCCCATCTCGCGATCGCTCTCGATCGTGCCGACATCCGCGTCGAAGTTGCGGATGTCGATGTCGTCGGTGATCAGCGGCTTGCGGTCGAAGTTCCACATGAATTTTGCGCCGCCTGCGGGTCGCTCGGATCGATCTTCGGAAACGGCAGGCCCGCCACCCAGCCTTTGACGCGACGCCCGTCGGGCGACAGCTTCACCTGACCCGAGTACTTCTCGGTGGCCTCGCGATACCGCTTCGGCAGCTCGATCGGCTTCGTCTCGACGACGGTGATCGGCATGCCGTGCTGCACGAGCCATTCGATCCCCGGCGCGACCAGGTCCTTGATCTCGGCGACTTTCGCCGCGTTGATCTTGTCGCCCGGCTTGACGTCGGCGCTCGCTCGCACCGGGGCGAGAGAGCAGACCACGACCAGCAGCCCGAGGGTTGGCGTCAGCTTCTTCATCGAGACATCGAGGGAGCCCGGCCGCACCCGGGAGAGCATCGAGGACGTTAAGCCGGCGGCTCCTCGTCGTACCCCGGTACCGCGCATGCGCAAAGTAGGCTGCTGCGCTTCAGGCGACGCGTCGCCGGCGCGGATCGACGAACAGCTGCCGCGTATCGGCACGCAGGTCCGAGACCAGGGAGACCCGGTCCGAAAGCGCCCGCACGGTCTCGGCCTGCACGTCGCGCACGTCGATCAGGATCGAGTACAGCGCGAAGTTCCGCCGGCGCTTGCGGGCGAGGAAGTCCTCGCGCCACGCATCGTCGACCGCGCACTCGCCGTCGGTGATCAGGACCAGATCGCCCCGCCGCAGATCTCGCGCGGCAAGCAGCCGGACGGCCGCGTCGAGCGGCGGGCAGAAGTCGGTGCCACCGCCGGAGAAGTGCTCGGCGAGGTCGAGGGTGCGGTCGAGCCCGACGGTCCAGGCGTTGCCCGGGTTCATGTCGAAGTGCCGCAGGCCCTTCTCCCCCGAAGAGAAGCACACCACGTGGCAGCGTCGGCGCCGCCGACGTGCCAGCTCGACGAACGTGAGCGCGACGGCCTTCGACCACAGCTCCTTCTCGCCCGCCATCGACGAGCTGGTGTCGAGGCACACCACGAGCGGCCCGTGCCCGCGCTGGTCGGTGCCGCGCAGCGCGTAGGTCAGCACGCCACCGTCGAGCAGGCGGCGCTGGAAGTCGCGCCGCAGCACCGGGTGCGACAGCGCGACGAGCTCGTGCGGGATCAGCCGGCCGAGATCCTCGAGCCCGCGCCCGGGGCGGATCTCGTGCAGCTCCTCGTCGGTGCGGTCGAGCACGCGGCGGCGCACCGCCAGCGCCTGGTCACGGATGCGCCCGAACACGGCGAACAACCGGCGCATCTTCTCGCTGTCCGCGAGGCGCCGGCCGAGATCGATGCTGTGCCCCGGGTCGCGCGCCCCGCCCGCGCCGAGGCCACGTCCCCAGGCCTGGAGCGCTTCCTCCAGGGAGGTGACCTTGCCGGCCGCCGCGGCAGCCGCGCCGAGCAGCTTCCGGTCGAGCTTCTTCTCCACCCGCGCGAATGCCGCCTCGACGCGACGTCGCTTCTGCTCCCGCTGTGCCGCGACCCCGCGCGCCGCGAGGCGCGCCCGGTCGGCCGCCGCGCGCATCGCGCTCCCGTCCGCTCGCGTCGCACGACGGCCGCGCGACGCGGCCTGGTCGGCGGCGCCGTCGGCGGGCTCGCCACCGCCCGGGTCCTGCGTCGCTCCGCCCTCCGGCGGCGCTTCGTTCTCGGCGTCGTCTCCCGGCGGATCGGCATCGCGCCCCGCGGCGCGCTCCTCGTCCGCCGCCTCGGCGAGCTCGCGGCCGACCTCGGCCTCCTCCGCCGCCTCGCGGGCGGCCTGTTCCTCGCGCTCGAGGCTCCAGAGGTCGAGCAGGTCGCCGCTGGTCAGGACGCGGTCCTCGCGCAGCGCACGCAGCACCGCTTCGCCGATCACCACCGCGCCGAGCCCGGCGCGCGCCTCGTCGAGTGGCGTGTGGAGGCGCAGCACCTCGTACGCCGGCCCCTGCAGGACGCCGCGCAGCACGCGCCGGTTGAACGCGGTGCTCGCGGGAACTTCCGCCTCGTCCTTCATGACGACGTTCAGCTTGAAGAGACCGCAGAAGAGATCCTCGACGAGCGCCGGGAAGTGCGGCACGAGCTTCGCGCCGTCCTCGTCGAGCGCACGCCACGCGTGCGCTGCGCGGCGCAGACGGACGATCGCGGCCCGGTCGTACGCGTCGGCCGCGACGAGGTTCGCCGGCACGTCCGGTCGCCCATGCCGGGACGCGTCGTCGGCGCCCGCCATCAGCCGACCTCGGCGATCGCCCGGCGCAGCGCCTCGATCTCGCGGCGCGCAGCCTCCGCCCGGGCGACCTCGCGCCCGGCATCACGCGCGGCGCGCTCGATCGCGGCGATCTGCTCGAGGATGCGGCGCAGCTTGGTCTCCACCTCGATGCGCGCGCGCGCGCGCTGCTCGCGCGAATCCCACGCCTGCTCGATGTACTCGCCGAGCTCGCGGCCCTGGTAGAGCAGCTCCTGCACCTGCTCGTCGAAGCCGCGCACGAGGCGGCGCAACACGTCGCGGACGGTCGCCTGCTCGGCCGGATCGCGCCACAGCACGTGCTCGAGGAACTGCACCTCGTCGTCGCCCACCGCGTCGCGCCCGCGCAGCAGCGCGAGCGCCCGCAGCAAGGTCACGCTCTGCCGGAAGCGGCGGTCCGACGGCAGGATCTGCTGCTCGCCGAGCGCACGGCGGAGGTCGGCGATGCTGCGCAGGATGCCGTCGGGCACGGAAACCTCGGCCACCGCGTCCCACAGCAGCGCCAGCTCGGGGAGCGAGATGCGGGTTCCCGCCTCGGGCGCTGCTGCGCGCAGCATGCGCAGGAAGCGCCAGTCCTCGACGACGTAGCCGACCACGAAGCGCACCAGGAAGCGGTCGTAGATCGCCGACAGCTCGTCCTCCTCGGGCAGCTCGTTGGCGGCGCCGAAGACGGTCAGCAGCGGGACGTCGACGCTGTCGCGGCCGTTGTCGAAGCGGCGCTCGTTGAGCAGCGTCAGCAGCGCGTTGAGGATCGACGAGCTCGCCTTGAAGATCTCGTCGAGGAACGCGACGTGCGCCTCGGGAAGCTTGCGCGTCGTGACGCGGCGGTACTCGTCCTGCTCGAGCGCACGCAGGCTCACCGCACCGAAGACCTCCTCCGGCGTGGTGAACTTGGTGAGCAGCCACTGGAAGTATGCGGCGCCCTCGATGCGCCGGCAGAGCTCGTCGGCGAGCATCGACTTCGCCGTTCCCGGCGGGCCGAGCAGCAGCACGTGCTGGCGCGCCAGCAGGGCCGCGAGGGCGCCCTCGATGACCTGGTCGCGCTCGACGAAGGCTTCCCCGAGCTCCCTGCCGATCGCGGCAAGCTTGCCGCGCGCGGCCGCCACGTCGCTCCGGCGCACCCGTTCCGGGTACCAGACGCGGTGCCGCACCGGCAATCCGGCGACGTCTCGTGAGATCGCGTGATTCCGGCGGATTCCGGCTTGCCGGCAGCCCTGCGCCCGCGTACATGGCCGGAATGCCGACTCGCACGCCGCAGCTACGACGTCGTGACTTTCTCCGCTTCGCCGCGATCACCGTCGCGGTCTCGGCCGCGCCGAGGCTCTCGGGCTGCAGCGACGCGAGCGGCGGCGACGTGTCGACCCCCGAGGACATCGACCGCGTCTTTCCGCAGGGCGTCGCATCCGGCGACCCGCGGCCCGACAGCGTGGTGCTGTGGACGCGCGTCGAGAGCACCGACGCGGACCTCCTCGTCGCGTACCAGGTGGCGCTCGACGAGGGCTTCTCGCAGATCGTCGCCGAGGGCGAGGTCGCGACCGGCGTCGAGCACGACGGCACCGTCAAGCTCAAGCCAGTCGGCCTCGACGCCTTCACGACGTACTTCTACCGCTTCACCGCCCTCGGCGTGACGTCGATGGTCGGACGCACGAAGACCGCACCCGCGCCGGGCGACGACGTGCCGGTCCGCTTCGCCTTCGCGTCGTGCCAGGACTACGTGGGTCGCTGGTACCACGCATGGCAGGCGTTCGTCACGCAGGGCGGCGAGGTCGACTTCGTCGTGCACCTCGGCGACTACGTCTACGAGACCAGCGGCGACCCCGACTTCCAGACCCCCGAGGAGCGTCGCAGCGTGATCCTCCCCGACGGCCTGCGGCTCGGCGAGTCCACCACCGAGAACCTCGCGGCCGTCACGCTCGCCGACTACCGGACGCTCTACAAGACCTACCGCAGCGACCCGTGGCTCAAGCGCGCGCACCAGCTCTATCCGTTCGTCGTGACCTGGGACGATCACGAGTTCGCCAACGACTCGTGGTCGGATCACGCGACGGATTTCAACGAGGCGCGCGGCGACGAGAAGTCGACGAGCCGGCGCGAGGCCGCGAACCGGGCGTTCTTCGAGTTTCAGCCGGCGGACGTGGTCTACGACGAGAGCGCGTCCTTCCCGGACGACATCCACATCTACCGCTCGCTGCGCTACGGCCGGCACGTGGATCTGCTGCTGATCGACGGCCGCCTCTACCGCGACGACCACCTGGTACCCGAGGGTCCGGTCGACCTCGACGTCGGCAAGTTCAGCGCCAACAGCTCCCTCGGCTCGCGCAACTTCGTGCTGAAGCTCCGCTTCGACGAGCGCGAGGCCGCGGCGACGCCGTCGCTGCTCGGCGCGAAGCAGAAGGCCTGGCTGCTGGACGCGCTGTCGTCGTCGGGCGCCACCTGGAAGATCCTCGGCAGCGACGTGCAGCTCTCGCAGATGCTGGTCGACCTGCGCAGCTTCGAGCTGCTGCCCGACCAGTTCAGGAACCTGTTCTACTTCAGCGTCGACCAGTGGGACGGCTACCGGAGCGAGCGCGCGGAGATCCTGCGCACGGTCGCCGGACTCGACAACGTGATCGCTCTCGCGGGCGACATCCACGCGTTCTACGCCTCGGAGCTGTACGAGAACTTCGACGACCAGAGCGGCGCGTCGATCGCGGTCGAGTACGTGTGCGCCGGCATCAGCTCGTCACCCGTGCAGGAGATCACGCAGTCCACGGTCGACTCGAACCCGACCTTGTCGGCGCTCGGACTCGGGGCACTGGTGCCGCAGTTCGACACGATCCTGCAGCAGGCAAGCCCGCAGTACCGCTACGCGAAGAGCCTCGCGCACGGCATCGCGATCATGGACGTGCAGCGCGCCTCCGCGGTGGAGGTCGAGTTCCTGCAGATCGCCGCCGTGCGCACGCCCGAGTGGGACGGATCCCTCGAGCGCGTGCGCTTCCGCACGCCCGCCGGCTCCAACCGCGTCGAGCGCGTCTGACGGTCTCCTGCGAGGGTGTGCGGGAGCCGCGGCGCGCGAGCGAGGGTGTGCGGGAGCCGCGGCGCGCGAGCGAGCGTTGCGCGGGCGCCGCGTCGGAGCTCGGGACGCGCGTGAGCCGCCGCAGAGGCTAGTAGCTCCGCAGGGCCGCGTAGCGGTCGCGGTGGTACGGCGCGTCGCCGAGCAGGATCTCCGTCGCGCGCGCCCGCTTCAGGTAGAAGCCGACCTCGTGCTCGTCGGTCATGCCGATGCCGCCGTGCATCTGCACGGCTTCGCCCGCGACCAGCACGTAGCCCTCGGACAGGCGAGCCTTCGCGATCGCGACGAGCGTCGACGCGTCGGACGAGCCCTCGTCGAGTGCGCGCGCCGCCGCCATGACGACGGAGCGTCCGAGCTCGATCTCGATGAACATGCGTGCGGCACGGTGCTTCAGCGCCTGGAACGTCCCGATGACCACGCCGAACTGCTTGCGCTCCTTGAGGTACGCGAACGTCATGTCGGCGGACCGCACCATGCCGCCGAGCATCTCGGCACAGAGGCCGACGATCGCGCGGTCGATGGTGGCGTCGAGCACGTCGGCGCCGCGGCCGAGCGTACCGACTTGCGCCTCGGCGGCGACCTTCACGCGGTCGAGCTTGACCAGCGCGGCCGAGCGGTGATCGACGAGCTGCTGCCGCAGGACCGTCACGCCGGGCGCGTGCGGATCGACGAGGAAGAGCGAGATGCCGTCGCGATCGCCCGCGTTTCCCGACGTGCGCGCGCTCACGACGAGTCGTTCCGCGACCGCGCCGTCGAGCACGAGGTCCTTGACGCCGTCGATCGCGTAGCTGCCGTCGGCCTGCGCCGCGGCGGACGTCGCGACGTGGTGCACGCGGTGCCGCGCACGCGGCTCGTGATGCGCGAGCGCGAGCACCGCGTCGCCGCCGGCGACGCGCGGTAGCAGGGCCGTCTTCTGCGCCGCAGTCCCACCGAGCAGAAGGGCGTTCCCGGCGAGCAGCACCGTCGAGAGGAACGGCTCCGGAGCCAGCACCTTGCCCATCTCCTCGAGAACGACCACCGCGTCCGCATAGCCGAGTCCCAGCCCGCCGAGCTCCTCGGGCAGCAGCATGCCGGGCCAGCCGAGGTTGCCCATCTCGCGCCACACCTCGCGCGAGAAGCCTTCGGTGGTCTCGCGCAGGCTGCGCAGGCGGGGAACCGGCAGGCTCTGGCGGGCGAAGTCGGCGGCAGTGCTCTGCAGGAGCTGCTGCTCCTCGGTCAGGACGAGATCGCTCACGAGGCGGCTCCCTCTCCGTTCAGTGCGTCGACGATCTCCGCACACGTGGTCACCGTCGCGAGGATGCGAACGGTGTGCTCGAGAACCATCTTCGCGTACTCGAGCGGCGTTCCTGTCACGCCGTCGTGCGGCATCACGACCTGGTAGCCGCGGTTCACCGCCTCGATGGTCGTACCGAGGAGCGCCACGTTGAGGCTCACGCCGAGCAGCACGACGGTCCTGACGCCAAGGCTGCGCAGGAGCGAGTCGAGCTCGGTGTCGTGGAACAGCGACACCCCGTGGTGGCGCGGCACGAAGTAGTCGTTCTCGCCAGGTCCGAACTCCGGGACGATCTGCTGCGGCTCGCTGCCCGCGAGCAGCCCCGGGCCCTTCGCCTTGCGCGCCACCGCGAAGAGCCGGCAGTTCGCCGTGGTGCCGCCGCCGTCGGGACGGCGCACGACCGTGCCGTGCATGACCGCCGCACCGGTCGCGCGAGCCGCATCGAGCACCCTCGCTGCGCGCGGCACGAGCCCGCTGTCGCGCACCGCGTCGGCGAGCGCCGACAGCGGACCACCGCTCCCGATGACGCCGCGCTGGCACTCGACGGTGATCACGGCCGTGCTCTTCGGCTGCAGGATGTCCTTCAGTTCGATCGGCATCTTCGTCTCCCGTGCGCGGCGGAACGTAGCCTGCCGTCGGTCCGCGCGACAAGCCGGCCCGCTCAGGCCCCGGCCGGGCGCGGCGGGACCCGGCCGAGCGAAGCCAGCGCGCGGAGCGCGGGGGCGTCCCTGCGCTCCGTTCGGTCGAGGAGAACGCCGGGGTTCAGGATCTGGTTCGGGTCGAGCTCGCGCTTGGCCGCGGCGAGCGCGCGCGCGAACGGATCGGGGCGCTGGCGGTCGTACCAGGGTCGGTGGTCACGACCGACGGCGTGGTGGTGCGTGATCGTGCCGCCGAGGCGGATCAGCGCCTCCGACGCCGCCGCCTTGATCTCGGCCCACTGCTGGAGCTGCGAGCCGCGCTTGCCCGGCGCGATCACCGAGTAGTACGGCGCCGGACCGTCGGGGTACACGTGCGTGAAGCGGCAGTTCACCTGGCCTGCCCCGCACACGCGGTTCACCGCGTCCTGCGTCGCCGCCGTCACCCCGGCGTGCAGCTCGGGGAAGCGGTCCCAGGTGATGGCGGTCTCGAAGGTCTCCGACACCATGCCGATCGCGGCCAGCGTGTCGCGCAGGTACGGGCCGTCGAGGAACGCCTTGCGCCATGCGCCGACTGCCCCCTCGCGGCCGCCGGACTCGTCGTCGCGCGTGGCACCCGCGCCGTCCGCGACCGTGCCGCCGTGATCGCGGCACAGCTCGAGCGCGCGCACCATCCAGGCGTCGGGCCGGTGGTCCGCCGACTCGAAGCCGATGACCAGGATCGCGGCGTCACCGGCGCCCGCACCGGACGTCATCGCCTCGCCGGGATCGAGCAGCCGGCAGTTGGTCGGCGCGAGACCCGACTGCGAGATCGCGCGCACCGCTTCGGCACCGGCGAGCATGTCGGCGAAGCTCACCGACGCCGACGCGCGCCAGCGCGGACGGTCCTGCAGCCGCATCCATGCCTCGGTGACGACGCCGAGGGCGCCCTCCGAGCCGATGAACATGCGGTCGGGGCTCGGCCCCGCGCCGGACCCGGGCAGGCGGCGCGACGCGACCGTCCCACGCGGCGTCACGACGCGCAGCGACTCCACGAAGTCGTCGATGTGCGTGTAGAGCGTGGCGAAGTGTCCGCCCGAGCGCGTCGCGATCCAGCCACCCAGCGTGCTGAACTCGAACGACTGCGGGAAGTGGCGCAACGTGAGCCCGTGCGGCCGCAGCTGCTCTTCGAGTGCCGGCCCGTAGACGCCGGCCTCGATGCGCGCGGCGCGCGAGGTCCGGTCGATCTCGACCACGCGCCCCATGCGCTCGAGGTCGATGGTGACGACGGGCCGGTCGCCGGCGGGTGGCTCGGTACCTCCGACCACGCTCGATCCGCCGCCGTACGGGATGGCGATCGCACGGGCCGCGTCGCACCAGTCGAGGAGGGCCGCGACATCGTTCTCGTCGCGTGGACGCGCGATCACGTCGGGCGGATTCGCGAAGTCACGTGCGAGCGCGCGCACGACGTCGCGAAACGACTTGCCGTAGGTGTGCCCGGCGCGGTCCTCGGCGTCGGTCGAACACAGCGCCGCGAGGCTCGACGGCGGGTCCAGGCGCGGCGCACGTAGCGACAGATCCTCGACCCGCGGCGCCGGAATCGCCTCGGGGACCGCCGCGAGCCCGAAACGTCCGGCGAGCAGCTCCGCGATGCGGCGCTGCTGCTCCTCGCTGGGGCCCCGCCCCTCGTAGCCCCAGCCCCAGAACTTGCGACGTGGCTTCCCGTTCGCGCTCATGCCGTGTCCTGCCACTGCCGGCGACGGGATGGCAACCCCCGGCGCTTGCCCCGGTCGGACGGGCGCGGCACTGTCGTGGCACGATGCTCCTCGAGCTGCGTGACGCGCGCACGAGCGTGCAGGACCGCACCTGGCTGTGCCACGTCTACCCGCTGTATCTGCACGACCTGTCGGAGTTCGACGGCGGCTACTACCAGCTCGACGAGCGCGGCCTCTGGCAGCCCGACCACCTGCCCTCCTGGCTCGCCGGAGACCAGGACCTCCCGCTGCTGATCCTCGTCGACGGACGCCGCGTCGGCTTCGCGCTGGTCGCGCGCAGCCCGTCGGCGTGGATCGCACCTGGCTGCGACCACCGCATGTCGGAGTTCTTCGTCCTCGCCCGCGAGCGCCGACGGGGCGTCGGCGCCCGCGCAGCACTGGCGGTGTTCGCCGCGCATCCCGGGCGCTGGGAGGTGAGCGAGCTGGCGCGCAACGAGCGTGCGATCCGCTTCTGGCGCCGCGTCGTCGGCGAGCAGACCGGTGGGCGCTACGAGGAGACGGCTGACGCCGAGGAGGTGCGTCAGATCTTCCGCGTCAGGGGGCCGATCGGCGCCGTCCGCCGTGCGAGATAGGGCTCGCGCGACCGGTGCGCTTCGTGCAATTTCGATGAGGCGGATGGCCGCAGCCCACCCGACCGAACGGCCGGACCAGACCCTGGATCATGCAATCGCACTGGAACGACGCACCGCATGGCGACGAGCCGCGCGATCCGGCGAGCGAAGCCGTCGCGCGCTGGAGCCGCCGCTTCGCCGGCAGTGGCCCACTCCGCCTCGCGCGCCGCATCGGCATCGGCGTCGTCGGCTCCGCCGTGCTGGGCGTGGGGGTGGTGATGCTGGTCGCGCCCGGACCGGCGTTCGTCGTCATCCCGCTCGGGCTCGGCATCCTCGCGCTGGAGTTCGAGTGGGCGCAGCGCTGGCTCGTCCGCGTGAAGCAGTACGCGCGCGACGCGCTGCGGAAGGGCGAGCGGGACGACCGTTCCGCGAGCTGAGGGTCAGCTAACCGCAAGCGGCCGCGACGCGAGGGTCAGCTAACCGCAAGCGGCCGCGACGCGAGGGTCAGCTAACCGCAAGCGGCCGCGACGCGAGGGTCAGCTAACCGCAAGCGGCCGCGACGCGAGGGTCAGCTGCCCGCAAACGGCCGCGACGCGAGGCCGACCTGCCCGCTGACGGCGACCCGCGCTGCGTCGCAGGGCAGCGGGTGCGCTACTTTCTCGGCGTCTCCTCGTGGTGCGTCGGAATCATCGGCCCGGGGCCGAGCTCGTCGCTCGCCAGGGTGTCGCTCGGCTCGACGCGGCACCGCGCGCCGCAGGGATCGCGCGGGTCGAAGGTTCCGGGCGTGGCCGCCGCCGCGACGGAGGTGGCGAGCGCAAGGGTCGTCACGAGAGCCTTCATCCTTCTCACGTCCTTTCGTCCGCTGCGACGCTACGGGAGCATGGCCGCCGGACCTCGCGATGCTGACCATCGCTCGAGGTCGTGTGCAAGGCCCCGGCTTCGACCACCGATCCGCGTCGGCTGCACCCCGATCCGGCCGCGCGATCAGATCACCTCACGATGCAGGTCGGGAAAGACCCGAGACACCTTGCGAACGACGTAGTCGCCGTACGTGCCGTCGAAGTCGTGCACGCTCGCGCCGTCCCAGCGCTGCGCGCGATCGTCGTCCACCGGCGCGCGGCTCGCGTCGACGAGCGGCCCGATGCGCGCGTTCCATCCCGGGTCGAAGAAGAACGGGAACGACAGCCGGTCGCGTCGCGACAGGTTCCGCACGCGGTGCGGCGTCGAGCGGTAGAGGCCGCGCGTCACGCGGTCGAGCATGTCGCCGATGTTGCACACGAACGCGCCGGGTAGCGGCGGCGCCGCGATCCAGCCGTGCTTCGTGCGCACCTCGAGCCCGCCGGTGTCGTCCTGCGCAAGGATCGTCAGGAAGCCGTAGTCGGTGTGCTCGCCGACGCCCCAGCCGTCGTCGTCCGGCGGCGCTGCGGGATAGTTGAAGACGCGGAACAGCGTGAGCGGCGTTTCGGTGAAGCGCTCGCCGAGCTCCTGCGCCGGGAGCCCGAGCGCCAGCGCCATGCCGCGCAGCAGGGCGCTGCCGAGCGACGTCATCGCGTCCATCCAGCGCAGCACCGCGTCACGGAACGCGGGCATGTCGTCGGGAAAGAGGTTCGCTCCATGCAGGGGCGTGCCGGCGAGAACCAGCGGATGGTCGGCCGCGAGCTCGGCGCCGAAGTAGACGCCCTCCTTGCGATCGGGACGCCCCGAGGTCAGCTCGCCACCGACCGGGAACCAGCCCCGCCAGGCCCGCCCGCCGCGCGACATCGCGATGCGCGCCTTCTCCGCTTCGGGTCGTGCGAAGAAGCGCCGGCTCTCGGCGACGAGGCGCTCCTCGAGCGTGCGATCGACGCCGTGCCCCACGACGTAGAAGAAGCCCGCGTCGCGGCAGGCCGCGTCGATCCGTGCCGCGGTCGCGTCCGGTGCGTCGCTGCCGGCGACCAGCGCCGTCACGTCCACCACCGGCAGGTTCTTCTCGCTCCCCGTCATCACGAGCCCGCATAGCACGAAGCGCGACGCTTCCCTCGGCCCGGCCGGGTGCGGTAGTGCACGCGCGATGCGAACGGCACGACGCGGACGAGGCGCCCGGTGAGAAGGTTCGACGGCAAGGTGGTGCTCGTGACCGGTGCTGCGTCCGGCATCGGGCGCGCGACGGCACTCCGTCTCGCCGAGGAGGGCGGCGCGGTCTTCGGCTGCGACGTGCAGGAGGACGGGCTCGCAACGCTCGCCGACGAGGTGCGCGCGCTCGGCGCGGAGATCGCCACGCGGCGCTGCGACCAGCGCGAGGAGACGCAGGTCGGGGAAGCGGTGGCGGGCTGCGTCGCCCGCTTCGGGCGCGTCGACGTGCTGTACAACGTCGCCGGCATCCTGCGCTTCGACCACACCCACGAGCTGTCGCTCGCCGACTGGAACCGCGTGCTCACCGTCAACCTCACCGGTACGTTCCTCTTCTGCCGCGCGGCGCTGCTGCATCTGATCGCGACGCGCGGCGACATCGTGAACCTGTCGTCCACCGCGGCACTCGCGGGACAGCCGTGGGGGGCTGCGTACGCGGCGTCGAAGGGCGGGATCCTGGCGCTGACGAAGAACCTCGCGATCGACTACGTCGAGCAGGGCGTGCGCGCGAACGCGGTTTGTCCCGGCGAGATCCAGACGCCGATCATGAAGTCGTTCCGCCTGCCCGAGGGGGCCAATGTCAAGCTTCCCGACCGGGTGCGCTCGCCCAGCGGAGCGGCGCGCCCGTCGCGCGTCGCGAGCGTGATCGCGATGCTCGCCTCGGACGACGGCGCCCACATCACCGGTGCCGAGATCCGCGTCGACGGCGGCATGCTGTCGTAGCGAGCGACGCGTGCCCACCGCCCCCGCCACGTTCACGCTGCCCGCACCGGGCCTCGCTCCGGTCGAGCCGATGCCGCCGCGCGCGCCGGGCGCGCTGCCGTGGGTCGGCGCCGGGCTCCGCCTGCTGCGCGACCCGACGCGCTTCTTCGCCGACACGCGCCGCGCGCTCGGCGACACGTACGTGGTCGACGCGTTCGGCTTCCGGCTCTTCTGCGTCTTCTCCGCGGCCGGCGTACGCGGCCTCTACGCGCTGCCGGAGAACCGCGCGAGCTTCGGCCTCGCAACCTACAACCTGCTCAAGCTGAAGATTCCCGGCGAGCTCTTCGCGGGGCGGCGCAACGGCCCGCGCAACCTCTTCGGCGGCGAGGACGTCGAGCGGTACGTCGCGAACCTCGAGGAGGCGGTGCACCGCGAGATCGAGCAGCTCGGGGCCAGCGGGACGTTCGAGGTGTTCGCCGGGATGCGCCGCCTCGGACACCGGCTCGGACTCGCGTCGTGGATCGGCAACGAGGCCGCCGCGCCCGAGAACCTCGATCGGCTGATCCCGCTCTTCGACCGCCTCGACAGCGCCGACGCGTTTGTGCGCCCCGGCAACGCCTTCGTGATCGCGGCCACCCGGTACGCGCGCGAGCGCCGCGCGATGCACGGCATCGAGGCGATCGTCGCGGAGATCGGCGCGGCGCGAGAGCGGCGCGGCGAGCGCGCGGGCGACTTCCTCGAGCGGATCGCCGCTTCGTGGGCCGACGCGCCGCCGGAGGAGCGGAGTGCGGGGATCGCGCGTGACGTGATCATGCTGCACCTGGGCTCGCAGTCGAACCTGTACGCGGCGCTCGCGTGGACGTTCGCCAACGTGCTGCTGCATCCGGACGTGCTGGCACGCGTGCGCGACGGCGACGACGTGCTGCTCGAGCAGTGTGCGAACGAGTCGATCCGCATGGCGCAGCGCTCGATCACGCTGCGCCAGGTGCTCGCCCCGCTCGACTTCGACGACGGCGAGCGGACGTATCGCCTGTCGCCCGGGGTCCTGATCACGACCATGCTGTCGGTCAACAACTGCTCCGCGGCGCCCGGGCTGGAGCGCTTCGACCCGGCGCACTACGAAGGGCGGCGGCTTGCGCCCTGCGTTCCGCTCGAGACGAAGGAGCTGGTGAGCACCTTCGGTCACGGCAGCCACTCGTGCCCGGCGCAGCGCTTCGCGATCACCGCGATCCGTATCGCCGTGCGGCGCCTGGTCGAGCGCTACGACTTCGTGCCGCGCTTCACCGAGGTGCGACGCCGGCGGCAGCAGCTCGGCGCGGTCGCGCGTGCGGCGCACCCGTGCGCGGTCGACTACCGGCTCCGCGCGCATTGACGCCCGTCGTTCGTGAGGCGCGTGGCGATGGAGTTCCTGATCGCGACCTCGGTCGTGGCACTGGCCGAGGTCGGCGACAAGACGCAGCTGCTCTCGCTCGTGCTCGCCGCGCGGTACCGGAGGCCGTGGCCGATCGTGCTCGGCATCACGGTGGCGACCCTCGCCAACCACGCCGCGGCGGCGTGGCTCGGACAGCTGGTGCAGTCGTACCTGACGCCCGACGTCCTGCGCTGGGTGCTCGGGCTCTCGTTCCTCGCCGTGGCCGCCTGGACGCTCATCCCGGACAGGATGGAGGAGGAGGAGCACGCGGCCTACCGCTACGGGCCGTTCGTCGCGACGCTGATCCTGTTCTTCTTCGCGGAGATCGGCGACAAGACACAGGTCGCGACGATCATGCTCGCCGCGCGCTACCCGTCGCTGGTGATGGTCGTGACGGCGACGACGCTCGGCATGCTGATCGCGAACGTGCCGGTGGTGTGGCTCGGCGGCAAGGCCGCGGAGCGGCTGCCGCTGCGCGTGATCCGCACGATCGCGGCGGGCCTGTTCGCGGCGCTCGGCGTGTGGGCGCTGGTCGGCGGATGACGCGTCGGCTCGCTCGCGCGCAGCGCGGGCGCCGGGGTCAGCGTGTCGTCGGACGTGCGCGGAGGGGTCAGCGTGTCGTCGGACGTGCGCGCCGGGGTCAGCGTGTCGTCGGACGTGCGCGCCGGGGTCAGCGTGTCGTCGGACGTGCGCGGATCTGCTCGCGCACCGGCTTGTACTCCGGCATCTGCAGGCCGCGGCGCAGCCAGTTGGCACCGTCGATGACGAACGTGTGCCCGGTGACGTACGCGGCGTACGGCGAGCAGAGATACGTCGCCGCCCAGCCGAGCTCGTGCAGCCTGCCGACGCGACCCGCGGGCACCTGCTTGCCGGCCTCCGAGTAGCCCTCGGGGCGGTTCGCCTTCATGTGCGCCGCCATGTCCTCGTGCGGGAACATGCCGGGCATCAGCTCGTTCACGCGGATGCCGTGCTGCGCCCACTCGACCGCGAGCGTCATCGTCAGGTTGTGCACCCCGGCCTTCGCGGCGGCCGAGTGCACCGCGCCTGGTCCGCCGTTGAAGGCGTAGGTCGCGCCGATGTTGAGGATCGCCCCGGGCCTGCCGGCCGCGATGCAGCGCTTCGCGAGCTCGTGCGAGCAGAACCAGGTGCCGTCCAGCACGATCTGCGTCACCGCGCGCCAGCCGTTCGGGCTCAGATCCTCGGACACGACGGGGAAGTTGCCGGCCGCGTTGTTCACCAGCACGTCGATCGGGCCGAGCACGCGCTCGACCTCGTCGAACGCGCGCGCGATCTGCTCGGGCTGCCGGATGTCGACCTCCGCGCCGCATGCACGTCCGCCCGCGGCCTCCACGGCCTCGATGCCGCGCTGCCGCTGCTCGGGCTTGCGCGACAGGATGGCGACGCCCGCGCCGAGACGCGCGAACTCGATCGCCATCGCCTTGCCGAGACCGGTGCCGCCACCGGTGACCGCGACGACCTGGCCGGCGAACGTGCCGGGCGGCAGCATCGGACTTCCCGCGGCGGGCGGCTCGGGGAGCGGCATGCGCGGGTTCTCTCACTCGGTCAAGGCGGCGGTCAACGGGCGGGCGAATCGCGATGTCAGCGAAGCTGAAGGTGCCGTCGCCGTCGCGGTACGGCACGATCGTCGCGAGGTGCCAGCTCGCGCCGCCATCGTGCGAGACGCCCCCAACGCCGGCGCTGGTCCAGAGACCGTCCCGGGGAGTCGCACCCCGGGAGTCGCACGTTGACCCCCGCGCGCGCCGCGACGTAGACCTCGCGCCGGAGGTGACGCCCATGTCCGAGGAAGCCGCCGACGCCGTCCTGCTCGAGATCGACGGGCATGTCGCGACCGTGACGTTCAACCGCCCTGACCGGCTGAACGCCTGGAGCTGGGAGATGGGCCAGCAGCTGCACCGTCACATGGAGTCGGTCGCCGCGAACCCGGACGTGCGCGCGGTGATCCTGCGCGGCGCGGGACGCGCGTTCTGCGCCGGCGTCGATCTGAAGCCGGACGTCGGCGGGCGCATCGTCGGCCGCTCGCCGGCGGAGAAGGTCCTCAACTACTACCAGCGCTATCGCGGCTCGCACCGGCGCACGCGCGCCATCGAGGAGACGCCGCAGCCGATCATCGTCGCGATGCACGGCTACTGCCTCGGCGCCGGGCTCGAGGTCGCGATGCTCGGCGACGTGCGCATCGCGGCGGAGGGCACGCAGCTCGGCTGCCCCGAGGCGCGCATCGGCGTGCCGATCGACTGCGGCCTCGACATGCGGCTCGCGGCCGAGGTCGGGCCCGCGTGGGCGAAGTGGCTCACGTTCACCGGACGCCGCATCGACGCCGCCAGGGCAGCGCAGATCGGCCTCCTGCAGGAGGTCTTCCCGGCGGATCAGCTGTTCGTCGAGGCGCGCAAGATCGCCGACGAGATCGCCGCCAACGCGCCGATCGCGGTACAGGCGATCAAGCGCACCATCGACATGTTCGCCGATCGCGGACTCGACGACGCGTTGCGTTTCGAGGCGATGAACGCGGCGGTCGGCTTCGTGTCGGAGGACCTGATCGAGGGCTTCGCGGCGGGACGCGACAAGCGTGCGCCGCGCTTCGAGGGCAAGTGAGCGCAGCGCAGCTCGCCCACTTCCGGTCTGGCCGTTGCAGGGCCCTCGACTAGTAGCCGTAGTTGCCCTCGTCGATACGGGTCAAGCGCCCGTCGCGGAACGTGAGGTACCGGATGAACTCGCGCGGGCCGCGGTTGACGGTCCAGGTCTCGACCTGCACCTGACGCGTCACGAACAGGCCCGGGCTCGTCTCGAGCGATACCGACTCGATCGAGAAAGTCCGGAACGTCGGCTCGCCGCAGCGGCGAAACACCTCGTCGATGCGGTCGCCCTCGTGGACGAGCCGGTTGCCGCAGCGGAGACCTCCCGCCGCTTCGGCCACCACGCTCGCGCCGACCAGCGCGACGGCGCAGCACACCCCACCGACGACCGAACGGGCGATGAACCGCATCGCTCGAGTGTGCCCGCGCCGGCAGGCGGATGCCAGCGCGAGCCCCCGCTCAGCCTTCGCCCGACGGCGTCGGCGCCGGGGCGTTCGGGTTGGGACGACCGCGACGGCCGCGGCGACCGCGGCGACGGCGCCGACGCCGCTGACCGTCGTTCGGTCCGCCTGGCGCGTTCTGCTGCGGAGCGGCACCAGGCCGCGGCTGCTGCGGCTGGCCATGGGGC
>Ga0194131_10004092_pt1 | contig 22320 bp, 23 predicted proteins | sample TA2KigO120mmetaG_FD_148631 | JGI IMG/M metagenome (GOLD analysis project Ga0194131, IMG submission 148631) | Freshwater microbial communities from Lake Tanganyika, Tanzania - TA2015053 Kigoma Offshore 120m | ecosystem: Environmental > Aquatic > Freshwater > Lake | place: Tanzania: Lake... | reverse complement strand
CGGACGAAGAAGTCGCGCCAGGCGGGCTCGACCGACGCCGGGTCGCGGCGATATTGCGCCTCCATGGCCTCGATGAAGGCCGCGTTGGCGCCATTCAGGAATGACGTATCGTACAGGTTCATGGATCTGACCGATTCAGGCCCAATCAGGCGTACCCGGCGGCAAGCTCAGCGCCTATCAGGCCTAGCGCTTCAGCACCTTCTGCATGGTGACGCCGATCTCCGCGGGCGACTCCGCGATCGTGATGCCGGCACGGCGCATCGCCTCGAGCTTGGTCTCCGCGCCGCCCTTGCCGCCGGAGATGATCGCGCCGGCATGGCCCATGCGCCGCCCGGGTGGTGCGGTCCGGCCGGCGATGAATCCCACCACAGGCTTGTTAACTTTCTGCAACCTTAAGAAATCGGCCGCGTCCTCTTCGGCCGACCCACCGATTTCACCAATCATGACAATCGCTTCGGTTTCCGCGTCGGCCAGGAACATGGCCAAACAGTCAACGAAGTTGGTGCCATTGACCGGGTCGCCGCCGATGCCGATGCACGTGCTCTGGCCGAGCCCGACCGCCGTCGTCTGGGCTACCGCCTCATAGGTAAGCGTGCCGGAGCGCGAGACAATACCGATCCGCCCGCGCTTGTGGATGTGGCCGGGCATGATACCGATCTTGCAGCCGCCGGGGGTGATGATGCCGGGGCAATTGGGGCCGATCAGGCGCGAGGTGGAGCCCGTGAGCGCGCGCTTCACCCGCACCATGTCGAGCACCGGGATGCCCTCGGTGATGCACACGATGAGCGGCACTTTGGCGTCGATCGCCTCGAGGATGGCGTCAGCCGCGTAATTGGCCGGCACATAGATCACGCTGGCGGTCGCGCCGGTCTCCCGCACCGCATCCGCCACGGTGTCGAACACCGGCAGGTCGAGGTGCTTGGTGCCGCCCTTGCCGGGTGTCACGCCGCCGACCATGCGGGTGCCATAGGCGATCGCCTGCTCGGTGTGGAACGTGCCCTGCGAGCCGGTCAGGCCCTGGCAGATGACGCGGGTGTCCTTGTCGACCAGAACCGCCATCAGCGACCGCCCTTCACCGCGGCGACGACTTTCCGCGCGGCGTCGCCGAGATCGTTGGCCGCGATCAGGCTGAGGCCCGAGGCGGCCAGAAGCTCGTTCGCCTTCTCGACATTGGTGCCGGCAAGGCGGACGACCAGCGGCACCTCGATGCCGATCTCCTTGGCCGCGGCGATGATGCCCTCGGCGATGATGTCGCAGCGCATGATGCCGCCGAAGATGTTGACCAGGATGCCCTTGACGTTGGGGTCCGACAGGATGATGCGGAAGGCCGCGATCACGCGGTCCTTCTGCGCGCCGCCGCCGACATCGAGGAAATTGGCCGGCGCGCCGCCGTTCAGCTTGATGATGTCCATGGTCGCCATGGCGAGGCCGGCGCCATTGACCATGCAGCCGATCGAGCCGTCGAGCTTGATGTAGTTGAGCTCGTGGCGCGAGGCCTCGAGCTCCTTCGGGTCTTCCTCGCCCTCATCGCGCAGCTCGACCACGTCCTTGTGGCGGTAGAGCGCGTTGTCGTCGAAATTGAGCTTGGCATCGAGCGCAACGAGCTGGCCCTGCTTGGTCACGATCAACGGGTTGATCTCGACCTGGCTCGCATCGAGCGCAACGAACGCCTTGTAGAGCGCGCCAAAGAAGCCCTGCGCCTGTTTCGCGGTCTCGGGCGCGAGCCCCAGCGCGAACGCGATCTTGCGGCCGTGAAAGGGCTGATAGCCGGTCGCGGGGTCGATCGGCACCGTGACAATCTTCTCGGGCGTGTCGTGCGCGACCTTCTCGATCTCGACGCCGCCCTCGGTCGAGGCGATCACCGCGACCCGGCCCGAGCCCCGATCGACGAGGAGGGCGCAATAGAGCTCGTGCGCGATGTCGCTGCCCTTCTCGACATAGACCCGCTTCACCACCCGGCCACCCGGGCCGGTCTGCGGGGTCACGAGCGTCTTGCCGAACATGGCGGTCGCTTCGCGCTTGGCGTCCTCGGCCGTCTTGCACAGCTTGACGCCGCCCGCTTTGCCGCGGCCTCCCGCGTGGATCTGTGCCTTCACCACCCAAAGCGGCCCGCCGGTCGCACCGACCGCGCCCGCCACATCGCCTGGGCTCAATGCGACCGCGCCTTCCGGCACCGGCACGCCGAACCCGGCCAACAGCTTCTTCGCCTGGTATTCGTGGATGTTCATTCAAGACCGCGCGCAGACTCGGGCCCGCGAAAAATCGCGCGAGTTATAGCACCGCGCGACTCGCGCGCAACTGCAAAGCCCTGGGACGTAATTTGAACACCGTCAGTTTCCTGCCGCTTACTCGAGTTTCATGGCATTCATCGCGTCGACCAAATCACGGACGGACTTGACCGACTTGTCGAACCCGGCCTTCTCATCGGCATTCAACGTGATCTCGACGATGCGTTCGACACCGCCCGCGCCGATCACCACCGGCACGCCGACATAGAGACCCTTCACGCCATATTGGCCATCGAGATAGGCGGCGCAGGGCAGCACCCGCTTCTGGTCCTTGAGATAGGATTCGGCCATCTGGATCGCGGACGCCGCCGGTGCGTAGAAGGCCGAGCCGGTCTTGAGCAGATTTACGATCTCGGCGCCGCCGTCGCGCGTGCGCTGCACGATCTGGTCGAGCCGCTCCTGCTTCATCCAGCCCATCTTCACGAGATCGGGCAGTGGAATGCCGGCCACCGTCGAATAGCGCGTGAGCGGCACCATGGTGTCGCCATGGCCGCCGAGCACGAAGGCAGTCACGTCACGCACCGAGACGTTCATCTCGGTCGCCAGGAAATGGCGGAAGCGCGCCGAATCCAGCACGCCCGCCATGCCGACCACCTTGTTGGCGGGGAAGCCCGAGAACTTCTGCAGCGCCATCACCATGGCATCGAGCGGGTTGGTGATACAGATGACGAACGCGTTGGGCGCGTACTGCTTCAGGCCATCACCAACCGCCTTCATTACTTTCGAATTGATCGAAAGCAGGTCGTCGCGGCTCATGCCCGGCTTGCGCGGCACGCCGGCGGTGACGATCACGACATCGGCACCCTTGATGTCTTCATAGCTCGAAGTGCCGACATAGCTGGCATCGAATCCCTGAACCGGGGCCAATTGCGCGATATCCAGCCCCTTGCCCTTGGCAACGCCTTCGGCCGCGGGGATGTCGAGCACGACGATGTCGCCCAATTCCTTCTGGCCGGCAAGCAAAGCGAGCGTGCCACCGATATTGCCGGCGCCGATCAGCGCGATCTTGTTGCGTGCCATCGTTCTCCTCCGCTTATGGGGCTGGGCCCTGGGCCCTCATGCTTCGACAGGCTCAGCATGAGGGACTCGCCCTGAGCCTGTCGAAGGGCGAGGCCCACGTTCGATTGTCGGCGCACTTCTAGCGCCGGAGCACCATCATCTTCTTGATCTCGGCGATCGCCTTGGCCGGGTTCAGGCCCTTCGGGCAGGTGCGCGCGCAATTCATGATGGTGTGGCAGCGATAGACCCGGAACGGGTCCTCCAGCATGTCGAGCCGATCGCCCTTCGCCTCATCGCGTGAATCCACCAGCCAGCGATAGGCCTGCAGGAGAATTGCGGGGCCGAGATAGCGATCCGAGTTCCACCAATAGCTCGGACAGCTGGTCGAGCAACAGGCGCACAGAATGCACTCGTAGAGCCCGTCGAGCTTGGCGCGATCCTCGGGCGATTGCAGCCGCTCGCTATTGGCCGGCGCCGGCGAATCCGCCTTGAGCCAGGGCTCGATCGAGGCGTATTGCGCATAGAAGTGCGTCATGTCGGGCACGAGATCCTTGATCACCGACATGTGGGGCAACGGGTAGATCTTCACCTCGTCGCCCTTCACCTCTTCGACCGGCTTGATGCAGGCGAGCGTGTTGGTGCCGTCGATGTTCATCGCACAAGAGCCGCAAATGCCCTCGCGGCAGGAGCGGCGGAAGGTGAGCGTCGCGTCCACCTCGTTCTTGATCTTGATCAGCGCGTCCAGAACCATCGGGCCGCACGCACCCATGTCGATCTCGTAGGTGTCGGTGCGCGGGTTCTCGCCCGAGTCTGGATCGTAGCGATAGATCTTGAAGCGCCGCTTCTTCTTAGCGCCGTCGGCCGCGGCGTGGTGCTTGCCGGTCTTGACCCGCGAGTTCTTGGGCAGGACGAACTCTACCATCGTCGGATTCCTTCCTTAGGTCCGCCAGGGCTTAGTAAACGCGCGCCTTGGGCTGAACCACCTGCACTTCATCGGTCAGCGTATAGAGGTGAACCGGGCGATAGCCGATGCGCGGCTTGCCGTCATCGCCGACCCAGGCGATCGAATGCTTCATCCAGTTCGTGTCGTCGCGATTGGGATAGTCCTCGCGCGCCTGGGCGCCACGGCTCTCGGTGCGATTCGCCGCGCAGTGCAGCGTGATCAACGCCTGGCGCATCAGATTGTCGAGCTCGACCGTCTCCGCGAGGTCTGAGTTCCAGATCAGGGAGCGGTCGGACACCCGAACCTCCTGGCGGAAGGTGTTCCAGATCGTGGCGAGCTTGCCCTTGCCCTCTTCCATCAGGGGCCCGGTGCGGAACACGCCGGCATGGGTTTGCATCGCGCGCTGCATGTCCAGGCGGATCGTCGCGGTCGGTGTTTTGCCGGTCGAATGCCTGAGCTGGTCGAACCAGCCGAAGCACTTGTCGATCGGCGCATTCCCGATCGGCTTGTGCGGCGAGTGCGGCTTGATCAGCTCGGCGCAGCGATTGGCCGCGGCGCGGCCGAACACCACGAGGTCCAAGAGCGAGTTCGAGCCCAGGCGATTGGCGCCATGGACCGAGACGCAAGCCGCTTCGCCCACCGCCATCAGTCCGCGCACCACGGTATCCGGGTTGTCATAGGCAAGTGTCACCGCCTCACCGTGATAATTGGTCGGCACGCCGCCCATGTTGTAGTGCACGGTCGGGATCACCGGGATCGGTTCCTTGGTGCAATCGACGCCGGCAAAGATCTTCGAGGTCTCGCTGATGCCGGGCAGCCGCTCATGCAGCACATCGGCGCCCAGATGATCGAGCTTGAGGAAGATGTGGTCCTTGAGTGGCCCGACGCCGCGCCCGGCCCTGATCTCGAGCGTCATCGAGCGGGAGACGACATCGCGCGACGCAAGGTCCTTGGCGCTCGGCGCATAGCGCTCCATGAAGCGCTCGCCCTCGGAGTTCAGCAGATAACCGCCTTCGCCGCGCGCGCCCTCGGTGATCAGGCAGCCCGAGCCGTAGATGCCGGTCGGGTGGAACTGCACGAACTCCATGTCCTGGAGTGGCAGGCCGGCGCGCGCCGCCATGGCGCTGCCATCGCCGGTGCAGGTGTGGGCCGAGGTCGCCGAGAAATAGGCACGGCCATAACCGCCGGTCGCCAGGATCACCATGTGCGAGCGGAACAGATGCATGGAGCCGTCATCGAGGTTCCACGCGATCACACCTCGGCAGGCGCCTTCCTCGTCCATTACGAGGTCGAGCGCGAAATACTCGATGAAGAATTGCGCCGAATGCTTGAGCGACTGTTGATAGAGCGTGTGCAGCATGGCGTGGCCGGTGCGGTCCGCGGCCGCGCAGGTGCGCATGGCCTGGCCTTCGCCAAAATGGGTGGTCATGCCGCCGAACGCGCGCTGATAGATCTTGCCTTCCGGCGTGCGCGAGAACGGCACGCCATAGTGCTCGAGCTCGAGCACGGCCTGGGGCGCGTTCTTGCACATGTATTCGATCGCATCCTGGTCGCCCAGCCAGTCCGACCCCTTGACGGTGTCGTACATGTGCCAGCGCCAATCGTCCTCGCCCATATTGCCGAGCGCGGCCGAGATGCCGCCCTGCGCCGCCACCGTGTGGCTGCGGGTTGGGAACAGCTTCGAGAGGCAGGCCGTCTTGAGTCCATGCTGGGCAAGGCCGAACGTGGCCCTGAGGCCCGCGCCGCCCGCCCCGACCACGACCACGTCGTACCGGTGCTCCGTCAACGGATAGGCTTGAGCCATGGGCTTACCCTCTCAGCGCGATGGCGAGGACGGAATAGACGCAGCTGGCGCCCGCGATGAAGCAACCGAGCGACAGCCCGATCAACATCGTCCATTTCATCTTCTTGTTGTGGACGTAATCCTCGATCACCACCTGCATGCCGAGCTTGAGGTGATAGAAGGTGGTCGCCGCGAACAGGATGAAGAGCGTCGCGGTTACCGGGCCCCTCATCCAGTCGACGACAGCATCGTGACTCGCGCCCTGCATCACCAGCCACCAGATGCCGGAGACGAACCAGAGACCCAAGGGAACCAGGAGGATCGCGGTCAGCCGCTGCATCCACCAGTGCTCGGTGCCTTCCTTGGCCGAGCCGAGGCCGCGGACGCGGGCAAGCGGTGTCTCAATGCGCATGGCTCACCCTCCTCAGCTGAAATAGACCGCGAGGCCGATCGCCCAGGACAGGCCGGTCAACCCCATCGCCGCGCCCACCATGAGCGCACCGGACGCATAGGTCGCGCGCATCGAGAGGCCCATGCCGACATCCCAGAACAGATGCCGGACGCCATTGCACAGGTGGTAGAACAGGCTGAAGGTCCAGGCGAAGAGGAGCGCGTAGCCGACCCAGGAGGTCAGAAACCACATCGCGTCGGCATAGTAGTCAGGCCCGGCCGCGGCGGCGAGCAGCCACCAGCAGAGCATCGCAGCACCACTTGCCAGAAACACGCCGGTCAAGCGGTGAAAGATTGACAACACCGAGGTGAGCTGCGGCCGATACACCTGCAGATGAGGCGACATCGGTCGCGCAGCCTGTCCTCCGGCCTTGGCCTTTGACGGCTTCATGGATTTTGTCTCACTGACTTCGAGGACGAGCGGCCGCTGTTGCCGATAGGCATGCGGCCGCGACGATGCGGAATCGCTCCCGGGAGCCTGGGCCATGGATTTTTACCTCCTCCCCCCGTTAGAGGTGAAACGCGACAAGTCCCCGTCCTCAAACGGTTTTAGTCGCGTCGCCCGGGTCCGTCAATTGGTCCACCGTGTAAAGACAGGAAGTTGCTGATATGTGAACGACCCGTCATCGCCGGTTGACCAAGTCAAGGCGACGGCGTGGCAAATCAGGGGTGCTCAGCGCGCCGCATGGGCCTTGACGAGGTCTGCAAGGGTGTCGGCGAGGCGCCGGAAAACCGGGCTCCAATCGCCAAATGACTCCTGACGGAACAGGCGCATCGAGGGATACCAGGGGCAGTCGTCCCGATCGTGGAGATAGCGCCACTCGCCGCCGAAGGGGAGTGCGACCCAGACCGGCACGCCAAGGGCACCGGCGAGGTGGGCCGGGGCGCTGTCGACCGTGATCACCAGGTCGAGCGACTCGATGAAAGCGGCGCTCACCGCGAAATCGGCAAACTCGGCGGTCAGGTCATCGACCAGGGCGGCGCAGCCCTGCGAAACGAACTCATCGGCCCGCGCACCGACCTGGAGGCTGAACCAGCGGGTGCCCGGAATTCCCAACAGCTCGACAAAAGGGGCGAAGCCGGCGCTGCGATTGTGATCGTTCCTGTGGCTCGGCTTGCCCGCCCAGGCGATGCCGACCTTGAGCGAGGGACTCAGCGCTCCGAGACGGGCCCGATAGGCATCAGCCCGCCCGCTGGGAGCGGCGAGGTAGCGCGTCGCCGCCGGGATCGATTCGAGCGTCGTGCCGAGAATGTAGGGCAGGGAAAGCAGCGGCGCCTCGACGTCGAAGGCGGGCAGCGGGGCGCCGCGCGCCACGACCGTGGGATTCCCTTCGAGGCTTGCGAGCAAAGGCGCGAGCGGCGGCTGACATTCGAGGATGACCTTGCCGCCGCGCGCCACCACCAGCGGCACGTAGCGCGCGAATTGGATGGTGTCGCCGAAGCCCTGTTCGGCATAGAGCAGAATCGTCTGGCCGGCGAGCGGCTCGCCGGCCCAGCGTGGCTTGGCGAAGCTGCGGGGCGCGCCGCTCTCCTTGACGCGCCAGCGCCACTCATATTCGGCGAAGCCGCGCGCGAGATCGCCACTCTGCAAATAGGTCAGCGCGCGGTCGAAATGCGACTCCGCGCTCTCCGGCCTGAGGCGGAGAACGGCGCTCAGGCCCTCGATCGCCTCGGGCCACCTGCCGGCCGCCTTGTGCACCAGCGCGAGATTGTTGAGCGCGTCGACCGAATCGGGCTTCAGCTCGAGCGCGCTGCGGAGCGCCGCCTCGGCCTCATCCAGTCGCCCAAGGCCGCGTAGCGCGTTGCCGAGATTGGCGAGCAGCCCGGCATCGTCCGGCTTGATCGCGAGCGCCCGGCGATAATGTGCGATCGCGGGCGCGAAGCGGTCGAGCGTCTTCAGGATCACGCCGAGATTGTTGAGCGCGCCCAGATGATCAGGGTCGTGCCGCAGCACCTCGCGAAACGCGGCCAGCGCCTCATCGGCTTTGCCGGCCTGGTGGGCCTTGATGCCGTGCTCCATGAGGCGATCGATCTCGGCCGGCCGAGTGCCTCGCGTCGGTACGCCCCGGCTCAGCCCTGCGCTCATGCGCCGGTGGGAACCGCAAGCCCGTCGCGAACCTCGAGCGCGGTCGCGATGTGGCGGAAGGCACTGTCCCAGTCACCGAATCGCGGCTGGCGAAATAGGCGCACGCTCGGATACCACGGGCTGTCGCTGCGCCTGGTCATCCAGCGCCACTCGGCGACAAAAGGCAGCGCGACCCAGATCGGCCGGCCCAACGCGCCTGCGAGGTGAGCGACCGCGCTGTCGATCGAGATGATGAGATCCAGCCGATCCATGGCCGCCGCGGTGTCGGCGAAATCCTTCAGCACCGGCGCGAGATCGGTGATCAGGCCGCGAAAGCCCAGGGCATCGAGATCGGCCCCGCGTGGCCCAATCTGCAGACTGTAAAGCGAGACATTGGGCAGGCCGATCAGGGGTGCAAAGGCGCCAAGGCCAGCGGAACGGGTGGCGTCGTTGGCGTGGATCGGGCGGCCCGCCCAGGCGATGCCCACCTTGATCACGTTCGGCTCGCGCGGCAGCACCCGATCCAACACCCCGCTCGACTCAGGCGGCGGTGCCAGATAACGCGCTGGTGCCGGCAGGGTCTCCAATGTCGTTCCGAGGATCAGGGGCAAAGAGAGCAGCGGGGCCGCGACCTCATAGGGCGGCAAAGGCTGACCGCGCGGCACCACGGTTGTGACGCCCTCAAGGCTCGCCATGAGTCTGACGAGCGGTGGCCGACACTCGAACACGACGCGCCCGCCACGCGCCTCCACCGCCTTGATGAAGCGCGCGAACTGAAGGCTGTCGCCAAAGCCCTGCTCGTCATAGAGAAGGATCGTGCGGCCTTCGAGCGGCTCACCCTGCCAGCGCGGCACGTCGAGCTTGCGCGGGCCGTTCTTCATCCGCCTGAAGCGCTCCTCATAGCCGACAAATCCCTCGTCATAGCGGCCGAGCTGAAGCAAGAGGAGCGCGCGATTCCAGGTGGCCGAATCGAAATTGGGTCCGCGCCGAGTGGTCTCGTCGAACTCGGCCAGCGCTTCCTCGAGGTGTCCGCCTTCACGCAGCGTCTCCGCGAGCGAAAAACGCGCCGACACGTTGTCGGAATCGCGCGCCAGCACCTCACGCTGCAGTGCCTCGGCCTCGGCCAGCCGCCCGAGCTTGCGATAGGCCTCGCCGAGATTGCTTCGCGCGGTTTCATCGCCGCGCGCGAGCGCCATCCGATACCAGGCGGCGGCCGCTTCGTAGCGCCCTCTGACGTAATAGCAGGCGCCGACGTTGTTGTACGGGCCTTCGAGCGAAGGCTTTGCGCTCAGCGCCTGAAGGTAGAGGCCGATCGCCTCGTCGACCCGTCCAGCCTGCTGGGCTTCGGTCGCGCTGCGTACCAACTCGCGCAAATTGACGCGCCGGGGGGTGACGGTGACCCCGCCGGCGGAGCCCGTGGCACCTGGGTCGGCGGGGTCGCTCATCGTGGGTCTAATGGCGCCGGGTCAGATGATCCCGGATCAGATCCTCCGCGATCTGCACGGCATTGAGCGCCGCTCCCTTGCGCAGATTGTCGGAAACGACCCAGAGATTGAGCCCAAACCGCACGGTCGGGTCCTTCCGAATGCGCGAGACGAACGTCGCGTCCTCGCCAGCGCAATCGACCGGCGTGGCATAGCCACCATCCTTGCGCTCATCGAGCACCTCGATGCCGGCAGCATGCTCGAGCGCATCGCGTGCCTCTTCCTCGCTGATCGGGTCGTGAAACTCGACGTTCACCGCCTCGGCATGGCCGATGAAGGTGGGGATGCGCACGCAGGTGGCCGAGACCTCGATCGAGGAATCCAGGATCTTCTTGGTCTCATTGACCATCTTCCACTCTTCCTTGGTCGAGCCGTCGGGCATGAAAACGTCGATATGCGGAATCGCGTTGAAGGCGATCCGCTTGGTGAAGACCTTCGGGTCCTTGTGCTCGTTCATGTAGAGCGCGCGCGTCTGCTCGAAGAGCTCGTCCATCGCGGACTTGCCCTTGCCGGAGGTCGATTGATAGGTCGCGACCACGACGCGCTTGATGCGCGCGATCTCATGCAATGGCTTCAGCGCGACGACCATCTGGATGGTCGAGCAATTGGGATTCGAGATGATGTTGCGCTGGCGGAACTGCGCGATCGCCGCGCGATTGACTTCGGGCACGATCAGGGGCACGTCGGCATCCATGCGGAATTGCGAGGTGTTGTCGATCACAACGCAACCCGCCGCCGCCGCGCGCGGCGCATGGATCTTGGAGATCGAGGCGCCCGGCGAGAACAGGCCGATGTCGACGCCCTTGAAGTCGAAGGTGTCGAGCGCCTTGACCTTGAGCACCGGCCCGTCGCCGAAGGAGATTTCCTTGCCCGCGGAATCCCGGCTGGCGAGCGGAATCACCTCGTCGACCGGAAACTGGCGCTGCCAGAGCACGTTCAGCATCTCACGGCCCACATTGCCCGTGGCGCCCACAACCGCAACCCGATAACCCATGTTCGTCTCTCTACTTCCTCTGGCGTCAACCTGCGCCGAATGTTCCCCCCACCCTCGCCCTCCCCCACAAAGGGGGGAGGGAACGTGAAGCTGTGCACGTCATGCCCCCTCCCCCTCGATGGGGGAGGGTTGGGGTGGGGGTGAGTCGTCTACAACCCTCGCCACCAAGATGTCGCTTCAGCCGAGTTTGTCGAGCTCGGCGAGAATGGCGCTGCCCATCTCAACCGTTGAAACCTTGCGTGCGCCCTCGGTCATGATATCGCCGGTGCGCACGCCTTTGCTCAGCACGTTCTGGATCGCCCCGTCGACGAGGTCGGCGCTCGCCTGATCGTCGAACGAATAGCGCAGCATCATCGACATGCTCAAGATCTGCGCGATCGGATTGGCGAGGCTCTTGCCCGCGATGTCGGGCGCCGAGCCATGCACCGGCTCATAGAGCGCGCGCCGCCGCCCGCTCGAATCGGCAATGCCGAGCGAGGCTGAGGGCAGCATGCCGATCGAGCCGGTGAGCATCGCCGCACAGTCGCTCAGGAGATCGCCGAACAGATTGTCCGTGACGATCACGTCGAACTGCTTCGGATTGCGCACCAGCTCCATCGCGCACGCGTCGGCATACATGTGGCGCAGCTCGACGGTCGGATAGTCCTTTTTGTGGAGGGCCGTCACCAGCGAGCGCCAGAAGACGCCGGTCTCCATCACATTGGCCTTCTCGACCGAATGCAGCTTGTTGCCGCGCTTCTGCGCAAGCTCGAAACCGACCCGCGCGACCCGCTCCACCTCCGGCTGCGTATAGTACTGCGTGTCGATGCAGTAGCGCGTGCCGTCGTGCTTTTTGAGCTCGCCGCGCGGCTCGCCGAAATAGAGGCCGCTCGTCAGCTCGCGGATGATCATGAGGTCGAGCCCCTTGATCACCTCGGGCTTCAGCGTCGAGGAGCCGACCATCGAATCGAACACGATCGCCGGGCGCAGATTGGCGAACAGGTCGAGGTCCTTGCGCAGACGGAGGAGGCCCGCCTCGGGCCGATGCTGCCGGGGCACAGCGTCCCACTTCGGGCCGCCGACCGAGCCGAACAGCACGGCGTCCGATGCCATCGCGTCCGCGACCGTCTCGTCGGTGATCGAGACACCCTTGGCGTCATAGGCCGCGCCGCCGACCAGGCCACGCGACACCTGATAGGAGAAGCTCCGCTTCTTGGCGAGCCAATCCATCACGCGCTCGGTCTCGCGCATCACCTCGGGCCCGATGCCGTCACCGGGCAGAACCAGAATCCTCTTATTGGCGGGCATGTGTCACCGATAGAGCCAGGGTTGGGCGGCGCGCTGCTTGGCCTCGAAACTCGAGATCGCCGACGATTTTTCGAGCGTCAGGCCGATGTCGTCGAGACCATTCAAGAGCCGATGTTTTCGTGCCGCATCGATCTCGAACGCGATGACGCTGCCGTCGGCGCGACGAATCTCCTGCTTCGGCAGATCGACGCTCAGCGTCGCCCTGGCGGGGTCGGCCGCATCGGCCTGCAACGCCTCGACCGTCGCCTGCGGCAGGGTGATCAGGAGAATGCCGTTCTTGACGCAGTTGTTGAAGAAGATGTCGGCGAAGGACGGCGCGATCACGCAGCTGATGCCGAAGTCCATCAGCGCCCAGGGCGCGTGCTCGCGGCTCGAGCCGCAGCCGAAGTTCTCGCCCGCGACCAGGATCTTCGCCTTGTCATAGGGCGCGCGGTTGAGCACGAAGCCCGGTTTGTTCGAGCCGTTGTCCTCATAACGCATCGAATGAAAGAGGCCGCGGCCGAGACCGGTGCGCCCGATGGTCGTGAGGTAGCGCGCCGGGATGATCTGGTCCGTATCGATATTGATGATCGGCAGTGACGCCGCGATGCCGGTCAGGGTCGTGAACTTGTCCATGGTTTCGGGCTCAATTGCCTAGTCTTGGTGAATCACCCCCACCCCAACCCTCCCCCATCGAGGGGGAGGGGGCAGAAGTGGGGTCGTTCGCCCCAAAGTCCCCTCCCCCCTTGTGGGGGAGGGATAGGGTGGGGGGTGAGATACGGTTTTCGACCATTGGTGTGGTTTATCCATTCAGTCGAGCGTGCGCACGTCGGCGAGATGGCCGGCGACCGCCGCCGCCGCGGCCATGGCCGGGCTGACCAGATGGGTGCGTCCGCCCTTGCCCTGGCGCCCCTCGAAATTGCGGTTCGAGGTCGAGGCACAGCGCTCGCCGGGCGCGAGCTTGTCCGGGTTCATGGCGATGCACATCGAGCAGCCGGGCTCACGCCACTCAAAGCCGGCATCGAGAAAGATCTTGTCGAGCCCTTCGGCTTCGGCCGCCTGCTTCACCAGGCCCGACCCCGGCACCACCATCGCGCCGACATGGCTTGCGACCTTCTTGCCCTTCACCACGGCAGCGGCCGCGCGCAAATCCTCGAGGCGGCCATTGGTGCACGAGCCGATGAACACGCGGTCGATCCTGAGCTCGGTTACCTTCTGATTGGGCTTGAGGCCCATATACTCGATCGAGCGCTCGATGGCGCGCCGCTTGCCCGCATCGGGTTCGTTCGCGGGGTCAGGCACGCGGCCATCGATCGGCACGACATCCTGCGGGCTCGTGCCCCAGCTAACCTGCGGCGCGATGGTCGAGGCATCGAGCGTGATCTCGCGGTCATAACGCGCGCCGGCATCGGAGGGCAGCGTGCGCCAATAGGCCTCGGCTGTTTCCCATTGCGCCCCCTTGGGCGCGCGCGGGCGGCCCTTCAGGAACGCGAACGTCGTCTCGTCCGGCGCGATCAGGCCGGCGCGGGCGCCCGCCTCGATCGTCATGTTGCACACCGTCATGCGCGCCTCCATCGAGAGCGCACGAATGACCGGCCCGGCGTACTCCACGACATGGCCGGTGCCGCCGGCGGTGCCGATCTTGGCGATGATCGCGAGAATGACGTCCTTCGCCGTCACGCCCTTGGGCAAGGTGCCCTCGACCGTGATGCGCATGTTCTTCGGCCGCTTCTGCACCAGCGTCTGGGTCGCGAGCACATGCTCGACCTCGGACGTGCCGATGCCGAAAGCGAGCGCGCCGAACGCACCATGGGTCGCGGTGTGCGAATCGCCGCACACGAGCGTCGTGCCGGGAAGCGTCATGCCCTGCTCAGGGCCAATGATGTGGACGATGCCCTGGCGCACATCCATGAGCGGAATGAGCTCGACGCCGAAGTCCTTGCAGTTCTCGATCAGGGTCTCGACCTGAAGGCGCGCGTCATCCTCCTTGATGCCCTGGGCGCGGTCCTTGGTTGGGATCGCGTGATCGGGCACGGCGAGCGTCGCATCGAGCCGGCGCACGCGCCGGTTCGAGACGCGCAGGCCCTCGAACGCCTGCGGGCTGGTCACCTCATGCACGAGATGACGATCGATGTAGAGGATCGACGTGCCGTCGGCGTTCTCGGCGACGACGTGCCCATCCCAGATCTTGTCAAACAGCGTGCGCGGATGAGTCATGAGATGTTGCCCAAATCCTACCCCCCACCCTGACCCTCCCCCTCAAGGGGGGAGGAACTAGGAGGGGAGCATCCTCAATCTTACCCCCCTCCCCCTTGATGGGGGAGGGAGGGGTGGGGGTGAATGGAGGAGCGGTAAGGCGACTACTCCTTGCTGCCCTGCGCCTCGCCTGTGCCGCTGTCATCGCGGCGCTCCGCGATGCGCGCCGACTTGCCGCGGCGGCCGCGCAGGTAATAGAGCTTGGCGCGCCTGACATCGCCGCGCTTCACCACCTCGATTCCGGCAATCCGCGGCGAATAGAGCGGGAAGACGCGCTCGACGCCCTCGCCATAGGAAATCTTGCGCAGCGTGAAGGCCGAGGCGAGACCGCGATTGCGCCGCGCGATGCACACGCCCTCGAAGGCCTGGATGCGCTCACGCGTGCCTTCGACCACCTTGAGCTTCACCCGCACCGTGTCGCCCGGCTTGAAGGGAGGCATGGGGCGCTCGGCGAGGGCCTTGTCGATGGCTTCTTTCTCGAGCTGTTCGATCATGTTCATGGTTACTTCCCTTCAGGCTCAGGCGCGCGAGGCGCGGGTTTCGGCAAAGCGTGACCAGAGGTCGCTGCGGCGCTCGCGGGTGGTGCGCTCGGCCTCGGCCTGGCGCCACGCGCGAATGCGCTCGTGATTGCCGGAGCGCAGGACCTCCGGCACCGCGCGGCCCTCGAACTCCTGGGGCCGCGTGTAATGGGGATATTCGAGGAGGCCGCTCTCATAGCTCTCCTCGATCAGTGATTCGGTGCGCCCGATCACGCCGGGCAGCAGGCGCACGCAGGCATCCAAGAGCGCGAGCGCCGCGATCTCGCCGCCCGAAAGCACATAGTCGCCGAGCGACACCTCTTCGACCGCACGCGCCTCGAGCACGCGCTGGTCCACGCCCTCGAAGCGCCCACAGATGAGGGTAACGCCGGGGCCGGCGGCCAGCGCGCGCACGCGCGCCTGGGTCAGCAGATGGCCGCGTGCGGACAGATAGATGAGCGGCGTCGGCGCCGGCAGGCGGGCGGCATCGATCGCATCCGCCAGCACGTCGGGGCGCATCACCATGCCGGGGCCGCCGCCAAAGGGGTGATCGTCGACCGAGCCGTGCTTGTCCTTGGCGAAGCGGCGAATATCAAGCGCCTCGAGCGACCACAACTTTTCATTGAGCGCGCGGCCCGCGAGCGCATGGCCGAGCGGCCCGGGGAACATCTCGGGGTAGAGTGTCAGCACGCGCGCCTGCCACGGCGCCGCGTTGCTCGACGGGCTGTTCGCCGGCTCGCTCATGCCTCGACCTCGCCCGGTGGGTCGACCACCAATCGTCGCGCGCGCAGATCGACCGCGGGCACCACGGCGCGCGTGAACGGCAGCATGAGCTCGCCGCCACCTGTCTGCCTGATCTCGAGCACGTCGCCTGCCGGCAGATCGTGCACGGCGGCCACGCGCCCGACCGCTGCACCGTGCGTATCCACCGCCTCGAGCCCGATCAGATCGACATGGTAATAGCTCTCGGGCTCGGGCTCCGGCAGCGCACCACGCCGCACATGTAGCCGCGTACCCTTGAGCGCCTCGGCCGAGTCGCGATCCCGCACGCCATCGATTGTCACGATCAGGGCGCCCCGGGTTTTGCCGATCACGCGGATGTTGAAGTGGCGATCACCACACGCATCAAAGAGCGGTCCGTACGCGGCGATGTCGGCGGGCACCGCGGCGTGGCTCCTGATGCGCACCGCTCCCTTCACGCCATGCGCGCCCGCGACCTCGCCGAGACAGACGAGATCGTTGGCCGCAGGCGACCCGCTATCGGGCCTATGGGAGGCGGCTCGGGCCATCGCCTCAGGCCGCGCCCTCGGCCTTCGGCTGCTCGGCCGCCTTGGCATCCGCGGCGGCCTTCTCGGTGGCGGCCTTCAAGCGCTCCTGCGCCTTGGCCCTGGGGGCGGACTTCTTCGGCGTCTCGCGCCGGGCAGGCGGCGAGGCGAGCGAAACATCGGCCAGGAACTTCTGCACGCGCTCGGAGGGCAGCGCGCCCTTCGAGAGCCAGTGCTTCAGGCGCTCGACATCGAGCTTCACCCGGTTCGGGTTGTCGCGCTGCAGCATCGGGTCATAGGTGCCGACCCGTTCGATGAAGCGGCCATCCCGCGCCATACGCGAGTCGGCAATCACGATGCGATAGAACGGCCGTTTCTTCGCGCCCGCGCGCGACATGCGGATCTTGAGACTCATGCGCTGAAAACCCTTTCTTGAACCGAGTTGTCCCCGTCTGGCGTTGATCGAAAGCCCCGTCGCGCGAAGGCGGCGCTCATGTCATCCCTCCGCGCGGAAATCCTGGCGGCAAGGCGCCGGGCGGCAGACCCCGGAGCAGGCCCTTCGGCCCGAGCTTGCCGATCTTCTTCACCATCTCGCTCATCTGCTGGAACTGCTTCAGCAGGCGGTTGACCTCTTGAATGGTGGTGCCCGAGCCCGACGCAATGCGCCGTCGGCGCGAGGCGTTCAGCACCTTCGGGTTCTTGCGCTCGGCCTTCGTCATCGACTGGATGATCGCAAGCTGACGCGCCAGCATCGAATCGTCGACCTTGGCCTCGGCCAATTGCTTCTTCACCTTGCCGACGCCGGGCAGCAGGCCCATCAGGCCGTCCATGCCGCCCATACGCTTCATCTGCTGGATCTGCTTGGCGAGGTCGTCAAGGTCGAAGGCGCCCTTCTGCACCTTGGCGGCCATGCGCTCGGCTTCCTTCTGGTCGACCGTCGCCTGCGCCTTCTCGACCAGCGAGACGATATCGCCCATGCCGAGGATGCGGGACGCGATGCCTGCCGGGTGAAAGCCTTCGAGCGCTTCCAGCCGCTCGCCGACGCCGATCAGCTTGATCGGGCAGCCGGTGACCGCGCGCATCGAGAGCGCCGCGCCGCCGCGGCCATCGCCATCGACCCGGGTCAGCACGATACCGCTCAAGGGCAACCGCGCCTTGAACTGGCGTGCGACATTGACCGCGTCCTGGCCGGTCAGCGAGTCGACGACCAGCAGCGTCTCCGCCGGCCGGCTGATGTCATGAACCGCGGCCACCTCGTCCATCAGCTCCTGATCGACGTGGAGCCGCCCGGCGGTATCGAGGATCACGACGTCATAGCCCTCGAGCCGCGCGGTCTCGGCCGCGCGCTTGGCGATCGCGACCGCGTTCTGTCCGGCGACGATCGGCAGCACGTCCACCCCAGCCTGTTTGCCGAGCACGGCGAGCTGCTCCATCGCGGCCGGGCGGCGCGTGTCGAGCGAGGCGAGCAAACAGCGCTTCTTGTCGCGTCGGGCGAGTCGCATGGCGAGCTTGGCGCTGGTCGTCGTTTTTCCTGAGCCCTGGAGCCCTGCCATCAGAACCACCGCCGGCGGCTCGACGCTGAGCGACAGCTCGGACTCATCGGCGCCCAGCGTCTCCACCAGATGGTCGTGCACCACCTTGATGAGCTGCTGGCCGGGCGTGATGCTCTTGGTCACCTCCGCGCCGACCGCCTTGTCCTTCACCTGGGCGATGAAGTCCTTGACCACGGGCAGCGCGACGTCCGCCTCGAGAAGCGCGATCCGCACCTCGCGCAGGCCCTCATTGACGTCGGCCTCCGACAGCGCGCCCCGCTTGGTGAGCCGCTCGAAGACCGAGGTGAGCCGAGTGGTGAGGCTGTCGAACACGTCTAATCCATTGACCCAAAACGCAAAAGCGCCAGCGCGCGAGACTCGCGGACTGGCGTGCCCCCTCGGGGACGGTGGCTCTCAGACAGGCAGAGCAGGCGGAATGTAGGCCGGGAAGGGCGAAGCGTCAACCAAGGCCGACCCGCGAACCCCAGGGCAAGGGTTGACCGGCCATCATTATATGACCATAGTCATGCGACCATGGTCATGAAGAAATCCGCGACCACAACCCGTACCATCGGGGCCGGGGAGTTCAAGACCCACTGTCTGCGCCTGCTCGACGAGGTGCATGACAAGCACATCCGCCTGGTCATCACCAAGCGAGGCAAGCCGGTCGCCGTGCTGGAGCCGCCCGAGGCCCCCGCTACCTCCATTTTCGGCACCATGAAGGGGACTGGGCGGATCGTCGGCGACATCATCGAGCCAGTCGACGTTGAATGGGAAGCCGACGTGCCAAACCTGTTCCCCGATGAGCACAAGCGCGACTGAACTCCTGCTCGATACCCATGTCTGGATCTGGCTCGCGTTTGACGATCCGAAGCTTACGGGTTCGGCGCGGCGTGACATCAGCGAGGCGGCATCAAGTTCAAGCGTCGTCGTGCCTGCCGTCGCGGTGTGGGAGATCGCAATGCTCTCATCGCGCCGGAGGCTCGAATTGGACCTGCCGGTCGGCGAATGGGTCGGGAAGGCGCTATCCGGTGGGCAAGTCAGACTCGCAGAACTCACGACCGAGATTATGATCGAGGCCTATGACCTGCCGGCGCCGTTCCACGGTGACCCGGCCGATCGCCTGATCGTCGCGACCGCTCGACTTCGGGGCGCGACGCTGCTCACCCGCGACCGGCGCATCCTCGCCTATGGCGCGCTCGGCCACGTCAGGGTGAACCCGGCCTGACGCGAGGTAAGTCGCCCCGGTGGACGCATCCGGCTCCCCGCCCTATAACCCCTCCATGTCCGGCACGCCCTTCATCAAGATGCATGGCCTCGGCAACGACTTCGTCGTGGTCGACGCGCGCGCCCATGCGGTGGCGTTCTCGGCCGAGCAGGTGCGCGCGATCGCCAATCGCCGCCTCGGCGTCGGCTGTGATCAGCTGGTCGAGATCGAAAAGCCCAAGAGCCCGGACGCCGATGCCTTCATGCGCATCTGGAACGCGGACGGTGGCGAGGTTTCGGCTTGCGGCAATGCCTCCCGCTGTGTCGCCTCGCTCCTGATGAGCGAGGGACGGCGCCCGCGCGTGACGCTCGAGACCAAGGCCGGCCTCCTCGCCGCGGAGGCCCGTGAGGCGGGCCGCATCGCGGTCGACATGGGCAAGCCCCGGCTCGATTGGCGCGAGATCCCTCTAGCCCGCGCGATGGACACACTGCACGTGGATCTCGCGCGGGGTCCGCTGCGCGATCCCGTCGGCATCAGCATGGGCAATCCGCACGCCGTGTTCTTCGTGGCGGATGTTGCAGCAATCGACCTCGCGACGCTCGGGCCCGCGCTGGAGCACGATCCGCTGTTCCCCGAGCGCGCCAATATCGGCGTGGCGCAGGTGCTCGACCACACGCGCATTCGCCTGCGGGTGTGGGAGCGCGGTGCCGGGCTCACGCTCGCCTGCGGCACCGGCGCCTGTGCGGCCCTGGTCGCAGCCGTACGGCGGGGCCTAACCGAGCGGCGCGCGACGGTGACGCTCGATGGCGGCCCGCTCGAGATCGAGTGGCGGGCCGATGATCACGTCTTGATGGCCGGGCCGGTCGCGACCAGCTTCACCGGCGTGCTGCCGAACGGCGCCGCGTCATGAGCGGGGTTGAGATCATCAGCTTCGGTTGCCGCTTGAATGCCTATGAGGCTGAGGCGATGCGCGCCAAGGCGGGCGAGGCGGGCCTGAGCGATGCCGTCATCGTCAACACCTGCGCGGTCACGGCCGAGGCCGAGCGCCAGGCGCGCCAGGCCATTCGCCGGGCCCGGCGCGAGCGCCCCGGCGCCCGCATCATCGTCACCGGCTGCGGCGCGCAGATCGATCCCACGCGCTACGCCGCCATGCCCGAGGTCGATCGCGTGATCGGCAATCGCGAGAAGCTCGAGGCAACGAGCTTCCTGCCGGTTGCCACCGAGCGCGTCGTGGTGGATGACATCATGGCTGCGCGCGAGACCGCGTCGCATCTGATTTCGGGCTTCGAGAGTCGGGCGCGCGCCTTCGTGCAGGTGCAGAACGGCTGCGACCACCGCTGCACCTTCTGCATCATCCCCTTCGGCCGTGGCCCGAGCCGGAGCGTGCCCGTGGGCGAGATCGCGCGCGAGGTCCGCACGCTCGTCGAGCACGGCCACCGCGAGGTTGTGCTTTCAGGCGTCGATCTCGGCGCCTATGGGCTCGATCTGCCCGGGCGGCCTCCGCTCGGCCAGATGGTGCGTCGCCTGCTCGCATCGGTGCCGGACCTGCCACGGCTTCGCCTGTCCTCGATCGATCCGGTCGAGATCGATGCGGAGCTCGAGCGCCTGTTTGTCGAGGAGCCACGGCTGATGCCGCATCTGCATCTGAGCGTGCAGGCGGGCGATGACCTGATCCTGAAGCGCATGAAGCGGCGCCATGTGCGCGCCGACGTGATCGCGCTGACCACGCGACTGCGCGCGGCGCGGCCTGAGCTTCGCTTCGGCGCCGATCTGATCGCGGGCTTCCCGACCGAGACGGAGGAGATGTTCGTCAACTCGCTTCGCCTTGTGGACGAAGCGGGGATCGATCATCTGCACGTCTTTCCCTATTCCGAGCGCCCGGGCACGCCGGCGGCGCGCATGCCCGCGGTGCCAGTTGCGCTGCGGAAGGAACGGGCTGGCCGCCTCCGCTCACGCGGGGAGCAGCGGCTGCGCGCGGCGATCGACGCGACGCTCGGCGCCACCGTGTCGATCCTGGTCGAACGTGATGGCGAGGGGCGAACGGAGCATTATCTGCCCACTCGGATCTCGAATGACGTGCCGCCCGCGGGCACCATCGTGTCGGCCCGCGCCGTCGCGCGCGACCGCGACATCCTGATTGCGCAGGTGAACGAGTGCGCCGGTGTCACCCCCCACCCAGCAACGCAGGCGTTGCCGCCTCCCCCTCATGGGGGAAGGGAACCGGAGGAGCGCGCTTCCCTTTGCTCCCTCCCCCTCGATGGGGGACGGAGGGGTGGGGGTGAAAGCAACAACACCCAACGCCTGTTCTGATGGCATGAGCGAATCGCCCGAAAAGGAGCGCCGCAAGGGCGGGCTGTTCGCGCGCCTGAAAGCCGGGCTCGCCAAGACCGCGCAGAGCCTGACCGGCTCGATCGGCGCAATCTTCACCGGGCGTAAGCTCGACCGGGCGATGCTGGACGAGCTCGAGGAGGCACTGATCGCGGCCGACCTCGGTATCCAGACCGCGAGCGACCTGGTCGAGACGCTGAGCAAGCAGAAGCTTGGCCGCGAGGTGACGGATGAGGAGGTGCGCACGGCCCTCGCGACCGAAATCGCCCAGATCCTCGCGCCCGTGGCGCGCCCGCTTGCGATCAACCCCAGCAACAAGCCGCATGTAATCCTGGTCGCGGGCGTCAACGGCACCGGCAAGACCACGACGATCGGCAAGCTCGCGAGTCAGTTTCGCGCTGAAGGCCGTTCGGTGACCCTGGTCGCAGGCGATACGTTTCGCGCGGCTGCGGTCGAGCAGCTGAAAATCTGGGGCAGCCGCGCCGGCTGCCCGGTGATCGCGCGCGCCGATACGGGGGCCGACGCGGCCGGCCTCGCCTTCGAGGCGCTCGAGGGCGCGCGCGTCGCCAAGACCGATGTGCTGATCATCGATACGGCTGGGCGGCTCCAGAACAAGGCGCACCTGATGGATGAGCTCAAAAAGATCGATCGGGTGCTGAAGAAGCTCGACCCCGCAGCACCCCACACCCGCCTCCTCGTGCTCGATGCGACCACGGGGCAGAACGCGCACAGCCAGGTCGAGGTGTTCAAGGAGGCGGTCAAGATTGATGGCCTCGTGATGACCAAGCTGGATGGCACCGCGAAGGGCGGCGTCGTGGTCGCGCTCGCCAAGCGCTTCGGGCTGCCGATCGTGGCGCTCGGTGTTGGCGAGGGCATCGATGATCTCAGGCCCTTCGAGCCCGACGGCTTCGCGCGGGCGCTGTTGGGACTCAACTAGAGCGG
>Ga0194131_10004090_pt1 | contig 22327 bp, 15 predicted proteins | sample TA2KigO120mmetaG_FD_148631 | JGI IMG/M metagenome (GOLD analysis project Ga0194131, IMG submission 148631) | Freshwater microbial communities from Lake Tanganyika, Tanzania - TA2015053 Kigoma Offshore 120m | ecosystem: Environmental > Aquatic > Freshwater > Lake | place: Tanzania: Lake... | reverse complement strand
GGGTTCAGCGCGTTGAGAAACGGCGTGCGCTCCTCGTCGGTGGACCAGCGGAAGATCCGGATGCGCATGGGGCTGCCCGGCTCCGCGACGTTGACGGACGTGCCCGTCAGCGTGACGGCATCGCCGTTCCCAGACGGGCCCTGTGCCGCGACGAGCACGAGCAGGAACGCCAGGATGCCCGTCGTCATTGGTTCGGATTGGTCCCCTTCGTCCGCCCGAGCCACTCCACCAGGCGCTCCATCTCGTCGTCGGCGATCTTCGCGCCGCGCTCGCGCATGTCCACCGTGATCACGCGCCAGCGGTCCGCACTGAAGCGGCCGGTGTTCACGCGTTCGAGGTCGTGGCATGCCGTGCACGAGCGCTTGAGCAGCGCCTCCGCCTCGGCGTCGCTGAAGAACGTGGTGATCTCGGGAGGCACGTACGCGCGCGGGAACGGCCGGGTCCCCGGGCCGAACTTCGACACCAGCCAGCCGACGAGGAGCTCCCGGTCGGACGTGACGAGCTCGACCGGCTTCGTCTTGTGGCGCTCGTCGATGAGCGCGTTCCACCCGGCCTGGTCCAGCGCGTGGAACCCGTAGTCGTCGATCCCGTGGCAGGACGTGCAGTTCTTGAAGATGATCTGGCGGACCGGCCCCTGCGGCGGCACGACCTGCGGCCGCGTCGGACGCGGGGTCAGCTGCGCGCCGACCGGCGCCGCCGCGGCGAGCGCCACGGCGGCGATGGCAAAGAGCGCCTTCCTCACCTTCGTCACGCTATCTCCAGCGGCTCGCCGTAGAGCTCGGTGAGCTTGCCCGTGCTCGTCCCGAGCTTGTCCTGCTCGATGCCGAAGAGATACAGGATGCTGAGCAGCATGTTCGACGTGCGCTGCCTGTTGTCGGGGAACACGATGTGGCGGTTCCCCTTGAACGTCCCGTCGATGCCGCCGACCAGAATCACCGGCACCTTCTCGTGCGCGTGCCGGTGCGAGTTGCCCATGTTGCTGCCCTTGTAGATCAGCACGTGATCGAGCAGCGTGCCGTCGCCCTCGGGGATGCTGCGCAGCTTCTCGCAGAAGTAGGCGAGGTTCTCGACGTGGTAGCGGTTGATCTTGGCGTAGTTGGCGACGTTCTCCGGCTTGTCGCCGTGGTGCGAGGCGCCGTGCCAGCCGCCGGTGAAGCCCGACTCCGGGAAGCTCGTGCCGGTCAGGTCGCGCCCGAGCATGTAGGTGGCCGAGCGCGTGATGTCGCCCTGGAAGGCGAGCGCCAGCAGGTCGTACATCAGCCTGAAGTGCACGTGCTTGTTGTCCGGCAGCCCGAACGGCACGTCGGACGTCGGCTCCTGCACGGAGTTCTGCATCGCGATGCGGATGCGCCGCTCGAGCTCGCGGATGTTGTCGACGTAGGTATCGAGGCGCGCGCGGTCGCCGGCGCCGAGGTCCTTCTTGAAGCCGGCCAGCTCGCGCGTGACCGAGTCGAGGATGCTGGCGTTCTGCCGGCGCCCCGCGAGACGCTCCTCCGCGCTCGTACCGTCGCCGAACAGCCGCTCGAAGACCACGCGCGGGTTGACCTGCGTCGGCAGCGGCTGTGTGGGCGACACCCACGAGATCGAGTTCGTGTAGGCGCAGCTGTAGCCCCAGTTGCAGTTGCCGAAGTTCCCCGTGTCCTCGACGCCGAGCTGCAGCGACGACAGGATCGTGTCCTGGCCGTACTTGTTGGCGATCAGCTGGTCGATCGTGACGCCCAGGTACGGGCTGACCGCGTTGCGCCGCGGCCGCGCGCCCGACAGCAGCACGGCACCGCGCGCATGGTCGCCGCCCGGCTCCTCGTCGGTGGCCATCGCTTCGGGCATGTCGAGCCCGGTGACGAGGACCGTCCGATCGCGGAAGGCCTCCAGCGGCTTGGTGATGAAGGAGAAGTCGAAGTTCTTCCCTTCCTTCGTCGGGCTCCAGTACCCCGGCGCCGCGCCGTGCGGGTGCCAGATGCCGACGAAGCGGCGCATCGGCTCGGCGGCCGTCAGCCGCTGCGGCGTGAACGCCGGCAGCATCGAGTCGAGCAGCGGCAGCGCGAGCGTGGCGCCGGCGCCGCGCAGGAACGTCCGCCGCGGGATGAACTTCTTCGTGAGGAACATTACGTCGTCTCCTTCACGCGCATCTGGAACTGCGCGCTCTTCACGACGGCCAGCACGATGGCCGAGAAGCGGTTGTTCTCCTTCGCCACGTCGCGCGCGATGGCGCGGATCGTGGGCATGTCCCCGTATTCCACGCCGCGCCCCAGCGCGAACGTCATCATCTTTTCGGTGAACATCCGGACGAACTGCGGCGAGTAGCGCAGCACCGCCTGGCGCAGACCCGAGGGCCCGTCCACCGTCTGCCCGTCGTAGAGCACCACCGAGGCGTCGATGGGCGTGCCGCCCTCGCCGCCCTGCTTGGTCCGCCACTTGCCGTCGGCGTCGAAGTTGTCGAGCGCGAAGCCGATCGGGTCCATGATCTTGTGGCAGCTCGCGCACGTCGGGTTCGCGCGGTGCAGCGTCATCTGCTCGCGCAGCGTCAGCACCTTCGTCGAGCCGGCGGTCGACTCTTCCAGCGCGGGCACGTTCGGCGGCGGCTCCGGCGGCGGCGTGCCGAGGATGTTCTCGAGCACCCACACGCCGCGCTTCACCGGCGAGGTCCGGAAGTTCTGCGTCCACGTGATGGACAGGAAGCTGCCCTTGCCGAGCAGCCCGCGCCGGTAATCGAGCTCCGGCCCCAGCGTCACGCGGCGGAAATGCGAGCCGTAGATGTTCGGGATGCCGTAGTGGCGCGCCACCCGCTCGTTGACGAACGTGTGGTCCGCCGTGAGCAGATCGACGATGTTGCGGTCCTCGCGCATGATGCTCTCGAAGAAGAGCTCGGTCTCGCGCGCGAAGGACTTCCTCAGCTCATCGTCCCAGTCGGGATAGAAGATGCCGTCGGGCGACGTCGCCGGCAGGTTGCGCAGATACAGCAACTGCTGCGCGAAGTTGGTGACCAGCGCGTCCGACCGCGGATCGGCGAGCATGCGCCGGACCTGCTGCTCCAGCGTCCGCGGGTTGCTCAGCTGGCCCTTGCTCGCCAGCGCAATCAGGTCGTCGTCCGGAATGCTGCTCCACAGGAAGAACGACAGGCGCGAGGCGAGCTCGAGGTCGCTGATGCGGTAGGACTGGCCGGGACGCGCGGCGGCGGGTTCCTTCTCCGCGCGCACGAGGAACTGCGGGCTCGCGAGCAGGCGCCGCAGCGCCAGCTCGATGCCTTCGTCGAACGTGCCGGCGGTGCGCCCCTCCGTGTAAAACTCCATCAGCGTGGCCACGTCCGGCGCGGTCGCCGGACGGCGATACGCGCGGCGCGCCAGCGTCGTCAGGATCTGCTTCGCACACGCCGGCTCCTGTTCGGGCGCCGTGGGACGGCACGCGAAGACACGCCGGCGGCTGCGCGAATCATCGGGGCGCTGCGCGTTGAACGGTCCCTGAATCCTGAGGAAGCCGATGGCCGGGTAGTACTGGAGCTGCGGGATGCTGTTGTTCTCGAGCGACTTCCGGTCGTACTGCTTGATCAGGTCGAGGCTCGGCCGGAAGTTCGTCGCCAGGAACGTGGCGCCCACCGCGCGCGACCCCGCCTTGAGCGGAATCGTGACCTCGAGCACGCCGTCGCCGGAGTCACCCGCCATCCCCTGGCTCGTGCCGACGCCCTGGTAGCGGAAGAGATGTGCCCGCTCGCCGTCGATCACGATCTCGAGCTGCTCGCCGGGGATGAAGCTGCCGATCCCGAAGTTCTGAATCGAGAACTTGTACTCGCCGTCGGCCGGAAAATCGTGGCGCACGAGCAGCCCGCCGCGCGTGCCGAACGGCAGCCCCTCGATGTGATGGTTCTGCGACGCGTCGTTGGCGACGGGATAGGTCGCCTCCGTCGGCGTCTTCCAGTAGCCCACCGCCGAGCGGGCGACGCGGGCGGCAGCCGTCATGTACGACTCGAGCAGCGTCGGCGAGATCGTCAGCGAGCCCGCCACGTTGTCGAACCCGCGCGCCGCGTCGTCAGGCGGCAGCAGCGTGGTGACGTCGATCTCGAGGTCGAGCAGGTCGCGGATGACGTTCGCGTATTCCGTGCGGTTCAGCCGGTGGAGGACGACGGAGCCCGGATTGGCGGCGCGGGCCGCCCGGCGATCGAGCTCCCCTTCGAGCCAGTCCCGCAGCCCGTCGTACTCGGCGACGGACGGCCTCCGGACGTCGGGCGGCGGCATCACGCCGGCGCGGAGCTTCCGAACCACCTTCTCCCACAGCTCGGCGTGCTCGCCGACGGTCGCCAGATCGAGCCCCTGCAGGGACAGGTTCGCGGTCTTCAGCCGGTCGTTGTGGCAGGTGACGCAGTACTGATCGATCGTGGCGCGGTGCTGAGCTGCCACACCGGCGGGACGCGGACTTTCCTGGGCTGCGGGCCGTTCCCCGCCCGAGAGCGAAATAAAGACAAAGACGTAAGCGAGGAATCCGGCGGGGACGAGATGACGCATCGCCCGTGCAGCCTACGATCGGCCTGCGACGCTGTCTTTGCAATGAGTTGAAAAGATCTGAAAGTTCCTGTCGAACCGCTTTGGGGGTAAGATTCGCCTGTGCCGGGCCGGCTTTACTCCTTCGGTCCGTTCCGCGTCGACGTCGCCAAGCGGCTGTTTCTCCGCGACGGCACGCCGGTTCCCCTCCCCGCCAAGGCCTTTGACCTCCTCGTGCTGCTCGTCGAGCGGCGCGGCCAGGTCGTGGACAAGGAAGAGATCCTCACCAACATCTGGCGCGGCGCCATCGTCGAGGAGAACAACCTCGCCCGCAGCATTTCCACCTTGCGGAAGGCGCTGGACGACGCCCACGGGGAACACCGCTACATCATCACGGTTCCGGGCCGCGGGTATGAGTTCGTGGCCGACGTCGATCCGTCGGATGCGATACCCGAGCGTCACGACCGTCCTGCGCCTCGGCGCCGCCGGGCATTTGCCGCGGCGGTCGTCGCGCTGGCGGCAGTGGGGGCGGGCGTGTATCTCGCCCGGCAGGGCGAAGACCGTCCCGAACCATCGGTCGCCTCGCAGCTCTGGCAGCTGACGTTTGCCGAAGGCTGGCAGGGCGAGCCGGTGTGGTCGCCGGACGGCCGCATGGTCGCGTTCACCTCGAACCGCAGCGGCAACATGGACATCTGGGTGCAGGCGCTCGACTCCGGAGGCCCGCTCCAGGTCACTGCGTCACCCGCCCACGACACGCAGCCGGACTGGTCGCGAGACGGGCGCCTTGTCTACCGATCGGATCGCGAGGGCGGCGGCCTCTACCTGCTGCCGGCGCTCGGCGGACAGGAACGGCAGCTCTCCACGTTCGGCTATCACCCGCGATGGTCGCCCGACGGCACGCGGGTGCTGTTTCAGCGGTCGAACTTCCAGGGGCGCGTGGCCACCGCGCGGGAGGTCTACACGGTCGGACTCGACGGCCAGCCGCCCCGGCGGGTCCTCGACGAGCTCTTCGCGCAGTTCGCCACGTTCACGGCCGCCTGGCACCCCGATTCGAAACGCATCTCGATCTGGGGGAGCCACCTGACGGACGGACCGAGCTTCTGGACGGCGCCGCTCGACGGCGGGCGTCCGGTCAAGTCGCAGCTCGCCGACGAGGTCCGCGCCGGCTTCGGTGAGGGCACGCTGCGCTTCATCGACGGCGACAACGCGCCGCTGCCGTTCACGTGGTCCCGCTCGGGCGACACGCTGTACTTCGAAGGCGTCTCGCGCGGCGTCCGCAACGTGTGGCGCATTGACGTGGACCCGTCCACGCTGCAGTGGACCGGAGGGCCCGAGCGGCTGACGACGTCGGCCGATCTGAGCGAGGGCGTCTCCCTGAGCCCGGACGGCACGAAGCTCGCGCTCGCGGTCCGCAAGGAGCGGACGCGGCTCTGGTCGCTGCCGCTCGACGCCGCCTCCGGGAAACTGCTTGGCCCGGGCGATGCGATCACGACCAATACCGTCGACGCGCTCACGCCCGTTCTCTCGCGCGACGGCGAGAAGCTGCTGTTCGCGGCCGAGCGCGGCGGCGCGCAGGAAATCTGGGAGCGGACGCTCGCGGACGGAGGCGAGCGGATGATCGTCCCCGGCGACAAGTACCGCCGCGTCAGCCCGATGTATTCCCACGACAACCGGCGCGTGATGTACCTGCGCACGCTGGGCCCCGACGTGGTCACCGCCACCCGCGAGGTCGTCACGATCCCCGCGTCGGGCGGCCCGGAACAGGCGCTGAGGACCGCCGCGCCCGTCGCGCGCCTCTTCGACTGGTCGTCGGACGGCTCGTGGATTCTCGCCGCGCTGCAGGAGAAATCGGCGCGCGGCTACGAGCTGGCGTTCGTGCGCGCCGACGGCACGGGTCCGGCCGATGTGCGCGTGCTGGCGACGGACCCGGCAACGAATCTGTTCAAGGCGCGACTCTCGACGGATCAGCGATGGGTGGCGTATGTCGCGCCGACAGGCCCGGGCGCGTCGGCGATCTACCTCGTCCCGGCCGCCGGCGGCGCGCCTGTGGCGCTGACGAGCGGCGACTCCTTCGACGACCGGCCGCGCTGGTCGCCTGACGGCCGCGTGGTCTATTTCCTCTCGAGCCGGAGCGGCTTCCTCAACGTCTGGGGCCGGCGCTTCGACGCCGATCGCGGACTCGCCGCCGGGGACGCGTTCCCGGTCACACGGTTCGACAGCCCCGCCCAGATGGTGCCGCCGCGCATGATTCAGCTTGGTGTCGCCATCGCCAGCGACCGCCTGATTGTCCCGGTCAGCGAGGGATCCGGAAACGTCTGGATCCTCGACGGCGTCGATCAGTAAACGTTCGTCTCGTGGTCCACGCGGCGCCGCGTTAGAATTCACGACATGGCTGACCAGCTCGATCGGGTGCTGCAGGGCCTCGACGAGGCACAGCAGTTTGCCGCGACCTACCGATTCGAGATGACCAGCGAGTATCGCGCACTGATCGAGTGCGTTGAGGCCATGTCCGGGAACCAGTCGGGCGGCGACAAGAGCTCGGTGTGGCCTGCCATGCGCCGCTACGTCGAGTCGATCACGCGCGCGCGGCGCGTCTGACACAGTGACGCCGATCGCCCCGCTGGCGCGGGAGCTCGCACGTCGCAACGTTCGTTATCTGTTGATCGGGGTGGCCGGCGCCAACCTGTACGCGCCGCGGGGACAAGGGGCATTCGCCACCCGCGACCACGATCTCTTCCTGCCGGCCGACGCCGACAACCTCGTCGCCGCGTGGGCCAGCTGCGACGCGCTCGGGCTCGACCTCTGGTCCGGCGACGAGCCGCTCGATCGTCCACGCGACCGATGGCTGGCCGAACGGTTCATCACCCGGCAGGCGCTGACGCGGATAACCGGCCCCGGCGATCTGCTCGTCGACCTCACGCTGGTCATGGCAGGCTTCGATTTCCAGACGGTTTGGAGCGAGAGGCGGGAATTCCAGATCGACGGTGTTCCGGTCCCCACTGCGCGCCTGCTTCATATCATCGAATCGAAGCAGGTCGCCGGACGCGACAAGGACAAACTCTTTCTGGCCACCCACCTCGACGCGCTCCGGCAACTCCTGACCGGGCCCGACGCCGACTGAAGCAGCAACCTTCGACCCGGACGTCCGGATTGTGCGGCTCCTGCGTGCACGCGCGACCGGTCGAGTCGTCCCGGGGATCGGTGTTCATGCGGTGCAGCCTGTCGGCCACGGACCCGCGATTCCCGAAGTACCCCCAGCTGCCCGTGCTGGCGTGCGCGGGCTACGTCAAAGCCGAATCGTCAGCACCCCGTCGGCAAAACCAGTAGCGTAGCGCTCCAGCGGGAGCTCGGCCGGGCCGCGCAGCACCATCCCCTCAACGCTGAAGCGCGATTCGTGACACGGGCAGACGAACGCCTGCGCGTCGCCGTCGGTGATCTGGCAGGACTCGTGGGAGCAGGTGCCGGTGAGGGCGACGAACACCGTGGTGTCCAGGCGCGTGACGAGAAACGCGCCCGCCGTGGACGCCACGCGGGCGCGCCCGCCGACGGCGTCGAGCGGCGTGGAGGTCACGCGCACGACGATCGTCTCGCCGTCCACCTGGCCTCTGACGATCGGCAGCGCCGCGTTCTGGCGCGCGCCGGCCACGGCGACTGTCGCTGCTGCCTGGCAGAGCGCCGCGCAGAACACGCGCCTCGACGGGCTCACTTCGCCAGCGGGTTCGGCCGGAGCTGGAAGTGCGCGATCTGTCCGCGCGCCTGCCGCCCGAGCTCCGTGTGCCACACGGCACGGGTCCCGTTCGCGGACCACAGCCCGCGTCCCTTCCAGCCGGTGTTCGGATCGTCGATGCGGCCGTCCATCCCGCGCTGGTGGAAGCCCATCGGATACGGCACGCGCAGCGTGATCAACTTGCCGCTCCGCTTGTCGAGCGCGATGAGCGAATCGGAGTTCGTGCCGTTCATGAGCGGCGTGTCCACGCCCATGCCTAGCGCGTCGAACCGATCGACGTAGCTGTAATAGTGGAAGTCGGCGTTCCAGTCGGCGGTCACGCCTTGCATCTTCGGGCCGCCAGTCGGATAGAGCGTCCACCCTTCACGGCAGTGCCGTCCGCTCGTGATCGTGTCGCCCGTCAGCACCTTGCACTTGCGGCGATCGAAGCTGGCCAGGTGTCCGCTGCCGGCAAGGCCGGTCCACACCACGCCCTGGCTGTCCACGTCGATGCCGCGCGGCAGGAACCCGGTCTGCACACCCGACTTCGTCGGGTACGGATCGAACGGCACCTGGTACATCTCGCCGACGCACGTCTCCGGCGGATTCGCGCCCAGGCTCAGGCGCACGAGTTGCCCGGGCGTCGTCGTCACCGCGCCCCACAGGCTGCCGTCGGTCGGGCTCTGAATCACGCTGTACGGGCCGCCCGGCACCGGCCTGTCACGATCCGGACGTCCGTCGCCGTTCACGTCGAAGTAGAGACGGCACCAGCCCTGCGCCGCCTGCTGATCGCCGGTCTTGTCGAACAGATCGACGTCGAACCATCCGAAGCTCGCCGCCTGGCCGCCGAGCGGGTTCGAGAACAGCCGGTTGGTGCCGTCGATCGCGAACTGCACGTGATGCGTCCGGAAGCACGTGTGGATCAGCGTGAACGTCTCGCTGCGCGGGTCGAACATCGCGAGGTGGCGCGTGCTCTCGTCGAACGGATCCGCCTTCGCGTACTTGTGCTCCGAGCCCTGGCGGCAGAACGCCGGCGTCGCGGTCACGTTGACCGCCGCCGAAATCCAGATCCGCCCGCGCGCGTCCATCGTCAGGTGGTTCGGGTTGGAGTGGTCGCGGATGACGATCTCCTCGCCGAAGGTCAGCGACGGGTTGTCGGCCGTCAGCGGCGTGAACGAGCGCATCTTCGATTTCTCGACCTGCGCGGGAATGGTGATCGTCCGCTCCTCGTGCTCGAGCGGATCGAGCACCACGAGGCCGTCGTTGTGGAACTCCACACCGTAGATGCGGCCGTTGGGGTTCATGCGCGGGTTCCGCTTGTCGGCGCTGACCACGTCGTGCATGAACGGCACGTCGTTCGAGACGTCCCACATGCTGACGACGAGGTTGCGCTCGAGGCCGGCCGGACGCTCCGGCGCCGGCGGCACGGCGCCCGCGGCCACGCGGTCCACCCAGTCGGCAAACATCGGGAAACCCTGGTTGAAGATCTGGATTTCCGGCATCTGCCCGGCAACCGTCGCGTAGCGCAGCGCCTCCGTCGTCGTCTTGAGGCCCATCGTCTTCAGCTTCGGGTGCAGCTCGCGCGTGGCTTTCGATCCCATCTGGAACCGGCTGCTCTTCGTCTGGAAGATCCACTGCGCCTGGTGCTGGATCATGCCGATCGGGAACTCGCTTTCCGCGGGGATCCTGATCAGCGAGAACCAGTAGTTCGCCGGGTAGTACTGCGCGGCCGCGAGCGGCGTGGGCGCGGACACCGCGGTCAGCGCGAGCTGCCGGCCACGGCGCGCCTGCACCTTCGGCGAGTCCACGAGGCCGTACCCGCGCACCCAGATGTCGTAGGTGGCGTTCGGCAGATCCGGCAGCACGTACCGCCCCTGATCGTCGGTGACGACCATCTTGCGGAACGTCGTCTTCAGGTCCTTCGTCTCGGCGATGACCCAGACGCCCGCCTCCGCGCCCTTCGGGCCGCGGACGACGCCGCCGATGTCGTCCTGATCGATGGCGACGTTCGGCGCCTGCTGCGAGCTGAGCGCGATCGAGGCGAGCAGAACAATCGCGGCCGTTCCGGATGCGAGATGCTTCATGTCGTTCTCCAAGTCCGGCTAAGGCCGGACACTACGCACGCCTCGTGACCTTACGTACGTAGTGTCCGCCTTCAGGCGGACCACTCATGTCGTCGAACACGGTGTCGGATTCCACCCCGTCGTGTCGCGCTGCCTCCTGAAGTTCGTGCTCGTGATGAACGGCTGCGTCAGGTACCGGGGATCCTCGACGATGGTCGTGACGATCAGGAACACGTCGTCATTCAGGCCGCGCACGACGTTGTAGTACTCGGTGACGGTGGCATTGGCACTATAGGGAACGCCGTTCTTACGCAGGTACCCGGGGCGCAGGCCCGTCGTCACCACCTTGAGCGCGCCGCCGCGAGGCTTCTCGCCGCCGCGCGGCGCGCGGCGCCCGGCGTAGTCCCATGCGGCGGTGGAACGTCCCTGCCAGCTTGGTTCCGACGCAGGCGGGGTGCCGAAATGAAAGCGCCGCGTCTGCATCCCGGCGTCGAGCTCCACGCGCATCGTCGTGGGACTCTCCCAGCCGACGCGGATGCGTGTCGGCAGGCGCATGACGCCCGCCGCGCCGTAGGCGCGGCACTGCTCGCCCGCCGCCCGGTCGCGGGCCGGGTCCCACGCGGTGGCGACCTTGCGGCCTTCCGGCGTGAGCGGGACGCTCTCGAAGTCGCCCTTGCGCGGCGGCATCAGCCGGTGGCGCCAGTCCTCGCTGACGATCGACACCCACTGGCCGGAGAGATCGACCGCGGCCGCCGCCTGCGGCGTCGGCGGCGGACCTTGCGGAGCGCCGCGCTGCTGCGCGAGAACGGGCGCGGTAAGTACGAGCGTCAGGATCAAGATGTGACGCATCACCGCGTCCCTCCCGGCGGCGGCAGCGTCCGGTAGATCGCCTCGACGAACATGTCCGTCGTCCACGGCCCCGTCGTGGCGCCGAAGTCCGCGTCGTAGTCCTTCGTCGGCCGAGCCGCCTTCACCTGCTCCACCGTCATGCCGCGGCGGCGCATCTCGTCCACGCGGTCGCGGACGATGGTGAGCATGTCGCGGTAGTAGGCGACGTCGGCGGAATCGGAAATCCGTCCGTGCCCTGGGACGAACATCGTCCCCCCTTCGGCCATGAAGTCGGATGCCGCCGTTGCCAGCATCCTGTTCACGCCGTCGATCAGCCCGTTGATGGTGCCGCCCTGCGCGACCTCGATGACCGGGTAGCGGTCGTTGACGTAGAGGTCGCCGGCGGCGATGACGTCGGCGCGGCGGAAGTGCACGAAGCTGTCGGCGTCGGTGTGCGCGGCGTTCGGGTGCACCAGCTTCACGCCCTCGTTGTTGAACCAGCGGAACAGCGTCATCTCCGGTCCGAAGTAGACGTCCTTCGGCCACGCGGCAAACGGCGGCGGGTCCGGCGCGCGCCGCATCTGCGTGGCGACGTTCTCGTGGCCGATGATCATGGCCACGTTCTCCTCGCGGCCGAGCAGCGTGTTGCCGCCCGTGTTGCGAATGGCGAGGCCGGCCTTGCTCAGCGCTTCGTTGCCGCCCGTGTGCTCCGGGTCGAAATGCGTGTTGAGGATGTACATCAGCGGCCGGGGCGAGATCTGCCGCAGCGCGGCGAGCACCTGCGCGCTGGCGTCCGCGCGGCCGGTATCGACGAGCATGATGCCGTCGCCGCCGATCGACGCGGTGATGTTGCCGCCGGCGCCCATCACCACGTGAATGTTGTCGCGCACGGGCACGACGCGGATCCCGGTGTCCGCCGGCATGTCGGGCACCGCCAGCGGACGCGCGGCCTCGCGCGGGGCGTTGGCGTTATCGGGGATGCCGATGCGGGCCTTCGATGCCAGCATCGCGTCCACCGTCGCGCGATATTCCGGATAGCGCGATGCCGCGCCGCCGCGGACGGCCTCGTGCGGGATGCCGAACTTGTCGGCCCACTCGAAGAGCTGCTTGTTGGTGCCCGGCAGGTAGTGCGGCACCTGCCCGGGGCGGCGGTCGACGTCCTCCTCCTTCGGCTCGCACGGATACGGGACGATGTGCTGCGAGGGATCGAGCACGTAGTCGGAGCTGCGGATGTGGACCTCCTCGAGGTAGACGGGGTCGTAGATCATCATCACGCCCGTCATCACGCTGCCGTGGCGAATCCAGTACTGCACGAGCGTCGCCTTCGCGCTGCGCGGCACGCCGTTGCGGCGGATGTAGCCCTCCTTCATGTGCGTGGTGGTGATGCGCAGCATGTCGCCGTCCCACTCGCCCTTCGAGAAGCCGCCCCACGTGTGGGGCGCGCCGGCGGGCGGGCGCGGACGGCCGTCCATGAACGTGGGCCGGTCGGTCGAGCGCAGCCAGTACTGGTGATACGCGACCAGGTCGCGCGTCTGCGGATCGATCTCCTTCCAGATGCGCATCTGCGACGGGCCGCGCCAGATGTAGTCGATGGGATGCGGGCGGCACTGCCACTCCGGCATCGAGAGCCAGCCCGGGTCCCACGAATCGGCGCGCGCGCGGCCGGCGTCGTTCATCGGCAGGCCGGTGTAGTCGCCGAGCTCGGGTCCGTTGCCGCGCTCGTCGTTGTCCTCGTGGAAGCGCGGCACCCACTCGCCGGACATGTCCATCTCGTTGCCGGCGAGGTTGAAGCCGCCGGAGCCGAGCAGGTTCGGAGCCAGCGGCTCCTGCGCGTCCGCCCTGACGACGACGGTGATGGCGCCCGCCGCAGCCAGCAGCAGGGCGAGTGGAACGAGGCCGCGCCGTGCAATCGGATTCACGGCGCGGATTGTAGCGCTTATGGTGCGACGCAGCTGAAGTTGGCGGCCTCGTCGATGCTCCCCTGGCCCTTGTAGCGCGCGACCTGCGGGTACGGACAAAGGGGGCGTGTCCGGACGACCTGCCCATCGGTGACCTTGCTCGCGACGAGCGAGGCCGGGGCGGCGCCCTTCTCCACCCAGTCGATGACGGCAGTCACTGCATCGTACCGATCAGGGCCGACCCCGCCGGCGCAGTGCGCGACGCCCGGCATCATGAACAGCCGCGCGAAGTCAGGCGTGTTGCGGCCGTTCTTCGCCGTCACGGCCTCGTAGTAGTTGACGCCCATCATCGGCTGCAGCACCTGGTCCGCCCAGCCGTAGGTCATGATCAGCTTGCCGCCGCGCTGCCGGAACGTCGCGAGGTCGGGATCCTTCGCGTCGGCGACAGCGCTCCACCGGCGCATGAGCGCGGGATCCCGCTCGTAGTCGAAGGTCCTGAAGTCGTAGTCCGGCTGCGGCGGGTCGAAGACGAGGTACCGCATGACGCCCAGCGCGAGGTTGAGATCCGCGGACGTCCCGCCCGGCTGCGCGGGCACGATCGCGTTCGCCCAGTTCGCTTCGCTGCCGGGAAGGAACGAGAAGAGGAACGGCTTTCCGTTGCTCGTGGGGCCGCTGTAGATCTTCCTGAACGTCTCCGCCTGCGCGGCGGTCAGACAGTTGTCGGCGTCGGCGCCGGCCTGGCAGGCTGGCACGTCGCGCACCGGATCGAACCGGCAGGCGCGCGGATCGTCGATCAGCCCGTCGGTCAGGCCGTCTACGGCGTCGCACGTCGCCTTCACCCTTTCCGCGACGAACGGCAGCTTCGACGCCGGGATCGGCGCGTCGATCATCGCGCGATGGTTCCACATGGCGCCGATCGTGAACCCGGTCTGATCCACCCAGGGCGCGTTGGCGACGATGCCGTCGAAGTCCCCGGGGTAGCGCTGCGCCTCGAGCAGCCCCTGGCGTCCGCCGTTGGAGCACGAGTTCCAGTAGGAGAACGCCACGGGCCTCGCGTAGTACTCGGCGGCAATCTTCTTGGCCGTCTCGGCGGTCACGTGCACCGCGCGGTAGGCGTAGTCGATCGCCTTCTGCGGGTTGCTCAGGACGAACGTGCCGCCCGGCTCCTTCATCGCGTCGTGGCCCGTGTTGGTGCGCGCGTGCACGAAACCGGTGGCCAGCGCGGGTGTGCGCTCGGCGCTCATCGGCGGGTCGATGGCCTGGCCGGCCAGGCCGCCGTTGCCCGTCATGTAGAAGCGCCGGTTCCAGCGATCGGGCAGGCTGACCTCGAACGCCACCTCCGGCGTGATCACGCCCGTGACGCGGCAGTGCGAGGGCGTATCGGCGGTCGCCGCGACGACTCGGGCCTGGATCGACAGCAGCCCCTCGCTCTTGAACGCCGCGAGACTCTCACACGTTCGCGACGGCGACGTGTCCGTCACCGTGTAGCCCGCGCGCGACTGGCTGGCGTTCGCAAACGGCTGCGCGGCCGCGGGAGCTGCGAGGAGGAGGAACGCGAGAACGCGCACTCCAGGCACCCTACTAGAGCGGCGTATCTGGAATCGCGATCGTCCGCCAGATGTGGGCGACCGGCGAGTTGTCGAACCCGAGGCCTTCCTTCGGCTGCTTGAAGTGGCGCCCGATGATGTCCACGAACGGATCCATCGTCACCACCGCCTTCGGATCGAACGAATACAGATCGTTGACGGTCACCAGCCGCGGCTCCATGTACCAGCGGTGGTTGCGCACCATCTTGTACGTCTCCTGGATGTAGGCCGGGGGCACGTAGTCCTGGCCGAACACCCGGAAGTAGAGCTCGGGGTACTCGTAGCCGGCGGCGGAGTCCGGATAGAACCGCAGCGCCTGGTGATAGCGGATGGCAAAGGTGGACTTCGCCGGGATGTAGGGCTCGAAGAGCTGCGCGCCCCACCAGCCGTGATCGGTCTTGATGAGCGCCTGCACGACGTCGTGCAGGAGGCACGCAACAATCACGTCCTCGCTCATGCCGGTCTTGAGCGCGCGCGTCGCGCTCTGCAGCACGTGGGTGGCCGGCTGGAACCGCAGGTTGAAGTAGTCGAGCAGCGTGGGCCTGGCCGGCATCGGCGCCAGCTTCGTCCGGTTCGCCGCGCCCGCGAAGAGGTTCCCCGCGCCGCGGCGGTAGGTGCGCGTCTCGATCTGCGCCTCGAGCTCGGCGACGGTCGGGAACTGCGTCCGTCCGGCAAGGCTGCCGGCCACCTCCTGGTCGAGCCGCTCGACCAGATGATCCTCGAGCGCGTCGGCCCGCGCCTCGTGAGACATGGCGGCGACGGCGGCCGTGCCGCCGAGACTGGCAATGAACGACCGGCGATCGATATCCATCTCTCCTCCTCGCACGGCGAATTGTAACGCGCTCCAGGGTGCCTGGGGTGACTAAGGTGCCTGGAGTGCCTGGGGTGCCTAAGGTGCCTGGGGTGCTGGCGCCGCGGACAATGGCCAGTTGCCGGTGTACGGCGGCCAGTTCGGCACCGCCAGATCAGCCGGCGGATAGAACATCGCCGCGTAGATCGAGCGGATCTTCCCGTCCTCGACGAAGAACCACTCGCTGAACACGTTGCGCGGCGTCGGCGACCCGGGCCGCCGGATGAACACCGCCATGGCCAGCACGACGCCGGCTTCCTCGTCGATGACCGGGAAGCGCCGCGCGGCAACCATCTGGATGTTGATCGTCTCGAGGCCGGCCGTGCAGTCGGCCGAGGGACGGCCGGGCCCGGTCATGATCGTGCCGTTCTCGATGCGCGCGCATCCCGGATGCGCCACGATCACCGAGCCGTCGTGCGACGTGATGCCGTCGAAGTAGCTGTTGACGATGCGCTGGAGGGCGGCGCGGGGCAGCCGCTGCGCACGGGGAAGCGTCGCGCGCGGCGGCGGAGGATTCGCGCTGAGGTAGTCGGGGTTGAACAGGTTGGCCGGACCGCGGCCGGGTTGCGCCGGTCCGTTCAGGCCGGGATCGCCGGGCCGCGCCAGGTACCACTCGGCCTCGGTGATCGCCGCGTCCTCGACGCGAATGCGGACGGTCACGATCGCCGACGCGGCGCCTTCGTCAACGATCCCGAAGTAGGCGGCCTGCCCGCTGACCGGATCGGCGTAGCGGCGCTGCACCTTGCCGAGGCCGGTGACCGTCTTCCACACGCCCGCGCCAGGACGGACGTTGATGGCGTTCTCCGTCTGCCGGAAGCCGTCCGCGAGCGGCGCCGCGCCCGGTTCGTGCTTCACGACCGCGGCGAGATACCGATCCAGTGCCGTCGTCAAACACGCGCGATCGCAGTTCTGGGCGCTGGCGGTGCCATGCACCGCCAGCAGCGCGACGGTGCTAACGGCGAGTTTCCTGAGTCGCGTCATCGCCAGCGCAGAGGAAGCCGCCGATCTCCGGTCGCGGCGCGTTGCAGGCCGGCGCCGCCGCAGCGGGCATCTCGTGCGAGTAGAACACGCGGAACGTGTCGCCGGGCTTGCCGTTGAAGTCGTAGACGATGACCGGGTCGCGGCGCTGCGTGTCCCCCGCCGACATGCCGTAGTTCATCGAAATGGCGGCGGCGGGATACTGCGCCGGCCGCGGCACCGCGAGCGCGTCGAAGCGGGTGTTGCGCACGATGGCCTTCTTCAGCGCCGACATCGTCGAGTCCGGCGTGTAGGCGGTGGCAACCGCGACGCCAACGTAGTTGCGCAGATAGCTGTTCTCCACCGTCGCCACGCCGTCGCCGCGCCCCGGCTCGAGGTCGATGCGCGAAAAGAACGGGCTCGCCACGCCGACGCGCATCCCCTGGATGTCCGCGTTGCGGACGGTCACGCTCTTGGCCGCGTAGTTGGTGAACCAGATGCCGGTGGAGTTCTCGAACGGGCCGGTGAGCGCGCCCGCGTCGCCGCGCGCGACGGCGCCGTCAATCACGAGGCGATCGGTCGGGAACGCGGTGATCCCGTGACGCGAGGTGTGCCACACGCGCATGTCCTTCAGCGTGCCGTTCCACCCCATCGCGACGCCCGTCTGCGTGGCGCCGTACGCCTCGTTGCCGGTGAACTCGAGCAGCGGCGCGTCGGTCGTGTCGAGCGTGATCGACTCGGCGTCCTTGCTCGTGTCCGCGCCCTTGAACTTCGGGATGCGTACCGTGCCGAGCGCGCCGGCCGCGATCCCGTAGCCGAACACGTCCACGTTGGCGGCGACGTTGTTCCTCAGGATGTTGTTCGGCCCGCGCAGCCAGAAGCCCGCGCCTTCCCCGCCCGGATCGTTCGTCGCGCCGCCGTAGCCGCTGCGCGGCGCGAACTCGCCCGACCCCTCGGACCGGATCGCGAAGTTGCGCTCGAACACGTTGAAGCTCTCGGTGCCGTCCTCGGCGACGATGCCGGCGCCGCGCGAGTTGTAGACGACGTTGTCCTGCACCAGCCCGTAGTGGCTGTTGTGAATCGTGATGCCCCACTTCGACGCATCGTCAATCGCGTTGCCGATGAGCGTGAACTGGTAGCCGTTGGGCTGCGGCGACGTCGGCCCGAAGGCGTGGTGGAAGTGCAAGGAGTAGCGGCCGATCTGATTGGTGCCCACATGACGCACGGCGCCGTCGCTGCCGAACTCCGTGCTGTCCAGCACGCCCATGCGCGTGCGGCCCAGATCCTTGAAGAGCGCGTAGCGGATGTCCACGTCGGGATGCATGACGAAGATGACGTGGCCGCGCGTGCCCGCGGGGTTGGCGGAGCGCAGGACGACGTTGCGCGTGACGTTGCCGACGTGCGGCAGGAACTCGAGCGCACCGTCGGGCCGCCGCGCGCCCTTGTGGTCGAAGGCCAGCGCGGCGTTCAGCGTGACCGCGGTGCCGGCGACGGAGGCCACCGTCCGCTCTTCCCACTGGGCCCTGTAGTTGCTGCCGCGCTCCGGCTCGCGCAGGTGGCGCGTGTCGGGGAGCACGAGCTTGTCGCCGGCGCGCCAGCCGGACACCGCGCCCGCGACGGTCAGCGTGGACTGGCCGGCGAGCGGCTCGGCCGCGAGCCGCGTGAACGTCGGCGTCTTCACCGCGCCGTGCATGCGGACGGTGCCAAGACCGACGAGGCCGCCGGTGAGCTGCTCGGGATCGCGAGCGGTGTCGATCGGCCGGTCGGCCATCACCAGCTCCGCGGTGACGCCCGCGGCGACCGGGCGCCGCTCGGTGCCGATCTCCAGGCGTCCCGTCTCGAGCACGGTGAGCGTGCCGATCGTGAGGCGCGTGTTCGCGTCGGTCCGGAAGGCCAGCGTGCCCTCGACGTCGATGCACGCGACGGGTGCGTCGCTCAGGGCGTCGTAGGTCACGCTCGCGCCGCTCCTGATCAGCACGGCGTCGCCCGCGCCGGGCACGCGGTTGGTGGACCACGTGGCCGGGTTCGACCACGCGCCGCTGGCGACGGCGGTCGTCGTCACCGGCGTGCAGATGCGCGGGATGCCGTGCGGCACGCCGCTGGCGGCGGGCAGGTGCGCGTGATCCTGCGCGAACGCGGGGGCCGCGACGGCGACAACGAGCGCGACAATCGTGTGTCTCATATGTCTACTTCTGTCTATTTCGCCAGCGGATCGGGACGAAGCTGGAAGTGGGCCACGAAGCTCGGCGACCCCTTCCCTGTTTCCTGGTGCCACGTCGGCCGCGAGGCGTTCGGCGCCCACAGGCCGCGTCCCTTCCAGCCGGTGTTGGGATTATCGATCCGTCCGTCCATGCTGCGCGCGAAGAACCCGCCCATCGGATACGGCACGCGGAACGTCACCACGTCGCCGGTGCGAGGCAGCACGGCCATCAGCGAATCCGAGCCGGTGCCGGTCGCCAGGGGCGTGTTCGGGCCGAGCCCGAACGTGTCGAACTGGTCCACCCAGTTGTAGTAGAAGAACTCGGCGTTCACGTCGTCGGTCACGCTGGTGCCCTTGAACCGCGCGCCGGGCGCTGAATACAGCGTCCACCCCTCGGGGCAATGCTGGCCCGTGGTGGCGGCCTCACCCGTCAGGACGGCGCACTTGCTGCGATCGAAGCTGGCGATGTGCCCGCTGCCCGCCAGCGCCGTCCAGACGACGCCGGTGCGATCGACGTCGAGCCCGCGCGGGAAGAAACCGATCTTCCCCGGCGCCTTCGGGTTGTTGAACGGCGGCTCGTACGCTTCGTACACGCACGTCGCGGGCGGGTTTGCGCCGCGCACGAGGCGCACGATCTTTCCCGGCGTGCCGAGCGAGGCGAACCAGACGCTGCCGTCCACCGGGTTGTAGCCGAGACCGTAGCTGCCCGCCTCCACGCGCTTGTCCACCGCCGGATCGATGCGGCCGTCGCCGTTCACGTCGTAGTAGGCCGGACACCAGCCCTGCGCCTTCTCCGCGTCCCGCGTCTCGAGAAAGACCCGCGTGTTGATCCACCCGATCGTCGAGCCGTTGCCCGTGGCGAAGATCGTGTTGTCGCGATCTTCCGCCAACACGATGTGGTGGAGGTTGAAACACGTGTCGACGTGCGTGAACCGCTTCGTGCGCGGATCGTACATCGCGAGCTGGCGGCCGCCCGCCTTCTGGGGCCAGGCGCGCGCGAACGCGTTGCGCGTGCCGTCGAAACAATAGGCGGGGTTCTCCTCCGGCGGCCGCATGGTCGCGAGCGTCCACACGCGGTTCTCCTGATCGATGATCAGGTTGTTCGGCTGCGCCCATTCCTGCCAGATGACTTCCTCGCCCCAGTACGGCGACGGAAACTCCATCGTCTGCTGCGCCATGCGGCGGATGCGGCCCTTGTCCACCACCGCGGGAATGTCGATCAGTTCCGCCGTGTGCTTCAGCGGGTCGACGGCCGTCAGCGCGTTGTAGTTGAACTCGCCGCCGTAGACGATGCCGTTGGCGTTGATGCGCGGGTTGCGCCGATCGGTCGCGATCACGTCGTGGACGAACGCGAGCGGACCCGAATGGTCCCACAGCGTGATGACGACGTTCCGCTCGACGCCGCGCGGCCGCGGGGGCGCCGGCGGGACCTCGCCGGCGGCAATGCGGTCGGTCCAGTCGGCGTACATCGCGGCGCCGCGCTGGTATCCCCCGAACACGTTGAGGTTCTGATGGGTACGGCCGAATTGCCCCGCGCGCAGGCGGCGGTCCCACGCGGCGAAGCCCGAGTCGAAGACTCCGAGCGACCTCGGGATCTCGCGCGTCGCCTTCGTGCCCATCTGATGACACGTCTGGCAGGGCGCCTTGAGCTGCGCGATCCATTCGTGCTGGTTCTGCGCGGCGCGCGGCGGAGGCCCGGCGGCGCCAAGCGAACCACTGGCAGGCGGATCGGGCAGCGGAAAGGCGCTCGCCGGTGGCACGTTGACGAGCGAGAGCCAGTAGCTGGCCGGGTAGTACTCGGCCGCGGCTCGCGCGTCGGGCGCCGGCACCGCGGTCAGCGCCAGCTGGCGGCCGGGTTGCGCCTGAACCGCTGGTGAGTCCACCAGCCCGTAGCCGCGGACCCACACGCGGTAGTTCGCTTTGGGCAGATCGGGCACGACATAGCGGCCCGCCTCGTCTGTGACGACGATTTTGCGGAACTTCGTGGGAAGGTCGGCGGTCTCCGCGATCACCCAGACGCCGGCCTCGGGACCGCCCGGTCCACGGACGACGCCGCCGATGTCGTCGGCGTCGATGGGGACGGCCGTCTGCTGCGCGCCGCGGAGCGCGGCGGTCCCCGTCCAGGTCACGAGCGCCGCAGCGGCCAGCACGAACAGCGTGCGCTTCATCGTCGCCTCCATAGCGGATGAGTGACTACTTCGCCAGCGGATCCGGCCTGACCTGGAAGTGTGCCACGAAACTCGGGGTTCCCTTGCCGCCTTCCGTGTGCCAGACGACGCGGTTGTTGTTGGCCGCCCAGGCGCCGCGCCCTTTCCAGCCCGCCTTCGGGTCGTCGATGCGGAAGTCCACGCCGCGCGTGTAGAAGCCCATCGGATACGGCACGCGCATGGTGATGAAGCGGCGCGCGGAGGGGTCGAACGCGATGAGCGAGTCCGAGCCGGTGCCGTTGATGATGGGCGTGTTCGCGCCAAGCCCGAGCGCGTCGAAGAGATCCACCTGGTTGTAATAGAAGAAGTCAGTCCGCACATCCGTCCCTTTGAACGCCGGGCCGGGAACCGGATAGAGCGTCCACCCTTCGCGGCAGTGCTGGCCGGTGGCGGTCGGGCCGCTCCGCACCTTGCACTTGCCGCGATCGAAGCTCGCCAGGTGGACGCTGCTCAGCGCGGCCCACACGATGCCGTTGCGGTCGACGTCGATCCCCTGCGGGTGGTACCCCTCGTCCACGACGCCCGCACCGAATGGCGGCTCGTAGACCTCCACCTCGCACGTCGCCGGAGGGTTGCTGCCGCGCATGATGCGGATGATCTTGCCCGGCACCGCCGCGGTCCGGCCGCCGAGCGTGCCCGCGACGTACCACGCGCTGCCGTCCGCCATGTTGTAGGCGACGCCGTAGCCCTGCGCGCCCGTCACGCGCGACGGGCACCAGCCCTGCGCCTTCTCCTCGTCGTGCGTCTCGTCCCAGATGCGCGTGTTGAACCAGCCGACCCCGAACGGCGCGCTGAAGTACATCGTCTGGTCGGCGTCGTTGGCAAAGATGCCGTGCTGGCCGCTGAAGCACAGGTCGATCAGCTCGAACCTCCCCGTCGCGGGGTCATACGCGGCCAGGCCCTTGGCGAGGTTGTCGAGCGGGAAGTTCCTCGCAAACGGATTGCTCGAGCCCGTCTTGCAGAACGCCGGCTGCTCGGCGCGCATCTGCGAGTTGAACCAGACACGTCCCTTGCGGTCGATGTGCGGCTGGTTCGGGTTGACCGGATCGTTCCAGACGATCTCCTCGCCCCAGTACGGCGACGGCACGTCCACCTGCTGCGGCGACCACGTGCGCAGCTTGCCGCGGTCGGCCTCGACCTTCATCGGCACGGGCACCAGCGAGCGCGTGAACCTCGCCGGGTCGAGCACGGCCAGCGCGCCCGCGGACCAGTCCGGCCCGTAGATCGGCCCGTTCGCGTTCTGCGTCGGGTTGCGCTTGTTGGAGGCGATGATGTCGTGCACGAACGCGCGGTCGGTGCCGTAGTCCCACAACGTGATGACGACGTGGCGCTCGACGCCCTGCGGGCGCGGCGGCGCGACGGGCACCTCGCCGGCCTGGATGCGATCGGTCCAGTCCGCGAACATCGCCAGCCCGCGCTCGAAGCCGAAGTTGTTCAGCGCGTTGATCATGCCGGGGCCGACCTGCCCCGCCCGCAGCCGCCGCTCCCACGCCGCGGCGGTCGAGTCCGACACGCCGAGGCTCCTCGGGATCTCGCGCGTCGCCTGCAGCCCCATCTGGT